>JAABUN010002846.1_pt1 | contig 28944 bp, 20 predicted proteins | sample 5559311 | NCBI WGS metagenome assembly JAABUN01 (sample SAMN10711877, study PRJNA513370) | rock metagenome | isolation source: Antarctica rocks | place: Antarctica: Victoria Land, Siegfried Peak sud | reverse complement strand
AAGAAAAAAGCAGTTGGCATCCCAAGCTTCTAATGAAGTTAATACGGGCTCACCAACCGCCGATGCAAACATATAAAAAAGTTTGCAAAATATTTGGATTTTAACGGTATAACTCCGTGGTTAAAAAATCACACATGCCGCTTCACCGCCTTTGAATACACCTCCAAACATCTCTTTCTGGCAAAATCATGTTCTACTATAGGTGGCGGATAATTGAATTCCTGAAATTCAGGAACCCACTTACTTATATACGTTAGATCAGGATCAAATTTTTTGGTTTGAATATAAGGATTAAAAATTCTAAAGTATGGTGCTGCATCACAACCACTGCCACTTGCCCACTGCCAGCCACCATTATTGGAGGCAAGATCAAAATCAAGAAGTTTCTCCGCAAAGTAAGCTTCACCCCAACGCCAATCAATTAATAAGTGCTTGGTAAGAAAAGAAGCAACAACCATACGTACCCTGTTATGCACAAATCCTGTTTCATTAAGCTCTCTCATACCTGCGTCTACAATAGGATAGCCGGTCTGACCCTGGCACCAGCTTTCAAATTCCGACTCATTATTCCTCCATTTTATATTATCGTATTCCGGCTTAAACGCCTTACCCTGTCCTATCTGAGGAAAATTCCATAATACCATTTGGTAAAAGTCACGCCAGATCAATTCCTTTAAATAAACATCACTCAACTTTTGACTTCTGCTTGCAATATTACGGATACTTACAGTTCCGAAACGAAAATGAACTCCTAATTTAGAAGTGCTTTTCATGCCGGGAAAGTTCCTGTTATCTCCATACTTATCAATCAGCTCTTCTTCAAGCTCTACTGAAGGAAATGGTTTACCCATTTCTTTAAAGCCCATACTTTCCATGGATGGAATTTCCTGGGCAGGTTGCCTGTATAAATTATCTACATACTTTTTTACCGGGTATGCTTTAATGTAAAAATCATTTAAAGTTGCCAGCCATTTTCTAGAGTAGGGTGTAAATACAGCATAGGGTTCGCCATTATCTTTCATTAATTCTTTCTTTTCAAAAATTACCTGATCTTTGTAAGTATGAAAAGAAATGCCTGATTTGTGTAACAGTTCTTTGATTTCCGCATCTCTTTTAACAGCATAAGGTTCGTAATCATGGTTGGTAAAAACTTTACTTATTGAATACTTTTTAATAAGCATATTAAATGTTTCCACCGGGGTTCCATAATAAACTTCTATAGCTGCATTCATTTCAACCAGTTTGTCTTGTATCTCTATTATGGCAGCCCGGATAAACTCTACCCTTCGGTCTTCCTTATCTTCCAGCTCATCTAAAATATACTTGTCAAAAATAAAAATTGGAATTACAGGCAGCTCGCCTTTTAAAGCATGATACAATCCTGCATTGTCATCAAGGCGAAGATCGCGACGGAACCAAAAAATATTTACAGATTTCTCCATAGATTTTTACGGATATATACCCGTTTCGATACAAACAGGGAAAGCGCTGAAAAGTTGAAGAATCAAAAAATTTTCCGGATAAGATTGTTAAATATCAGGGATGTTTCAACGCAATGATAATGTACATCCCTGAACTGTGCTACCCATTTTATACCATAAACAGCATTTGAAAGAAAAACTTCTTCTGCTTCAAGCAAATCAGGAATGGACAAATACCTTTCAAGTATACTTAGATTACCAGCGGTAATTTTATTAATAAGATATTTTCGCATAACACCTGCCACACATCCCTCAGACAATGGTGGTGTGATAACATTTCCTTTTTTTACTATAAAAACATTAGCAATAGTAGCGTCACAAATATTGCCTTTTGTATTAAGTAATAAACAATCATTGAGCTGATTTTTTTTCACATACAAAGCCCCCATCAGGTATGGAAGGTAATTATTTGATTTAAGATTAGAGAACCTATCGCACGCAATTTCTGCATCTGGAAAAATATCAATTACTAAACCATTTTCATTTAAACGGGTAAAATCATCGGGCAAATCCCATGTTTGAATAACATAGTTAGGAGAATGATTTTGCGCATCATACAAACCTCCATCTCCTCGGAAAACCATCAATCTTACACGAACTTGTCTATCATGATTGTTCTTTTTAGCAAGCTGTAAAATTTGATTAGATAAATAGGCAGCACTTAAATAGGAAGGTTTATCAAATTCCAGTAATTGTATTCCATCCATCAATCTTGCAAAGTGTAACTCTGCAAGCGGTATAGAACCATTTACCATTTTCATTGTTTCAAACAAACCATCGCCATATCTAAATCCCCGGTTATCTGCCCTGATGATTTCCTTATCAGCCCTGAAAATTGTGCCGTTATAATTTAGGTAGTTCAAGAGCGGGAGGTATAATGATTAATGGTTAATGATTAATTATTAACGGATAATGTTAAAAGGTTGAAGATGAACTTAAATAATTAAAGGCTTTCCATTAATCATTAATAATTATCATTAACCATTATATTTTATCATCCTGCTTTAGTATCCCATGTTTAACCGCATACATAACCAGGCCGGCTACACTTCGGGTTCCGGTTTTAACTTTTAATTTATCACGTATAGCTTCTACAGTTCGGGGACTGATATCCATAATATCAGCAATCTCTTTTGTAGTTTTTTCTTCACACATCAACTTAAGTATCTTAACCTCTTTTTCTGACAAGGGCGGTTCCTCACTTAATGCAGCCTCCTGTCTTTTAGTGCGCAAACCTGAAAGAAGTGCTTTATTAGTAATATCATTAAAATAAAATTCCTGTTCAAAACAAGTTTTAATTGCTTCGTAAATAGTTTCTGAATCAGAATTTTTTGTAAGGTATGAATTGGCGCCGATCTCCATCAATTTTGAAATCATTGAATGGTCATTGTGCATAGAAAGAATAATAACTTTTACCGTAGGATATATTTTACGAATCTCTGGTAACGCTGTAATGCCATCCATTACGGGCATCTGTATATCCAGAAGAATGACATCTGGTTCCACTTTAGCAAGCTGTTCCAATAATTGCATACCATTATCTGCCTCAATTATTAGTTCGATATCTTTTTTAAAAGATAGTGCAGTCCTTACACCTGTTCTAAAAAGGGCATGGTCATCAGCGATCGCAACTTTAATAATTTTAATGGTATCAGATGTTTTCATAGTGGGTGTTATTTCTAAATTACCTGACGTAAACTTTGCGGTAATCATTGTGCAAAGTGCATATTATTTTGGACATATACCCTAGTATGTTTACGAATTAACAAATATTCGGAATATACTATAACTGTTTTATTACTGATGTGTGCTACAATACTCAAGTGAACTTTTTAACTGATAGTAAATTTACATTTTATAAAGTAGATTCCGCAAGACCAAAAACACGAAGTTTTCCTATTGCACATTATTGTTATATAATCTAATTTTGAAAACGCATTATGGTATAAATAAATTGAGTACCATGCTGCTGAAAAACCTTCATCCAATAACTCTTGAAGCCCATCGTATCCAATATTGCATTATTGGTATAATTGTATTATTAGTTTCTGTTAAGACTATATTGTACTATAAGAATAATAACGGCTTGTTACCAGAAAAACATCTATACGGCTGATAAACTTCTTACTTATTTAGTTGTTAACTTATTAATCAGAGATTGCGTAATATAAAGAAAGAGATTGTATACATAATTATCCGGCATTGACGGAATGAAAAGGCTAACAAAAAATTACCTGCTTTCTATATTCAATATTAAAATAGTAGCGAGAGTAAATGGTGTTATTGAAAAAATTACTGAGTGCAAAAGTATTAAGTAGTTTCATATTTGCTTTCTTGGCTTACTTAACCTTTATTGTTTATAAAAGCAGGTTTTTTTAAAATTTGAATAAACTGTACTCACTTGTGGCTTATTATTTTGAGATCTTTAATTAGAACATGTACAATAATCTGAATACAATTTTAATATTGAAACCTCAATGATAGAACTTGAGGCAAATGATGTTCAGTTTGAATTATCTCCGTTAGTAGAAGAAGCAATTGATTTATCAATTTGTTTTCCAATTTGAATAGCCAGGTAATGCGAAGTTTCACTTTCTCCATACCATTGACCATATCTTTTTTTAAGTTTGAAACTTATCAGATTTTCATCTAGCGCCTTGGCAAAATATTCATTATCATCAATCCGGGTAACTTTATAGAAGACAGGGGTATTATAATAAAGAACAGTACAATTAAAAACAGCTTTCATTAGTAAGGGGTTATCCCGAATGTTCAAAGGACATACCTTTTTATAATAAGTTGATTAAGAGAGCAGTAAAAATTAATAAATTCCAATTTCAGGAATATTATCTTATAACAATAAGATCTGATACCAGAACTCTATTGGGGCATTATTATTCAATAAGCAATATTTAATTGTATAAGTTTGTGAGTGAAATTTAATAACTAAAAAGACAGGAAGGCGGGAGAAACACAAAGTAATAGTAAATTAAAACCGTGTTCCTTCGTGTCTTCCGGCCTCAGTGGTTCCATTAAATATATACGCAAGCTTATTTATTCCCCCCATGCTGTAAGTACCAGGTTTCTTTTTTCAGCATGATTGCGGTGTTCGCACAAATATATACCCTGCCAGGTACCCAGAGCCAATCTTCCGTTACGAATAGGAATCAGCAGCGAATTACCTAATAATGCTGCCTTAAGATGCGCGGGCATATCATCAGAACCTTCATAATCGTGAAGGTAATCAGGATCATTTTCAGGAACGGCCTTATTAAAATATGTTTCAAAATCTTTTCTAACCGTGGGGTCAGCATTCTCGTTAATTATAAGAGATGCGGACGTATGCTGAATAAAAACCTGGCAAACGCCCATTTCTAATTCACTGATCTGTGGAAGGGCCTGAATGATTTCAGTGGTTATCAGGTGGAAGCCTCTTTTTCTTTCTTTTAGTTGCAGTAGCTGCTGGAATATTTTCATGTTGGCTTTGCTGATTATCTGTATGCTACCTCCATGCCAAATATATCAGATAATTTCAAAGCTCCATAATTATAAAATTTATTAGCGATTATTTTAAAGTAACCAAAGATTATTATTTTTTTGTGCCATTATTCATTTTATAATTTTGCCTAACAGGGAGTGTAATTGTAAATAGCGCTCCTTTATTAATTTCACTTTCTGCGGTTATAAACCCGTTATGTTGTTCAACAATCTTTTTACAAATCGCCAATCCCATACCAGAGCCTTTATAATAAGAGCTGCTATTTAATCTTTGAAAAATTGTAAATATTTTGCTCTTATGCATAGAATCGAAACCAATACCATTATCCAAAATATCAATAATACAAAATCCTTCAGTAAACTTACTTTCATCCATTTTGTCTATTTCATCTCCCTTAATAATTTTACAACTTAGGTTTATTACTGGCAAAACACCAACTTTTATAAATTTTAATGAGTTAGTAAATATATTATAAAACAACTGCTTTATCTGCCCGGCATCAGCCTGTATTTCAGGTAGTTGACTATCGATAGTAATTGTTGCCTGAGTTTCTTTAATAACATTTGTAAGGTCTGATAGAACTTCACTGATCACTGATTGAAGATTGGTTGTGCGAAATAAGAAATCTTTGTCAGAAAAACTTGAATATTCAACAATGTTATTAATCAAAGTTTTCACACGCTCCGAAGCATTCTGCATACTGCTGATATATCTTTGTCCTTCATGATTAATAATGTCATTATACTCATGAATTAACATGCTGCTGTATGTCATTATTTTTCGTAGTGGCTCCTGCAGATCACGCGAAGCTATATGCGCAAGTCTGGACAATTCATCATTTGAACTCTCAAGTATTTTAATATTTGCCTTTAACCTGCTATTTAACTCAAGCACTTTGTTTTCAGAAGTAATACGTTCAGCGATAGCTTTTTGAAGATCTTCATTAATGGATATTAATTTTTCCTCTGCTAATTTCTTTTCCGTTATATCTGTGCATACAAGATTCAACGCTACGGAATTGAGGAATTGTAACTTATTTAGTGATACATTTAAATAAGTGCGTGCTCCTGCAGGATTTCTAAAACTAATTTCGATTTTTGAATTATTTTCAGGAAATGTATTAAAAAATAATTCAAAACTTTTAAGAGATTCATAAGGGATATAAGTGCGAAAGTTTGTACCAATTACTTTTTCAAGCGGTAAATAAACCATGTTGGCAAAACTTACATTGCAAAAAAGTATTACTCCGTTTGATTGAAGGGTAACAACACCTTCAGACATATTTTCTATGAACCTTTTGTACGAATGATCCGCATTCCTGTCGGTCAGTATTTTTGCTCTATGATTATTTGAAATTACAACCGCATCAATATTCCCCTTTCTTATGGCATCGATGACATCATTAGCCTCTTTAAATTTTCTAAGAAGCTCATCCCTTTCGAGCGTTAATGTTTCATTCTCTTTTAAAAGTTGAGTAGAGTCTATTACCATACTAAAATTTAATTAATATTAAGCACCTCCAAAACCTTTGCGTGGTCTGACAGATCGCCAATCAACCTTCTTTCAGGTAAAGGATACTTTATTATAAGTACAGGAATCACAATTATTTGTTCAGAGATAGCTAAATCAGGTTTGTGGTAGATATCTATAATTTCCAGATCGTACCTGTCTTTTAAATTTTCGCTGCATATTAGATTTATATTTTTGATTGCGCATGCAGAATTCTGCAATAAACCAGATACAAATAAGCGAAGGATATATTTCTGCCTTCTTTTAGTTACCATAAAGTCTGCATTTTTATCGCGCAGTGATTTTTTTAAAACTGACATTATTATTTTATAATATTATACCTGCTCGTATTACTTTGTGTTTTCAGAAAAACTTTGAATTTTATCTCTCAAATCAGTAATTTCTTTCTTACTTCTTTTTTTTATTTTATGCTTTACTTCGTCTTCTGATTTGGTAACATTTAATGCCTCGATTTCCGACTCCAGATTAATCATTAATAAGGCTATCCTTTCCTGCATAATTTTACGCCTCCGTTCAATCTCAAACATTTCATTTTTAATTTTATTCTCACGAAGTATGCCCTATTCTTCCTCTTTAAGGCTATGTTCCAGTTTTGCTGACCCTGTCAGAATTCCGTCAGGGCTTATATAGGTAGGTAGAATACTGATTCCTTTATTGGTGATCTTAAATTCTTTTACCTGCGTAGAATGATACATTCCTCTTGATTTTAAAACATATATGCCGCGATTACGCTCACTGTTGTTCTCAATATCACGTACAAGTATCCATGTATCCATCATAGCGGAAATTCCTTCATCACTGGGATTGCTTTTTATAGTTTCCAGGGTAATGGCTGCAGTAAATAATGTAGTTATATTCTTACTTTTTAAAAAGTCTACAAAATGGGCAAGCATTTGTCTTATATCACTATTAATTCCTTCTGACATTAAATTAGTAACCGGATCTATCACTATGATCTCCGGCTTAAACTCCTCAATTATTTTATGAATAGTTATTATATGTAACTCAAAATTCTGCAAAGTTGGCCTGGCACTATAAAACCTGAGAAGGCCTGTTTTAACATATGAATCCAGGTTTTGCCCGATTGAACGCATATTTCTTATTATCTGAGCGGTAGGTTCTTCAAAGGCGCAATAAAGACATCTTTTTTTTGATTTGCATGCAGCGTTAACAAGTGTTACCGCCAGGCTTGTTTTACCAGTACCGGCAGATCCTGAAACAAGTATGCTGCTCCCTTCAAAATATCCCTTTCCATCAAGCATATCGTCCAGCTCTTTAATTCCTGAACTTATACTGTTAGAAGATAACTTGTAGTTATGAAGCTCGGATATAAGCGGTACTACGGACATTCCATTCTTGTCTATCACAAAAGGGTATTCATTACTGCCGTGATCAGAGCCCCGCATTTTTATTATTCTTAACCGCCTGGTTGCAATCTGATTAAGTATCCTGTTGTCTAACGTTATTACCGAGTCGGCGATATAATGCTCCATCCGGTTACCCATGTTTAAGCCATTGACTTCAGCAGTTATGATTGCCGTGATATTTTTTTTCTTAAACCAGTTGAATAGCCGGGTAATTTCAATTCTAAGAACTTTAAGGTCAATGCCATTAAAAAGCGCATCTAAAGAATCAATTACAACACGTTTTGCGCCTACTTTTTCAACGGCATTTTGTAATCGTACAAAAAGGCCTTCCAAATCATATTTACCTGCTTCAATCAGTTGAGCTCCGTCAATCTCCAGGTGTTCAATATATATTTTATTGCTTTTTATTAAATTGTTAAGGCCGAAGTGAAGCGATTCCATATTGCCGATTAATTCTTCTTCTGTTTCTTCAAACGACATGAATACTCCAGGTTCATTAAAATTCATAGCCCCTCTTATTAAAAATTCCATTGACATGATTGTTTTTCCACAACCTGAAGCACCACTAATTATTGTTGTTTTGTTTTTAAGTAATCCCCCTTCAGTTATTTCATCAAATCCATTAATACCGGTTGGTATTTTTTGAAGTTTTACATTATTTGCTCCATTTGTTTTTTGCAGCGTCATTTTAAAAAATTTGTATTTAAAATCAATGGGTATTTGATTGAAACCGAATGGTACATTATAATGCATTTGGTTATTGCTATCAGCAATCAGCTTTAACAAGAAATATTAACTAGTATATATTTATGAAGCCGAGTGCTGATAGCAATTACCAAATTTTAAAGTTGACAAGATACCAGGCCGCTACATGTATTGCCGGTTATTATATTTATCGGAGCTTATATACAAGGTTAATAAAGGTTTTTCATGGAATCCTGGTACCATTAAAGATAATGTTAAATGCAATAGTCAATAGTCAGATGTTTCAGAAATGGTTAAGAACAGGCAGGTATTACTATTGGAACAGCAAAGAATAAGTTATAGTATAAAAAAAACGAAGATGTATAATCATAAGGATCATGTTACAACTTCCTAATATTATTTAAAAAATTGAAAGAGCCTGCTATTTATTTACAGTTTTTATTTTTAACTAACTAAGTAATAATGCCTACATGCATATAAGCGTTTTTATAAAAATCTTATATACTCTTGTTATTTGTTGCCAGAATTTATATTTACTCGCCCCTGTTTTTGGGATTAAATAATTGTTCTAACTAAATTATGATACATGTTCAGTTTACAACATGCCTGGTTAAAATTTTATTTGGACGAATAAAAAAACAAGCATAGCTTAGCAGTGTACTATTTAACTAATACACTAATGATCGAAGTTAAAAATCTGTCTTTTGGCTACCATCCAAAAAAACTGCTGTATAAAAATCTTACACTCTCAATGCCTGCCGGCAGCATTTATGGTTTATTAGGAAAAAACGGCGCCGGCAAATCTACCTTACTAAAAAATCTCAGTGGCTTATTATTTCCAATTAAGGGTGATATAAAGATCAATGAATTTACTCCAAAAAAAAGACAGCCCTCTTTCCTGAGAACCATTTATCTTATCCCTGAAGAAGTATATGTTCCTTCCATAACTATTACTCGCTACCATGATTTGTTCACTCCTTTTTATCCTCATTTCGATAATGAAAAATTCTATTATTACCTGGATGAGCTTGAAATAAAAAAAGATGGCAAACTCAGCACATTCTCCTTTGGCCAGCAAAAAAAATTTATAATAGCTTTTGCCCTTGCATGTAATACTAAAGTGCTGTTGCTGGATGAGCCCACAAACGGACTGGATATACCATCAAAATCACAGTTCCGGAAACTGATTGCCTCAGTGATGCATGACGACAGAATAATTTTCATATCTACACACCAGATCCGTGATCTTGAAAACTTAATTGACCGGGTAATTATTATTGATAATGGCGAGCTGCTTTTAAACACCTCTGTTGCAGATATTACTGAGAAACTTTGTTTTAAAACTGTTAAGGAACTTCCTCAAAATATAAAAGTTTTATATACAGAAGAATCCTTCAAAGGAGTATCTATCGTTTACGAAAATACAACGGGTGAAGATTCGAAGGTTGACCTGGAACAGTTGTTTAATGGAGTAACGGAAAATCCGGATTTAATAAGGAAAATATTTTCAACACATTGATCTTCCTACATGGACGGCTCCACATACTGCTTATTTAAATCAGTAACATACCACTTTAAAAAAAACACATGAGCGATACATTTAACTTCAAACGTTTTGCAAGTCTTTTTAAAAAGACGCTGCTGGAACGTCCTATACAATTATCAGGATTAATAGGCCTTACATTACTTATTGATTTAATATTGTATACTATCTGCAGGTTTATAAGAATGCCATGGGATATGATACAAGACATTACATTTATCTTTGGCTTTGTTGGCGGCGGATGCTTTCTGGCTTCGTTTGTATTTAATTACTTTTCTTCCAATGCAGGTGGCATTTCTTACCTCACGTTGCCAGCGTCTTCTTTAGAAAAATGGCTATGCGGAGTATTAATTGCCGGTGTTATATACACTATTATTTTTCTTTTGTTTTACCGGGTTATGGATATAGCTTTCGTGGAAATACTTCATAAAACACTTGACCCAAAAGGACCTTATTACAGGGAAACATACGATTCTGTACGGGTTTTCCCTTTTGATGGTTTTGTTGCTTCCAAAACTTATATAGTGTTTTTAAATTTTACTGGAGCTATGCTTATTGGTTCCTTATACTTTAATAAAACCATTTTTATAAAAGTGGCTTTAATTATTTGTGTAATATACATAGGTGGTAATTTTTTAAATTATTTTATTGCAAAAGCCGTCTTTGATAATGTAGACAAAGCATTACCCTTCTATTGTGTTTTTATACCTGTTGGAAAAGATTTTGGGAAAGTATTATTGCCTGACTATGCTTCTGTAGCAGTGGATATTTGTTTTCTGTATATAGTTCCGGCGATACTATGGTTGGTTACTTTTGTGCGATTACGGGAAAAAGAATTTTAAAACTAAAGAATGGAATTCAGGGATAAACAGGCTATATACCTTCAAATAGCAGAATACGTTTGCGAAAAAATATTGTTGAACAAGTGGCACCTGGGAGAAAAGGTTATCAGCATAAGAGAACTTGCAATAGCTATAGAGGTAAATCCGAATACGGTTCAGCGTGCTTATGACTTCTTGCAGCAACGCGAGATAATTACCAATAAAAGAGGCATCGGCTATTTTGTAGAAACAGATGCCCTGGAACGCATTTTAAATTTCAGAAAAGAACAATTTATTCAATACGAGCTGCCTTTTTTCTTTCGTAATCTTTATTTGCTTAAAATGGATTTTAAAGAAGTTAAGCAGCTATATGAACAGTTCAAAAAAGATAATTTTTAATTAGGTTATGGCTGACAGCTTTTAGCAGAAAGCTGTCAGCACAAATATTATAAATATGAAACTTAGCTCTATCATCCTGTTAGTAACTTTCTCTATTTTAGTAGTAGCCATGTTTGCTTCAAATCTTCTTTTAAAAAAGGAATATTATAAAATGGATAAAAGTGATTTATACTGGAATTATGGTAAAATACTTCAACAGCCATTTAAACATTTGAAAATCGAGGGAGGTAATTTCACCAATATAGCATTTGAGCAAAGTAATATTTCGTCTGTAAAAGTTTTCAAAAACTGGGCGGAATATGAAAATAAAGTTGTGAAAGCAGTTGTGAAAAATGATACGCTGTTTATAAAGTTTTCATACTCGACAAATGATCTTAATGAGAGAGAATTTTTAAGAAGGTCAACAATGGTTCGAATTTTTTCTCCGGAACTGCTTTCAGTTGAAGGGCATAATACAAACTTCGAATTATTTAAATTAAAACAAAAAAGCATTTCCATCAATTTATCAGGAAGATCAAAGCTTGAAGTAGAAAGCTATATCAACCATTTGGACAGCCTTCATATTTCGCAGAAAGATTCATCGGAAGTAGTTTTTGAAATATCGCCCGACTTAAAAGGCAAAAAAATTCTGGATTCAGATGCTATTTTATCCAGAGCTACAGAAGACAGCCGGCAAGATAAAACAGGTATTGCTAACCAGCAGATATCCACCGGCACGGATGTACCAATAAAAAGCTGGGAAACAATATATGTAAGAACCGTTAATGCTAGTTTGCAGGGAGCTTCTATCTTAGATCTCGGACATGCCCAGATCGATTCTTTGAAAATTAATATTTCAGATACTTCCGCCGTTATTCTTTCCGGACAAAGCCTCAGAAATTTTAAGAAATAAATTTGATTGCTCTAATTATATTTTCACATTACTAATGGTGTTCTAATATGAATCAATATTTCTCTGCGTTAAAAAAAACTAAAACCCACTCACCTTCTTTTTACTCTCCAATTCACCGAGCAATTCTTTAGCTGCTACATCCAGTTGGGAATCTTTGTTATTGCCTTCACCTAATTGTCTTGAAACAAATATGTCAACAGGCCTTGGTACCAACTCCATGTTTTTGCCTTCATGATCCTCCACTTTAATAAAGGGCAATCTAACTGAAGATCCATCTATGAGCTGGGCACTTGAAGTGAAAATAATCCAACCGCCTGTAGGCTCACCAACAACTTTACCCAATTTAAGCGCACGATACCCTTCAGTAAAATCTTCAGCATCTGAAAGGGAATGCTGATTGGTTACCAGGATAGTCGGCGCGTCTAATGCACGCTGACCCAACTGCACACGTGCAGGCGCAGATGGCAATCCGCGACCAGTCATAGTCATATAATTCTTTCTTGTGAATACATCCAGCGCATAAGCATTTACAAAGCCGCCATTGTTATTGCGAACATCTACCACTACTCCTTCCCGTGAGTGGTTTTCCGCGTCCATATCCATATAAAGCTGGTTCAGTGATTGTTCAGACATATCAGCTATATGAACATAACCAAGCCGGCCTTTACTTATCCTGGTAACATAATCACGTTCCTGTTGCACCCACTGTTTATATAAAAGTCCTTTTTCGGTGGCCATATTTACAGGCCTTACAGCTATCTTTTTGGAGTCGGCTCCTGCTGCAGCGGAAGCAACGGTTAGCATAACCCTGCGGCCCACTTTGTTTTCAAGATGCTGGTCTATATTGTCTTTATCAGTAAGCGTTTTTTCGTCTATAGCAAGCAGGTAATCACCTGCTTTTATTTTGCCTGTTATGTCAGCAGGCCCAAGTGAAAGCACTTCTGTTATTTTAAAACGTCCGTTGTCCTCGTACTCTCTCCGGTCGAACCTTAGTCCGGTTTTCCCAATAGCAGGTACGCTGCTACCGCCTCTTTCAACCACAGGACCTGATACACCGGAATGTGAAGAATTCAATTCACCTACCATCAAATCTAAAATACGGCGCAGCTCTTCAGATGTGCCTGCGCCTTCAGCCAGCGGTTCATATTCCGCACGCACTGCTTTCCAGTCTATACCATTAAAATCCGGGTTATAATATCCTTTGTTTAGTGCTTCCCATGCTTCATGAAAAATTTCTACTTTTTCATTTTTAAAATCTACATCCATTTCAGCTGTTACCGTTAAAGGACGGGACAGTTTTGAATCAAGGGATACAGATTGAATCTTCCCCTGTTCAAGGTAATAGACCTCCCTGCCATCTGTTGAAAATTGCGGATCACTTTTATTTCCAGGTGTGGTGGTTAACTGTTTTAATACTGATGACTCTGCTGCCCTGGTTGATTCTCCTGCTGGTTCCTCCAGTGGATAGGTGTAAAGGTTAGTTTGTCCGGCTACTGTAGCGCTCAGCACCATTACAGTTCCTTCTTTATTTATGTCATAATCATTTACATCAACTCCTAACGAAAGAAAATTTAATCTTTGCCTGATGCCCTCCATCCTGATAGTAACAGGTTCGGCAGCCAGCTTTATATTTTTCGGTGTTGCTATGCTTTGTGTATCGATTATTTTCCTGCTCGTATCGCGTCCTATCCGTGGTCCCATCGGATTTACAGGTGAGGAAGGAGACGTTGTTTGTTCGTTGAACATCTGCTGAAACTGTTCTTCCCTGAAACGTGGCGTCTGCGGTATTAGGTCAACCCTTGCTATAAAAGTATTTTCTGTACGCTGGCTGGTGCTGAACAATATATACTTTCCATTAGCACTCCAGCTTACGTTTCCGCCGAAAGTATTTGCAAGAAAGCTTACTGCTTTAGTTTCACTGCCACCTGCTGCGGGAACAACAAAGATGTTACGAAAAGTTTTACTTCCAATGCCGGCATACGCGATCCATTTGTTATCGGGCGACCAGCTTATTGATCCTGCTGAAGCAAATGGCGGCCGGCCTAAATATCCTTTTGCCACAGTGATATCTGTTTTAGCTGCCAGATTTATAACATGCAATTCCATTCCATTGCGCACAAACGAAAGCAATTTACCATTGGGTGATAATAAGGGAGCCATATCATCAAGTGCAGAATTTGTAAGGCGGGCTTCTTTTCCCTCAACAAAATTATATTGATAAAGATGCATTACACCATCCCTTTCAGAAACATAAATAAGGCTGTTGCTGTTTAAAGTCCAGATGATCTGAGATTCTCTTGATATGGAATGAGTAACACGGAAAGCATCTCCACCTTCTTTTGACGAAGCTACAAATACCTCACCGTGAGCTACAAACGCTACTTTTTTTCCATCAGGTGATAATGCAAGGTCGCGGAACTGGTTTTGTAATCTAAGGTGCTCGGTAGCCTGACCGGAAGCCGAACCTATAAGATTGATATCTAATGCAGCCGCTGCACCTGAATTGATATTATATTTCCATATCTTAAAATCACGTTCAAATACAATTGATTCTCCGTTGTGAGAAATTGAAGGCCAGACAACCCTGCCCTTTGTAAACCTGGTAAGCTGCTTAGCATTACCATTGGTAGAAATCCAAAGATTCTGGGTTCCGGTTCTATCGGAAACAAAATACATGGATGCTCCATCCCTGCTCCACATAGGCCAGAGGTCTTTTGCGCCGCCCTTAGTTATTCTTTCATAGTTATCCTGTTTTCCATCGTGAAATAACCAAATTTCCGATTCATCAAGATGGCTGTGTCCGTTTCGCCACCACTGGTGTGAAGCAACTCCTCTTGCATTGAAAGCTATAGTTTTTCCATCGGGAGATGCCGAGGCAAAAAATTCATTCATATAACGGTTATCACTAACTGCCATCGGTGTTCCTCCTGCCGACCTTATTCTGAATATGTCGCGCATAGCTGAAATATCGTGGCTGGTTGTTGCAAAATAAATATACGTCCCGTCATTGGACCAAGAACTTATTTCTTCATTACCATCATCGTAAGTAAGCCGCTTAAGCTCTCCGCTTTTAAGATGTAAAGTATAGATATCTCCGTTACCGGACCGAGTTGAATTAAAAGCCAGGTATTGCCCGTCGGGTGAGTATAGCGGACGCGAATCATAATCAGGATGGGCAATCAAAAGTCTTGCCGGGCCTCCCTTTGACGATACGGTCCAGATATCACCACCAGATACAAACGCTATCTCGGAGCCATCCGGGGATATGGCAGGATCAGAATAATACGGTTGCGATTTAACTGATTTCGTTAAACTTTGCGAAGGTTCATTTTGTGCAGTAACAATACCAAATCCCAAAACAACAAAAAGTAAAATAGCAGTTAGTTTTTTTTTCATAATAATATTGTTTCAGAAATCCCCAAGGAGTGTCATTAAGTTAAGAACTAGCAACGTTGAATAAATATGGCTAATCCAAATGAGAGAACGACCTGTGAGGTCTCTAAAGACCTCACAGGTCTTGAATGAAGACACAACCTACATCCCAGACCTGTGAGGTCTTTAGAGACCTCACAGGTCGTTCCTTATTTTAATACGCACCAAAATCGTTAACTTAATAACATTGCCCTTTGGGATTGATCAATGTAAATTTAATAAAAGTGTTAACTGTTTTCAGGAAAAAACATTCTATTATTTTCAAATCATTCAATCAACGGTCGTCAATAACCGGGGTTTTGAACGATATTCGAATTGGCATTTAACTCAGCTACAGGAATAGGATAAATCAATGCCTGGTTCGAAGACATAACATCTATAGTTACAAGGGGATTTTGATTTTTAATTTTTGTCCAGCTTCTCTGAAGCCGGATAAGATCCCATAACCGGTTCCCTTCAAAAGCAAGTTCTTTTCTCCTTTCCGTTAATATATCTTCCAATACCTTGGCGCCGGTAGAAGTAAATCCTGTAAAAGAAGGATCTCGTTGCATGGCTACTTTATTTAAATTAACCAGCGCATTGGGTATATCTCCTGTTGAATAATATGCTTCGGCGCCAATCAAAATAATATCAGACAACCTGATGATTTTGATATCATCCTTATCGGTTCCATTAGCAGCATTGGAAAACTTGAAATTAAGATAAACAGTTCCGGCCTGGCCACTACGCGTTCCTATAGGCATCAGTCCTTTACGAACATCACTTGCTGCATACAGGTTGTATAATTCTTCAGTGCCCAAAATGTCTCCATAGTTACCACCCGTTGTAAGATAGATAGCTCCTAACTGATCAAATCCGCCGTTACTGGCCAGGTCAACCGCCACTTCAAACATTGTTTCATTTTTTGAACCGGACTGAACGGCTGGGTTAGCCCAATAGCCACCCGGTGAATAGTTGCCTCCAGCGGTAGTTCCAGAAGGAGCAACATACGCAGATGCGCTGAGCATCGTCCAGCCGCTGTTATTAATCACATCCACAGCGGTAATTTTCGCGTTTGCCCAGTCGCCCATATTCTGATATACCCTTGCTTCTAGCGCTCTTGCGGCATACTTCGAAAAATAGGCTGTTCCCCTGTATTGCGTCAGCAAACCATAAGCTTTTTCAAGATCAGCGATAACTTGGGTATACACTTCCTTTACCGTATTCCTTGAGGGCAGGGAATACGGATCAAAATTTTTGATGTCGAACGTGCTTACAATAGGAACGCCGGGGTCGTTAGGTGCAACGGTGTAAGCATGCCCGAAGTTTCGCACCAGCTCAAAATGCATCAATGCACACACCGCATAAGCTTCGCCTACATACTGGTTCACTGTTGCCGAAGAGGGCAATGAAGTAGTAATGATGGTATTGGCATACTTGATAGCAATATAAGCATTAGTCCAAAGGCCTAGCGCATAGTTATCTGCGTTATTAAAAGAAAAATTATTAAGCGCAAGATAACGTCCTGAATTAGCCGTTGCAACAAAAGTATTATCAGCCATGAGGTCTCCTTTAACCGGAACTGACCGCCCGTATAAATCAGTTGCCCGCAGGGAAGCATACATGCCGTTAACGGCTACAGTTAGATCCGCTTCACTTGAGATTGCCGTGCTAAGATCATTTGAAGTTAATGGCGTTTTATTAAGGAAGCTTTTGCTGCATGAACTGAGAATAACAATGAATGCAGTAATAATATATGGAATAATAATTTTTGATTTCATATTAGTATAATTTTTCTTAAAACCCGATATTGATTCCTGCTGTCAGGGATTTGTTATATAATATATTTAACCCTCCGGTATTACCTGTAGTTCCTTGTTCAGGATCGAATGGAAGGTTCTTATCATAGTTCTTGGTCCAGAGATTTGTTCCTCTCACATATACAGAAAATGCTGTAAGGTGAAGTTGTTTGGTGATGGAGGAGGGCAACGTATATCCGAAGGCTATATTACGAAGCCTTATATAATCTCCTTTAAATAAAAACCTGGTGGAGATAGAGCTGGAATTAGATGTGGAATTGTATACCGGTTTAGGAACATTGGTAATGTCTCCAGGCTTTTGCCACCTCTCAAGGTTAACAGCATACTTTCCGTATGCAGAATTAATCTGGTCATAAAAATAAGCGGCCCATCCATCATACACATAATTACCAAAGTTGTAATACAGGTCAGCAGTAAGGCTAACACCTTTGTAGCTAAAGGTGTTTGAAAAACCACCAAAGTATTTAGGTGATATTGATTTGTTTGTTATAATTCTTGCGGCACTGTTATAATTATTAGTAGTCGCTTTATGAGAAGAGTCTGCATACCATAATGGATCGCCGTTATCTGGATTTACTCCTGCCCACTCGCGCATGTAGTAGGTATTGATATCATAACCGGGTTTGATGATGGTTTGTCCGGAGATCAGTTGCGTTTGCCCCTTTACAATTTCAGTAACCTTGTTTTTATTGTAGGTTATATTAAAGCTCATGTCCCAGTTAAAATTACCAACCTTTAGTGGCGTAGCGTTTACAGTAAATTCCAGACCGGTGTTTTCCATGGCTCCGATGTTTTGATTGATGGTGGAAAAGCCGATTGTCAACGAGGTAGGAGCGCTGAATATCAGTTTATCAATTACCTTTTTATAATAATCAACGGTTATGTTTAATCGGTTCTTCAGGAACGAGGCATCGGCCCCTATATCCGTTTGCTTGGAAGATTCCCATTGCAGGTTTTGGTTACCGATATTATTAAAACCGCCGCCGGGCTGCCCGTTATAATTCAATCCATAACCTAATGTCTGGCGCCAGGCATAGTTATTAATTTCACCGGTGCTGTTGGTTATTTCAGCATTGCCCGAAACACCATATGATGCCCTCAACTTGAAGTCAGTAATCCATTCGGTGCCTTCAAGAAAATCTTCTTTACTTACATTCCAGGCAATACTTCCCGATGGGAAAGTTCCATATTCATGGGTGGGAGAAAAACGTGAAGAACCGTCTCTTCTTAAGGTTCCCGCAAGAATGTATTTACCTTTATAGTTCAGCGATGCATTTCCAAAAACCGATGCAATGGTGTATTCAGTCCCATTGTTGGAACCTGTAATAGGTGTGGAGGCATTAGCGGCGGCAGTTAAAGTGGATGTAGGAAAGTTTTGAGAGGCTGCAGTTACAAAGTAACCTTTTGAGCTGATAGCTTCATAACCTAGCTTTGCATTGAGTGTAAGGTCACCGCTTTTCAAAAGCTCCGCCTTGTAATCAAACTGGTTAGTCCAGTCATATAAAAAGTATCTTTCATTATAGGCATACCCGCGGCCATGTGCTGCAAAACCATCTCCATGATTGGGATTATTATACTGGTATTCTTCGAGGTTTACATATTGTAAGCCCATTCTTGAGGTAAATGAAAAGTTGCTTAATATATTGTATTTCCCTTCCACCTTACTGTTAGCTGAAACGGAGTTCAGTGACCGGATATCGTTAGCATCAATATATAACGGATTATACAGCGATGGAAAATCTTTAGCGGCCCTGCTGATGTTAAAGGTTCCGTCTGCGTTGTAAGGATTTGAAGTAGGCCGTGCAAAATATATTTCAGAAACCGGATTGGAGAAGTAACTGCTACCAGTAAGCGGCGTATTCTGATGGGTATAGCTGGGTTGAATGTTAAAGGCCAGTGATAGTTTTTTTGATACGGTGTGATCAAGATTAAGTTAAGCGGTATAACGTGTAAGATCGGAACCTATTACATTAGCTTCCTGTTTAAAATAGCCACCGGAAAGAAAAAATTTTGTTTTTTCGTCACCGCCTGAAGCTGAAATATTATACTGATGCTGTCCTCCGGATCTAGTAAGTAAGCCAAGCCAGTCAGTATTAACTGTTCCATCTCCATAAGTAAGCGCCGCGGTATCAGCTTTCAGCTTTGCCAGCGACAGCGGGTCAGTAGGATGATTGTTAATCCAGGAATTAGCATAACCTTCTTTGAAAAGCATTAACCAATCAGGGGTTCTCAATGGTGTTCCTGCCGGAGGCAAAGTACCGTGACGGTTCTCTCCTATTTCAGCAGAAACCCTGAATTGTGTTTTTCCTGCTTTTCCCCTTTTAGTAGTGATAACAATTACCCCGTTTGAACCCCTTGCTCCATAAATGGCAGTAGCAGATGCATCCTTCAACACTGTTATAGACTCAATATCATCTGAATTCATATTCGCCAATACATTGGAATTGGAAGTATTACGTGACAATTGTCCGCTGTTGATCTGTATCCCATCTACCACAAACAAAGGCTGAGAGGAAGCTGCAAACGAACCTACGCCCCTGATCCTGATTTGCTGATTTGCACCGGGCTGGCCGCTTGATGAAACAGACCTCAGTCCTGCTGCTGCGCCCTGGAGCATCTGGTCTGGAGACGATAAGGGAATATTCTGTAATTTATCACCGCCCACCTTTACGGTGGAAGAAGTTACATCCGCTCTTTTTACAGACCCATAACCGGTGATTACCACCTCAGAAAGGCTTACTGAAGATGCCTTAAGCGTAACGGTTATTGCATCCTGAATTTTCCCTACAGGAATTGTTTGACTGTTAAAACTCAGGGATGAAACCATCAGTTCTTTAACATCAGGAGGGACTTTAATTTGAAAAGATCCATCCATTAAAGAAGTAGTTCCAATTCTTTGGCCCTTTACAAGTATGGAAGCGTTCGGAACGGGGCTTCCGGATTCATCTAAAATTCTTCCGGTTACAGTTTTAGTTTGTTGAGCAAATAATTGAAAGTTAAGAAAGCCTATTAACAGGGATAAGCATAGAATTTTTCTCATATACGATAATATTTGATTTTAGTACAAAGGAACAGAAAGGGGAACGTAATAAGCAAGTAATCGCAGAAACATATAATATATAATAATATAAATATTAAAATTATTATTTATTTATATTAAATTAATGCTTGCAAAATAATAAACAATTAGTTTATTAAACAAATGTATTTTGTGATATTATTTAAGTAGTACTCTAATATTATTTTTTTGTATATAATTTATTAAGGTTTGATCTGATTATTTTTCCCAATTGATACACTAAAGGTTGAAATTATTATAATAGTCCCTTGGCCTGCCATTTGTAACATTATAGCAAACTATTTAGAATTATGTGGATTATCTTTTCATTGCTGGCAGCTTTCAGTGCTGCAATAGCTATTATTCTTTCAAAGGCAGGATTAAAAGAAGTAGATCCTATTCTTGGATTTGCCATCCAGGCTATTCTTATCATTGTTGTTTCCTGGGGTATTGTATTTTTCCAGAAGAAAACAACCGGGCTCCTACAGATTGATCAGCGCTCATGGATCTATCTTATCCTTGCAGGAATAGTCACCTGCCTTGCATCATTGTTTCAGTTTAGTGCGCTGAAGCTGGGCAATGCATCCATTGTATCATCTCTTGAAAGATTATCGCTGGTATTTGCCATTGTTCTTGCCGTAATATTTTTGAAAGAAGAATTAAACTGGAAGGTAATTGCAGGAGCTGTACTGATGATAGGGGGAGCAGTGCTGATTAGCTTATCAAGAAAAGCAGGTTAATTTTCAGCCATTCTTATAGCTTTTAGAATAATTTGATATAATAATAAATTTGAATGGATAATAATTATGAAAGAAACATTTATAAGCATTAAACATCATGATAACTGCATACATGTTTCTTTGTTTTATTAATGTGAATAAAAAAAATCCCATGAGGCATAACTCTCATGGGAATATAATAATAATAAGGATTTTTAACCAGGGAAACTATCCCCATCCCCAGTTTTCGCAATTTGCATCACAATGTGCGATCCTGAACATTCTGAACATAGAGCCGCCGCTGAATTTTACTGTTTCAAGAAATAAATATACGGCGTGAGTGCGGTCAGGATTCAGAATAATTTTACCTGCAATGGCGCCACCGGAATTAACATGATCAGCAATAGCATTAAAAGATTGCTGAACCCGGTTAAAAATGTTTTCAGGGATATTTTCCATGCTTGCATCCTGCTCCGGTGTAAGAGCGAAGTTGTTACGAACAATGTCTCTCCAATCAGTAAGGTCCATGTCAGGAATACTTTCTGAGAGTTGTTCAATCAATGGGTAAAATGTTTTAAGCGAGAATTTTCGCTTAACGGTTTCTGCTGTGAGTAATTCTTTCATAAATCAAGGTTTAAAAATTAATAAATGCAACCCGTTCTAATTATCATATTGTAGTAAGTATGTAAAATAGAACATTGGGCACCTTGAGTCAATACTCTGTTTGTGGAATTTTATGAATAACAGCAGCCAAATTTCATTAGATCCTCTCTTTAAAATATACTTTTTACTACTATCAAAATGCTTTCTTCGGAGCTGCTATTGCTTGGGCCTTTTGCACCTGTTTTGTATATTCCAGGATTGTTTTAGAAACTATTTCAATGTTCTCCTGCGCTTCTTTCCAACTGCGTTGTTCAATTCCTTCACGGATACCGGGTAATGTTTTAACACCATAGCCTGTGTAATATCCTGGTGCATATATCTGATGTTTATACCATTCTCTTCTCGGTAAACCTTTTTCCTGTGTCAGGCTTCTTTCAGCCTTGTATAAAATTTCATTCAGTAGTTTTTGCTTGTCAACAGGCAATTGCATAGAAGCTGCATAAGATTTCTGAAATTCTTCTGCATTTTCCTTCAGGCGGGCCATAGAATTTTCAAGTTCGCTGAAATTTAAAAAAGGAACCACATCTTTTCCAGTTGGAGACCTGTACTGGATTTTAGGATCTTTAGCAAGATCAAATAATTTTTCGTTGATCATCTTGTTTTCGGTTTCAGTTTCTGAACGGGTATTTTCAAGAAGGGTTTTCACTTCCGTAACATAATCCAAAACAGTTTTAGTAAAGCTGCTAAAGTCAATGGGTAATATATCCGCATTAGCCATTCTCATCATGATTCTTCCTGCAGTTTCAGACAAAGCTTTTCCATATTGGTATCCCGGATCTCCGAACCTGGTATAATAATCATAAGAGTCGTAGATTGAATGATATTGGCCACCGGCAGCTTCACCGCCAAAACCGAGGTTCATAGATGAGATTCCCAGATACTGTAAAAAACCGGAATAATCAGAGCCTGCACCTAATGCACCAAGTTTAATATTTTTATTTCCTATTAATTTTAACCTGGTAGCTTTATCAGCATCTACGACAGTTTTGGCATACCGTCTTTCCTTGATAGTAACGCCTGTTTGCGGGTCTATAACATCATTTGCTATTTCATTAAAAAACGGCTCAAGCGTATGGGAACCGGCAGCACTTATAAATCCCCTGGAGTTGCCGTCCGTATTTAAATAAAATACCGCTTTTTGTTTCAGCTCTGATTGGTGATCTTCGGCCCATTCTGTAGAACCGAGCAGCGCCGGTTCTTCACCATCCCATGCACAGTACACCAGCGTTCGTTTTAATTTATATCCTTTTTTAACCAGTTCGGCAATTCCCCTTGCTTCATCCAGTTCAGACACCATACCGCTAAGCGGATCAGCAGCGCCATTTACCCAGCCATCATGATGGTTGCCTCTCATGATCCATTCGTCAGGAAACTCACTGCCTTTTAATTTGGCAATCACATCATAAAGAGGTTTTTGATCCCAGTTAAATTGCAGTTTTAAATGCACTTTATCTTTGCTTGGACCAACATGATAAGTGATAGGCAGGCCACCGCGCCAGGCCGGCGGAACAACCTGACCACCCAATGATTGCAGCAGCGGTTGTGCATCTTCATAAGAAATTGGGAGTACCGGAATTGTCATAATAGTTATGGCGTTGGCACGGTCAAGTCGTTTAGCGTCTTTTGTAGCACCTATTCCTGGTGTTAAAGGATCACCAGGATAAACAGGCATATCCATTACAGAACCTCGTTGTACACCGGCTTTAGGCCTGAATGGACCGAAAGGATACACATCTCCAGCCCGGTATCCATCATCTTCAGGATCAGAATAGATAAGACAGCCAAGGGCGCCATGTTCCGCTGCTACTTTAGGTTTGATGCCTCGCCAGGATCCTCCGTATTTAGCTATTACTATTTTCCCTTTAACATCCACTCCCATTTTCTCCAATGCTTCATAATCGGCAGGAATGCCCTGGTTAACATATACAAGTTCTGCTGTTACATCTCCATCGGCGGAGTAGGCATTATAGGAAGGCAGTTGTTCAGATTTTTGTCCTGATGTCCGGTCTTCTTTCAATTCCGGTTCTTCCAGTTTGGCCGTATAAGGTTTGCTACCCTGTAATTCAAGCACCCTGATCTTAGGTGTAGGGAATAAAACATAATAAACGTCTATGGTCGTTTCAAACCCCCAGGAACGAAAAAGATTGGCCATATATTCAGCATTGGCCTTGCCCTGTACTGATCCCACATGATGAGGTTTGGATGAAAGAAAGAGCATCCAGGTATCAAGGTTTTTCACACTCAGACTGGAATCAAATTGCTTTTCCCATTTAAGTTGACTGGCAGCATTCGATTCTGTAAAACCCATCAATTTTCTTTGGGCTTCTGTGCGTGCAAAAGCAAAGCACATTAAAATGAGTACTATAAATTTATACATGACTTATATTTATGTGAACAGGTTAATAGTAAACTATTATGGCAAGTAACCGGTTGGAATTATAGCATTCTAAAAATAATGCAATTATGCCAGACATCATCACCATTGAATAATTCATTCATAATTCTACTCATGGTAATGTTCCTTTAATAATCCCGGAACATTTAATTTAATAATGAGTATTTAACGTTGTTGACTTCAAGATTATTTCTTTAAGGCATCCCTAATGTCCCTCGTGGGATTTCCTTTGTGTTCCTCGTGGTTAATAAGGTCTATGAATCCAACAGTCTTTTGACCACAAGGAACACAAAGTTAATTCACAAGGGACACTAAGACCTCTAACCAATCTATCTCAAATAGGAAAAAATACTACAAACTTCTTAGGTTAACGACATTGAATAAGTATTGATTATAATGAATATAATTGCTTTTTTCATTGAGTATGAAAGTTACCTCATGTTTGTGGGCAAGAATTTCAATGTCAATAAAACATGGAAAGCAGCTTAATGTTCCGTATGTAATTTTAGCACTTTACTACCTGTTTCCATACAAAGCTATAATTGATTCACGTGTTATATCTTTACTTTCAACACATAATAAATAACATGAACAACTGGATCAACTTTAAACATCATTTATCAATATTCGTATATGCTGTATTTGTATTTGTTACGTTAGCCAATGGAACATCCGCCCTGGGATTAATGGCAAAACAATCACCTGATTATAAAAAAAGAAGGCTCTTGTTACGTGATGAGGGATTGTCGCAACTGAGTTATATTGATCTTGCAAACCCAAAGTCAAATTGGTTTGTAAAGGTACCTTCGGGACGTGATTTACAGTTGGTAGGAAACGGCAGGGTGTTAATAGGTACCGGAAACGGATACGAAGAATATGAAATAACAACAGGCAAAAAAGTTTTTGAACTTGCATCATTCCCAGGTACTATCTCCGCGCGAAGACTTCGTAATGGCAACACCATATTAGCAGGGTCCGACTGGCAGGGAAAACATGGAATTATATTGTTAGAAGTTGATAAGAACGGAACCATTCAACGCCAGATTATTTACCCGGCACATACCTATCTGCGCCTGGTTCGTGAAACCGTATCAGGCACTTTTTTAATCACAGCCGATGAGTTGGTATTTGAAGGAAATGCAAAAGGAGAAATTATCTGGCGCGCTACAATGGCCGGGGTAGATAAACCTCATGCATGGCAGGCACAGCGTTTAAGTAACGGACAAACAATAGTAAGTACCGGCTATGATAAAAATTTTCAGATCTTTTCAAAGGATGGAAAATTGCTGGATAGTATAAGTGGACCAGCAGCAGTACATCCAGTGTTTTATGCCGGTTTTCAAATTCTGTTTAACGGTAATTATGTGGTTACTAACTGGCAGGGACATGGGCCCGCATTTGGAGCTAGCGGAACTCAGGTGTTAGAATATACACCTAGAGGCAAACTCATCTGGTCGTGGAAGCAGGATGCAACAAAATTCTCATCGCTTCAAGGGGTAATAGTACTTGATGGATTAGATGTAAACCGGCTTCATGTTGAAGATGCAAGGGGAAGGCTTGCGCCGGTTAGGTAACCATGAAGCAAGATAATTACATTTGCATATTTCTCCAAAGTAAAATTCCCAACGCCCTTCCTGCTCCTAATCCTAATTTCCCATATAAATGCAAGTCAGTTCCACAAAACAGTCTAAGCTACTAATCCGAATTAATTCGTTCTATCAACATAGTATCACTAACTTCAAGGAACAGTCATAGAAATTGTTTAGTATCATTAAATTGATTCAAATAATGTTCTACTTTGTTAATCTGTAATAAATATTCTTCTCTTCTTAAATCTTTATCAGTCATGAAGTTTATAGTTTCTAATTCATAATCTAAATTCCTTAACAAGCTTTTAAATTCATACAATTCATTTTCCGTAATTGTAGAAGAAATTGATTCCATTGAGTTTTGAAACTCATTTTCCTTGTAATAATTATTTTTATAATTTAGTATTGCTTTGTTTATTTGGAGAATTAATGAATACTTATTGTTGCTTTGTTTTACATTATCCCAATTTTTATTATTCATATCCACAATTTTTCTCTTTATTATTATTCAACTTATATTAATACACTTGATCCAGATTTAATTTTGAATTTCTTTGCCATCATTCAAGTTAAACCTGCCTTTAGTATTTTTTCTTTTTTAAGCGAGATTCTATATTAGTGATCTAATTGTTGAAAGAATAATTATTTTGTTATAACTGTAACAACGATTCTTCCACCTTCTTCAGTAATTACAGATACATCGCCGAGTACATGTTTTGTCCTAATAGCGCCATCAACAATTTTTGATGTTTTTGCTCCATTATTAATAACTTCTTCTATAAATCCTGGTGCAATACTTCTTCCTTTAGCACCTCCTGCAGCTTCTCCTAATCCTGAAGGGGACATTCTATCTACTGCATGTTGTGAATATAATCTTTTACCTATTTTAGCGTATGTTTTTCCATTATAGAATATGTGTTTATAATCATTCCAAAATCCCCATAAGAGTTTAGTTGATTGACTAAATATTCTAAATATACGGAAAACAGGGAATATAATACCTTCTAAAGTATAGTCAGCTTCAATTGGCCCATCTTTTAAAAAACTAGGATAAACTGTTGAATTGGATGAATAATAAATAGCTCTCTTTCCAATCATTGAAAAATAATCGATTCCTGGGTATTCATAACCTACCTGAATTGCATCTTCTTTTTTGCTTCCATTATTAATCCAAATCTTTATGTTATTCACTAAAAAAACTCTTGGATCTCCATCATTCCTGTGTTCAATAAGTTTACCTTCTGGAGTAATAAAAGATGAAGCAATATTATTAACTGCATTTTCTCCCATCTTTCCAGTGGGATCTATGTTAGAAATAGGATTATTGAAACAGTAGATGTAGGATGATATAGTCTCAGTATTTTCCGATAACGGATCCACTACACCCCACCTCCCAATTTGAGCATCATACATCCTTGCTCCGTAATCATACCATTCTAGTCCACTACCATCGCTAAACTCTTTATCCTGTTTTTCTTTGCCATTGTACTTGTACTTGTTACTAATCTTCCCCGCAGCCTTGCTACTAATCCCAGCCATAGCAAGTCCAAACGGATAGTAATGTGTTTCTTCCAAGAGCGGCCCTTTGATATGAGTTACCTGAAGGTTGTCAAAGAACACATCTACGCCAGCTGATTCGTTGCTGAGGTAAATATACAAATATCCGTTCTTTGTGATGGGTCTTTGTGTAACCTGATGGATGGTTAGCTGCTGGTCGGCTCCTACCTGCTCAAAGCCGCTGTTTTGGCCATCGCTGGTGATGACGGGATTTAGTTGCTCATCAAGCAACAGCCAGTTTAAGTAGCTCTTTGGTTTAGTGGCATCACCGGCTGGCTCACTGCCCTGCTGGCGCAGGAAGCTGGAAACCCCTGAAGAGAGTACCTGCTGCTGGTCTGGTGTAACAACACTCATCTTTCCACCCGGCACCCCTGCAATGCCTTGCACCAGTGAAGCTACTATATCCGCTACGGCGCTTGTCGAACTACCTGAAGCAACACTGTTTTGGCGGTACCAACTGCTGGCCCTGATGTTCACCTTGTCTCCTGACATTACCTTTAAGACAATGCTCGTTCCTACCTTTTGGGAGTTGCCGTTCAATCGCTGGACATAATCGTTAGGAGAGGTGTAATTGTCATCTTTCGGGTAGCCAGGCACGCTTGCTTTGTTTACTACTGAAGCTTCCGGTATGTGGTAATACACTTTTTCTTTGTCCACCGTTTGGCTCTCAAGGGAAGCTACCGGGTAAGACTCCTGGCTCTGTTCATCAGTCAGCACCATGCGAACGTTGCCTAAGTGATCCTTTAAAAAATAGTCATATGCGTAACCGGTTACCTGGCTGCTCTGTGGATCTCTTAAAGGCCTGATCCTTCCTTCTTCATGAGACACAAACTGCAGCGTGTCATTTTCATACACAATGCCAGCTGTCATGTAAAGGGTGGTCTTGTCCGGTTTACCGGTTTCATGAACCCTCTTTGAGAGCTTATTGCCTGAAGCGTCATAGACATATTCGATCGTTCCTTTCCCGGCTACTGTAATCACAGATGGCAGATTAAGGTGGTTGTAAGAAATAGCGTCACCAGCGTCTAAGTCTGTTCCGGTTGTGCCACTCAGGTTTTTGTTGAGGTCGGTGATAAGGTTGCCATTTTTATCATAGCCGTAATCAGTCGATGTTTTACTAGCGGGGTCATACTTAAAATCACCCAGCGTGCTTGTTTTGTCGTTGTTATCATCTGTGACCTGACGCAGCTTATTAGAATGAGTAAAGTAAGTATAGCGAAGGGCATCTATAACAGCGTTCGGCGTGGAGCCTTTGATGCCATGCTGCACCATAGAAAGGATGTTACCATTGGCATCGTATTTCATCAGGAAATTGTTACCCGCGTCCAGACCATGGACGCTGAAGTTAGCGCCGGTGGTGTTGTAGGAACCATTACTAAAAGGATCGGTATTTTGAGAGAAATCAGCTTTTCCAAAGCGGTTCACAGGGTCATAGGTAAAGTCATACTTGCGCCTCACTTCATCGCCCGCACTTTTCCATAAAGCTCCGGCAATG
>JAABUN010002845.1_pt1 | contig 28972 bp, 22 predicted proteins | sample 5559311 | NCBI WGS metagenome assembly JAABUN01 (sample SAMN10711877, study PRJNA513370) | rock metagenome | isolation source: Antarctica rocks | place: Antarctica: Victoria Land, Siegfried Peak sud | reverse complement strand
GTTTCTTACAGAAACAATTTTTTTAAACTTAGGTCTTGACCTGAATTGCAATAAAATAAAAAAGCTATACAGCCAATGCTTAAATATTGGCTCTATGGCCGCTTAAAATATTACCGAACCATTGAATAGATAAAAATAGCTACTTGCCTTTTATGTTAATTCAAACAAACAATGCGGACGAGCATTCAAGTAAAATAATTTATACAAATATTGAAATGAACAAACAGGCAGATGAAAAAAACTGGTATTATTCAACATATCTTCCTAAGTTTAAAATTGTATCTGCAAAAAAGGAAGTTGTTTTATTGCCCGTAGGGTTTGAAGCGCCAACGTTTGAGCTGCCTTTATTAGAGTCGGACAAAAAGGTTAACTCACAACAATATAGAAATAAAATATTACTACTCGAATTCTGGATAAGAAACTGCGGTCCATGTATAGAATCTGTTCCTAAATTGAACAGTATTTCTGACAAATATAAAAGCAAAGGAGTAGAAGTTTTGGCAGTAAATTCAATTGACCCAAAACCAATAGCCGCTTATTTTGTGAACAAATACAAACCCAACTATGTAATTGCATACAATGCGGAAAAAGTATCAGAAAAATTTGGAGTCTCTGTTTACCCTTCTGTTTTTATTTTAAATACAAAAGGAGAAATAATATATTCAGGCGTGTTTGACTATGACACAATTATTAAAACAATAGAAAAAGCAATAAAGTAAAACGGACTTAAAAGCTAATATCGAATTGTACTGATATTTCAGGAAAGACATTAATAACAAATTTTATAAAGCTGGCAGCAGGAGTAAACAATACATTTATCAATGTGCGATCGCTTAGTAAAGGAGTTTACTTTTTAAAAATAGTTACTTTAGAAACAACCGAAACACGGAAAATAATAGTTGAGTGAGCCCCAGCCATAAAGGGAGGAGAGAGAAAAGCCCTCAGTCAGATGGCAAGGATGCTAAGAAATAAACATCTTACGATCAGCTATATCAGTTAACCAGTAATGGAAAAACAAGGCACATGTTTACCCGGCACTAAAGCTATGCGACGTTAAAATATAATGAGCAGGAACTGATCAAATTCCACTTACGCAAACAGAGAAGCCTTTTAGAGAACGCCATACAGCACGACTAAAGGCAGATATTCCCTCGGATAATTTATTTTCAAATAATTTTCTTTCCCTTGCCTTTACACAACGTTTTAAAAATTTTTCTGTGATAATTTTTTAATTTTATTGCTTGAATTCATTTTTTAAGTAACTTCATTCAAGCCAATACTGGTATTTTTAGAAATTCTTAGATTTGCCTGCCTTTTGTTTAGATAAAATTTAATTATTGCTATATGGCAACGAATATGGGACTATATTCTGCGGAATTTGAGCGTGATGCTTGCGGCATAGGGTTCGTGGCAAACATTAAAGGAACCAAAAGCCACCAGACTATTTCTGATGCATTAACCATCCTCGAAAATATGGAGCATCGGGGCGCTTGTGGCTGCGAAAACAATACAGGCGACGGTGCAGGAATTATGCTTCAAACGCCGCATGAATTTTTCTTTGATGAATGTATTAAGCTTGGCGTGCATCTTCCGCAGTTTGGAAAATATGCGGTAGGTGTAATTTTCTTTCCAAGAGAAATACGATTGAGAGAAGAATGCCGAGATATATTTAACCGCTCTGCTGAAAAGCTCGGTCTCGAAATTCTGGCTTATCGCAAAGTGCCTGTTAATCCCGATGGCATTGGCGCTACCGCTCTTAGTGTTGAGCCGGAAATGGAGCAGGTAATTGTCGCCTGTCCCGACCACATCAGCAATCCCGATGATTTTGAACGAAAACTGTTTGTGCTTCGCAACTACGCCACACATACTATCAACAATACAGTAAAGAAAGACCAGATCGGTTTTTATATTGCCTCATTAAGTTATAAAACCATTATTTATAAAGGGCAATTAACAAGCAGTCAGGTTCGCTATTACTTTCCTGACCTTAATAATAAAAGAGTGGTGAGCGCTTTTGGTTTGGTTCATTCGCGCTTTGCTACCAATACTTTCCCTTCATGGAAGCTTGCCCAGCCATTCCGTTATATTGCCCACAACGGCGAAATAAACACACTGCAGGGAAATTTAAACTGGTTAAAGAGCAGCCAGAAGGGTTTTTTCTCTACCTTCTTTAGTAAGGAAGAAATGGATATGTTATTGCCTGTCATTTTTGAAGGGCAATCCGATTCAGCATGTTTAGATAATGTGATCGAGTTACTTACATTATGCGGAAGATCGTTGCCGCATGTAATGATGATGCTGATACCGGAAGCATGGGATGGCAATGAACACATGGACCCCGTTAAGAAGGCTTTCTACGAATATCATGCAAGCATTATGGAGCCGTGGGACGGTCCTGCTTCTATATCTTTTACAGATGGAAAAGTTATCGGAGCTACGTTAGACAGGAACGGTTTGCGTCCCTCAAGATATGCTGTAACTACCGACGACCGTGTTATCATGGCTTCTGAAACCGGAGTGCTTCCCATTGATCCAAAGCTTATAAAAGAAAAAGGAAGATTGCAGCCGGGCAAAATGTTCGTGGTAGATATGGAACAGGGAAGGATCATTGCGGATGAAGAACTTAAAAAAGATATTTGTTCTCAAAAGCCTTATGGCGAATGGCTGAATAAATACAAGATACGCCTCGAAGAATTACCAGAGCCTCGTGTAATGTTTACCCACCTCGAAAGCGACCAGGTATTTAAGTATCATAAAGCCTTCGGTTACTCAACCGAAGACATGGAAATGATCATTGCGCCAATGGCTGTTGAAGGAAAGGAGCCTGTAGGCTCTATGGGAACAGATGTTCCGTTAGCTGTTTTAAGCGATCAGCCGCAGCACATCAGCAGTTATTTTAAACAACTGTTTGCACAGGTTACCAACCCGCCGATTGATCCAATTCGCGAACGCATGGTAATGTCTCTCGCAACATTCGTTGGCAACAACGGTAATCTTTTGGTTGAAGATGAATTGAGCTGCCATACCGTTGCATTAAAGCATCCTATTTTAAATAATTATGAATTAGAAAAGATAAGAAGTATTGATACAGGAATATTTCAGGCCAAAACGTTACAGACCTATTTCATGGCCGATGGCAAGCCGGGTTCGTTAAAGAGAGGTATCGAACGGCTTTGCCGCTATGCAGAAGATGCTGTAAATGATGGCTTCGAAGTTTTGATATTAACAGACCGCGCCATCGACTCAGATCATGCGCCCATACCTTCTCTGCTTTTTACCTCTGCAGTTCATCATCATCTTATTCGCAAAGGTATGCGTGGTCAGGTGGGTATTGTGGTAGAGGCCGGCGATGTTTGGGAAGTGCATCATTTTGCCTGCCTGCTTTCGTTTGGCGCCACTGCTATCAATCCGTATCTCGCCTTATCAACTATAAGAGATATGCAGCAAAATGGAACAATAGATTCTGCAACAGACGCTGATAAGCTTAAGAAGAATTATATAAAAGCAGTGAATGATGGCTTGCTGAAAGTATTCTCAAAAATGGGCATCTCTACTTTACAATCTTACATGGGAGCACAAATTTTTGAGATCATCGGTTTAAATAAAGATGTAGTTAATAAATATTTTACCGGTGCAACTTCGCGAATTGAAGGAATGGGACTGGACGAACTTGCACGGGAAACTTTATCCAAACATTTTTTAGCATTCAGTAAAAAAGAAGTTCCGGTTGACAGGCTGCCTGTTGGAGGAATCTATCAATGGAAGCGTAAAGGCGAATACCACTTATTCAATCCACAAACCATTCACCTGTTGCAGTACGCAACTAAGATGAATGATTACAATACTTTCAAAAAATATTCAAAAACGGTAAACGAGCAAAGCGAAAAAGCAGCTACGCTTAGAAGCCTGCTTAAGTTTAAAAAGAACAGACCTTCTATTTCTATTGATGAAGTAGAGAGCGCAGAAAATATATATAAACGTTTTGCTACCGGCGCAATGAGCTTCGGTTCCATTTCGTGGGAAGCACATACAACCTTAGCTATTGCAATGAACCGCTTAGGCGGTAAAAGCAATACAGGCGAAGGTGGCGAAGATGAAATAAGATACCAGCCTTTGCCAAACGGCGATAGCATGCGCAGCGCTATTAAGCAGGTTGCTTCTGCACGTTTCGGCGTTACCAGCCTTTATTTAACCGAAGCAGACGAGTTGCAGATTAAAATGGCACAAGGTGCAAAGCCCGGCGAAGGCGGGCAGTTGCCCGGATTTAAAGTAGATGACTGGATTGGCAAAACACGTCATTCAACACCGGGAGTAGGTTTAATTTCACCGCCGCCGCATCACGATATTTATTCTATTGAAGACTTAGCCCAGTTAATATTCGACCTTAAAAATGCAAACCGGGCAGCACGAATTAATGTGAAGCTGGTTTCAAAAGCCGGTGTAGGAACCATTGCCGCAGGCGTTGCCAAAGCAAAAGCAGATGTAATATTAATTGCAGGAATGGATGGCGGAACAGGTGCATCACCAATGAGCTCGATAAAACATGCCGGTTTGCCGTGGGAACTTGGTTTAGCAGAAACACACCAAACGCTGGTAAAAAATAAACTGCGAAGCAGGGTAGTGGTTCAGGCAGACGGTCAAATGAAAACGGGTCGCGACATTGCTATTGCAACTTTGTTAGGCGCAGAAGAATGGGGTGTGGCAACCGCCGCACTAATTGTTGAAGGATGTATTATGATGCGTAAATGTCACTTAAATACTTGTCCCGTTGGTGTAGCTACACAAGACCCTGAATTGCGTAAACGCTTTACCGGCGATCCTGATCACGTAGTTAACTTCTTTAAATTTATTACTGAGGAATTGCGCGAAATAATGGCTGAGCTTGGCTTTAAAACAATTAACGAAATGGTTGGCCAGGTTGATTGCCTCGAGCAAAGAGAAAATGTTACGCACTGGAAATACAACAAGCTTGATTTGTCGCCGATTTTATACAAAGAACCTACTTCTCTTTACATAGGTTTATACAAGCAGGAAGAACAGGATCACTTCTTAAGCGAAGCGATAGACTGGAAGCTGCTTGAAGTTGCCAAACCGGCTATAGAACAGCAACAAAAAGTTTCAGCTTCGTTCCGTATTAAAAATACAAACCGTACGGTAGGAACTATTTTATCGAACGAAATAACTAAAAAGTATAAAGCACAGGGCTTACCGGAAGATACCATTCATTTTAAATTTACCGGTACTGCAGGTCAAAGCTTTGGTGCCTTTAATACAAAAGGCGTAACGCTCGAACTGGAAGGTGATGCGAACGATTATTTCGGAAAGGGATTGAGCGGCGCAAGGCTTATCATTTATCCGCCCAAGCAGGCAACGTTCGTGCCCGAAGAAAACAGTATAATTGGTAATGTAGCATTTTACGGAGCAACATCCGGAGAGGCGTTTATTCGCGGAAAGGCAGGCGAACGCTTTGGTGTTCGCAACTCAGGCGCCAATGTAGTTGTTGAAGGCGTAGGCGACCATGGCTGTGAGTATATGACAGGGGGAAAGGTAATAGTGCTTGGTGATACGGGAAGAAATTTTGCTGCGGGCATGAGCGGCGGAATTGCTTATGTGTATGATGTGAACAACCAGTTCCAATCTTTGTGTAATACAGAAATGGTAGAACTTGATCCGCTTGAACAGGAAGATGCACAATGGCTGAACGAAATGATTGCAAAGCATTTTGAATACACCGGAAGCAGCGTTGCAAAATTTGTATTAGATGATTTTGAGAACCAGCTAAAGAACTTTATTAAAGTATTTCCGGTGGATTATAAGAAAGTATTGCAGAATAAAAAGGGTTTGGTGGAAGTGAACAAATAATTATTCAACATCCTTGTTCCATAAGAAATTCTATGGACTGGTACAATGTGCAACTAAGACCAGCAAAAGCAGGGACATTATTCTTAATGTTCCTCTTATTTAAAAGCATGAATGAACTATAAGCAAGAAACTACAGTAAACAGGGGATTGGAGATGAATTACAAAAGTGTAAACAACAAAAATTTTTTAATCAGGCATCTTAAAGTCCCTTTAGGGATTTAGGGTTTAAAACTCCCCTTCAGGGGTTGGGGGCTAATATGGGTAAGCCAACAGGATTTTTAGAATTTACAAGAGAACTTCCGGCCAAGCGGCCGGTTGAAGAACGTGTACATGATTACAATGAATTTGTTCATCGTTTTACAGACGACCAGTTAAACAGGCAGTCGGGCAGGTGCATGGATTGTGGTGTTCCTTTTTGCCATAGCGGTTGCCCGCTTGGTAATATTATTCCTGAGTTTAACGATGCGATTTACAAAAAAAACTGGAAGGATGCCTACGACATACTTATTTCAACTAATAACTTCCCTGAGTTTACAGGCAGAATTTGCCCTGCACCTTGCGAAAGCGCTTGTGTGCTTAGCATCAACCAACCAGCAGTTACTATCGAAGAAATTGAAAAGCATATTATTGAGATCGCTTTCGATAAAGGTTTTGTAAAGCCACGCAAGCCAAATGTTCGCACCGGTAAAAAAGTTGCAGTGGTAGGTTCGGGGCCGGCAGGGATGGCTGCTGCTGCACAGCTAAATTATGCCGGTCATACCGTTACTGTTTTTGAAAGAGATGATGCGCCGGGTGGTTTATTGCGGTATGGAATTCCGGATTTTAAGCTCGAGAAATGGGTAGTTGACCGAAGGATAAATATAATGCAGGACGAAGGAGTAAACTTTAAGTGCAATGCAAACGTAGGCGTAAACATCAGCATTAACGACCTCCTTCGCGAAAACCATGCAATTGTTTTGGCAGGTGGTTCAACAATACCACGGGATCTCCTGGTGAAGGGCAGAGATTTAAAAGGTATTTACTTTGCGATGCAGTTTCTAAAGCAACAAAATAAGCGTAATGCCGGCAAAGACGCTTTCAGTAATGCTGCCATCGAAAGCAATATTTATTCAGAAGACATTTTAGCAACAGGTAAAAATGTGGTGGTAATTGGCGGCGGAGATACGGGAAGCGATTGCGTTGGTACATCTAACCGTCATGGTGCAAAGTCGGTTACCCAGTTTGAATTATTGCCAAAGCCTCCCGAAGATAGAACTTCTTTGATGCCCTGGCCAACTTATCCCATGTTGCTTAAAACAACTTCCTCGCACGAAGAGGGTGTTGAAAGGCAATGGGCAATTGCTACCAAAGAATTTATAGCAGATGGAAATGGTAATTTAAAAGCGCTGAAAGTGGTTGACCTTGAGTGGAAGATAGGCCCGGATGGAAAACTGGGGCAGTTTAGTGAAATAGAAGGAAGTGAAAGGGAGATACCCTGCGAATTGGTTTTGCTTGCAATGGGTTTTGTACATCCGCAACACGAAGGATTAATAAACGAACTGGACCTGGAAAAAGATGAGCGCGGAAATGTTCGTGCTCCTGAAAAATCTTATCAAACCAATATGCAAAAAATATTTGCTGCAGGCGATGTAAGGCGTGGACAAAGCCTTGTGGTTTGGGCAATAAGCGAAGGAAGGGAATGTGCACGAAAAGTGGATGAATTTTTAATGGGATCTTCATTACTTGAAAGCAAAGATGCCCATGGCTATATGTTTGGATAATAAATAAAATTAATATTACACTTTTTTGGCTGGCTAATTTTTTAGCCGGCCTTTTTATTTACTCCCTTTTTTTCTTTTAATCCATTAATTATCATGGTAATTATACTCTTTTTTAACTAATTCTAATTATATTATAATTAAAAATATGTTTTTTAAGTTGTTATAATTTTTAATTTTTAGTATTACTTTCGTTGCTAAATAGCATTTAAATCCTTAAAATATAACTTTAAACCTTTACAGAAATGAAAAAAGTGACAATTAAGCAGATGGCTCCGTTTTTAATTTTAGCGGCAATAGCAATTGCTGCTGTTTTTATTCCATCCCTTCCGGTATTTGAAGATAAAAAAGGAGTTTATAATTCTGCCGATATTGGATGGATTTTAGTGGCGACCGCTCTGGTGTTTTTAATGACGCCCGGTTTAGCCTTTTTTTACGGCGGTATGGTACATAGAAAGAATGTGATTTCTACTATGATTAAAAGTGTGGTAGCTGCCGGAGTAGTAAGTATTTTATGGGTAGTGGTAGGCTTTAGTCTTTGTTTTGGCGACTCATTAGGAGGTGTTATAGGCAATCCTTCAACATTTTTATTTTTTAAAGGCGTAATGTCTGGCACCCCCTGGTCTCTTGCTCCTACAATTCCTCTTGGCTTGTTTGCATTGTTTCAATTAATGTTTGCAATCATTACTCCCGGACTGGTAGTTGGCGCAGTAGCTGAAAGAATCCGGTTTACTTCGTATATTTTATTCATTGCTCTTTTTAGCTTATTGGTATATGCACCAATAGCACATTGGACTTGGCATCCGGATGGATTTTTATTTAAAATGGGTGTATTGGATTTTGCAGGTGGTACAGTAGTACATATTTCTGCAGGTTGTGCAGCTTTAGCGGGGGCTTTGGTATTAAAGCGCCGCCAGGTTCATATTGATAATAAAGAAATTCCGCCGGCTAATATTCCTTATGTTTTAATTGGTACAGGTTTGCTTTGGTTTGGCTGGTTTGGTTTTAACGCCGGCTCTGCATTAGCTGCAAATTCTCTTGCCGTTTCTGCTTTTGCTTCTACTAATACAGCCGCCGCCGCTGCAGGTTTATCATGGATGTTTTTTGATGCTCTTCGTGGTAAAAAACCATCCGTTTTAGGTTTTTGCATAGGTGCAGTTGTTGGGCTTGTAGCTATTACTCCCGCTGCCGGTTTTGTGGCTGTACCTCAGAGTATTTTTATCGGTGTATTGGCTGCCATCATTTCTAATGTGGCTGTTTATTATAAACAAAAATCTTCTTTGGATGATACACTTGACGTTTTTCCTTGTCATGGTATAGGCGGTATAGTAGGAATATTGCTTACTGGTATTTTTGCAACCAAAGCAGTTAATACTGCCGGTAATGATGGTTTATTTTATGGTAATGCAGCTTTCTTTTTTACCCAGGTAAAAGCTTTGGCTATAGTGGTACCATATAGTTTTGTAGTTTCCTACGCTATATTCAAGTTCATCAACTTCATCCTTCCAATGCGGGTAACCTCAGAAGAAGAGCTTCTTGGATTAGATGCGAGCCAGCACGATGAGAAATACATGCAGGGTACTTTGTTAGTTCCAACCAACGGGGTACTTAAAGAAGAAATTATAGAAGATTAAATAAAAAGGTACGGCATAATATAAGCTTCGGCAAAAGCTTACGTGCCGTACCCTTCTTTCCAAATTTAAAACCAAAACAATGTTACAAAAATTTTTTGCAACAGCCATAGGTTTGGCTGCATTTTCAACGGCTAATTCGCAGGATTCTGCAAAAGCATCTTCATTTAAATTTTCGGGCTCTGCTGATGTTTATTACAGGTACAACTTTAATGATCCTCCTAAAAGTGTACAGCCTCTCTATAATAATCTAACAAGTTTTACTTCTTCGCAAAGCTCTTTTGAAATGGGAATGGTCTCAGTAAAAGGAGAACATACTTTCGGAAAAGCATCAATGGTTGCTGATGTAGGTTTTGGAAGAAGAGTAGAAGATTTTTCCTATAATGATAACCCTCAAAAGAACGGTTTTGTTAGTTTAGCTAACATAAAACAATTGTATTTAAGTTATGCTGTTTCAGATAAATTTAAATTAACTATGGGCAAGTGGGCTACTCACCTTGGTTACGAAGTGGTTGATGCGTATTTGAACCATAATTATAGTATGTCGTACATGTTTTCGTATGGGCCTTTTTTTCATACAGGCTTAAAAGCAGATATTGGATTAGGTAATAAAAGCGCTTTAATGGTAGGTGTAGCTGATCCTACAGATTATTCAACCACTACTTCGTCATCTAAGTTTGTTATAGGGCAGTTTAGTACCGGAAGCAGTAACGACAAACTAAAAGCGTATTTAAACTACCAGGGCGGTAAAGTTTCTCCAGGTATAAGCCTTAATCAATTTGATGTAGTTTTAACAGGCGCTGTAAGCGATAAATTCAGTATGGGTTATAACGGAACTATACAGTCACGTAAATCATCAGCAGAGTCAGGTAAAAGCTGGTGGGGAAGCGCTTTGTATTTCAATTTTGATCCCGCAACCAATTTTGGTTTAACCTTGCGTACAGAATATTTTCACGATGAAAAGTCTGTTGCAGGCGTGGGAAGTAATATTTTTGGAACTACTCTTTCGGGCAATATTAAAATAAGTAAGCTTACCATTATTCCTGAATTGCGGCTTGATGATGCTTCAACTGCTGTGTTTTCTAAAGGTAATGGGTCTAAAACTAAAAACACTGCTACAGCATTGTTAGCTGCTGTTTATAGTTTTTAAAGTGTCTTTTATAATTTATAAAACTATCGCCAAATCATTTAGCCCTGCAGAAAATGCAGGGCTTTATTGTTGGCTTGCTGACTTCTTCATCCTCAGGTAGGATTGTAATAATAGTTTTTGCGGATCTGTTATTCCTTCAGTAAAATTTAATGTACAAATTTTACTTCAACTAAATATATCATACACCTTTTAAAACCAACCATTATTTGGTGCATTTTTTTAAATGTTATCCCGTTTTAAGCTTTTTTTTTCTTACACATCAATAGCTATCTTTGCCCGCATTAAAGCTGCAAGTGCAAATTTTACAAATGCGTTGTTAGAAAAGTATTATTACATATACAAACAAATTAACCATCAACATTACATGCTATGGCAAATCAAAAAATCCTTGAACTTTTAAAAGACAAAGCTGAATTCTTACTAAATCATCAGTGCAAAACCATTGATAAATCTACCATTCATCTTCCGTCTCCAACTCATGTAGATGATCAATGGATTAACAGCAACCGCAACAACCAGGTTTTGCGCAGCATGCAGACTTTGCTTGATCATGGAAGGTTAGCAGGAACCGGTTTCTGTAGCATCTTCCCAGTTGACCAGGGCATTGAACATAGCGCCGCAAGTGCATTTGCTCCGAATCCAATTTATTTCGATCCTGAAAATATTGTAAAGCTTGCCATCGAAGGCGGCTGTAATGCAGTTGCTTCCACTTTCGGCGTATTAGGGCTTATGAGCCGTAAGTATGCACATAAAATTCCCTTTGTAGTAAAAATAAATCACAACGAATTTTTGAGTTATCCCAACTCAACCGACCAAACTATGTTTGGCACAATTAAAAGCGCATGGAACATGGGTGCTGTAGCTGTAGGCGCAACTGTTTACTGGGGCAGTTTAGAAAGCCGTCGCCAGCTAAAAGAAGTAGCAGAAGCTTTTGAATTAGCGCACGAATTAGGAATGGCAACCATACTGTGGTGCTATACCCGAAACAATGCTTTTAAAGTGGATGGAATAGATTATCATACTTCGGCAGACTTAACAGGCCAGGCAAATCATCTTGGCGTTACATTGCAGGCTGATATTATCAAGCAAAAATTACCCACCAATAATGGTGGTTACCTTGCTACAAAGCATGGCAAAACCAGCAAGCTTGTGTACGAAAAACTAACTACCGATCACCCGATTGATCTTACTCGTTACCAGTTGCTTAATTGCTACAATGGCCGTGTAGGTTTAATAAACAGCGGTGGCGAAAGTATGGGCGACAGCGATTTGCAGGAAGCAGTTATTACAGCCGTAGTTAACAAACGAGCCGGAGGTATGGGTCTTATTTTGGGTCGCAAGGCATTCCAACGTCCTTTTGAAGAAGGTGTGCAATTATTAACCGCATGCCAGGATGTTTACCTTGATGAGAGTATTACAGTAGCATAAGGAATAGTTGGTAGTTGAATGGATGTTAGATGACGGATAAAACTAAAATTTATTAAATGATAGTATTACATAATTGCTCTATCAACTAACATCTGTCAACTGTCATCAGTCATCTATCAACAATTTCAGATCACAACAATTATCATCTAACAACTACCAACCAACAACTCTCCACTTATGCAAATATTGCAATACCTTCAATTGCCATTTGAAAACCAACTTAAATGAAAAAAGAAGAAGAAGATCTTGAAGCTAACCTTGCAGGCGAAGGAAAGGCAGGCGAGCCGCGGCAGCGCTGGTTCCGACGCATAAAAAAAGGCATTCTAACCTCTACCTCCGAAAAAAAAGAAACACCTGAAGGCCTTTGGACCAAATGCCCCCAATGCAATTATATCACTACATCCAGCGATCTTAAAGAGAGCTTATATGTTTGCCCTAAGTGTAACTACCATCATCGCATTGGCAGCAGAGAATATTACGAAATACTTTTCGACAATAATGAATACAACGAACTTTTTGATAACATTCGCAGTAAGGATTTTTTGAATTTTACGGATCTGAAACCTTACAAAAAACGATTAGAAGATATATGGGCAAAGTCTGATCTTACTGATAGCATGCGGGTTGCAGCAGGTAGCATTGAAGGACATGAATTGGTGATAGCGTGCATGGATTTTGAATTTATCGGGGGAAGTTTGGGAAGCGTGATGGGAGAAAAGTTCAGCCGCGCTGTTGATTATTGCCTCGAACACAAACTGCCCTACCTCGTAATTTGTAAAAGTGGCGGTGCCCGAATGATGGAAAGCGCATTCAGTTTAATGCAACTTGCTAAAACAAGCGGAAAGCTTTCGCAATTAAGCGATGCAAGGCTTCCTTACATAAGCTTGCTTACCGATCCTACATTTGGTGGTATTTCTGCAAGCTTTGGAATGTTGGGAGATTTAAACATTGCCGAGCCGGGCGCACTGATAGGATTTGCAGGTCCGAGGGTAATTAAAGAAACAATAAAAAAAGACCTCCCCGAAGGCTTTCAAAGAAGTGAATTTTTATTGGAGCATGGTTTTTTAGACTTCATTGTTGACAGAAAAATTTTAAAGGATAAAATAGCACAGTTACTCGTGCTGTTTAAAAATTAAAAACAAAGGGCGACTATTTCTGTCGCCCTGATTGTTTTAAGAAATTTTCTTAACGCTATCTGCTTTTGTTCCTTTCGGATCATCAACAACAGAAAACTCTACCTTATCACCTTTTTTTAACGATCGTAAACCCTCCATTTGTATTGCCGACTGATGTACAAATACATCTTTACTTCCGTCGTCGGGTTTAATAAAACCAAACCCTTTGTCGTCTTTAAAAAACGATACAACCCCTGTTAACTTTTCCATTTTTTTGTAAAATTTTTGTTTAACATGCACAAAATTTAATTACCGTTAAGCCCCCTTCCGTTTTTGTGCACGTACTGTTTTTATATAGTTAAAGCGGCTATAATTACCATTAAGGTAGTATTTATAATTGGGTTACAAACTTATTTTTACTTTTAACGCTAACCAACCAAACTTATGGCAGCAAAAGAAATTAATAACAGGCAGGCATATCACGAATATTTTGTTGAAGATAAATGGGTAGCAGGGATGGTTCTTTTAGGCACTGAAGTAAAAAGTATTCGCGAAGGCAAGGTGAGTTTCAACGACAGTTTCTGCCTTTTTTTTAAAGACGAATTGTGGATACGCGGAATGTATATAGCAGAATATTCGTTAGGCACAAGCAACAACCACATTGCTGTACATGACAGAAAATTATTGCTTACAAAAAGAGAGCTTAGAAAAATTGAGAACGCAATGAAGGATAAAGGATATACAATTATTCCATTACGTATTTTCTTTAACGATAAACATATTGCCAAGATTGAAATAGGACTTGCACGAGGTAAAAAATTGTATGATAAACGCGAAACCCTTAAGAAAAAAGATACAGAAAGAGAGATGAAACGTTACCTGAAATAATCTGCCAGGTTAAGCTTCGAACATTTTAATGGCACGAAAATAGCTGCCAGCAAGAAGCTTTATTCTTAATTCAATATTTAAAACAACCACTCTTGAAAAGCGGCTTTTTACTGCTGGTTACTTTCCTTTTTCTATGCCAAGAAAACTCTTATGCGCAAAATGTTTCGGGCGAATGGTATGGTGTAGGAAGCGTTTCAAAGTCAGGCTCTCACAACGGTTATCTTTCCGAACTTATTATAAAACAAAAAGGAAATAAGATAACAGGAGAGTTCAATTATTATTTCCGCACAGTCATCACTAAAACAAAAGTTACCGGTATTTATAATTGGCAAACCAAAGAAATTCTTTTAAACGCTCATCCGGTTTTAAATTACAAAGCAAGAAGCCAAAACAGCGCCGATTGCCCCATGGAAGGCTCGTTTACTGTAAGAATTTTTGAAGGCGATACGTCGTTACTTGGGCAATTCAATCCTATTTACGATTACAGATATACATGCCCTGCCATAAACATAAAACTTGTAAAACAACGGCCTGATCAAAAATTTTCTTTAGCCGATGCGGCACCTGAAATTGAAAAGCAAGGCGAAGAATTGCCTCCGCCTGCAGAAGTAAAAAAAGAGGTTGCAACAGATGAGCCTGAAAAAAATATTTTTGAAAAGCTTACTAAACGTTCTTTTGAAAGCAGCCCCGTAATTGATGTGGATGCTGATAGTTTGAAAGTTACTTTGTACGATAATGGCGAAGTGGATAATGATACTATATCCCTTTTTTACAACCGCAAATTAGTAACCTATAAAAAGATGCTTAGTGATAAGCCTTTAACCTTTACACTGCCTTTAGATACTGCTGTTAACGAAATAGCTATGTATGCTGAGAATCTTGGTTCCATTCCGCCGAATACTGCCTTATGCATTGTTTATGCAGGTGGGCAAAGGTTTGAGATGAGTTTGTCGAGCACCTATATTAAAAATGCAGCTATCCGTTTTAGAAAGAAACCAAAGCTGTGAACAGCATTTTCAAACGTGAAACGTGAAAACGTCAAGATGAGGAAATCTATTTAACGTTTGACGTTTGACGTTTGACGTTTGACGTTTCACGTTTCACCCCTATTCTCCTCTCTTCCGTTCCAATGTATCTATGGGATGAATTGCAGTTGCATGGTCAATATAAATAAAGGCATCATAGCGTTGGGGAATGAGTGAACCTGCAAAGGTTCCTAATTGGTTGGGGTTGTTTTCAACACCCATAGCACGATTGCCCACCCACGACTTTAAAAGGGGATTATCCCGAATATCTTTTGAAAGGATTATTTTATTAACTGCACTGTCCTTATGCAACATGTATTCAAAAGTGCGGGGAACAGCAGCAGGTACTTCCATCTTTTGATAATGTTGTCCCCATTTTTGGGCAGCTATAAATGAACCACTGTAAAAACCAAAGCCCACAATAAATACTTTGTCGGCACCAAATTCTTTGCGCACCAGTTCACCGATATTTGTCTTTCCGCTAAAATGCATTTCGGCATAACGAGCATCACCAACATGAGTGTTATGCGCCCATACAATAACTTTTGAATCTGGCCCATACAGGTTTAGTAACCGTTTTATTGTTTCGCTCATGTGATTGTCACGGCTGTTCCAGGTATCGGTACGGTTTCTTAGTATGTTTCTAAAATAGCGCTCGCCATTTACTGCAATTAAAGCCGCTTGCTGCAATAAAAACTCTGTCTCATTTTTTGCAGGCTTGCCTCCTGTAATTTTTTGAACCGCATTCGCAAAAGCATCTGTTGCCGGCTTACAAGACGCACCAGCCTGTTGATTTACCACTTTTGTATATGCCATAGCATCGTTGCCATAAGGCTCAAAACACCGTTTAACTTTTTGGGCTGCATGTATTAAAGCAGTATCAGTTAAATAAGGAATTTGCTCTGTTATTGGTTTCCAGAAAGCGTACAGGTCAAGACCAAAAAAACCCACTTTTTCAACAAGTGGTTTTTGTTGGCTGTATGCATTCAACCAGGTTATTAAAGATGCTGCTTCATTATTTGCCCACAACCATTTTGGCCACCTGTTTAATTGTTTTAATAGATTAATTGTTTCAGCGCTATCTTTTTTTCCTTGCTTAATAAAATTATTAATGCAGTAAGCATCCTGCCAATCGCCTTCAACTGCAATGAAATCAAACCCTTTTTCCTGTATCAGCCGTTTGGTAATGGCAGTGCGCCAGTTATAAAATTCAGCAGTTCCATGAGTAGCTTCGCCTAATAAAACAATTCGTGCTTCGCCAATCTGGTTAATTAAAATAGTAAGGTCATTTTCATTTTGTAAAGGATAAAAAGGGATAGTGGTTGCTGCAGGTTTATTTTGTTTCGGGGGCAGAATTTCTTTTGCAGTACGTGAAGTTTTGCAGGCAAATAAAACAATGCATAACATTAAGAATAACCCTTTCCTGCTATGGCTTTTTCCTAAGCTGTTCATAATTATTTACTAATCGTGATTTCACAATAACCAAACCAATGTTTACCATTTATTTAGCTTAAAAAATGTGAGGTAAAACAGGCTGCAGATTTTAGACATTACATAGATGGTACATACATTGTATTGTTTATCTCACTCAATAATTAATGCAGTTATAATATGAAGAAATTAATGATGGTTGGTGCAACGGTCTTAATAGCGGTTAATTTGCTTTCATGTAACCAGCAGACAAAAAAAGAAATAAAGAAAAAACTGTTGCCTGCCTTCAATGTAAATATTCCTGATATACATTTAAGCATTCCTCCGATTGCTTTTGTTTCGGGGCAGGAAATTCCGGTAGGGGCTTTAAAAACACCTATCAACCTCGACAGTACGATAAGAGCTAATAGTGCAGGAATGCTTGGGGCTTCTGCAGTTACTTCTGTTACTATGAAAAAAATTGTAATTAAATTAAAAAATGCTAACAGGACTAACAACCTTGCAAATTTTGAAAGTGCCCGCATGAGAATTTATTCGAACAACGATACGGCTGCTGCCGATATAGCCCAAATAAATTTTCCAGATGTCTATTTTGATTCGCTTGCTTTCGTCCCGAAAAACAGCCCCGAAATAAGTAACTATTTAAAAGGTTCTCAACTGGGGTATAATCTTTTTTGGAAGAACAGGAGAACGACAGGTAAATTCCTCAACTTAGTGGTGAAAATTACATTAAGGGTACAATAAATTTTATCAATGAGCAATAACAATGCTGCTTCAAATACGGATGTGATATTGATTGGAGCCGGTATTATGAGTGCTACTCTCGGCACACTGCTAAAGCAACTTGAGCCGAACGTTAGCATAGAGATTTTTGAAAGGCTGGATAGTGCTGCTGCCGAAAGTTCGGATGCATGGAACAATGCAGGTACAGGCCACTCCGCATTCTGTGAATTAAATTACACGCCCGAGCTTCCTGATGGCACTATCGACACTTCTAAAGCAGTAAAGATTGCCGAGTCTTTTGAAGTATCGAAGCAGTTTTGGTCTTACCTCATCGAGCGGAAATTTATTGATGTGCCCGAAAGTTTTATAAGAAGGATACCGCACATGAGCTTTGTGTGGGGTGATAAAAATATTGAGTATTTGCGAAAGCGGCATTCAACGCTGCAGAAGTGCCACCTGTTTAAAGAGATGAAATATTCAGAAGACCGGCAGCAGTTGGAGGAGTGGATACCACTGATAATGGAAGGCAGGGATAAAAATCAAAAGTGCGCTGCCACCCGAATGGAGATTGGCACCGATGTAAACTTTGGCTCGCTTACCCGTGGCATGTTTAAGCATCTTACGCAAACCCGAAATGTTGCACTTCATTATCATCACGAAGTTGAGCGGCTTAAGCAGGACGCAAACGATATGTGGAATGTAAAAGTAAAGGATATGTCAACCGGCAAAAGCCGGAAAATGATAGCCAAATTTGTTTTTATAGGAGCAGGAGGAGGATCGCTGCCGTTGCTTTTAAAATCGGGCATTCCTGAAGGTAAAGGTTTTGGAGGTTTTCCCGTAAGCGGGCAATGGCTGCGATGCAAAAACCGTGAACTAATTGAAAGGCATGAGGCTAAGGTGTATGGCACTGCATCGGTAGGTTCGCCGCCTATGTCGGTTCCGCATCTTGACACAAGGATGATTAAAGAAAAGAAAGAATTATTGTTTGGCCCGTATGCCGGCTTTACTACCAAATTTCTTAAAAAAGGTTCGTTTTTCGATCTCTTAAAATCAATAAGACTTAGCAATATTATACCGATGCTTTCTGCCGGTATTCATAATATTCCGCTAACTAAATACTTAATTGATCAGGTGAGGCTTACGCCCGAAGATAAGCTTGAATTATTACGTGAATATGTACCCTCTGCACAACTTGAGGATTGGGAAATGGAAGTTGCCGGCCAGCGCGTACAGGTGATTAAAAAAGATGAAGAGGAGGGTGGCATTCTTGAATTTGGCACCGAAGTAGTTAGTGCAAAAGATGGCTCTATTGCTGCATTGCTTGGTGCATCTCCCGGCGCTTCAACCGCCGTTTCAATCATGCTTAACCTGATGAAACAATGTTTTAAGGATAAGATGAACTCTAACGAATGGCAAACCAAATTAAAGCAGATGATACCTTCGTATGGCGGATCCTTGGGCTCTGATGCCGGGCTTCTTCGTACTACAAGAGCATGGACAAGCCAAGTGCTGGGACTGACAGTTGCAGAACATTCGCATTAGTTGATACTTTTGATGCTTTAAGAAAATACAAACATTGTATGATCATTCGGTTGGTTAAAATTGCCATGACCTTTAGTTTCACAATCTGCATGTTGTTGCATTTTTTCGCTTACCCATTAATTACTCTATAACCTTTCGTTAAGTTTATAAAAGAAGAAATGAAACTTGCTCCCATTGCCCAAAATCCTTTAGAATGGATTGCTTTAAAAATAGGCCTTGTGCCTGTGCCACTTGCTTATTCTCATTTTGGTTTTATGATGAGCAAGTTTTTATTGGAAGCAACAGACAAAGGAATATTCGAAGCAATAGGACATAAAAAAGTTCTCTTGAAAGATATAGCCGAAGTATGTAATCTTAATGAAAGAGCATTGCATAGTTTGCTGGGCGTGCTGGCTTCAATGAAATTAGTGAAGCTAAAAAACAAATTCTTTTATTTAACAGCGCAATCAAAAAAATGGTTGCTTAAAGACAGTCCCGATTCGTTGTATTGGTTACTGATGTTTGATAATCGTGTTTGTCTAAAGTGGATGGATTACGTTGGAGAATTTTTGCAAACAGGTAAAGGCCTCCAATATCATGAAACATTAAATGAAGAAGAATGGTTCTATTATCAAAAGGCAATGGAAGCTGCAGCTTCGGCAGCGTCTAAAGAAGCAGTGAGAAAAATTCCTGTTCCACCGGGCGCTAAACGCCTGCTTGATATTGGCGGCTCGCATGGTTTATATTCTGTTGCTTTATGTAAAAAATATAGCGGCCTGTCTTCTGTTATACTCGATCTTGCTGCAGCAGTTGAAAAAGCAAAACCTATTTTGGAGAAATATAATATTGACGATGCCATTGTACATGAGGCAGGAAATGTATTGAACGAAGATTTAGGAACCGAACAATACGATTGTATATTAATGGCAAGCGTGGCACATCATTTTACTTATGAAGAAAACTTGCTGGTTGCACAAAAAGCATACAAAGCTTTAAAGCCTGGAGGATATTTTATCATTGTTGAAATTTTAAGAAAAGATAAAATTGAATATGGTGGAGATATGCTAAGTTCGATCGGAGATTTCTTTTTTGCATTAAGCAGCACTTCAGGCACGTGGAGCTTACACGAAATTAAACAGTGGCAAAAAAAGGCAGGTTTTACTCATTATAAAAAGGCTTCGTTTTTAACCATTCCCGGGTATGTAGCTGTGTCGGCAAAAAAGTGATTGGAGAAGCTATGTGTAGTGCCTCTAAGTTAAATTCATTTTACCACTTGAGAGACATTGGAACATAGAAGATGTCTTTTAAAAATGCAACTTATTATAAACCTGTTGTGCCTACTGTGTCTATGTGGTTAAAAAAAAACATCTTGACTTAAGCATCATCACAGAAATAAATCACAATGCAGAAACAACAACTTCGGGACATTTACAGCCAAAAGCGGTCTGAATTATCAGACACCGAGCGAAGTAAATTAGATGATTTGTTATTGATACAATTTCAACGGTTGCCTTTTAATAACGTGCAAACAGTACTAAGTTTTTGGCCCATGGAAGATCGCGGAGAAATGAACACACATTTATACACACGATACTTATCCCATATTATACCCGGTGTTAGGATATGCTATCCGTTGATAGACCCTCCTTCAAATTATATGGATGCTTTTGCAGTTAATGATGATACCAAATTTGAAGAGAATAAATATGGTATAAACGAGCCGGTGAACGGCGAGAGAATTGATCCCACAGAAATTGATCTGATAATTATGCCTTTATTTGCCTTTGATGAAAAGGGGTATCGTGTTGGTTATGGCAAAGGTTATTACGACAGGTTTATTGCCCGTTGCAAACCCGAAGTTATAATTGTTGGCATCTCTTATTTTGAAGCAGTTGATAAAGTTGATGATACCCATCAATATGATGTACCTTTAAATTACTGTATCACTCCTTATAAAGTGTATGAATTTTAATTTCTATCTGCTTAAGTCTTTCCGAATTCTCCTTTTTCCGTTTTCGCTTTTGTATGGTGTTGCTGTTATCATCCGCAATTTTTTATACGATTCAAACATCATGAAATCGGTTTCTTTCAACCTGCCCATTATTGCTGTCGGTAATTTATCGGTGGGAGGAACGGGCAAATCGCCGATGGTTGAATATTTAATAAGGTTATTAAAAGATAAATACCAGGTTGCAACATTAAGCCGCGGATACAAAAGAAAAACAAAAGGATATGCATTAGCAAATGCGCATACAACCGCACTCGAAATTGGTGATGAGCCTATGCAGTTTTATAATAAATTTCCTGATGTTGCAGTTGCAGTGGGCGAAGAAAGAATAGTTGCCATACCGCAATTACTTCACGATCGTCCGCAAACGCAGGTTATTATTTTAGACGATGCCTATCAACATAGAGCTATTCATGCAGGTTTAAACATATTGCTTACTGAATGCAGTAACCTTTTTACCCGCGATTTTTTTTTACCAACCGGTGATCTTCGCGACCAGCGTACTGCCTATAAACGTGCAGACATTATTATTGTAACTAAATGTCCTCCAGATTTTTCTGAAGCTGAAAAGAACAAAATAAAAAAAGAGATCAATCCAACACCCAGGCAAAAAATATTTTTTACAGGTATAGAATATGGTAAGCCTTATCACATCATAACAAAACAGGAGAAAGAGATTACAGCCCATGATGAAATACTTTTAGTATGTGGTATTGCTAATCCAAAGCCTCTAAAAAATTATCTTGCTGTACAATCAAAAGCTTATTACGAGCAAACTTTTTCTGACCATCACATTTTCAGAATAGACGATTTAAAGGAAATTGAACAAAGGCTTAACAATATTCATGCAGATAAAAAGATGATCATAACAACAGAAAAGGATGCCGTGCGGTTAGAAAAATTTGATGAAGAGCTTCATGATCTTCCAGTGTTTGTGCTTCCTGTAAAGCACTGTTTTCTTTTCCATGAGGGTCTGCAATTTGATGAGACTGTATATGCTTTCATTCAAAACTTTTCTCGTCAAACAAAATAATAATAATCCAGCAAAATAATAGTCAAACAAATAATAGTAACACAAACAATATGAGTAAGAAAGAAAAATCATCACGAAGTAAAAAACACGATACCGATCTGCTAAAAGGAGCACTTGAAATAACCCGAAGTGGTATTGGTTATGTAGTGGTAACCGGCGACGGCGGAGATATTTTAGTAAGACCAGGAGATTTTAATACGGCATTAAATGGTGACACAGTTAGAGTGAAAGTTTATAAGGAAAACACCAGGAGCGGCAGAAAGGAAGGCAGGATTGCTGAAGTTGTAAACCGCAAGCAAAGTGAATTTATTGGTCATTTACAGCTTAGTACCAGTTATGCATTTTTTGTGCCGGATACAGATAAACCTATGCCTGACTTTTATATTCCACTGGATAAAATTAACGGGGCAAAAGATAAAGAAAGGGTGTTGGCAAGAATTACCAATTGGGATAATGCCAATAAAAAGCCTATAGGCGAAGTAATACAGGTGCTTCTTGCGGAGCATGAAAGCGATATTGCAATGAAGGAGATTCTTGTTGAGAATGGATTTCCTCTTTCATTTGAAGATGATGTAATGGAGGAAGCTGAACGTTTGCCTGATATTATTTCTGCTTCTGAAATTAAGAAGAGAAGGGATATGAGAGAAGTGCTCACCTTTACTATTGACCCCGTTGATGCAAAAGATTTTGACGATGCATTATCAATTGAAAAAATAAAAGGCGACCTGTACGAAATTGGCGTTCATATAGCAGATGTAAGCCATTATGTACAGGCAAGTTCTATATTGGATGATGAAGCGTACAAGCGGGCAACATCGGTATATCTGCCCGACAGGGTAAACCCCATGCTCCCTGAAAGAATCTCTAATGAACTTTGTTCTTTGCGCCCAAATGAAGATAAGCTCACTTTCTCGGCAGTCTTTCAAATGGACTTGAATGGGGATGTGAAAAAGTTCTGGCTTGGTAAAACTGTCATTCATAGCGATCAACGGTTTACTTATGAAGATGTGCAGGACATAATTGAAAAGAAAGAAGGCCCGCATGTAAAGGAAGTTTTATTACTTAATGATCTTGCTCAAGGTTTCAGGGCAGAAAGATTTAAGCAAGGCGCAATTAATTTTTCATCAACCGAAGTGCGGTTTAAACTGGATGAAAAAGGAAAGCCAATCGGGATAATAGTAAAGGAAAGCAAAGAGGCGCACCAGTTGATTGAAGAGTTTATGCTGCTTGCAAATAAAACAGTGGCTGAACACGTTTCCAATGTAAAGGTTAGCAAGAAAGAAGTTCCTTTTCCTTACCGTGTTCACGATGTTCCCGAGGAGCAGAAACTTACGCCTTTTATTGCATTTGCTGCAAAGTATGGTCATAAGTTCGATACATCTTCGCCCGAAAAAATTGCTTCAAGTTTTAACCAGATGCTTGAAGATGTAAAGGGCAAGCCTGAGCAGCATGTGCTTGAATCGTTAGGAATACGAACGATGGCTAAGGCAGTTTATTCGTCGGATAATATTGGTCACTACGGTTTGGCTTTTGAATATTATTGTCACTTCACTTCGCCCATTCGCCGTTATCCCGATGTAATGGTTCATCGTGTTTTAGAAAGCTGTTTGGATGGAAAGCCCTTCTTTGATAAGAAGATGGAAGAGAAGTGTAAGCACTGCAGCGAGATGGAAAGAAGCGCAATGGATTGCGAAAGAGCAGGCAATAAATACAAACAGGTAGAATTTTTAAAAGAGCATTTAGGCGAAGTGTTTTTAGGTGTAGTAAGCGGCGTGGCCGGCTTCGGATTTTGGGTTGAAACAGTGGAGCATAAATGCGAAGGACTTGTTTCGATAACCAGCCTTACTGATTATGATGATTTCCGTTTAATTGAAGGTGATTACAGTTTAGTTGGCCGCCGAAGCGGACGTAAGTTTCGCATAGGCGATAAAGTTCATATTAAAGTAGTTGCTGCTAACCTTGCTAAACGCCAACTCGATTTTGAATGGGTGCTAAAGCCTGATGAAGATGATGAGGATTCTGATAATCAAATAAAAGTAGCTACTAAGAAAAGCAGAGGTAAAGGGAAGAAAAAGAATGCTTAAATTTGGACTAAAGAAAATTGTATATGATAGCTACTCAAAATAAAAAAGAAGAAGTGCTGCTAACTAAAGTTCGGTTAATGTCAAATGAGCAGTTAGATACGTTGCTTAATTTTTTAGATACCATTGTTGACCTCCCTGAGTATAAGTTTAAAGCTAAGCTGGAATTTATTCAAACAATGAAAGAAATAAGTCAAAAGGCTCAGGAAAGAGGGCTTACTGAAGAAATCCTGAAGCAGATACTTGAAGAAGATGATGACCAAAAATGACTGTAGTTTTGATACCAATACTTTAATTAGTGCAGCAATTTTTCCTGCATCCATACCTGGAAGGTGTTTGTTTGGTTTTATAATTTCAATTAAAATAATTTACTCCTCCTCTGGCTTTGAGGAGCTTGAAGAAGTTATTTATAGGAACAAGTTTGACAAGTATTTGACGAATGTAGAGAAAAATAGATTTCTTACATCTTTTAAAAAGATGTCTGATATTTTCAGTACGTCATCTATCATTACAGATTGCCGCGATCCTAAAGACAATAAATTTCTTGAACTTGCCATTTGATGGTAATGCTGATTATATAATCACCGGCGATCCTGATCTTCTCATATTACATCCTTATCGTGGTATTTCCATCGTAACACCTGCTCAATTTCTATCAATTCTTATCAACGAAAAGTAAAAGAAGTACGAATTATGTTTATTGATATTTTTGCCATCTAAGCTTAATACTGCATGCATTCTTTCCAGGAGTTATCTGCTGATTTTACCCAACGTTTCAATGTCCGTCATTTTCCCCTTTATCCAAACACATTATATGAACCTTGTGAATATTTTTTAAGGATGGGTGGCAAACGCATCCGTCCTGTAATGTGTTTAATGGGCAATGAATTATTTGATGAAATTTTGCCCGATGCTTTTGAAGTAGCAACTGCAGTTGAGCTGTTTCACAACTTTACTTTAGTGCATGATGATATTATGGACGAAGCTCCTATAAGGCGTGGTATGGATACGGTACACATTAAATACGGCGAAAACACTGCGTTGCTAAGCGGAGATGTAATGCTTATTCAGGCTTATGAATATTTAAAGAAGGTTAGAACAAATTACTTACACAAAATACTTACGCTGTTTAATAAAACCGCAGCGCAGGTTTGTGAAGGCCAGCAATTAGATATGGATTTTGAAAAGATGGAGCTTGTAAGTCTGGATGATTATTTGAAAATGATTGGTTTAAAAACGTCTGTTTTGATGGCAGCAAGTTTAAAAATGGGAGCCATATTAGGCGGGGCAGGCGCAGGCAACGCGAATCATTTATATGAGTTCGGGCTAAACCTTGGCATCGCCTTTCAGGTGCAGGACGATTATCTTGACGCTTTTGGCGATCCTCAAAAATTTGGTAAACAGATAGGCGGCGATATTCTTGCCAACAAAAAAACTTTCTTAATGATACATGCTTTTGATGCAGCAAATAATGATCAAAAAAATGAACTGAACGCGCTATTAAAAACGAATGAACCTGGTAAAGTGGAGAAAGTGCTTTCTATTTTTAAAGCCTGCAGAGTGGATGAATGGGCCCGCCAATTAAAAGAAAAATATCTTGCTTTTGCTTTTCAGCACCTGGAGGATATTGCAGTAGTTTCTGTTCGCAAAAAACCTTTGCATGATCTGGCGAACTTTCTTGTTCAAAGAGATTATTAGCGGCAATACGTAAAACTAATTTTACCAGGATTATCTAAATCTAAACTTTACTAAAACTAATTCTGCATGGCACATTCACTGTTTCGTAAAAAATCAATTGATAAAATTTTAGCCGATGCAGAAGCCGGTTTGCTTGAGGAGCACACTCATTTAAAAAGAGTGCTGGGTGTACGCGATCTTACTTTTATGGGCATTGCTGCTGTTATTGGTGCAGGTATTTTCAGTAGTATTGGCAAAGCCTGTTTTGATGGCGGCCCGGGAGTAATTTTTCTTTATATTTTTACCGCAATAGCTTGCGGCTTTGCGGCTTTATGTTATGCCGAGTTTGCTTCAACCGTGCCTGTTTCGGGCAGCGCTTATACTTATTCTTATGTAGCCTTCGGCGAAATATTTGCCTGGATAATTGGCTGGGATCTTTTAATGGAATATGCAATAGGAAACATTGCTGTGGCCATTTCGTGGAGTGATTATTTTACAGGATTATTAGATAAGGCAGGCATACATATTCCCGGTTGGCTTACCATGGATTACACCACCGCCCACAATGGGTATAACGAAGCTGCAGGATTTTTATCTCAGGGACAACTACTTCAATCCCTTGACCAGGATGTTGTTTACAGATATAATGCATGGACGCATGCCCCGCAGGTATTTGGTATGCACCTGATAATGGATTTGCCTGCATTGCTGATTGTCGCACTTATAACCTCCATCGTTTATATTGGTATTAAAGAATCTCGTTCGGCAAGTAATATTATGGTTATCATTAAGCTTGCCGTTATATTCCTGATTATTGTTTTAGGTGCTTACTATATCAATCCTGTTAACTGGTCTCCGTTCACCCCAAACGGTGTATCAGGTATTTTGAAAGGTGTATCAGCTGTGTTCTTTGCTTACATTGGTTTCGATGCCATTTCCACTACTGCTGAAGAATGTAAAAACCCCCAACGGGATTTGCCACGCGGAATGATCTACTCTCTCATTATTTGTACTATTTTATATGTGCTGCTTGCTTTAGTGTTAACAGGCATGGTATCTTATTCAACTTTAAATGTGGGCGATCCGCTAGCATTGATTTTTGAAGCAAGGGGATTGAAAGTTATATCGGGAATTGTAGCCGTAAGCGCTATTATTGCCACTGCAAGTGTGTTGCTTGTTTTTCAATTAGGACAACCGCGGATATGGATGAGCATGAGCCGTGATGGATTACTGCCAAAGATATTTTCGCGGCTTCATCCTGTGTATAAAACACCTTCGTTCTCAACTATATTAACAGGTTTATGTGTGGCTGTTCCTGCAATGTTTTTAAACCTCGATGTAGTTCTGGCGCTTACCAGTATCGGAACTTTATTTGCTTTTGTTTTGGTTTGCGGGGGTATATTGGTTTTGCAAAAGCAGCCTAACAGACCGGCTTCAAAATTCCGGGTTCCATTCATCAATGGTAAATACATTGTACCCGTCGTATTTATTATTGCTGTTGGTATCATCAGTTATTTTGCTCCTTCACATTTTTCAAATATTTTTTCTAAAGAAGGTTTTCCTATGCTGCTCTTTTGGATAGTAGCAATCATAGTTGCTGTACTATCTTTTGTAAAAGAGTTTTCTCTAATACCTGTGCTTGGTTTAATTAGCTGCTTTTATTTGATGGCGCAGGAAAGCCACACTAACTGGTTAAGGTTTTTAATTTGGCTTGCTATTGGTTTGGTTGTTTATTTCACTTATGGTTATCAAAAAAGTAAACTGGCGATTGAAAGCGCAGCAACGTAATTAGTTTTATCAGCCCTGTTGTTATCAGTAACTTTGCATCAATACTTAAGAAGATGAAGTACGAGGTAGGAGATGACATTATTGTGGTTCACAGTAACGACGAAGGAAAAGTTGTGGAGATCATAAACGAGAAAATGGTGCTGATTGAGGTGAAGGGTGTGAAGTTTCCTGCTTACATGGATCAGATTGATTTTCCCTATTTCAAACGCTTTACAGCAAAAAAACTTTTTGAAGAAAAGAAGCCAAAGGTCTATGTTGACCAGGTGCAAAAAGAAAAGCGAAGAGATGAAGTAAAGATTGCCGATGGCATCTGGCTTACATTATTTCCAAAGTTTGAAACAGATGTTTTTGGCGATGATTTAGTTGAGCTGTTTAAAGTCTATCTTATCAACCGAACTTCCGTTGGTTATGAATTTACATACAAGCTAAACTTCTTCGGTAAAACTGATTTTGAAATCACCAGCGATATACTGCCTTTTAAAGATTTTTATTTGCATGATGTAAAGTTTGAAGACCTTAACGATAATCCTTCTTTCGAATTTGAATTTCGTTTATTAAATCCCGAAAAGAACAAAGCAGATTTTTGTGAGGCTCATTTTAAGATCAAGCCAAAGCAGTTGTTTCAGAAAATAGAAGAGCTGAAGGAGAAAAATTTGCCATCAGTTAATCATCGTTTAATAGAAAAATATCCTGATAAACCTTATGAAGACCCTGGAATTGATACCTCGAAATTAACTGCAAAAGGTTATAAAGTGTATGATGCAGCAAAGGCAAGGCAACACTTAGAGCCAGCAAGAAGTATAATAGACCTGCACATTGAAAAGATAACCTACAACTGGAAAAACATGAGCAATTTGGAAATAATCACACTTCAGTTGAAAGAATTTGAGAAGTGGTACGATTTAGCAGTTGCGCATCACCAGCCCAGTCTTATAGTAATTCATGGAATAGGAAAGGGCAGGTTAAAAGAAGAGATACACGACATTTTAAAAACCAAAAGAGAAGTAAAAAGTTTCATCAACCAATACGATCCCCGCTTTGGTTATGGAGCAACTGAAATATTTTTTCAGTATTAGAAGGGAAGATAGGAGATAGGAGATAGAATTTAGGAGTTAGAATAAGTTGGTAAACATATCGGCTCTTCAACCAATCAACTTTTTTACCTTTACATACTACCAACCGAGCTATCGTCCCGATGTACTATCGGGAAGGAAAGTCCGGACAGCGCAGAGCAACCTACCGGTGAATAGCCGGGCAGTCAAGGTTAGTGATAACACCAACCTTGCCGGACAGATAGTGCCACAGAAAATAACTACGAGCCTTTCTTATCTCCCTCCTTTGGAGGGGTTAGGGGAGGCCCCCGAAAAGATGAAAATGTAGGGTAAGAGCCTACAGTGCCGGTAAGTAATTACCTGCACGGGTAAACCTTAGGTGCTGAAATGCCATGTATAAGATGGGATGAAGGCTGCTCGTCTAACGTTTCCTTGGGAGACACCATCCAGGGTAGGCAGAAACAGGTCACGAGTAATCGGGATCGCAGATAAATGATAGCATTGGAACAAAATCCGGCTTATGAGTTGGTAGTATTATTTCCTCCCGTCGTTAGGCGGGAGGATTTTTTTTATTATGTGACCTGAATTTTGATGTTCTTAGAAGCTGTCTAAAATTTATTTATGAATTAATATGATGTCTTTCGTAGTGTTCTTTGTGGTCTCTTGGTGTTCTTCGTTTGTGCCATGCAAGTTCTTTCAAAGATAGAGAAGAAAGTGAAAATTTTCGGGCACTCTGGCAACGCTGTACAGGCGGAGTTGTCAAACCACTCTGCGCTGCTGCTTTTGTAAGGAAGCGGTGGTG
>JAABUN010002844.1_pt1 | contig 28981 bp, 34 predicted proteins | sample 5559311 | NCBI WGS metagenome assembly JAABUN01 (sample SAMN10711877, study PRJNA513370) | rock metagenome | isolation source: Antarctica rocks | place: Antarctica: Victoria Land, Siegfried Peak sud | reverse complement strand
GACCCGGAGACACCGACACCACGACGTCGGACGATCAGCGACGCCCCAGCCCGCGCCACCACTCAACCACGAGAAGATCATGAACTCGAACGACAATCAAGGTCTACTCGCGGATCTGGGTCTGACAGCGAATAGCCGACGAAGACAACGGTCTTCGTCGCGAGGAGCTGTCGGAGGGCACCGCCAAGCACGTTGTCACGAAGCTCCTCGAGGCGTCGCGCGTAGTCGGACTCCGTCATGATCAACGTGGATAAAGTATTGATGGATCCATGGATCTTGTACACGCGCCGACCGGGAAGATTATGGAAGATAAAATCTTCACCAGAAACGAAAGGCGTCGCATCGGCCTCGTCTTCGAAGTATGTGTCCCAATTCGTCGTCACAATCTCTTCGAGGTACGGCATAGTTGCTAGCGCTGAATGGAACTTCCGTGCCTGGCGACGTATGCTTGGGAAGGAGTTTACGTAATCGAGGCGGTGCTTCAGCCTCCGCACAAGTTCCGGCCGTCCGCGGAGAGTTGCATACTGAGCCATGAGATCGGGGAAGGACGTCGAATTATCGGCTGACAGCTCATCGCGGATGCTGTCGTAGAAAGTGCTGGGGAAGACAGCCGGAACCTCAGTACTTATTCCGGCTCCAGCGAAGAGAACAAGATCGCGGCTGTGAGCGGCCTCCAGAATCTTCGGCGGCATGTCGAAGTCAAAGTCGAGGCCGCAATTTAGGCAAGCGTCGCTATGTGCATGACCTTGCTCGGTCTCCGGGGCTGACAAGGCGGCAACCTTCGTCTTGGAACGTGCAGACACGTCGCGACGCTAACGCACGGGTGACTGGGGATGGATTGCGGATGGACGGGGTTGACCGATGTGCTGTGGACGCCGGCAAACAAGCACGGACGCCGGCTCCCGAGCGCCCTGGTCCGTGTTACGAAGAACTTGTACAACAAGCGGATTTGACGTACGTTTAGTACATGAATCCCTCGGTGCCAGATCTCGCCGTCTCGGACGCGCGCCAGCAGCTGGCCGCGATCATCGATCGCGCTCGCGCCGAGCACGTCCCGGTCTACCTGGCCCGGCGGGGTCGGCGGGTGGCCGCGGTTATCGACGCCGAGGACCTCGAGCGCATTCTCGAACTCGCTGAGGACATGGCGGACATACGGGCCGCCGAGGCGGCGCGGGCAGAGATGCGTGCGACCGGCGAGGCGCCGATCCCTTGGGAGCAGGTCAAGGCAGACCTCGGGATGGCATGACCTACCGCGTCACCCTCTCGCCGATGGCGGCGCGGCAGCTGCGCAAGCTCGATGTCCAGGCGCGGCGCCGCATCCAGGCCGCCCTCGAACTTCTTGCCGAGCAGCCCCGACCACCATCTGCGACCCGGCTCGTAGGGAGCGCAGGTGAGTGGAGAGTGCGCACCGGCGACTACCGGATCGTGTACGAGATCGAGGACGACCATCTGCTGATCCTCGTCCTGCGGCTCGGGCACCGGCGCGAGGTCTACGAATCTCGCTGAGAGCATCGTCGGGTCGACGCCCGGAGCGGGTCTACACACCGGTTCACGGCTCCGTGAGGGGGTCGTACTCGCGGTTGACGAGGTTCTCCAGGTCGGCGGGGTTTCCCAGGCACCGCGGGCGGGGCCACCCGCTGTCACTCGAGCCAGCCGTGGGGCCCGAGCCGTCGGCCGTCCTTGAGCCGCAGCGCCCGCTGCCCGTCGTGGACGTCGTGGTGGCAGCTGTCGCAGAGCTGGACGGTGTCGGCCAGGCTGGTGCGCCGGCACGTCGCCCATGGGGTCGCGTGGTGCGGGTGCAGGACCGCCCCCGGGTCGTGACGTGAGCGCCGGCACCCCGCTCCCTGGCAGTGACCGCCAGTCTGGCTGTCCAGAGCCCGCCGCTCGTGGGCCTTGAGGGTGCGCTCGCTGTGGCTGGTCTGGACGACCCGGCCACGCAGATCCAGGACGTGGCGGGTGAGGCTGCCGCCGCAGGCCCACCGGCGGACCAGGCTGCACGGCAGGGTGGCACCAGACGCGGCGCGGGCGGGCAGGGCGCCCGGCCGGGCATCCAAGGACGCCGCGGGAACGGCGACGACGACCTGCACCGGGTTCTTGTCGTGTGTGCCGCCGAGGTCAGACGCTAGGTAGCGGGCAAGGCCGTTGCTGAGGGCGTCGTGGGCGCGTTCCGCGGTGGACCGCGGCGTCAGGCAGGAGCCGAGCTCGGGGTCGTACGGGTCAAGGCCCTGCTCGCGCAGCGCACCGGCGACCTCGGTGTCCAGCGGGTTGCCCGGATCACGGGCGAGCTCGGACTGAAGGAACGCGTAGAACCGCTCGCCGCACTCCAGGTCGAGGTCCCCGTCGAGGCGCCAGCCGGCGCCGTCGGCACGGCGCACGAGGCGCACACCCCGGCTCTCGTGGCGCCGGCGCGCCCGGTCCTCGAACTGGATCGGCAGCAACGCGTCGACAAGGACACCGAGGCAGGCGGCGATCTGGCCGGGCTCGACGTGCGCCGCCACGACGAGGAAGGCTGCCTCCAGCCGGGCCAGGTCGCTCGTGGGGCGAGCAGCGATCTCGGGCAGCTCGACCGACAGCTGCTGCAGCACCGGGTCGTCCAGGGTCGGGAAGCCACCGCGCGCCTGCGCGACCACCAGCCGCACGCCGTCGAGGACCACCCCGCCCAGGACCTCCGCTGCCGGCTGGCCGTCGATGAGGCCGTCGGCCCGGTCGACGTACGGCCGGAGGCGCACCAGGACGGCCTGGAGCTTCTGGGCGACGGGCAGGGGCAGCCGCCGCTCGAGCACCTGCGCGGCGACCAGCGGGAACTGCCCGAGCCGGCGGGCGACCGCCACCTGGGTGCCGCTCGCGCCGACGCCCTGCGCCTCCACCCAGCGGGCCGTCGAGCGGGCACCGTCGAGCTCGTGCAGGTGCAGCCGGTCCACGTGGCCGAGCCGGGACAGCCCCACAACGTCGAGCCGCTGGACCTCGGCGAGCAGCGCCTTGACCTCGGCGAGCGCCTGCCGGCCGTCGAGCGCATCCAGGTCCTGGGCCGCGACGGCGTCAATCGCCGCCCGCAGCGCCAGCACCTCGGCCGATAGCACCGTCGGACGGCACCGCTCGACCCCGGGCACAGCCCAGCCCGACCCGTCGTCGGGGGTCGCATCTGTCTCGAACACATGGTCGATACTACGCCCGGAAAAAGCTTCTGGCCAGGACTTCCTGAGCTGTGGACAAGGCCTGCCGAAACTCGCGCGCCAGCCTTCACGGGGAGCTCCTGTTCCTGAGGGCGGGACCCTGCCCGCGCTGGCGCGGGCCTACCGGGAACAGGCGCGGGGCTCGACCGGCGGCCGGGAGCAGGCGCACGGGGCTCGACCGGGCGGCCGGTGGAGAGCAGCACCCCGCCTGCGCGCACCATGGCGACATGTCCGAGGGCCGCTCCTCGGCCACGAGTGCGTCGACGTCGTCGAGGAGGTCGGTAGCGGGTGCGCAACCTGCGCCGGGGCGACCGGGTCGTCGTCGGCTCGACCGTCGGCTGCGGCGCCTGCTCGTACTGCCGGGCCGGCTGCTACTCCCAGTGCGACAAGGCCAACCCGGCCGGAAAGACCGCTGGCACCGCGTTCTTCGGCGGCCCGGACGCCGCGGGCGGGCTCGACGGGATGCAGGCGGAGTACGTCCGGGGTGCCGTTCGCGGACGTGGGCGCCGTCCGGCTGCCCGACAGCGTCACCGACGACCAGCGATCATGCTCAGCGACCTCTTCCCCGCCGCGCGTGGTTCGGTGCCCCGGCTGGCACAGGTGTCGCCCGTCGACACGGTCGCGGTATCCGGGGCGGGCCCGGTGGGGCAGTTCGCGGTGCTGTCCGCCTTCCGGCAGGGCGCCGCGCGGGTCCTCGTCGTCGACGGCATCACGTCACGGCTGGACAGCGCCCGGCAGCCAGTGCTCCCGGACGTCCGCGACGTCCGCGACCACCTCCCCGTCGACGTGCACCCAGGTAGCCCGGCAGGTCGGTGCGCAGGTCCGCACCGGGCGCCAGGACGGTGCTCGTGCTGCCCGGGTCGGTGACGTCGAGCACCGGGCGGGGCCGGGGGTTGCGCTGGGTCAGCAGCAGCAGGTCGTACGCCCACCCCCGGGGCACGCTGATGAGGTTGGCCTGAGTGCGGCCGGTGCACCAGCCGCTGGTGGTCGTCCTCAGCCCGGCGCGGAACCGCTCACGAGCGGCGGTGGCGGTGGCGGTGGTGGCGGTCATGGCAGCTCCTTCGGGAGGGCCTGGCGCAGGTGGAGCCGCTGGCCGGGCCGGGCCTGGCCGGCCCGGTCGACATCGGCGTCGAGGACGACGGCGACGACGGGGTAGCCGCCGGTCAGCGGGTGGTCGGCGAGGAACAGGGTGGGGGTGCCGGCAGGCGGCAGCTGCAGCGCGCCCCGCACCACGCCCTCGCTGGGCAGCTCGTCGTCGCGGGACCGCTCGAGCGGCTCGCCGGACAGCCGCATGCCGACCCGGTCGCTGTCGGGTGTGACCGTCCACCGCGTACACAGCAGGGAGCGGCGCCCCGAAGGGGTCAGCCAGTCGTCGCGCGGGCCCGCCCGGACCCGCAGGACGAGGTCGCCGGCGGGCGGGTCGGCTACCGGGGCGACGTCGACGTCGGGCAGGCCCTGCGAGGGCGCCCCGACGGGCAGCACCGTGCCGGGCCCGGGCACCGGCGGGCCGAGGCCGGACAGGACGTCGGTGGCCCGCGACCCGAGCACCGGCGGCACGTCGATGCCGCCGCGCACCCCGACGTACGTCCGCAGCCCGCAGCGCGGCGGCCCGAGCTCGAGCCGCTGCCCGGAGCGCAGGCGCAGCAGCGCGTTGTGTCCGACCGGCAGCCCGTCGACGCAGGCGGGGCAGGGCGCGCCGGTGAGGGCGACCAGCACGTCCCCGGCGGCGCGCAGCGCGAGACCGCCGAAGGTGACCTCCAGCCCGGCGGCGCCCTCGGTGTTGCCGACCAGCCGGTTGGCGAGCCGCAGCGAGGACCGGTCGGCCGCTCCCGACCTGCCGACGCCCTGGCCGGCGTGGCCCGGGCGGCCGAGGTCCTGCACGGTCGTCAGGGGCCCGGTGCGGAGCACCTCCAGGCTGGTCACACCGCCACGAACCGGACGCGGTTGCCGGGCTGCAGCAGCGCCGGCGGGTCGCGGCCGAGGTCCCAGACCTGCAGGGCAGTACGCCCGATCAGCTGCCAGCCGCCGGGCGACTCGCGCGGGTAGATCCCGCTGAACACCCCCGCCAACCCGACCGCGCCGGCCGGCACCCGCACCCGTGGGTCGCTGCGGCGCGGGACATGCAGCCGACTGTCCTCGCCCGTGAGGTAGCCGAAGCCCGGCGCGAACCCGACGAAGCCCACTGTCCAGGTCTGCCCCGTGTGCGCCCGCACCACCTCGTCCTCGTCGAGCCCGGTGAGCCGGGCGACCTCGCCGAGGTCCTCGCCGTCGTAGACGACCTCGATCCGCACGCAGGGGCCGTCCTGCCTGCGCCCCCGCTCGGGCCGGACCGACCGGACTGCCCGGGCGACCTGCTCCACGCTGGTGACGTCCGGGTCCACCGTCACCAGCAGCGTGCGCGCAGCGGGTACCAGGTCCACGACGCCGGCCGGCGGCGCCGTCGCGAGGGCGGCGTGCAGCGCCAGCACCTCCTCGAGGTCGGCGAGCTCGACGAGCAGGCCGGCGTCGCCGCACGGCAGCACGATCACGACGGGGCGCTCACCGCAGGAACGCCCGGACCCCGAGGTCGGCCGCGGCCAGCGCCGCCCGTACCGCACCGGCCATCCGTACCGCCCCCGGCGAGTCGCCGTGCACGCACACCGACTCGGCCGCCAGCGGCACGACCGTGCCGTCGGTGGCGACCACCTCGCCGGCCGTCACCATCCGGACGACCCGGGCGGCGACCTCGGCGGGGTCGTGCAGGAGGGCGCCGGGCTCGCGCCGAGAGACCAGCGTGCCCTGCGGGGTGTAGCCGCGGTCGGCGAACGCCTCGGGCACAGCGCGCAGCCCGGCGTCCGAGGCGTGGCGCAGCAGCGCCGAGCCGGGCAGGCCGAGCACCGGCAGCCCGGGGTCGAGCAGGGCCACGGCCCGGACGACCGCCGCGGCCTGCTCCTCGTGCGTCACGGCCGTGTTGTACAGGGCGCCGTGCGGCTTGACGTACGCCACTCGCGAGCCGGCGACGCGGGCCAGCGCGTCGAGGGCGCCGACCTGGTAGAGCACCGCGTCGGTGAGCTCGTCCGGCGCCATGTCGAGGAACCGGCGCCCGAACCCGGCGAGGTCGGGGTAGCCGACCTGCGCCCCGATCACCACCCCCCGCGCGGCGGCCTGTTCGCAGGTCCGGCGCAGCGTGCTCGGGTCACCGGCGTGGAAGCCGCACGCGACATTGGCGCTGGTGACCAGCGGCAGCAGGGCCGCGTCGTCGCCGAGCTCCCACCGGCCGTACGACTCGCCGAGATCGCTGTTGAGGTCGATCGTGGAAGCGGTCACCGCGCCGCCCGGCCGCTCAGGGGAGCGACGCCGAGGTCGAGCAGCCGCCGCGGCTCCTTCGCGGTCCACGACGGGCCGCTCGGTGTCCCTGCCATCGCGGTCGACCCGCCTGCCGCCCGCGCCTGGGCGCCGTCGTCCACCATGCCTGCCTCCCCCCTGGAATGCCGAAGGCTCCGCGCCGCACGCGCTGGTCCTGCCGGGAGCGGCACCGTACGGATCGGTTGAACCATCCCGCAAGACCTCGGTCCGGCAGACTGGGGTTCGTGACGGCGGACGGCAGCGATCGGGTCGCCGGGCTCTCCGCGGTCCGCGCCGGCCTCGGGCGCTCCAGCACCGCCGAGCCGGTGGCCGACCTGCTGCGCGCCCGGCTCACCGAGGGGCAGGTGCCGCCGGGGTCGGGGCTGTCGGAGGAGGCCGTCAGCGCCGAGCAACGGCTGGTTGCGGGGTACGGCGCGGCGGGCCGGTGAGCCTGTCCAGCGCGCGTCGTGCCGTCGGTCACGACCTGCACGGCCACTGGGAGGCGCTGCTGGCGCAGGCCGTCGCCGCCCGCGCCGGGTGGCTGGAGCAGTGGCCGGACGGCGACCGCTACCTGCCGGGACTGCTCGCCCAGGACGTCCAGGAGGCGGTGCACGCGCGGGTCGACCCGCTCTGGCCGCTGTGCCCGACCTGCGGTGACCACGCCCTGTTCGTCGAGCCCGACCTCGGCGAGGACTCCTTCTGGGTGTGCCACCGCAGCGGCCTGCCGATCGCCGAGGTCGGCCGGTTGTAGGTGGGCGGCGATGGCGTACGGTCAGGCGATGGGACGCCTCCCCCTCGTGGACTCCGGTAGCGACGACGCCGACCCGCTCGCCCGGCAGGTGTTGCAGGCGGTCAGCGCGGCGCGCGGCCGTAGTGTCGACCCCAACGTCTACCGGGCGGTCGCCAACCACCCGCAGGCGCTGCAGGCGATGGTGCAGTTCGGCACGGTCGTCTACTTCCAGAACACGATGCCGCCCGCCCAGCGCGAGCTCGCCTACCTCACGGCCTCGGTCACCAATGAGTGCCACTATTGAATTCCGACCCACGTGCTGCTCGGTCGAGCAGCGGGGTTGACGGAGGTAAAGCTCGCGCACCTGGGTGACGACCCACTGCCGGACGGCGTCTACGCGCCCGACGAGGCGGCGATCGTCCGCTACGCGCAGCGCTCGACCCGCATGGACGTCATCGACGACCGGACCTACGGCGACCTCGCCGAGCACTTCAGTCAGCAACAGATGATCGAGATCTGCTTCACCGTGGGCCTGTCCAACATGATCAACCGGTTCCACGCGACGTTCCTCACCGACGTCGACCCGGAGACGCAGGAGGCACTCGCGCCGAGTTGCCCGCTGTCCTACCCGGACCCGCCCGGCCGCGAGGCCGACCAGGCCTTCCAGGCCTGACGCGGGGCGGCAGACAACGCCGGGCGGGACCGTCTTCCCGGCCGCCCCACGCGGCGGCCTCCGCAGACACTGGCCACACCGGCTTCGCGGTGCAAGGCTCCGGTACGTCCGCAGCAAGCGGACCGGATGATCGGGGGAACCGTGCTGATCTCGGAGGTCCTGCGGCGCAAAGGCCGGGACGTGCTGACCGTGTCGCCCACGACGAGCGTGCGCGACCTGCTGGCACAGCTCGCCGAGCACGACGTAGGTGCGCTGTTGGTCTCGCCCGACGGCGTCACGCTGGCCGGGATCGTCAGCGAGCGCGACGTCGTGCGCCGGCTGACCGGTGCCCGCCCGGACCTGCTCGACCAGCCGGTGGAGCAGATCATGACGACGTCGCTACGCACCTGCGAACCCGGCAGCACCGTCGACGAGATCATGGGGCTGATGACCGAGCACCGGGTCCGGCACGTGCCCGTCGTGGACGGTGGCCGGCTTGTCGGCGTCGTGAGCATCGGCGACGTCGTGAAGCAGCGGCTGGACGAGCTGCAGTCGGAGCGCGACCAGCTGACGGCCTACATCAGCAGCTGAACGGTCGCCCGCATCCCACCAAGGACGCCGGCGAGTCGCCCGAACGGCCCGGACGGCACGACGACGGCGCCCCCGCCCGCAGATGCGGGACGGGGGCGCCGTCGTCGTGAGGTGATCGAGCTGTACTAGGCGATCGAGCGGACGTTGGACAGGTCCGCCGGCTCGCTCCGCGTCCCGGCGTCGGTCGTGACGATGGTCCGCAGGATCAGCCCGCCCTGCAGCTTCACCAGCCGCGAGACCAGCGTCGTGGCGTAACGGATCCCGACGCGGGGGTCGAGCACGGTCCGCGGCGAGAAGTCGAACGCGGCCTCGCGCACCTTGGCGACGAGCTCAGCCGGCTCGGGCTGGTAGAGCCAGGCCGGACCGGACGCGCCCTGCACGCCCTGGACGCCGGGGAGGCCGACCGGGCCGGGAGCGCCAGCCGGACCCTGCGCGCCCTGCGGGCCCTGCAGGCCGGGGATCCCGGGCGCGCCGAGCTCGCCCTGCTCGCCCTGCTCGCCCTGGAGGCCGCGCGGGCCCTGCTCGCCGGTCTCGCCGATGACGCCGCGCTGCCCCTCGGCGCCGGGCAGGCCCTGCTCGCCCTGCGGCCCCTGCTCGCCGACCGATCCGATGGCGCCCTTGTTGCCCTGCTCGCCCTTCAGACCCTGCTCGCCGGGCTGGCCCTGCTCGCCCCGCTCGCCCTGCAGGCCACGCTCGCCGACGATGCCGCGGGGGCCCTTCTCGCCCTGCTGGCCCGGCAGCCCCTGGCTGCCGACCGGGCCCTGCTCGCCGAGCAGGCCCTGCGGCCCGACGGCGCCACGCGCACCGACGGGGCCCTGCTCGCCCTGCTCGCCCGGCAGACCGGTGGAGCCCGGCAGGCCCTTCTCGCCCTGCGGGCCGGTCTCGCCTTCGAGACCCTGCTTGCCCTCGGGGCCGACCGAGCCCTGGACGCCGCGCTCACCCTGCTCGCCGCGCTCACCAAGCAGGCCCTGCAGGCCCTTGTCGCCCTGCTGGCCCACGGCGCCGATCGGGCCCTTGACGCCCTTGTCGCCCTGCTCGCCGCGCTCACCGATCAGACCCTGCAGGCCCTTGTCGCCCTGCTCGCCGACGGCGCCGATCGGGCCCTTGACGCCCTTGTCGCCCTGCTCGCCGCGCTCACCGATCAGGCCCTGCAGGCCCTTGTCGCCCTGCTCGCCGACGGCGCCGATCGGGCCCTTGACGCCCTTGTCGCCCTGCTCGCCGCGCTCGCCGACGGCGCCGATCGGGCCGTTGACACCCTTGATGCCCTTGTCGCCCTTGTCGCCCTGCTCGCCCACCGGGCCGATCGGGCCCTTGTCACCCTGCTCGCCCACGGGACCGGCCGGACCGACCGGGCCCTTGGCGCCCTTGTCACCCTGCTCGCCCACCGGACCGGCCGGACCGACCGGGCCCTTGGCGCCCTTGTCGCCGCTCTCGCCGGCCGGGCCGACGGGGCCGGCCGGGCCCTTCAGGCCCTGGTCGCCCTCCTCCACCGTCACGTCGACGGTGGCCTTGACGGTCTCGCTCTGCTTGGACGTCTTCGACTGCTGAGCCATCGTGGCTTGCCCTTCGTCTGGGGTGGGCGGCGCCTCGCCGGGCGCCCGCCCTGAATGGGGCCGTGCTCTTGGGGACCATCTCTTCGTTGCCTTCAGCGGCGGACAGGTCCCGGTCCGGCCGCGCAACTACAGTGTGTCCCCTGCTAGCTGTAGCAAGCAACTTGCTAGCAGTGGGGCTGGTCACATTGCGCGGCCTGCACAGCGCTGGCTCAGAGCAGCGCCTCGGCCAGCGCGGCCCAGTCGGCGCGCGGCACGTCGAGGTCGTCGGCGCCGACCACCTGCAGGCAGACGTGCGACGCACCGGCAGCCAGGTGCTCGCGCACCCGCGCCGGCACCGCGTCGAGGCCGCGGACGACCATCGCGTCCTTGAGCCGCGCGCTGCCACCGCGGACGAAGTCGCCCTCGTCGAAGCCCTGCCGCACCCAGCTCGCGCGGTAGTTCGGCAGGCCGGTGTAGAACTCCAGGTGCGAGTGCGCCCGTCGCCGCCACTCCTCGACGTCGTCACTGAGCACCACCGCCTGCTCGACGGCCAGCACCGGCCCGTCGCCCAGCACCTCGCGGGCCCGCGCCGTCAGCTCCGGCGTGACCAAGTAGGGATGTGCGCCCGCCGTCCGGTCACGAGCCAGCTCCAGCATCCTCGGGCCGAGCGCCGCGAGCACCCGCGGCGGCGGCTCCTGCCGCCCGGCCACGGCGTACGGCGCGGCGTCCATCGCGTCGAGGTAGTCCCGCATCGCCGCCACCGGCCGGCCGTAGGAGTGCCCGCGCATGCGCTCGACCAGCGGTGCGTGGCTGACCCCGAGGCCGAGCACGAACCGCCCCGGGAACGCCGCCTCGAGCGTGCGCGCCGCGGCGTTGGCGGCGACCGCGTCCCGGCCGTAGATGCTCGCGATGCCGGTGGCGACGACCAGCCGCTCGCTCGCCGACAGGTACAGCTGCGCGGCGGTGAACGCCTCCCGGCCGTACGCCTCGCCGAACCACAGCGCACCCCAGCCCTGCGCGTCGAGCTCGGCGACGGCGTCGCGGGCCGCCGGCACCTCGAGGGCGTCGAGGGCCGCGGTCCACAGGCCTACCCGGCCCAGTTCGGTCATCAGCCCAGCCCTCGCGAGTCCTGCTTGAGAGCAGTGTCCACGGTGAGGGCGCTGGCGACCACGAGCGAGAGCAGCGGGTCCTGCAGCGGTCGGTGGATCTGCACGACGTAGTTGTCGGCGGTGGTGAACAACGTCCTGGCCACGCCCTCGAAGGTCTTCCGGATGCGCGCCACCTCGGTGCCCGTCTCGTCGAGGATCTGGAAGTCCCAGGCACGCCAGTTCTGGGCGTTGAGCGAGCCGACCTGCCGGCCGGCACTGTACAGCCCGAAGCGAATCTTCCCGAACACGTTCTCCTGGACCAGCTGGCCCACCTCGCCGACGCCCGGCTTCTCGACGACGACCCGGCTCTTGACGAACTTCGCCGGCCGGGTCAGCAGCAGCTGGGGCACGCCGCGGGCGTCCCGGACCTCGAGCTTGTGGGTGAGGAACTGGTCAACGCTGCTCACGAGTCGCGCGGCCTTGCGCAGCCCGCTCTGCCCGACCTCCACGACGCTGCCGAGCAGCTGCCCGGCCTGGTCGTAGACGGCGTACTCGTTGGTCAGCTCGATGAGTTTGGCCTTCTGATTGACCACGAGCACCGGCTCGGTGAACAGGGTGCCCGTACCGCCACCCGCCGGTGCGATGCCCGCCCGGCGCTGCACCTGGTCCTTCACGTCCTCCGCGCGCGACACCTGCACCGGCCCGCGGCCGTCGGGCAGCGGACTCGTCGTCGGGACACCGTCCTTCACCACCGCGTCGGTCCACCGGGCGCCGTCCCACCAGCGCAGGTCGAACGTCGCCGTGGGATCGGCGTACCAGCCGGGTTGTGGGGCGCTCGTCATGGGCCGATCGTGCCGTACCTCGGACGGGAGCCGGCAGGCCCGCCGCGTCAGCGCACCATATCCGCGGGGACGACGCGGACCGGGAAGGGCGCGACGGCCTGCCCGCCCACGACGCATGAGCGCCGGCACGAGCTCGACCGGGTAGGAGCCCGTCGGTCGGCCCGGCCGACTCATCCGACTGACTGCTTGACTTCCTACGGCCATGAGGAGATCCTTCGCCTATGTCCGTACCGCGCCTGGACCGCCGGCACCAGCGCCGGGCGGAGACGATCGAGCAGATCGTCGACGTGGCCGTCGAGGTCATGGCCGAGCAGGGCGTCGCGGGACTGTCGCTCGGCGAGGTCGCCCGCCGGGTGGGCATCCGGCCCCCCTCGCTCTACGTCTACTTCGACTCCAAGAACGCGGTCTACGACGCCGTGTTCGCCCGCGGCTGGCGCCTGATCCAGCAGACCCTGCAGACGCTCCCCGAGCCGGACGCGTCGACCGACCTGCCGGCCCACCTGCGGCGGGGTGGCGAGTTGTTCGTGCGGTGGTGCGTGGAGCACCCGGTCCACGCCCAGCTGATGGGCTGGCGGCCGGTGCCGGGCTACGAGCCGTCCGCGCAGGCCTACCAGCCGGCCGTCGTCGTCCTCGAAGGCGGCCGCCAGACGCTGGCCCGACTGCAGTCCCTCGGCCTGTTCGACCCGGACGTCCCGGTCGACGAGCTCCTGCGGGTCTGGACGATCCTGACCAGCGGTGTGATCACCCAGCAGCTGGCCAACGCACCGCACGAGCCCTTCGAGGTGGGCTCCTTCACCACGATGCTGCCGCAGCTCGTGGACATGTACCGCGCGCACTACGCGCCCGGACGAGGCACAGCACCCCAGAGGAGGGGACGCCATGCAGACCAACGTTGACCAGATCGCCGACCGGGTCTACCGGATCTCGACGTGCATTCCCGAGGTGGCGCCGGGGGGCTTCACCTTCAACCAGTTCCTCGTCGACGCCGAGGAGCCGCTGCTCTACCACACCGGGATGCGCTCGCTGTTCCCGCTGGTCCGGGCCGCGGTCGAGCGCGTGCTCCCCGTGCAGCGGCTGCGCTGGATCGGCTTCGCGCACGTCGAGGCGGACGAGTGCGGCGCGGTCAACGACTTCCTCGGCGCCGCGCCGCACGCCCAGGTCGCCCACGGCGCCCTCGGCTGCCAGCTCTCACTCAACGACCTGTGCGACCGGTCCCCGCGACCGCTCGCGGACGGCGAGGTGCTCGACCTGGGCGGTGCCGGGCTGCAGCGCCGGATCCTCGAGGTGCCGACCCCGCACGTGCCGCACAACTGGGAGTCCCACGTCTTCTTCGAGCAGGAGACCGCGACGCTGTTCTGCGGTGACCTGGTGAGCCAGCTCGGTGACGGGCCGGCGGTCACGGACGGCGACCTCGTCGGCGCCGCCGTCGCCGCGGAGGACCTGTTCGGCCAGACGTCCCTCGGCCCGGCGGTGCCGGCCACCTACCGCCGGCTGGCGGACCTCGAGCCACGGACCCTCGCGGTCATGCACGGGTCGTCGTACAACGGCGACTGCCCCACACTGCTGCGGACGCTGGCCGACGTCTACGAGGACCGCTTCGGTTGCGCCGCGGGGGCACCTCCCGCGCAGCCGCTGCCCGCCCACGCCCCGCCGGTCGGCTGACGTGACCACCGTGCAACCGGCCGCGCCCCGGACCGCCGCCCGCCGGCCGGCCCTGGACCGCGCCGTCGCGATGCGGCTCGCCGCCGTCGAGTACGACCGGGTGCTCGACCAGCTGCGCTCGCTGTCGACCGAGGACTGGTCGCGCCCCACCGCCTGCCCGGCGTGGGACGTCCGGGCGCTCGCCTCGCACCTGCTCGGCATGGCTGAGATGTCGGCGTCGGTGCGCGAGCAGATGCGCCAGATGCGCAAGGCCACCCGGGCCGGCGGCGTCTTCATCGACGCGCTCACAGCGCTACAGGTGGCCGAGCGGCAGCAGATGACACCCGGCCAGATCGTCGTCCGCTTCGTCGAGGTCGGCCCGCGCGCGGCGCGTGGGCGTAGGCGCGCCCCGGGCTTCGTCCGCCGCCGCGCCATGTCGGGCGACCAGCCGGTCGGCAGCCGGCCCGACAGCCCGGCCGAGCGCTGGACCGTCGGCTACCTGGTGGACGTCATCCTGACCCGCGACCCGTGGATGCACCGCACCGACATCGCTGCCGCCACCGGCACGCCGCTCACCCTCACCGCCGAGCACGACGGCGTCCTCGTCGCGGACGTCGTGAAGGAGTGGGCAGCCCGGCACGGCCAGCCGTGCAGCCTGCTGCTCACCGGCCCGGCAGGCGGCTCGTGGTCCTTCGGGTCCGGTGGCCCGGCCCTGCAGTGCGACGCCGTGCAGTTCTGCCGCGGCGTGTCCGGGCGCGGGCGCGCCGCGGGGCTGCTCGCGGTCGAGGTGCCCTTCTAGCGCACAGCCGACGGGGCGGCCCTCCCGCAGGAGGACCGCCCCGTCATTGCGTACGAGATGACCGGACTAGAAGTCCATGCCGCCCATGCCGCCGTCGCCCATGCCGCCGCCCCCGCCACCGGCCGGGGCCTTCTCCGGCTTGTCGGCGATGACCGCCTCGGTGGTGAGGAACAGCGCCGCGATGCTCGCGGCGTTCTGCAGCGCCGACCGGGTGACCTTGGCCGGGTCGATGATCCCGGTCGCGATCATGTCGACGTACTCGCCGGTGGCCGCGTTGAGGCCTTGGCCGATCTCCAGGTTGCGGACCTTCTCCACGACCACGCCGCCCTCCAGGCCGGCGTTGATCGCGATCTGCTTGATCGGGGCCTCGAGCGCCAGCTTGACGATGTTGGCGCCGGTCGCCTCGTCGCCGACCAGGTCGAGCTTGTCGAACGCCGTCTTGGCGGCCTGCAGCAGGGCCACACCGCCGCCGGCGACGATGCCCTCCTCGACGGCCGCCTTCGCGTTGCGCACGGCGTCCTCGATGCGGTGCTTGCGCTCCTTGAGCTCGACCTCGGTCGCCGCGCCGACCTTGATGACGGCCACGCCGCCGGCCAGCTTGGCGAGGCGCTCCTGGAGCTTCTCGCGGTCGTAGTCGGAGTCCGACTTCTCGATCTCGGCGCGGATCTGGTTGACCCGGCCGGCGATCTGGTCGGTGTCCCCGGCGCCCTCGACGATGGTGGTCTCGTCCTTCGTGATGGTGACCTTGCGGGCCCGGCCCAGCAGGTCCAGGCCGGCGGTGTCGAGCTTGAGGCCGACCTCCTCGGAGATGACCTGGGCGCCGGTCAGGATCGCGATGTCCTGCAGCATGGCCTTGCGGCGGTCACCGAAGCCGGGGGCCTTGACGGCCGCCGACTTGAAGGTGCCGCGGATCTTGTTGACCACCAGGGTCGCGAGGGCCTCACCCTCGACGTCCTCGGCGATGATCGCCAGCGGCCGGCCACTCTGCATGACCTTCTCCAGCAGCGGGAGCAGGTCCTTGACAGAGGCGATCTTGGAGTTGATGACCAGGACGTACGGGTCGTCGAGGACCGTCTCCATGCGCTCCGGGTCGGTCACGAAGTACGGGCTGATGTAGCCCTTGTCGAAGCGCATGCCCTCGGTCAGCTCGAGCTCGAGGCCGAAGGTGTTGCTCTCCTCGACGGTGATGACACCCTCCTTGCCGACCTTGTCCATGGCCTCGGCGATGATCTCGCCGACCGTGGTGTCAGCAGCGGAGATGGAGGCCGCGGAGGCGATCTGCTCCTTGGTCTCGATGTCCTTGGCGGCGTTGCCGATGGCCTCGACGACCGACGCGACAGCGGCCTCGATGCCCTTCTTCAGGCCCATCGGGTTGGCGCCGGCGGCCACGTTGCGCAGGCCCTCGCGCACCAGCGCCTGGGCGAGCACGGTCGCGGTGGTGGTGCCGTCACCGGCGACGTCGTCGGTCTTCTTGGCGACCTCCTTGACCAGCTCGGCCCCGATCTTCTCGTACGGGTCCTCGAGCTCGATCTCCTTGGCAATCGAGACGCCGTCGTTGGTGATGGTGGGGGCGCCCCACTTCTTCTCCAGGACGACGTTGCGGCCCTTCGGGCCGAGGGTGACCTTGACGGCGTCGGCGAGCTGGTTCATACCGCGCTCGAGGCCGCGTCGGGCCTCCTCGTCGAAGGCGATGATCTTTGACATGCGGTGGGTCCTCCCGGTCGGGACGTGCCGACGGGGGCAGCGCCCGCGACGGACGACCGGGGCTTCCCGGCCTCGCTGCCCACATCTGGCACTCGGCACGTTGGAGTGCTAGGTCCTTGTTAGCACTCGCACTGTCCGAGTGCAAGGCATGGTTCCGTGGGTCCGGCGTGTCCGCCGCGGATGCCGGTAGGGCCGGGATCGACGCGGGGTGCGGCGGCCCGGCCCCGTCCGGGTGGAACGGGCGTACGGCCTAGCGCCGCCCGGCGGCCCCGGTGTCGGCGGTGTCCTTGCGCTTGACGAGCCCGGCCAGACCGAGCAGGCCGAGCAGGCCCCACAAACCGGTCTTGTCGCTGTCGGTGTCGGTGGTCGGCTGGTCCTGCGCCACCGTGGTGGTGCCGGTAGCGGCGGGGGTGGTCTCGGCATAGGCGACGGCGGCGGTGCCGCCGGTCAGGGCGGCGGTGAGGGCCACGACGGCCACGGTCTTGCGCATGCTGGGCTCCTTCATCGGAGGGGGAGGGTCAAGGGTGCGGGCAGAGTTGTCAGAGGCGGGTGCTGCCGCCGAGGTCCTCGTCGACGCCGCCCACGGGCCGGCCGGCCCGGGTCGCGCGGTGGTCCTTGTACTTCTTGTAGCCGAACAGGCCGAACAGGCCGGTCAGACCGATCAGCCCGTACTTGCCGGTGTCGTCGTTCCCGTCGTTGCTCAGCGGCTCGTCGTCCTCGGCCAGCACCGTGACTGCTGCCGACGAGGACGTCGCGACGGGGGACGCTGTCGCCGCATGGACCCCGAGGGGGCCGCACACGGCCACGGTCACCAGGGCAACGGTGGCCAGTGCTCTGCGCATTGCCGATCTCCTGTCTCATCGTGCGTAGCGTCTGGAGACGACACGCGATAACCCTGCGTTACTGCCCTCGGGGCTCCCTCGGAAACGACATACCTGTCATTCCCGGTGGTGACGGGAGGTGTCCCGCAGGCGACCCTGTAGCCGGTCCCGGTGCTGTCGTCATGCGGCTGTGGTTGTCGCCGGCTCTTCAAGGTGGTCTGGTCGCGCCCCGCGACGCGCCGCCCGACGGGACGTCCCCACGCAGCCGCGCCGCTCAACAAGGCTGAAGCACCGCTCGCCGAGGGCGGCGATCCGGCCCTCGGGAGCGGGGACGCCGTCTGCGGGGAAGGGACACCGTGGCCGGCGAGAGACGGGGGAACGACGTGGGAGCACGGTGGCGAACAGGCCGCCCAGGCGTGGGCGCGGCGGTCGCCCTCCTCGTGCTGACGGCCGCGGCCTGCGGCAGCGGCGCGGACGGCGGTGCGGACGGCGGTGCGGACGGCGGCGCGGCGCCGGCTGTGCCCGCGCCGTCAGCGTCCACGTCCGGTGAGGAACAGCCGCCACAGCCCGCCGGGGACAACCCGCCCACCGGCGAGCCGCTCACGCTCGCCTTCGCCGGCGACGTGCACTTCGAGGGCAGCTCCCGGGCCGCGCTCTCCGGCGGTCTGGCCGCCATCACCCCGGCTCTGTCGGCCGCCGACCTCACGGTCGTCAACCTCGAGACCGCCGTGAGCACGCACGGCACTCCGGTCGCCGGCAAGCAGTTCACCTTCCGCGCCCCTGCGGCGGCGTTCTCCGTGCTCAAGAGCGCGGGGGTCGACGTGGTGACGATGGCGAACAACCACGCCCTGGACTACGGGCCGGTCGCGCTGGCCGACTCCCTGGCCGCCTCGCGGGAGGCGGGGCTGCCGGTCGTCGGTGCCGGCGCCGACGAGGACGCCGCCTTCGCCGCGCACATCGCGGACGTCAAGGGACGACGGGTCGCGGTCGTCGGTGCGACGCAGGTGCTCGACTCCGGCCTCGCGGCCGCGTGGACCGCCGGGCCGGGCAAGCCGGGCCTGGCCTCGGCCAAGGACGAGGACCGCCTGGTGGCAGCCGTGCGCGCGGCCCGCGCCGCCGCCGACGTCGTCGTGGTCGACCTGCACTGGGGCACCGAGACGGTCAGCTGCGCCACCGACGCCCAGCGCTCCCTCGCCCGGCTGCTCGTCGACGCCGGCGCCGACGTCGTCGTGGGCTCGCACGCGCACGTGCTGCTGGGCGGCGGGTGGCTGGGCAAGGCGTACGTCGACTACGGGCTCGGCAACTTCATCTTCTATGCCCGCACTCCCCCGACGCAGGCCACCGGCGTCCTCACCCTGACCGTTCGGGGCCGGGAGGTGACGTCCTCGCAGTGGGCGCCGGCACGGATCAGCGGCGGCCTCCCGCAGCCACTGGCCGGCGCCGCGGCGACCCAGGCCGGCGTGGCCAAGGACCGCCTGCGCGGGTGCACCGGGCTGTCGGGCACGCCGGGCTGACCGGGCCGTGTCAGGCGGTCAGGGGTGGGCACGACGGGCGCATGACGACGGTGACTGTGGACCTGGACACGGAGCAGGCGCGCAACACGGTCGGGGCGGTGTCGCTGGGCCTGGGCTCCCTGGCCGTGCTGGCACCGCAGCGAACGGCGGAGCTGTTCGGGGTGCGCGGCACGGCGGGCGCCGGGTCGCTGCTGGTGCGGATGGTCGGGGTGCGCAACGCGACCATGGGGCTGCGCACGCTGCAGGCGACCGGCGACGAGCAGCGCCGCGCGGTGCAGGCCGGCCTCGTGGTCGGCGCGGTCGACGCGGCCGCTCTGCTGCTCGCCGCCCGCAAGGGCGCGATCAGCAAGCGGGCGGCCTTCGGCGGCCTGCTCGTACTGGGAGCCATCGCGACGCTCGGCGTCGCGGCCGGCCTGGACAACTGACCACCGGCGCCGGGCCCGCTCCGGCGAGGGCTTCCGTGCCGACGTGGAAGCGGCAGGGCCGCGGGCACGCGACCTGGCCGAGCGGAGTCGGCACCAAGGGTGTTGGGTAGTACCGAACCGCCGCGACGCGTACGAGGAGGCTGGCGTGGGTCTGAAGGACACCTTCCTGGGGTGGCCGGTCCTCAAGCAGCTGACGGGTGAGGACCCGCTCGGCCGCGGAGCGGCCGCGCAGTCCAAGCACACCGCGGCGTTGCGGCCGCGCACCGCCACTGCCGACCGCGTCGTACGCAGCGTCTGCCCCTACTGCGCCGTCGGTTGCGGCCAGAAGGTCTTCGTCTCCGGCGAGAAGGTCGTCCAGATCGAGGGCGACCCGGACTCCCCGATCTCCCGTGGCCGGCTGTGCCCGAAGGGCTCGGCGAGCGAGCAGCTCGTCAACAGCCCGACCCGGGTGACGTCGGTGAAGTACCGCGCGCCGTACGCCACCGAGTTCATCGACATCGGTCTGGACGAGGCCATGGAGATGGTCGCCGACCGGGTCAAGGAGAGCCGGGATCGCACCTGGCAGGACGTCGACGACCAGGGCCGCAAGGTCCGGCGCACGCTCGGGTTCGCGTCGCTCGGCGGGGCCACGCTGGACAACGAGGAGAACTACCTCATCAAGAAGCTGTTCACCGGCCTGGGCGCCATCCAGGTCGAGAACCAGGCGCGCATATGACACAGCGCCACCGTCCCCAGTCTGGGGGCCTCGTTCGGACGCGGCGGAGCCACGTCCTTCCTGCAGGACCTGCAGAACGCGGACTGCATCGTCATCCAGGGCTCGAACATGGCCGAGTGCCACCCCGTCGGGTTCCAGTGGGTGATGGAGGCGAAGGCGCGCGGCGCGAAGATCATTCACATCGACCCGCGCTTCACCCGCACCTCGGCGGTCGCGGACGCGCACGTCCCGCTCCGCGCCGGCAGCGACATCGCGTTCCTCGGCGGGATCGTCAACTACATCCTGAGCAACGACAAGTATTTCCGCGACTACGTCGTCAGCTACACCAACGCGGCGACCCTGGTCGGCGCGGACTTCCAGGACACCGAGGAGCTCGACGGCCTGTTCTCGGGCTACGACCCGGCGACCGGCACGTACGACGCCGAGACCTGGGCGTACGAAGGGCACGGCGTCGACGCGGCGGCCGGCAACGCCCGGGCGGCCCGGCCGGACAGCACCGGGCAGGGCGACGACCAGAGCGGGCAGGACTCGGCCTCGGGCGCCGAGGACGGGACCGGCACGGCGGACGACGGCGGTGAGCACCCGGGCTCGCAGAAGGACCGGGCGGCCGGGCACGAGCTGGGCGGCCGGGGCGCCAATCTCGAGCACAGCCAGGTCGAGCGCGACGAGACCCTTCAGCACCCCCGCACCGTCTTCCAGACGCTGAAGCGGCACTACGCCCGCTACACCCCGGAGATGGTCGAGGAGGTCTGCGGCGTCCCCGCGGAGCAGTTCCTGCAGGTGTGCGAGGACGTGACCGCCAACAGCGGCCGTGAGCGCACCACCGCGTGGATCTACTCGGTGGGCTGGACGCACCACTCCGTGGGCGTGCAGTACATCCGTGGCTCGGCGATCATCCAGTTGCTGCTGGGCAACATGGGCCGGCCGGGCGGCGGCATCATGGCGCTGCGCGGGCACGCGAGCATCCAGGGCTCGACCGACATCCCCACGCTGTTCAACATCCTTCCCGGCTACCTGCCGATGCCGAAAGCCGGCCAGCACGACACCTACGCCGACTACCTGGGCAGCATCGCCAGCCCGGGGCAGAAGGGCTTCTGGACGAAGGCCGACGCCTACACCGCGAGCCTGCTCAAGAGCTGGTGGGGCGACAAGGCGACGGCGGAGAACGACTTCTGCTTCGACTACCTGCCGCGCCTGACGGGCGACCACGGGACCTACCAGACGGCGTTCGACATGAACGACGGCAAGGTGGACGGCTTCTTCCTCATCGGGCAGAACCCGGCGGTGGGTTCGGCCCACGGCAAGCTGCAGCGGCTCGGCATGGCCAAGCTCAAGTGGCTCGTGGTGCGCGACCTGCAGCTCATCGAGTCGGCGACGTTCTGGAAGGACGGCCCGGAGATCGCCACCGGCGAGCTCAAGACCGAGGACATCGGGACGGAGGTGTTCTTCTTCCCGGCGGCGACGCACACCGAGAAGGAGGGCAGCTTCACCCAGACGCAGCGCCTGCTGCAGTGGCGACACAAGGCGGTGGAGCCGCCGGGCGACGCCCGCAGCGAGCTGCACTTCTACTACCACCTGGGCCGGCTGCTCCGGGAGCGCTACGCGGGTTCCACCGACCCCAAGGACCGGCCGCTGCTGGACCTGACCTGGGACTACCCGACCCACGGGCAGACACAGGACCCGGACGGCGACGCCGTGCTGCAGGAGGTCAACGGCCGCTACCTGACCGGGGAGAAGGCCGGTCAGTTCCTGCCGGGCTTCGTCGAGATGAAGGCCGACGGCTCCACCTCGGGCGGCTGCTGGATCTACTGCGGCGTCTACAAGGACGGCGTCAACCAGGCGGATCGCCGCAAGCCCGGACGCGAGCAGAACTGGGTCGCACCGGAGTGGGGCTGGGCGTGGCCGATGAACCGCCGCACGCTCTACAACCGGGCGTCCGCCGACCCGGACGGCAAGCCGTGGAGCGAGCGTAAGGCCTACGTCTGGTGGGACGAGGAGCAGCAGACGTGGACCGGGCACGACGTGCCGGACTTCCCGAAGGACAAGGCGCCGTCCTACCGGCCGACCAACGGCGCGAGCGGTCCCGAGGGCCTTTCCGGCGACGACCCGTTCATCATGCAGGCGGACGGCAAGGGCTGGCTGTACGCGCCGACGGGGCTGTTGGACGGGCCGATGCCCGCGCACTACGAGCCGCAGGAGTCCCCTGTGGTGAACCCGCTGTATACGCAGCAGGCCAACCCGACCCGGCAGGTCTTCAAGCGCAAGGACAACCTGTCCAACCCGTCGGCCGACGCTCCTGGCGGTGACGTCTTCCCGTACGTCTTCACGACGTACCGGCTGACCGAGCACCACACCGCCGGCGGCATGAGCCGCTGGCTGCCCTACCTGTCGGAGCTGCAGCCGGAGTTCTTCTGCGAGATCTCGCCCGAGCTCGCCGGCGAACGCGGCATCGAGCACCTCGGGTACGCGACGATCGTCACCGCCCGCACGGCGATCGAGGCCCGCGTGCTGGTGACCGACCGTGTGGTGCCGCTGCACGTCGGCGGCAAGACCATCCATCAGATCGGTCTGCCGTACCACTGGGGCGTCGGCGGTGACGCCGTCGTGAGCGGCGACTCGGCCAACGACCTGTTCGGCCTGTCCCTCGACCCCAACGTGCACATCCAGGAGTCGAAGGTCGCGTCCTGCGACATCCAGCCCGGGCGCCGCCCGACGGGTCCCGCGCTGCTGCGCTACGTCGAGGAGTACCGCAGCCGGGCCGGGATCACCGTCGAGACGGGCAACACGAAGCTGACCGCGCGACGGGAGACCACGTGAGCAACTCCTTCTACGGGCCGCTGGCCGACCCCGCGGCCGACGCCGGCTGGGCGGCCGGTGACAAGCAGCCCCGCAAGGGGTTCTTCACCGACACGTCCATCTGCATCGGCTGCAAGGCCTGCGAGGTCGCCTGCAAGGAGTGGAACGCCGTCCCCGACGACGGGATGAACTTCCTGGGGTCGTCCTACGACAACAGCGGGGCACTGGGCGCCAGCACCTGGCGGCACGTGAAGTTCATCGAGCAGCCCAAGCCGCTGGGTGCGCAGGAGCCGGGCATGGCCGGCACCGCGGCCGGCGCACCGGCGACGGACGTGCTCAACCGCACCGCCGACAGCGCGCTGACCGGCGACCGGCTGGCGCTCGGGACCGAGATGGGCAAGGTGGACCTGAAGGCGCCCTCGGTCGACCTCGGCATGCCCCTGTCCACGCTGCCCGGGCAGGCAGACGGGACGCAGCGCACCGAGTTCCGCTGGCTGATGGAGTCCGACGTCTGCAAGCACTGCACGCACGCGGCGTGCCTGGACGTCTGCCCTACCGGTGCGCTGTTCCGCACCGAGTTCGGCACGGTCGTGGTGCAGGACGACGTCTGCAACGGCTGCGGCTACTGCGTCCCGGCCTGCCCGTTCGGCGTCATCGACCGGCGGGTCGGCGAGAAGGGCGTCACCAAGAACGAGGGCGTCGCCCAGAAGTGCACGCTGTGCTACGACCGGATCGGCGACGGCCTGCAGCCGGCCTGCGCAACGGCGTGCCCCACCCAGTCGATCCAATACGGCGACGTCGACGAGCTACGGGAGCGCGCGCAGCAGCGGGTGGACGCGCTGCACGCGTCCGGGGTGCACGACGCCCGGCTCTACGGCGAGAGCAGCCACGACGGCGTGGGCGGACTGGGGGCGTTCTTCCTGCTGCTCGACGAGCCGGAGGTCTACGGGCTCCCCCCGGACCCGGTCGTGACCACGCGCGACCTGCCCGACATGTGGCGCAAGGCCGGGCTCGCGGCGCTGACGATGCTGGCCGGCGTGGTGGCCGTGTTCGCGGCGGACCGCGCGTGACCCGCCCCGCCACCGTGACCCGGAGCGGGCCTGGCGAGCCGCGCGGCGCCGAGAAGGCGGTCACCGGTCAGGCCGGCGGACGGCGCAAGCGCGGCGACAAGAATGCCGTGGTGCCCGACGCCGAGTTCACCTCCTACTACGGCCGGCCGATCCTCAAGGCCTCCCCGTGGGAGAAGGACATCCCGGCCTACCTGTTCCTCGGGGGTGTCGCGGCGGGCTCATCGCTGCTCGGCGCCGGCGGCGACCTGACCGGTCGCGCCGGGCTGCGCCGCACCGGCCGGCTGGGCGGCATGCTGGCCATCCTCGCGTCCTTCGGTGCACTGGTGCACGACCTAGGCCGGCCGGCGCGCTTCGTCAACATGCTCCGCGTCGCGAAGCCGACGTCGCCGATGAGCGTGGGCACCTGGATCCTCACCGTCTACGGCCCGCTGTCCGGGCTGGCGGGCGCCGCCGAGCTGCGTGGCCTGCTCCCCCGGCGGCTCGCCTGGGCGGGGCGGCTGCTGGGCCTGGGGGCCCGCCCGGCTGGCCTCGGCGCGGCGCTCGTGGCGCCCGCCGTGGCGTCCTACACCGCCGTGCTGCTGTCCGACACCGCCACACCGACGTGGCACGACGCGCACCGGCACCTGCCGTTCGTCTTTGTCGGCTCGGCGTCCGCCGCGTCCGGCGGCCTCGGGATGATGGGCTCGCCGGTCGGCGAGGCCGGGCCGGCCCGGCGGCTGGCCGTCGGCGGCGCCCTGCTCGAGCTGGCGGTCGAGCACAAGATGGAGCAGGCCATGGGCTTGACCGCCGAGCCGCTGCACGAAGGCGCGGCCGGCCGGCTCATGCGGGTCAGCAAGGCGTGCACCGTCGCGGGCGCCGCCGGCGCCCTGCTGGTCGGCGGCCGCAGCCGGCTCGGCGCGGCACTGTCGGGTGCCGCGCTGCTGGCCGGGTCGGCCTGCCTTCGCTTCGCGGTGTTCGAGGCCGGACAGGAGTCCGCCCGCGACCCGAAGTACGTCGTCGTTCCCCAGCGCGAGCGGGTCGCGCAGCGCGGTGTGACACGCGCGCAGTAAGGTCCCCGCGACCCGAGGCGCGGGCAAGGACAGGAGTTCGTCATGTCGACAGCAGTGAGCGGGGCTCCGTCGGGTGCCAGCACGAAGGGTCGCTGGGGGCTGGTGGGCGCGGCCCTACTCCTGCAATTCGCGATCGGTGCCGTGTACGCCTGGAGTGTGTTCTCCAAGGCCCTGCAGGCCGCCGACGCCTTCAAGCTCAGCAAGACCGAGGCGGCGCTGCCGTTCACCGTGACCATCGGCATGATCTTCATCGGCACCTACATCGGCGGCCGCATCCAGGACAAGCGCGGTCCACGCACGGTCGCGCTCGTCGGTGGGGCGCTGTACGGCCTGGGCACGCTGCTGGCGTCGTTCGCGCGGTCCCGCGATGACCTGCCGCTGCTGATCATCGGATACGGGATCATCGGCGGTTTCGGGCTCGGCGTCGCCTACATCGTGCCGATCGCCATGCTGCAGAAGTGGTTCCCGGACAAGCGCGGGCTCATCACCGGCCTCGCCGTCGGCGGGTTCGGCTTCGGTGCGGTGCTCACCGCGCCGCTGGCCAAGAAGCTCATCGACAACTCGCCCAACGTTCCCACCAAGGCGTTCCTGCCGCTGGGCATCGCCTACCTCGTCATGGCGCTGGTGGGCGCGTCGTTCTTCAAGAACCCGCCCGCGGGCTACACGGTGCCCGGCTTCACCCCCGCCGCCGGCAAGGGCACCGCCGACGAGGGCTACACGCAGGGGGAGGCCCTGCGCACGCCGCAGTGGTACCTGCTGGCCGCCATCCTGACCCTCAACGTCACAGCGGGGATCGCGCTCATCTCCCAAGCCGCCGCCAGCCTCAGCGACATCGCCGGCTACAGCGCGACCGCTGCCGCGAGCGCCGTCGGCATCCTGGCCATCTTCAACGGGGCCGGCCGCGTCGTCTGGGCGGCGGTGTCCGACAAGACCGGCCGCATGCCCGCCTTCATGGCGATGCTGGGCCTGCAGGGCTTATGTTTCCTCGCTCTCCCGCACGCCTCGAACGCCGCGCTGTTCTTCCTGCTGGCCGCGGTCATCTACCTCTGTTACGGCGGCGGCTTCGGCACCATGCCGGCGACAGCGGGTGACTTCTTCGGGGTCAAGAACGCCGGCGCCATCTACGGCGCGATGATCATCGGTTGGAGCCTCGGCGGCGTCGTCGGACCGCTCATCGCCGCAAACCTCATCGGCGCTGACAAGGGCTACACCCGCGCCTACACCACCATCGCGGTGATCGCCCTCGCCGCGCTGGTGCTGCCGCTGATCACCAAGTTGCCGAAGGACCGGGCGGGCGCGGCCACGAGCAAGGCCGACGCGCCAACCGGCGCCCGGCGCTGAGCCCGGGGTCGCCCGCACCGGAATCAGCCGCGGGTGACCACGTCGCCCTCGACCAGCGGCGTCTGCGGGTCGGTCCGGTGCCCGTCGAGCGTCAGCGCCTGGTCCAACCCGAGTCCGCCCACCGTGGCGGCGCGGACTCGCCAGCCATCGGGCAGCACCGTCACGAGCGGAGCCGCCCGTGCCCGCGCCGCCGCGTAGTCCTCGAGGGTGTTCACGTTCACCACCGAGGTGAGCAGTGGGTCGGCGGCGGCGAGCAGCGGGTCGGTGAGCAGCGCCGCGTCGTCGAGCACCGCCGTCCGCACCTCGTCGAACAGGAACGCCGGCTTGAGCCGCCCTTCGGCGACCAGCCGGGAGCACTGCGCACCCAGCGCCGCGCGATAGCCGGCGGCCAGCGGCTGGCGGAAGCCGCGCGCGACGGGCAGCGCGACGTCGACGCCGTCGCCGACGGCCGCCAGCACGCAGCGGACGTACGCCGGGTGCAGGAACGGCAGGTCGGTCGAGCACACGAAGGCGACCTCGGCGCCGATCTCCGCAGCCGCGGCCAGCCCCACCGCCAGACCCTGCAGCGGCCCGAGGCCCTCGGCCGGGTCGTCACGCAGCAGCACGCCTGCGGGCAGCGACGGGAGCGGCTGACCGGGCGCCCGCACGACGACGACCGGCCCGCCGCTCCCCCGGGCGACCACCTCGACGGTGCGCCTGATCAGCGTCGAGCCGTGCCACTCCAGGGCCGCCTTCGGGGTACCCATGCGCCGGGACCGGCCGCCGGCGAGCACGACCCCGGCGCACCCCCCGCCCGAGCCGTCGGCCACGCCCGACCCTACGCCTGCCCCGCCCCACCGTGGCGTCCCCGAGTCAGGGCGGCCGGCGGCCGGTGAGATGCTGCCGGCGTGACATCACGCAGAGCCTCCAGCGCGCCGCCGCCGGCCCGAGCCACGCACCGCACGCGGAGCCGGCGACGCCCCCGGTTGCTGCTGCTCGTCGTCCTGGGTCTGGGCGGCCTGGCGTGGGCACGGCGACAGCCGTCCGTCGCCGAGCTGCCACCGCCCGCCCCGCTGCCGGGCCGGCCGCGGCTGGTGGCCGTCCTCGGCGGGCAGCTGCGGTACGGCGCGCCGCCGGTGCCGGCCGAGACGTTGCTGCAGGAGGGCCGGCAGGTGGTCGGCCGGGCGCGCGGCGTCGACGTGCATCTGGCGAACATGACCGTGTCGCCCCGGCACGCCCTGGTCGAGGCGGACCGCAGCGGACGGGTTGTCGTGCGCGACCTGGGGGCGCGCAACGGGCTGATCGTCGACGGCATCCCCGTTGCAGAGGTCGAGCTGCACGACGGCAACCGCCTTCAGCTCGGCGACGTGCACCTCGTCTACCGCACCGATCCGGTCAGTGACAGCGGCGGCCGGGAGGGCGGCGAGCTCGGGGAGACCACCGGCCACTGACCGGCAGGTCGAGCGGTCACCCGGCGCTTCAGGACCGGTCGCTACTCGACGTCCTCCATGATCCGGACCTTCAGCGCCAGCGCCGCCCCGACGGCGCCGATCAGGATGCCGGTCAGGGCGACCTGCCAGGACACGGTCACGAACGCGAGGCCGACCATCGACACCCCGAGAACCATCACGGCGACCGCGACCCACGCCACCTTGCGACGGTTGGGCGTCGCCGGAACGGTGGTGTCCTCCTCGGCCCCGTCGAAGGGCGTCTCCCGCGCGCCGGCCGGCCACATCGCCGGGCGAGGCAGGCTCCCGGGCACCGGCGGACGCACCCCGGGCTCGCCGCTGGACGGCAGGTCGTCATTCATGCACCCTGCCTTCCCCGGCGGGGACCCTGCCGCACCTGGGCCGTCAGCGCACCTCGACGAGTGCCTGCCGCCGCGCGACGACCTCACCGACGACCGGGTACCCCGGCACCTCGCCGACGACGAGCAGCCCGCCGCTGGTTTGGGCGTCGGCGAGCAGCAGCAGCTCGTCCTCGTCGACCTCGCTCGACAGCTCCGGCCGCACCCAGTCGAGGTTGCGGCGGGTGCCCCCGCTGACGTAGCCGGCGGCGAGCGCCGCCCGCGCGCCGTCGAGGTAGGGCACCGCGGTCGCGTCGACGACGGCGGTCACGCCGCTGGCCCGCATCATCTTGAACAGGTGTCCGAGCAGCCCGAACCCGGTGACGTCGGTGGCCGCGCGGGCACCGGCGGCGACCGCCGCCTCCGCGGCCTCCCGGTTGAGCCGCGCCATGCTCTCGACCGCGTGCGCGAACACCTCGCCGGTCGCCTTGTGCCGGTTGTTGAGCACCCCGACCCCGAGCGGCTTGGTCAGCGTGAGGGGCAGCCCGGCGGCCGCCGCGTCGTTGCGCAGCAGGCGCTGCGGGTCGACGACGCCGGTGACGGCCATCCCGTACTTGGGCTCGGGGTCGTCGATGCTGTGCCCGCCGGCGACGTGGCACCCGGCCTGCCGCGCCACGTCCGCCCCGCCACGCAGCACCTCCCCGAGCAGCTCGACGGGCAGCACGCTGCGTGGCCAGCCCACCAGGTTGACCGCCACCACCGGCCGGCCGCCCATTGCGTAGACGTCGGACAGCGCGTTGGCCGCGGCGATCCGGCCCCAGTCGTACGCGTCGTCGACGACGGGGGTGAAGAAGTCGGCGGTGGCGACGACGGCGGTGTGCTCGTCGAGCCGGACCACCGCCGCGTCGTCACCGTCGTCGAGCCCGACGAGCAGATCGGGCGACGCCGGGCCGGTGAGCCCGCGGACGACCTCCTCGAGCTCCCCCGGGGGGATCTTGCAGGCGCAGCCTCCGCCGCTGGCGTACTGGGTGAGGCGGTAGGAGGTCGTCGTCGCGGTCATGGGACGACGCTAGCCGGGCACCGGATACGGTGCGAGTGGAGGCGTACGCGTTCCTGGTGGGCGCCCCGGTCTTCAAAACCGGTGAGGGTCGGTATCCGGTCCTGGTGGGTTCGATTCCCATCCGCCTCCGCCATCTACACCTCGCTGCGCACGGGACGGCTCTCTGCGCACGGCGGCGGCCCGGTGGGAGGCTCCACGTGGAGCCTCCTGCCGGGCCGGCGCTCGTCCGGGGTGGGCTAGTAGGCCTTGACGAGGTTGGAGGGGGCTGAGTAGGCGCTGGCTCCGAGCCGGTTGAGGGCGCTGACCCGGAACCGGTAGGTCCCGGTGGCGATCAGGCCGGTGACTTTCA
>JAABUN010002843.1_pt1 | contig 28982 bp, 29 predicted proteins | sample 5559311 | NCBI WGS metagenome assembly JAABUN01 (sample SAMN10711877, study PRJNA513370) | rock metagenome | isolation source: Antarctica rocks | place: Antarctica: Victoria Land, Siegfried Peak sud | reverse complement strand
TTCAATGAGGAAGCTCACAAACTTGCACAATTACTTAATCAAACAGAAACCATTTTTCCAGGATCTGATTTAAAGCTTATTTTTAAAACCTCCGCACTTTCTAACTGCGAGAAGTAAGGAGTTCTGATATTGGTAGTTTATGATAGCAAAACAGGTAATGAGATTACACGGAATGAATTAGTTGATGATGTGGATGATATGTTTTATGATGCAGCTAAACAACAGGTTTTGGCAAGTGGTGGTGCCGGTTTTATAAATATCTTTCAGAAGACTTCAGGTAATACTTATAAGCTGGTAGCAAACATTGCATCAAGATCTGGTGCAAGAACATCTTTTCTTATTCCTTCATCAAGAACCTTTATTGTTGCTGAAAGGGCTGAAGGTGGTAAGAATGCAGCGATAGTTGTTTATAAGATTAATGATTGATTAGCATTATAAAATAGATTAATATTTATATCCTTCACCTTTATGTTCTTCCAATTGCACACCTAAAGACAGAACCATACGATTAACAAAGTTGAAGTAAGAAGTAACGAGCACTACATCCAAAATGGCTGGATCATCTAAACAATTATTCCTTAATTGTTGAGTGTAATCTTCATTTTCGTGTGCAGCAGGGTATTTGGTAAGATGCACTGCAAAATGGCACATGGCAACTTCTTTTTCCGATAACCCAGCATGGTTGTAATTGCTCTTTAGTTGCTCAATCCTGCTTTCATCTTTCCAATAATTATTCAAAGCTGTTCCATGATGGGTTTGACAATACGTGCAGCCATTAACAACAGACACAACTACTGCAATCATTTCCTTTTCTGCCCTCGACAAAGCAGATTTGTTGAACATGATGTCCATGTAAAAAGCAGTATGAGATTTTATAGATGAAGGATGAAGGCTTTGTATTTTTAACACTTCAGATAGTTGCCCACGTTTGGCAATTAAATCGTCGTAAACGGTTTTAAGTTCACCTTCTGCTGCATCGAATTGTATTACGTTTATTCTTGCCATAAATTTTAATAAACTTTTTCACCCTTTTCTAAAAATTGCCCCCAAAAGCGCCCATAAGCATGCACTTTATTCGTAGGCTTATTTTCATTATCTACTACACCGTTTCCCTGGTTTACCCATTCAAAAATGCCACCGTATAAATTGCGAACATTACTAAATCCTTCTTTCAATAATTTCTTTGTAAGCTTTTCGCTGCGCTTGCCTATTGCACAGTAAACTATGAGCGGCTTATTTTTTGGCAGGTCACTAATTGCAGGCAATTCAAATTGCTCAGAACCCACAAAACGGGCATTGGGTATGTGGCTTACATTATATTCTTTGGCTTCTCTTGCATCTAAAAAAGTATAATTATTTTTATTTGCAGCTGCCTCTTTTATATTAATGACTGGTGTTTTAGCCGATAAGATGGTATTCAATAAAAATTGAAAAGATTTGCTGTTTACCTGTGGCATAGCAGTATGATATAAGCCTAAAAATAGGAGAAATAAACACATTCTCATGACTGTTCTTTTATTTATTCAACACGTTTTTATTCGCATTTGTTTTTGGTATACTCAATGTGGTTTCTTCGTCTTTCCATTGCCTGATTTTTGTAAAGGGAAGTTTTAATAAATAACCTGGTGTTAACTCTTCAGCATTTTGATAAGATGGCACGCCTATTACTATCGTATCCTGTGCAACATTGAGCCTTGCGGTAGAATGCAACCTGTCCCAAAAAGAAAAGATTACTGAGTAGTTGCTGTCTGTTTCGTTTCGTACCTGGGAATGATGAATGCCATGCATACGAGGCGTAACAATGATCTTATTTAAACCTTTTTCCAGCTTAAAAGGAAGCTTCCAGTTGCTGTGATGAAATTGGGTTGCCGCTTCAAAGAGTATTTCATACAGAAGTACAGTTATCGGTGTGGCACCCGATAAAAAAACAAATGCACCCCGATAAAAAACAGACCCGATTAACTCGCCAAAATGAAAGCGGAGTGCAGTAGTAACATCAAGATCACGATCTGAATGATGAACCAGATGAAACCGCCACAGAAAAGGAATTTTATGATTTAAAATATGCCACAAATAATTGGTGTAATCCATGATAAAAAAAGCAACTGCCGCTTTGATAAAAGGAGGGGCATCATATTGATAATTCAGACCCCATTGCAGTTGCTGATTTTTCATAGCCAGCTTAACCATTATTGGAAGGAACACAAAGCGCAAGAGACTAAAAGATGGAATGGCTACAATAGAATTAACGATTACCCTTTCAGACCTTAGCTGCTTTCGCTTTCGTAGCGCTAGCCTGCCTTCGGCAATAAACAAGGCAACAAATACTGCTGTTAATAAAGGCGCACCCTTAAAATCAAATACCCGCTTAATTACATTCATAAAATCTATAGTTTATCCTGCCTGGTTAATTTACGATAAGTGCTTACCAGTTTTTGTTGTGAAAAACCAAGACGGTACATGAAATAGATAAGAAAGAATATTCCCTGAGTTTTGTAAATACTATTTTCCACATATTTCCTTGCAGAAGTAACAACTGGCTTTTTAATCACTTTAAAGCTACTAATTTTTTTAAGCTGTCTTATTATCTGCTGGTCTTCGAGCACTATATGTTTTTCACAAAAACTTCCAACCTCCAAAAACTTTTCTTTCGTTACAAATAAGCTTTGGTCACCAAAACGAATGGTATCTACATCGAAGCGAGTGAACCTAATCATACTTCACCTTCTTTTATTAATAACAATTGTTCCAGCACTTTTTTATAATCATCTTCATCATCATTTTCACTCACAGATAACACTAATGAACACAGATAGAAACGTTATTGCTCACAGATTACACGGATGTACACAGATAAAAAAGTCATCTGTGGCTTTCTGTGCTATCTGTGAGAAAAATATTATTGCTCACAGATACAAATAGCTGCACATTGCAAACACGCATCTACACAAGATTTGTTTTGATGATAACCTGTCATAATAATTGGTTTTATGGTTTATAAAATTGATTACTGATTATTTAAATTGAGCTTAGAGAGATAGGTATCTTTTATATTTTCCAATTCTCCTTTTAGCCAGCTATTACTTTCGGCAGATAAAAGAGATTGAATTTTCTCATCTAATTCGTTATCATATATTTTCTGATGTTGCCGATAAGCTTGTTGTAATGTTTGTTTACCTATTTTTTCATTTTCATACCTCGTATTCAATTCGGCAACATGATTTTTGAGTTTGCCTTCGGCATATTGCTCAAACTCTTTTACTGTATCCTTTTTGTTTGACATAGTTTATATTTATTATTAATGGTTGTGCTCCTGTTCCAGCTTTTCACCTTTTGGACCAATGCCTTGTTTATACACCAATTCCGAGCCATGATGCCCGGCAAGAGAAACAGTAACAACCGAACCAAGCAGGAACAATAAAGCGACAACTTCAATCCATTTTTTTTGAATAAACAATCTAATAATTTTAAAAAGAGATGCAATACCACTTAACCATATTGTAATAAAAGCAAGTTTTTCATGCTCTTCAAATAATTCCATTGCCTGCGGGCTTACAGTATCAGCCGCATGTGCATGAAAAACAGTAGCTGCCAACAATCCTGTTACAAATCCAACAATAGTAAGTATGGTAACTGCATAATTGTACGCTTTGTTCAGAAAGAACATCAAAGTAATTTGCATTACTGCTGCTACTAATAAAAGTATAATTGGAAAGTGTACGATCAGCGGATGATAGTTTGGAAAATAGTTGATGTGGTCAGGCTCATTATTTTGAGCGTATAACATAGTTGCCGGAATTATAAATGTAACTGAAGCCAATATTTTTTTCATAATAATAATTTTGATTAATAAACTAAACTAATACCAGCGCCCCATCCATAGTCGCTATCATAGCTTCCTGACAAAGCAAAATTTCTGGCAACCACATACTTCAATCCAAGCTGGTATTCTTTATCTGTGTTCCACAAAAAGTTGAGCCTTGTTCTTTTTGTTAGTGCTAAATCCTGGCGTTGCAATTGAAATCGCAGATGACCTGTGTTATCAATTCTTCCCTCGGCTGTTATGAATAACGGCAGAAAATAAGTAAGACCGGCAGTAGCTACATTTTCATTTTCAATTACATTTTTTCCATCTTTTATAGCATCCGTTTCGTGGCGACGATTATCAGAACCAATGAATACCGTCAAGAATTGTCTTTTATCTATAAACCGCCGAAGCAAAGTTTCACTTTCATAAAGGTTTTTATAATTCCAGTTAAATTCTTCATTCACTTCCCATTTTGTTCCCGCTAAAGTGAAGTTGGTAAAATTACCCTGAGACTGAAAGGAGGAACTTCCCCAAAAGAAGACATGATGCCCATGCTCATTTAAAAAATCTTTGTAATATTTCGGGCTGTCTCTTTGCACTTCAGGCAATGTATTTTCATAATGAAAAGTTCTTGCCATTCCTGAAAGCATGTGATACAATGTGTGGCAATGAAAAAACCAATCCTTTTCTTCATCGGCTGCATAATCTATGGTATCCGTTGCCATCGGCAGCAAGTTGAATGTGTGCTTGAGCGGTGCTTCATCTACAGTAGTACCATTGTTTAACCGAAAGAAATGACCATGCAGATGCAATGGATGTTCCATCATGGTATTATTGTGAAAAATCACACGAACATGCTCTCCCTTCTTTATTAAAATTTTATCTGCATCAGAAAGCACTACATTATTAAATGACCACACATAGCGAAACATATTTCCCGTTGCAGTCAGTTGAATTATTCTATCCGGTTCACCTTGTGGTTTCGGAATAGCCGGATCATTATTGGTCGCTTTCAGCATTTTATAAGAAAGAACTTTATCGTTGCCATTGCCTGGTGGATAATCAAAGCCATACATTTTCATCTTGCCCATATTCATGCCATTCATTTTCATTCCATTCATGTCGCCCATATCACTCATTGACATTTTCTGCTTCATGGCAGTATCCTGCATCGTGCTCATATCAGGCATCTGCATATCTTTCTTCATCGAAGTATCGTGCTGCATGTTCATGTTATGCATGTTTCTATCATCCATTGGCATATCATTCATTTTAACATGATGCACTTCCATGTTTGTCATGGGCATTTTGCTGGCACCCATTTTCATGTTCATTGAAGACATCATCATATTCATGTGATGCATAATGCTGAAGTAATCAACCTTTGGAATAGTTGGAGCAGGCATTACTTTTCCTTCGCCGAAAAAAGCTGAAGTGTAACCTGAAATATCTTGTGCCGTGGCTCTTAATTCATATTTTCCGGATGCGGGAATGTGTACTATAACATCGTAAGTTTCTGCCGTGGAGATTAAAAGTTTATCAACGCTCACAGGTACTACATCCTGTCCGTCTGCGGCAATTGCGCTCATTTTTCCACCCGCATATTGTACCCAGAAATAAGAAGAAGATGAAGCATTGACGATGCGAAGCTTGATGCTGTCACCTGCTTTGTAATTTCCGTTATCAAATGCAGGTTTTCCGTTGATGAGAAATAGATTATACTTTACATCGCTTATATCCATTGCAGGCATACGCATCCGTTCCTGTTTAATCTTATCGCCTAAATGACCTGATGCAAGTGCTTCGCCGTAACTCTGTACAGAGTTCTTTTTGATGGCAAAATAATCGGTTTGTCTTTTTAATAAGCGCCATACTTCACCGGGTTTTATGTTTGTCCAGTCATTTAGCACCAACACTTCTTCTTTCATCTTTGGTTCATCTCTTTTATGAATGACAATAGAACCTGTCAAACCTATTTGTTCCTGTGTCATGGTATGCGAATGATACCAGTAAGTTCCATTTTGCCTTACAGGAAAAACTACGGTCAATGTGCTGTCCGGCTTTATTGGAAAAGTAGTAAGCCCCGGCACACCATCAAATTGATTAGGTATTAGTATTCCATGCCAGTGAATAGATGTGGTAACCTTCATCTGGTTGTGAACCCTTATTACTGCCGTATCGCCTTGTGTTAACTCAATAGTGGGTCCTGGTATTTGCCCATTGATGGCAATGGCATGTGTTGGTTTGCCGGTATAGGTTACTGTAGTATCCTTTACATACAAGTCGTATTCTGTTGTTTTCGCAGGAACGGGCAAATTATTAAGGTTCCGGTTACCATGCATTGCCTGTTCTTTTGATGCTGTATCGTGCATTATCATTTGCTGTGCCCAAACTTCCGTACAACAGGAGGCAACAATTATCGTTACAGGGATAAAAAGCTTCATTTATTATGATTTGATGAATAAACAATTTTATAAAGGGCATGGCAATATCATGCCTCAAAAAGCTTAAATCAAATCATATCTGGAAGGACTGAATGGCTATGCGAATATCTTGTATAGGAGGATGGTGACCTCGGACAAATTGTTTCTTATTTGTCACAACGTTTGTATAAGGTAAGATATTAATGTTGTAATATGAAGCAACAAACGCTGTAAAAAATACAGGGTGTAAAATGCTTAAAGAATTGAGCACTGCTTTATCAAGCTGCTCAAAGTTTATTACTTTACCGTTACAGCAATCGTCTTTATCGTTACCCGTTTTATGATGATTATTTGCCCCGTCGTGGCTGTGCGACTTCTCGTGACTGTGACCTTCTTTCTTTTCGTGGTGAACGTGCTGCTTGCCGTCTTTATGAACATGCACTACAGCTTCTGTTGCTTCTTCTTGGCGGTGATGCTTTGTATTAAAGCCCATATCTACACCCACAGAACAGGCAAATCCTACTACAGTATTCAAAGCGAATACCATAACCAGGAAAGCGGCTTTTAGTTTTATGGATGTGTTTCTTTTCATAAACTGAACTGCAAAAGTAGTCTATTTGAGTTTTAGGACATTTAAGGTCATAGTAAACTTAAAAGGGGTCACAACAACATGCCAATCTTTAAAGTATCTTCAATAATATTACATTTTCATGCCTGCCATTGGGTCTGCGCCGTGTTGAAAGATATATTCACTGTTGAGCAAATATGCACCGGAAGTAACCACCACCTCGCCGACATTAAGACCAGACTTAATTTCAACAGCATTACCTTCAGCGATACCTGTTTTTACCATTCTTATTTCGTACACTCCAGGCTTTGCCTGTACCCAAACCGTTGCACCCTTGCTGTCTCTTAACACGGCATCTGCAGGTAGCGTAAGGGCTTTTCGTTGTTTGTTACTTGCAGTGATATAAACCGGCATTCCGGGATGTAACTGGTTGTTTTTATTGGGGATGGTAACCCTTACCAAATTTATTCTGGTATCAGGATTTATTTCAGGATTTACAAAATTAATGGTGCCATTGATGGTTTGATTTAAGTCCGGAATTTGCACCGTTACATTCCCATTTTTGCTGATGGAAGACATTTGCGTAGTATATACCTGTGCTTCTGCCCAAAGTGTAGAGAGGTTGGCAAGCTGTATAACAGGACCACCTTCCATTACATACTCTCCTTCGTTTACATTGATGGATGTAATGTAGCCAGCTTCCGTACTGTAAAATGTGGTATGTGCAGATGGTTGTTTGCTTTTGGCAAGCTCTTTAATCTGACCTTCCGTCATTCCCCATAACAACAATTTCGTTTTTGCACTTTCCACCAATGCGCTATAATTAATCAACGAATTACCGATAGAACCTTCCTGTTGCACTCCATTCACGTATTCCTGTTTGGCATTATTGAGTTGCTCACTGTATAAATCATATAGTTTCGTTCCTTTTGCTACATAGTCGCCAATTTTTTTAAAGTACAATTTATCAACTCTTCCTTCCACTCTTGCACTTACCGAGGAAAGCTTATCCTGGTTAAAATTTAAAGTTCCGGTTAATACCAATTCATCCCCAATGCTTTCTTTTCCAATAGTGTCTGCATGAATATTTCCCAACCTGATTTGCTCCGCACTTAATTGAATTTGCATTGCTTTGCTCGCGCTCATGTTTGTTTTCGGAACGGCAATTAGCTTCATGCCGCAAATAGGACAATTGCCGGGATGGTCTTCATGCACCTGGGGATGCATACTGCAAGTGTAATACAAATCTTTATTTACCGTTGCAACTGTTTCTTTTTTCTGTTCTTTACAGGAAGAAATAATCAGCAATAGGCAAAAAGCAATAGGCAATAAGCAATAGGCGATTTGCAATAGGCAATGGGCAATAGATGTTGTGCTTTTAGCTTGCTTATTGCAAATTGCTAATTGCCTATTATTAGAAATAAAAATGTATTTAAAAAAATTTATCATATAGGTCTATTTATATTTTCGAATTAGTTTTGCTTATTGTCAGTTGCCAATTGACATATTCTATTTGTATTTTTCCGGATTATGAATCATGTGATGTAAGAGATTGCCAACTTCTTCTGATAAACTTAAAAGTTCATCATGTTCTTGTTGTATGATGTATCTACAAGCAACCGCAAACTGTAACCAGGTCTGAGTTTCCGCATTTTCCATATCTGCATCTGATACTTTTGAAACAAAATGAGCCGGATATAATCTTTTTCTGTGCGCTTCTGCCAGGCATGAACATATGCTTCTGCTTGAACGCCTTATTTGGTCAGTAAGAGAATAAGTTTCTTCTTTCGGAAATCGTTTTGAAATTTCAAAAATTTTCATTGAAAGCTCAAAAGCGAGTTTATAAACTTTTGTCTCATTTATTTTCTTATAACTCATATTTTTTCATTTTTAAAATTGCCTGTTAACAATCGCTTATTACTTATTGCTAATTGCTTGTTGGTAATTGATTTGTTTGAATAAAGCTTTCGCTGTCTATCAGATACTGCGCATTGGCTGCAACCGTATCAGTCGCGGTTAGTCCTGAAAGAATTTGCACTTTGTTATCTGTGCGAATGCCTGTTGTAATTTTATGCGCTTTAAACCCACTTGCTGATTTTATGAATGCCGCATCGTTCATGCCCAGTGTCAGCACTGCTGCCTGGGGCAACCATAAACCCTGTTTACTTTCCGTATAAATATTTGCTGTTACCTGGCTGCCGATGGTGAGCATATCCATGTTATGAAAATATACACGTGCTGTAAGGGTTTTACTATTTCCTCGGAAGAACGGCTCAATAAAATCAATTGTTCCTTTTATGGTAGCTGAAGTATCTGTTTCTGGAATAATTTGTACACGGTCACCCTTTTTTATTACTGACTGTTGGTTTGGAAAGAGTTGTAATGCCACCCATGCTTTATGATGGTTCATAATCATAAAAAGGGTTTGCCCTTTGTTTATATACATGCCTTCTTTCAATGACAATTCCTGAGTAGTGGGTTCAATATTATTCATTTCGGTTGCATTCAAATCATGGCTCATACCAGCATCATGTACATGACCGCTATATTTGCTATAAACACTCACACTATACATCGGTTTTCCTGTTCTTATTACTTTATTCAGCTCAGTTGAACTCATGCCTAATAACAACAACCTTTGTTTTGCTGCACTGATGAAAGAGGTATTTTGCGCATCGTTCTTCAGCAGGAACAATAAATTTTCCTGTGCAGTCAGCAATTCAGGTGAGTATATTTCCGCTACTTTTTGCCCGGCTTCTATTTTTTGAAAGCGGTAACGTAAATACAATTTTTCAATACGACCTGATACGTTTGCAGAAATAGTGCCGACTGCTCTTGTATCGGCTTCGATAATTCCATAAACTTTTACGGGAATATTGACATTGCTTTGCTCCGGTGTTGTAACCGGAAGTGACGCTACTACAAATTCATTGGTTGGTTTAAGCAATGTTTCCAATTCAACGTTGTTTAAACCAACCGGCTTCGCATTCTTCTTAATCAGCTTCATACCGCAGATGGGACAATTGCCGGGATGATGTTCCAGTACCTGCGGATGCATAGAGCAGGTGTATAAGTCTTCTGTGCCTGTTGTTGTTTTCGCTTCATCAGTTCCTTTACTGTTACATGCCTGTATAAAGAAAACAGCAGCAGTTATAATAACCAGGTATATCCAAAATATTTTTTTCATTTCTCTTTATTTTATCTCCAGTAATTTTTCCAAATCAACCTGCATACGTAAAAGCTGTTGCAGTTGATTAAGATATTCCAATTGCGTATTGTTCAAAGTTTCCCATGCATCATACAACTCAAATAGTTCTTCTGTGTTTTGTTGATACGCCAATAAATTGCTTTGGTAATTTTTTCTGAGTGCAGATAAAATACTATTCTCGTATAACGCCACCTGCTTTTTCTTTGCCTGTATATCCTGTTGCATTTGATATGCAGTGCCAGAATAATCATTTGCCATTGCTGCTTTTTGTTCTTCTAATGATTGTGCCTTGAATTTTAGACTTTCAATGTTTGCCTTATTTGCCCGTGTTGACCAGTTCATTGGAATTTTTACTGTACCCATTACACTAAACATCATAGGCGAACCGCCCAAACCAAACATATGAGTGTATTGAACACCATACTGTGGCTTTTGACTTTGTCTTTCTATATCCTGCTGCAGGTTGGCAAGTTGAATATTTTTGTCAATTGCATTTATATCGCTTCTGTTTTTATAAAACAAAGTGCTGTCAAAAGCTATTGCCGAATAATCTTTAATCACATAGTTGGTGTCTACAAAAAATTCTGTGAGTTTAGTGCGATTCATTAGTGTATTCAATGCAATCTTCTTTTGAACAATTTCGTTTTGCAATTCCACACGCATATTTTCAATATTGCCAAGCGATGCTTTTGCTTTATAATAGGCGCTAATTTTACCCAAGCCGTTCTTATATCTTGTCTCGGCGTTTGTAATCATAAAATTCAACAGCTTTTCACTTTCAGCGACCACTGCTAATTTTTTTTCTATAACAATCCATTCATAGTAGTTCTTTTTTGCCGCAGCGAATAAATCGTTTAATGCTGCTTCTTTATTTTCTTTTGTAACAGAAGACATGGCTTTCATATACGCTTCATTGGCATCATTATATTTTTTGTTGGGAAACATCTGTTCCGCACTTACCATGTAGCTTCCCATTCCATTTTGTGTAGGCATATTGCCATCCGCTTTAGTTCCGTTCCAGAGACCGGTATTGTATGGTGTCATCCACAAACCGGTTGAGACCTGCGGTGGCATCCAGTTCCTTGCACCTTTTGCTGCTGCATCCAACGACTGAATGTCGGCATCATACATTTTTAAAGAAGGGTAGGACCGTTGCACATTGTTTAAAATGTCAGGCAGCTCCAGTATTTGTGCTGATGCGGTTCGTGCCGAAATGGATAGTACAAAAAAAAGAAAAAAAGCAAGCGACAAATAGTTATTGCCTGAAGAACTGTTTGCTTTTAAACCGTTGATATTATTAAGTTGTAACATTTTTATTTAGCTTTTAAATTTTTCATTTCCTTTTGCCAATTGCTCGTTGTCAATTGCTCACTGCCTCAATGCTCTATCTCCGCTACTTCAATCTTGCCGAATTTCTTTAACTCGTATTCTTTATTCATTAAGAAAATAAGGGGTGTTACCAATAGAATATAAATGGCTGATGTGAGCACACCTCCGACCATCGGCAATACAATTGGCTTCATTACATCACTACCGACGCCGCTGCTCCATAATATGGGCACGAGTGCAAAAAGTGATACACTTACCGTCATTATTTTGGGACGCAATCTTTTGGCTGCACCGCCGATAGTGTATTCCCGCAAATCATCTTTTGTAATGGTTTCTCTTGAATTGCCTTTTTTGGCAATGAGTTGCTGCATGGCATCGTTTAAATAAATTACCATCACAATATTTGTTTCCACTGCAAGGCCAAACAAAGCGATGAAGCCAACGGCAACAGCTACAGATAAATTCACCCCCCAGAAGTAAATCATAAAAGCGCCGCCAATCAATGCAAAAGGCAATGAAATCAAACTCAATAACGCCTCTCTTGAAGAGTGGAAAGCGAAATACATGCTGATGAAAATAACCAGCAGCACAACCGGCATTATCATTTTTAGCGTTCTTTCGCTGCGAATGAGGTTTTCATATTGCCCGCTCCAGTCAATAAAAAAACCTTTGGGCATTTTGCCAATAGCATTGTTTAATTTTTTTTGTGCTTCCTGCACTGTGCTGCCTAAATCTCTTTCCCTAACATTAAACAAAACAGTACCACGCAATAAAGCGTTTTCTGAATTAACCATCGGTGGACCTTCGGTAATTTTTATATCTGCCAGTGCTTGCAATGGCACAGGTCCAAAACTCATGGTTTGTACCTGCAGGCGTTTTAAGGCTTCCATATTATTACGGTAATCCTGACCAAACCTTGCATTCACAGAAAAGCGTTGCCTGCCTTCCACCGTAGTGGTAATGTGTGCACCGCCCAATGCACTTTCAATAACTGCATTCACATCATCTACAGATAAATTATAACGGGCAATTTCTTCACGCTTCAGGTTAATATCAATGTATTTGCCGCCTGTTACCGGTTCTACATATAAATCTTTTACACCGGGAATGCCCTGCAGTTCATTTTTAATTACCTGTGCAAAGGAGTAAATGCTGTCAAGGCTTTGCCCATATACTTTTACGCCCACATCCGTTCTGATGCCTGTTGACAGCATATTGATGCGATTGATGATAGGCTGTGTCCAGCCATTGGTTACACCCGGGATTTGCAGCTTGCTATTGAGTTCATTGATGATGCCGTCTTTTGTCAATCCTTTCCGCCATTCGCTTCTTGGCTTCAGCATCACTATTGTTTCAATCATACTGATGGGGGAATTATCGGTTGCTGTATTGGCTCTTCCGGCTTTACCTAAAACAGATCTTACCTCAGGTTGAGAAGCAAGAATTTTATCCTGTACCTGCAAAATTCTTTTCACTTCAGCGTTCGACACATCGGGTAAGGTAACCGGCATAAACAATACGCTTCCTTCATCAAGAGGCGGCATAAATTCAGAGCCTAAACTCATTACCATGGGAACGCTGATAGCAAGCGCAAGGAGCATCACGCCGATGGTTGTTTTACGCCATTTAATACAGGCACGTATCATAGGTTCATATACCCTTTCCAAAAAACGATTGATAGGGTTAGCGCTTTCAGGGCGAAACCTTCCTTTCATAAAAAAGGAGATGAGCACCGGGGCTAATGTTACTACCAATAAAGCATCCATAATCATGATGAACGTTTTTGTGTATGCCAGCGGATGAAACAGTTTGCCCTCTTGTCCGGTGAGTAAAAACACCGGGAGAAATGATGTGATAATGATAACGGTTGAAAAGAAAACGCCACGGGAAACCTGCTTACAGGCACGCTCAATGAGGTTCATTCTTTCAGCTTCAGGAATTTTGTTATATGGTTTTTTCCATTTCATTTTTAGTAATTATTTAGTGTGAGCTATCACTCTTTTTTCAGCTTTTGTTGTGTCACTCACTTGTACTTTCTGTTCTTTATTCATCTGTTCGGATTGCTAATCTTTTTGCTTCAGTACAAGAGTGCGACGCAACGATGTTTAATTGATGTTCTAATGCCCGGCTCATACAAATTCACTATTGCCCATTGCCCATTGCCTATTGCCCATTGTCCATTGCCTATTGCTCTCTGTTCTGGTATTCCGATAAACTTCTGTACGCATTTTCGCTCATGATAATGCCATTGTCAACAATAACACCGATGGCTAACGCCACGCCTGTTAACGACATGATGTTTGACGAAAGTCCAAATGCATTCAACAATATAAAACTGGCAGCTATTGTAATTGGAATTTGTATAATGATGCTTAAGGCACTGCGCCAGTGCAGCAGGAAAACAATAACGATGATGCAGACTATCGTAATTTCTTCTATCAGTTTGCTCTTGATGTTATCAATCGCCGCTTCAATCAATTGGCTGCGGTCGTAATCAATTTTAAAAGAAACACCTGCAGGCAAACCCTTCTGTACATCATCCATTTTTTTCTTTACTGCTTTAATAACATTATCGGCATTTTCTCCATACCGCATCACCACAATACCTCCCACTGCTTCGCCTTCTCCATTTGCATCAAAGATGCCCAGGCGTATATCCCCACCCATTTGTACCGTGCCTATGTCTCTTACACGAACGGGTATTCCTTTGTTATTGTTCAATGCAATGTTTTCTATATCATCCTTGTTTTTTATATACCCCAAGCCGCGAATGATATAACCCATGCCTGCCATGTCTAACTTTCTTCCACCCACATCATTGTTATTAGCCCTTACTTTGGTCATCACATCCATCATAGAAAGATTGTAGAACTGCAGCTTTATCGGGTCAACCACTAACTGGTACTGTTTTTCAAAACCACCGAACGATGCAACTTCGGATACACCAGGTACGGTTTGCAAAGCCAACTTAACATACCAGTCCTGCAATGCTCTTTGTTCGCCTAAGTCCATATTTGGCGCATCCAAATGATACCAGAAAATATGCCCTACGCCGGTGCCATCAGGACCGAGTGAGGGCGTTACGCCCTGCGGCAATAAGCGTTGTGCATAGTTTAATTTTTCCAGTACTCTTGTACGAGCCCAATAAATATCCACGTCATCTTCAAACACCACATACACAAAGCTCATCCCGAACATGGATGTGCCGCGTATGTCTTTTACCTTAGGTACGCCCTGCAGGTTGCTCACCAAAGGATAGGTAACCTGGTCTTCCATGATCTGCGGGCTCTGTCCTGTCCATTCTGTAAAAACAATCACCTGGTTTTCGCTCAAATCAGGAATGGCATCTACAGGATTTCGCTGAATATTATAAATGCCCCAACCAAACAGACCGATGGCAAGTGCCAATACAATGTACCGGTTGCGAAGGGAGAATTCAATTAACTTGTTTACCATATTTTTTAATTTTCAATTTTCAATAAGCAATTTGCAAAGGGCAATTTTGCAATAGACAATTGGCAATGCCAAACTTGCTTTTGCCCATTGTTTATTGCCCATTGCTTATTGTCTACTGCTTATTGTCTATTGCTTATTGCCAATTGCTTATTGTCTACTGCTTATTGTCTATTGCTTATTGCCAATTGCTTATTGTCTACTGCTTATTGTCTATTGCGTATTGCCAATTGCTTATTGCTTATTGTCCCTCCGGCTTTACGTAAGTGCCTTCTTTCATCATCTTTTCCTGTTCCGGTGTCATCTTTTGCTTAACGAGTTTCATTCCGCACTTTGGACACTCGCCCGGGTGGTCGCTCATCACTTCATTGTGCATGGTGCAGGTATAAGTTTCATCTTTTGCTAATTGCTCCGTTTTAGCTTTACTGCCATTGTCGGAACAAGCTGTAAAAACTACGGTGAATGCGAACAGCATAACTGCTATAAGAAATATCTTTTTCATAATTAAAAGTTATTATAGGCACGGCTACAGCAAGTGCCATGCTATTGTGAATTGAATCGTTGAATAGTACGCTAAGGATGAAATGGATTCACTTTTCTATCAATGAGCGGTATAATAAATATGGAGAATTTTGAGTTGAGGAACTCAAAGAAATAGTAGTGCAAACAGAACGTTTTGCAACTGAAGAAGAGTAAATCAAATTATAAAAACGCAGTTAGAAATGTAAACAGGAACACCGGCATATAACGGCGGTGCATTGCTTCTATAAGCAACAGTAGTTTTTTGCGGGAAGAAAATAATATTTTGTAAAGAGGGATTATAAAGATGTAAACCGGCAAACTGGTTAATCGGCAAACTTAGTTGTGCGGAGGTTACATGATTGTCTTTTACCTTAAAATATTGGAATTTGCTTTTGCAGCACCGGTCGTTATCGCTACTGCCTTTTTCACATTTATTATTTTCACTTGCAGCAAGTGAAAGGGATACGGATTGAAACTGTCCACAACAATAAAACTCTTTCAAAGTAAAACCCATTGTTGCCAATGCGTAAACACAGATGAGTGATATGATTGTAAATTTTTTCATTAAGAGTACAAAAGTAATCAAACTTTAAAAGGAATATTTACATAGTTGTGGTTAATGTTTACAGAATTTTGGGATAATAGTAAAAAGAAAGGTTTGCTCCATACCAATGTGTTATCAATTTACTGTAAATCAATTATCCTATTATCTTCAGTAACCATTGTACTCCTATACCTGCAATAACAGTTACTACAACACAGATTTTCCAAACAACAGAAATTGGAGACCTTTCTTTTTCTACCTGCGTTTCTTTAGCATACATAGGAACAATGATGCGCAGGTAAACCGCCAGAGAAATAACACTGTTAAGAACAGCGGCAATAGCCAGCCACCCATAGCCATTATTCATCGCCGCACCAAATAATATAAACTTTCCTGCAAAACCGGCAAGAGGAGGAACACCTACAAGCGATAACAGAAAGACGGTCATGTCTATTGATGTTATGGGATGTTTCTGTGCCAACCCTTTAAAATCAGCAAGGCTTTTGCCTGCCCATTGTACAATGGCAAATGAACCAATATTCATAGCTGCATACGCCAATGCAAAAATGATGAGTGCAGGTGTTGCCAAACTGCCGTTTTTAAATACAGTGATAGCTAATAAAAAATAACCTGCTTGTGCAATGGTTGAGTACGCAAGCAACCGAACCACATTCTTTTGCCATAGGGCTACAACATTTCCAAAGGTCATGGAGAGCACTGCAATGATGCCTACAATTAGCGATATGCTTGCATTATCCGGAATGTTTTTCATTACCTGTGCGAGTGCAAACAAAGCCCCTATTTTTGGAACCACAGAAAGATGGGCGGCAATAGAAACCGGAGCGCCTTCAAAAGCATCGGGTGTCCAGAAATGAAAGGGAAATAATGAAGCAGCATAACCAATTCCTGCAAGCAGCGCAATAAAGCCAACTACTAAAATATAAGGCGAGCTATTTAAACTTTGAAGAGAGGATAGCAAAGTACTGCCGCTCATACCTACCCAATAAGTTAACCCGAATATCATAATGCCTCCGGCTACCGAGCCATATACAAAATATTTTAAAGCGCCTTCAGTAGCTGCATCCGTTTTAGGATAAGCAGCTACTGCAAACCCACTCAAACTGCTAATTAATAATCCCAGCACAATGAACATGATATCACCACTTCCAGCCAGCAATAAAGAACCTAAAACAGAAAATGCCAGCAGGCTGTAAACAGTACCTTCCCTGGGCGTGTTTTTTAATTCATCTCTTGCTAACAAACAAATAAGTGCCACAGCGGGGCAAAGAATAAGCACTGCCCACTGGCTCAATGCGTCTATTCTAAAAGTGCCGGAAAATGCAGTAGCGTACTGATTGAGTTTTATAGCAGTGATAACTGCCGCTGCCAGCATACCGGTGATAACAGTCCACATACTATTTTTATGCTTAAACAACATGGTAAACACCAATGCCGTTGCGGCTGTAAGCAAGACAATAATTTGTGGTAAAATCAATAAAATATCTTTTCCCATATTCATGAGCCAAACAGTTTGGTAGTTTGATGAATAAGAGACAAAAGGATATTTGGAAATAAACCAATCGCAATAATTAAAATAATCAGGGGCACGATAGCCCATTGCTCATAGCTTTTCAAATCGGTTTGCATTTTAAAAATTGTTTTATCCGGCGTCCCCATAAACGACATTTGAATGGCACGCAAATAAAGACCTGCAGTGATAACAAGACCAATGAGCATAACACCAACAGCAACCGGATAGACACTGTATCCCCCTAAAAAAATTTGAAACTCCGCCGGAAAATGTGCCAATCCGGGTAAGCCAAGCGAAGCAAAAGAAGCTATAATAAAGAATGCACTGATTATGGGAAAAGTTTTTAATAAACCCTGAATGGCGGGCATCTCTCTTGTTGTTAATCGCTCCTGCAGACTGCCAATCAGCAAAAACAAACAGCCGGTAACAATACCATGACTGAACATTTGAAGAACAGCTCCATCTAACGCCTGCACTCCTGCATTTGCCGGCGCAACGGCTGCAACAGCCACACCAAAAACAAGGTAGCCCATGTGGTTCACACTGGTATAAGCTACCATTCGTTTAATATCGGTTTGCGCCATAGCAACCAGTGCGCCATACACAGCCGAAATCACCGCAATAACCATCACAAACGTGGCATACTGCCGGAATGTTTCGGGCATCATTTGTAAAGCAAAACGGATAAAACCATAAGTACCCAATTTCAGCAAAATGCCCGCAAGTATGGCGCTACCGGTAGCCGGTGCTTCCGTATGCGCCAATGGAAGCCAGGTATGAAAGGGAAACAAGGGCGTTTTAATGGCAAAAGCGATGAACAATCCCCAAAAGGTAAATGCGGCAATTGTTCCGGTTAAAGCATGTTTTTCCATCAATATCCGCATATCAAACGTGTGCGGTGTCGTATTCAGGTAAAGGGAAAGCAGCGCCAGCAACAGCACCAGGCTACCGATAAGTGTATATATAAAAAAGGTGATGGCGGCTTTCTTCCGGTTAGCGTGCCCCCAACCGGCAATTAAAAAATACATGCCCACCAGTGTTATTTCAAAAAAAACGTAAAACAGCAATAAGTCAAGCGACAGAAATACACCAAGGCAGGCAGTTTGCAACAGTAACAGCAGTGAAAAATAATTTGGTATTTCTTTTTCAATTTTTGAAGAAAAAATAAAAACCGAAAAGAACAGAATAGTGGAAAGCAATACCACCGGATAGCTGATGCCATCCACTCCAAGACGGTAAGCCGCACCTAAGGAAGGTATCCAACTTGCTTCTTCAATATGAGCAAAATTACCCACCCTGTCTGATGCGCCAAACCAGATGGTCAGCAATAATGCAACACCCGAAACAACAATGCTGACCGGGTAAGCTGCTTTCGGATATTTTGATTTCATCAACAATATCAGCAGCATGCCTGCCAATGGCAACAACAAAATAAGGGTGAGCAAGGGAAAGTTATTAGGCATAATTGATAAGTGCTATTAATAAAAAAATAAAAACCAGCATACCTGCAACGGTTATCACCAGTTCTTTATGTACCAAACCCGATTGTAATTTTCTACCCCATCTTCCGCTCTCCTTTACAGTGGCAGAAACGCCGTAAACTCCCGCTTCCACTCCTTTTTCTTCAAAAGATTTCATGCCGTTACTTAGCGCTACGCTGGCGGTGCTTACGCCGTTCATAAGTTTATTCAAAAGTTTATCTGTATTAAAAGCAGCATGGGCAATACGCAGAAAGGCAGTTCCTGCTTTTTGAATAAAATACAGCATCAGCAATTCTATTTTGTAAACATATCCTGCGAATGCCAGCGTTGGTTCAACCACCAAATTTTGGTAACCACCAGCAATAGAAAAATAATCTCTTGCCGTACTCCACACCTTCCCGTTAAACCAGCTTTCTTTTGAAAGCCAACCGGCGGCAAATCCTGCAACTGCTGTAACAATACCAACAACCTTACTTAAACTATCTGATGGAAGTTCATAACCGGCAAACGTTACTACGTACTCCAGAAAAAAGCCCCCCGCCACTACAAATGCAATAAGAATAAAAATTGCAGTGAGCATTTGTTTCGGCTCCGGTCGTTCCTCATTTTTGTGCGCTCCCTGCCACAATCTTTTTACAGCTTTACCCATATAAACAGCGGTTAGAAATGCACCGGCAATAGCAATAGAAAAAAATAAAGCAGTATGGGATGACTGTGAAGTTGCTGCCAGTATCCCATCTTTTGACCAATAACCAAACAGGGGCGGAATGCCGGATAAAGCGATGGCTGCAATGAAAAAGGCGACCATTGTTGCCTTCCTGTATTTTCCTGTGCCCTCAAGTTTCTCAAACGACGTGCTGTCGTATTCATGTTGAAAAATTCCTGCACCCAGAAACAAACTGCTTTTCATAAATGCATGCGCTATCCAATGAGCCAAAGCTGCTCCGGGGCTGCCTGCACCAATCGCCAATAGCATAAACCCAAGCTGGCTCGACGTGGAGGCTGCCAGCAATTGTTTTACATCCCGGGAAGCGATGGCGGTGAACCCGGTAATCAATATGGTAATGCCACCAACTACGCCGGTAACAAACAAAACATCTTCATTGAGCAATGGATAAATTCTAAAAAGCAATACCGCACCGGCAGCCACCATTGTTGCGGAATGCAGCAATGCGGAAACAGGAGTAGGACCTGCCATGGCACCTGACAGCCAGCTTTGAAACGGAACCTGGGCAGATTTACCCATCACGGCAAGTAAAAAAAAGACACCGCCCAAGGTTGAGATTTGTGAAGCTGTTCCGTGAAGAACCTGCGTATTTCCCGAAGTGAGTACAATAATAAAAATCCCGAGATACAAACCCATATCGGTAAACCGGGTGAGCATGAAAGCCTTAACTGCACCCTGTTGCGCTTCCGGCTTTTCGTGCCAGGTGGCTATCAGGAGAAAGGAAGCAAAACCCATGAATTCCCAAGCGGTAATAAACAACACCCAATCGCCGGCAAATACCAATAGCTGCATAGCAGACAGGAACAAAGAGATACCTCCCCAAAACCAGGTTTTGCCATTTTCTTTTCGCATGTATTGCGGTGAATAAATAAAAATGGAAATCGCTACCAGTGAAATTACGGTAGTAAGCACCAATGCTGAATGAGTTACCTGTAATTGAAAAGGTTGGTTGGGTAAGCCGGGATATAAATAATTTACTGAAAGATTTTTAATACCTGAAATCAGCAAGAATAAAGAAGCAGCGAGTGATAAAGAAGCAGCAATGATGGGCAACCAACCATTTCTGCTGCGCAGTATATATGTAAGCAAGGATGCCGTAAAAGGTGCTAATATGATAATAAGTAAGAGTATTTGCATACTTTATTGTTGTGTGTTGTTCTCCTTATTTACTCTTTTAAATCTGCTGCTTCTTCCACTTCTACCGAACCTTTGGAGCGAAACCGTTGCGTTGCCACACCAAACCCCACGGCCGCTTCCAGCGCCATTACCGTCATGACCACCAGCACAAACATTTGCAGTGAAAATGTTTTAGGATGCAGGTAAAACCAAAAAGCTACCAGGTTAAGCATGGCAGCTCCCAGCATCAGCTCTATACCCATCATTATCATTACCAGGTTGGTTTGACTGAGTGCGCCGTAAATACCAATCCCAAATAAAACTGCCGCGATAACCAGTACGATAATTAGTTCAGTAATCATTTGTTTATTGATTTGAATGAAAGTGCCGTTGCCGTTGCTGCAATCATCGCCACTAAAATGGATACGCCTACCGTTTCAAAAATCATCATGGAGCGTTGCATTAATTCAATACCCAGGTCGTGGTTTTGCTGTGCAGGTGCAGGTACTACATCCGCCGTTATTTGCCATTGGGTAAAAAGAATGGCGGCGGCAAAACTGGCACCGGTAAGGCAAGCAAACAAAATGGAAGGCTTTTTTTGATGGCTCATATCCATATCGCCCATACCACCGGGGTCCATCATAAACATCATCATGAAGATTGCCATAATCGTCATTTCAGTAGCCATCATCATAATGTGCAAAACACCCAAAAATTCAGCCTGCATTACAAAAAACATTATGCCGATTGCAACCATTGAAGCCAGCAATGATAGGGCCGAACGTATCATGGATTTAGTCATAAACACTCTCCAGGCAAACCAGATAGCGGTTAACCCGAACAACAGCAAAAAAATTATTCGTTCTATGTTCATAACAATAATAAAATGCCTACCCAAAGAATATTAAATAAAGCCAACGGTGTCATTAGCTTCCAACTCCATTCCAGCAGGTCATCCTGCTGTAAACGCGGTATAAATTGTCCGCATAGAAAAAAAGAAGCAGCGACTATAATTGTTTTTATAAACGTCCATGCAAACCCCGGCAACAGCGGACCTTCCCATCCACCTAAAAACAAAACCGTTACTGCCAGCGAAAGTGATAAAATCAGCATCAGCCTGCCCAGACGGAAGAGGAGTAATCTTGCCCCTGTAAATTCAGCCCAAACTCCTTCTGCCAGTTCGCTGGGTGCCAGGGGCAAGTCAAACGGCGGCAGGAAAGCAAGCGCCATCGCGGCAACATAAAAAAGCACAAAGCCTACCGGCTGGTAAATGATATTCCATAGATGTGTTTGAGAAGTTACAATATCCGTCAAGCTCATAGATTCTGCCCTCATTACGGTAGCTGTAATTGCCATTACAATAGGCATTGAATAGGCAATTAACTGAGCCAGAAAGCGCCACCCGCCAATCATGCTGTATACGCCGTTTGGCGCCCATCCTGCCATCACCATTGCCACCATGATATAAGCAAAAGCGGCATTGATAAATAAAGCGCCGGTTGAAAGTTCGGTAATGATAAAGCCTTTGGCAAAGGGCAATACGCCCACAGCAAGTAATGCCGCGGCAATAAATAAAACAGGCGCTGTTTCATAAAAAATTTTATCCCGTTGATGTGGCTTTACATCTTCTTGTACCAACAAAAATGCAAGTGAGGAAAAGGGACCCGCAAAGTCCCATTTTTTATACACCACCCGCCGTTCGAGAACGGATAAGATGTAAACAGAAAAGAAATAAAAAACAATTAGTAGTATCCACATAGTTCCTTTCATTTAATTTTTTATCCTGAACCCCCAATATACCTCAGCGAAATTACGCATCCATTTCCCAGGGCGAAATATCCAATGAAGCAATGCTTATCAATGCATTCGAAAGTTCCTGTGCTTTGGTAATTTCAGGCACCAGGCCGGCAAGCCCCTTTGAAGCCGCTTTTATGGCAGCGCTTGTTACCTGTCCATCATTTATTTCTATTGACAATTGTAATTTTCCGTTCGGCGCTTCCAAAGCAGCTTCACCTTTTTGTTCCCCTTGCAAATCATTATTATTGATTTCAGGAAGAATGATTTGCTTATTTAAATTTTCATCGCCAATTAGTTCTATGCTTTTTTCTATTTCTGCAAGCCTTACCTGCAACTGACCCCAGGCATTATTTTCATGAAGCACTATCGGTTTAAAATTTCTTTGTTGATAAGCGGACATTGACTGGCGCATATCTTTCTCCATACCTGCCGCTCTTGCTATTGGTCCGGTAACTGATTGAAGAAGATGCTCCGGTATTACTCCAATATTGTTTAGTCGCTTTTTGAGATAAGGCGTCTTCTTTGTGTTACCCGTAAGCTTTAAAATATTTGCTTTAGCTGCTTTTCCTAATTGAAATTCATAGCATAGTTTTGAAGCATGATAATGTAATTCACGGTCGCCAATCGTTCTGCTAAAAAGGCTCAACCAATTCAGGTGGCTGCCTATGCGGTCTTTTTCAAGAATGGCAACTTCATCCACCAAATCATTGCTATCAGCAATATTAGAAAGCGCTTTATAAACCAACAGCTGATAAGTTGAATGCAGTAAAGGATTAAGTTGTGAAAGATGCTGCGGAAGCTGTGAAAGTGATTTTGGAAAATGATGTAACAGATGCTGTGATGCTATTTCCCTTTCAATCGTTGCCTTCATGACGGTATCACCATCCAGCTTCATTTTGACCAGCAGACCTCCCGGTAACCCGGGATGAAACGGACCAAAAGAAACATCATTCATCTCCATCGCCAAGCCATCCTTACTTCGGGGCATATCCTTCGTCATTTGCACCATTGACATAAAGCCACCCTCCATGCCACTCATGCCTGCCATATCCCCATGACTTTCCTTCTTAATCATATCGTGCCCTTTCATGTCATGACCTTTATGTTCATCCGCTTTCATTTCGTGAGTGTCCAAATCGTTTTCAGTTGAATGCTGGTGATGATTTTGAGTATCTTGTTTACGGTGTGGTTTTTCATTTCCTTCATCGCCCTTCAAATCGTTTTCTTTTTCCTCCTCCTTTTTTTCCAACCTCATTCCACACTTAGGGCATTCACCCGGTTCATTACTTTGTACTTCAGGATGCATAGTGCATGTGTAAACATTTTTATCATCCGACACTTCTTTATTTTGGGATTGCTTGCTTTTATGTTCACGATGGATCATGTCTCCCTGCATGTGTTCATGAAGACGGTGTTCATCACCTTCATTTTTAGTCATACCTGCTTGCTGTTCTTCATCGTTCTTTTTCACCAGCGTCATTCCACATATTGGGCAATTGTTGGGCTTATCACTTTGTATTTCAGGATGCATTGGACAGGTGAAAATATCTTTCTCTTCCTTAATTTCTTTTACTTGCTGTTGATGCATATCAGCGTGCATGTGTTCATGCTGCTGCTTTTCACCTTCGTTGCCGGGCTTGTCCATTGACTGCATTTCATCGTCCTTTTTCACCAGTGCCATCCCGCATTTGGGGCAGTTGCCTGGCTGGCTACTTTGAACCTCCGGGTGCATCGGGCAGGTATAAATATTTTTGCCGTTATCGGTGGCAGGAAGTTCATAAGCCACAGCCTCCTCAGACCACGCATGGAAGAAAGAAATTCTTTGAGAAAGAATATTAATTTCATCAGCAGACAAAACAAAGTGGGGAGGCGGTAACGGTTCAATAGAACTACTGCCAATAAAAACCAGCAAACGGGGACGAGGCATTTGAGCATATACATTCGCTGCATACGTTGTTAGTTTTTCAGGCAGCGGTGAAGTAACGATCAATACATTTGCATGCTTTGGTGTCGTAGCAATGTTTACTCCTTTTTGATGTGGATTAAAGCCTTTGGCTAACAAAACATTCAGACCCGGAACAGGAAATACCCACAATGACTTACTGGCAACTCCTGACAACATTTGCTTAAATGCAGTTTGTTTCCCTTTTCTGCTTCCATATTTGATTGATTGATGTTCCATAATTATTGTCTTTTTAAACCACCCTGGCTCCATGTATAAAGCAGTCCTAAAAAAAGTATCACCAGGAAAACACCCATATCAATGAGTGCCGTTATGCCCAACTCTTTATAAACAACCGCCCAGGGATACATAAAAGCCATTTCCATATCAAAGGCAAGAAACAACAACGCAAACCCGTAATAATGCACATGATACCTTACCCATGCCGGTTTTTGTGGCAGGCTTCCCGCTTCTGCGGGTACATCTTTGGCAGGTTCCTTTATTGTTTTACCCATACTTTTTTTAAGCAGGTACAAACAACCGGCTAAAGCTGCGGTACAAAGTAGCATTGCCAATAAAATAAGATAATAGGTGTTTGGCATAGGCAACAATTTATGCAATTTGAACTTGTCTTACTTGTAAAAAGCACTATCTGTAATGCTTTGCCGCACTATTTTCATGCCTGATAAATTTTGTAAAATATGAGCTGATACGATAGCTCAATATTGGTAAAATTATAAACTGTAAAATAGGTGAAACGCCTACATTCATAACAGGAATAATGGGCATACACTGCGAATACTTCCAGGTGCCGGTTGACAGATGTAGCATTTCCGCCAGAATAGCACCTGTTGCGCCCACCATTACCAACAGTAAAATTCTTGATGGTGTAAAATGTTGTACCCAAAAAGGGTCTTTATAAACGACAGCAAAGGCAGAATACAACAGCAGAACCATAAGTGCATCCGCAACGGAAGCTACACCACAAAACATAGCAGTTTGCATATTAAGCTTCATGCCTTCATATAAAGGCATTTGAAGCATCTCCCATGCAAAATTGAGCAGAAAGGAAAATGCTATTATCAGGTAGGTAAGCCTCTTGAAAGCGCCGCGATTATGGGAATGCTTTAATAAATGCACGTACAGAATAATAACCGTAATGAGTGCAATGACTGGTATTATTAAAGCATTTGCCTTTAAATTTTCCATATTTACTTCTTCGTCTGCTTTACTATTCAGATAATGAGAACCACTAAAAGCACTATGCCTAACAACATCGATAACCACATCATGGGCCCCATTCCGCCGCAACAATTTTGCATCATAACTGAGTTTTTTATAATAATTGATTAATTACTTCTATAATTATTAAGCCAGAGATTGAATAACTGATTTCAAAACTTCCCATCAATTAAGCTCAATTGCAATTTCTTAAAGTACTTTTTTTATCTCACCGCAACGGGGCATTTTCTGACCCTGGTAAGGATTTTGAATTTCTTTTATCTGGCTCAACCAATAAGCGCCTTTGTTCTTATTTGCCATAGGACAGTAATCAACATATAACGGCTTATTGTCGTTGTGCATAGTACAGGTGTACATTTCATTTTTTGCTAATTGCTCCGTAGTTGTTTTATTGTCATTGTTTTTACAAGCTGTGATTATGAAAGTAAATGACAACAGAATTGAGGCTATTAAGATTATTTTTTTCATGATTTAAAAAGTTTAAAGGGTGGCAGCTTTAATACTGCCACTTGATGAATAAAATAGATGATATTTAAAGCTATTGCTTTTTGTTTTTTGCCTCCATAGCCATGCCACACACCGGGCACTTGCCTGGCTTATCGCTAACTACATCAGGGTGCATAGAACAAGTATAAACTGTAGTTCCCTGCTTTGAGCCCCTTCTATCTACAACTAATTTTGAGCTGCATTTAGCACAAGTGCCGGGGTGATTGCTTACCACTTCAGTATGCATTGGACAAGAATATAATTTCATTACTTCCTTCTTCATTTGCTCCTTTTTAGACAGCGTTAAGTCCATACCACATTTTGGACATTTACCCATTGTATCACTTACAACATCAGGGTGCATTGGACAGGTGTAATTTGCAAGAATTGTAGTTCCCGTTTTTGAGGCTGGAGGATTTGCTTTACTTTTTTGTGCGAAAGTTGCGGACGTTGCAAACGTTGCAATCAATAACATTATGATCGTTTTCATTTTTCATGATTTTATTTAATGGAAGAATAGATGAATACCAGGTAGTGATAATGCCTGAATGATACTTAATAAAATAAGTATAACAGGCTACGAATGAATGTGCCTGTGATTAAGCGACGGAATAAAATCAAATTCTGAAAACGCAGTTGGAAATATAGATAGGAACGCCTGTATATAAAGGCGGTGCATGGCTACCGTTAATTACATCTATTTCTTGTGTAGCAAATGAAATAGGTTGATAAGAAGGGGTTATTGTATGTAACTCTGAAAAATAGTTTAAGGGAGTGGCTACATGTGACGATGAAAGATGATTGTCTTTTACTTTAAAGTATTGATATTTTGTTTTACAGCAACCACTTTTTTCATCGCCTTTACTACATTTTTGTTTTGTATCCTGTGCAAGTGCTACAGTAACTGATTTGAGCTTGCCACAACAATAAAACTCCTTTAAGCTAAAACCCACTGTTGACAGTGAGTAAATGCAAATGAGTAATATGAGGGCAAACCTTTTCATTTTTCAACTTCAAAAGTAGATTAGTTTTATTTGACGGCTATTATATAATTATGGATTTTGTTTATACAATTTTGTGATTAAGAAACTTTAACAGCAAACTTTACCAAACTTTGTTGTATTGGCTTTTTATTAGAAAAATGGTTTCAGCCTTATCCTAAAACATCTTAAGTAAAATTTTATAAATACTAACAGCAACCACCGCCATCATAGAGATACGTGCTATCTGTAAGAAAAATATTATTGCTCACAGATTACACGGGTGTACACAGATAAAAAAATCATCTGTGGCTATCTGTGCTGTCTGTGAGAAAAATATTATTGCTCACAGATTACACGGATGTACACAGATAAAAAAGTCATCTGTGGCTATCTGTGCTATCTGTGAGAAAAATATTATTGCTCACAGATTACACGGATGTACACAGATAAAAAAGTCATCTGTGGCTATCTGTGCTATCTGTAAGAAAAATATTATTGCTCACAGATTACACGGATGTACACAGATAAAAAAGTCATCTGTGGCTATCTGTGCTATCTGTGAGAAAAATATTATTGCTCACAGATTAAAATGCTATTATAGGTAAATCCTTTTTCCCTGTTGCTGTGCTTCTTCTTCAGGTAAAATTTCGCAATTGTCCCAAATACCCGTCAATAACGTATCTGCATAGCATGAAGGTAAGCCATGAATAAGCATCAATTTGGTCGTTTGATCGTTATCATAATTATAGTAATGAAAACGATGATTTATATTGCTATGCTTATCCGGTTCAAGAGTTAAAAACCACGCCCTGTTTGTTCCATCATTAGCCGGCATACCAATAACACCCGCATTCAACCATAGCTTATCATTCATGTTATCTTCAAATGGCAAACCACAATGACCAGCGATAATAATATCAGCACCTGTAGCATCAAAGTTTAATTGCTTTTGTTGCCAGGGAGTAGATTTAAAGATATAATCAGCAATATGATACCATGATCCATGAACTATCATTAGCTTTTTATCAACATATGCAAATTGAATATGATGAGGTAATGTAGTCAGCCAGGCTACTATTTCTTCATTGATATGAGCTTTAATAAAGGTATACCAACTTCTGGAAAAAATATCGCATCTTCCGCCGTTTTTGAAATCACACCCACAGTTGTCTTCATTGTTTCGTATCTGTAGCTCTACATTACCTACTATGGCATGAATACCCCATTCTTTTATCAGTTGTATGCATTCTACCGGTTGTGCACAATAGCCTAAAATATCACCAGTACAGAAGATGTGCTTCGGTGTATATCCATTTGCTTCAGTCCAACTTTGCAAAGCTTCTAACGACTGCAGGTTACTGTAAGCACCTCCAAAAAAGAGCAGATTGCCTTTTACTACTCCTAAGCTTCTTATAGTCTTTTCTTCATTCATGGGCTAAACTGTTTCTACCTGTTTAAATTCAGAAAGTAATTTTGCAGCTGCTGGTTTTCGTTTTATAAACAAAAGAGGCAGAAAGAACATGCCAAAACAAATAATGCTTCCCCATAAGTTTACAGAAAGCAAATCCCCATACTTTCCATCAAACCAAATTAATGACCTCGGAGTTTTTCCAGAGGTGAGTAAAATTCCAACAGCTATTCCGGATAACACTGAAAGATGGAATGAAATTTTAGGCATTGGCTTGTTCCAAAATATAAAAACCGGAGCCAATCCTATTACCATTGTTCCACTGATTGTACTTGCTGAAAGAATATCCGCACCATAAAAAACAGGTATTGTTCCAAGAATTGCAACGACCACCATAATTAACCTGCCTTTTGA
>JAABUN010002841.1_pt1 | contig 28993 bp, 27 predicted proteins | sample 5559311 | NCBI WGS metagenome assembly JAABUN01 (sample SAMN10711877, study PRJNA513370) | rock metagenome | isolation source: Antarctica rocks | place: Antarctica: Victoria Land, Siegfried Peak sud | reverse complement strand
CCAGTCGCCCCCTGAGCGCCACAGCCGATCACTCCACGCCCCGACCCGCGCCGTCAGCGACCGCCCCCTCGCGCAACCCACCGGCACCGCAAGCCGGAGAACACCCCTTGTTCAGGAGTCTCCTAGAGCAGCAGGCTGCGCTCGCGCACCGAGGCGGCGGCGCACACGGCGACCTCGGCGGCGTCGACGAGCAGTGCGGCCGGGAGCAGGGCGACGCGCCGGCGGGGACCGGTCCGTGGCAGTTGCTCGGTCACCAGCCGGTAGCGGGTGTAGGGCACCAGCAGCGCCGCGCCCAGGAGAAGCCGGCCGCGGCCTCGGCTCAGCGCCAGGACCGCGAGACCAGCCGCGGCCGCGAGGGCCGGGGGGTGAGCCGCTCGCCAGAACCACCGGCTGTGCATGCGCTGACGGAGGGCGGGATGCTTGCGGACGGCGAGCACCACGCTGCCCCAGCGAGGCGTGTCCCGAAGGGCAGCGGCCAGGCTCGACGGGCGCACGTCGTGGTGCACGAGCGCCGCCGAGACGAAGACCGCTGCTGCGCCGGCTTCGAGCGCCCGCCACGCCAGCTCGGTGTCCTCACCGGCGGGATGTCGGAATTCCTCATCGAAACCGCCTGTCAACTGGAGGATCTCGCGCCGGTAGGCGAGATTGCAGGTCTGGTAGAAGCCGTCCTCGCGTTCGATCCGCAGGGTCCGGCTGAAGGGACCCGACCCGGCGAGTTGTTCGGGGTCGGGCAGGGTCCGTCCCTGCGCGAGGTCGGCCGTAGCGAGACCCGACACGAGCGCTGCCAGCCAGTGCGGCGCCGGCACGCAGTCGTCGTCGGTAAAGGCGACGAGCGGCGCCGACGTCGTGCGCCACCCGACGTTGCGGGCCGTCGCCGGACCGCGGTTGCGCGGCAGGCGCAGCACCCGGACCGGACAGGCGGTCTGCGCCGCCAGAGCCTGCAGGACCGCCCAGGTGTCGTCGCCGGACGCGTCGTCCACCAGCACGACTTCGTACGGCGGCGCGCCGCGCTGGCTCGCGAGCGCCTCCAGCAGGCGGGGCAGCAGGACTGCACGGTCATGGGTCGCGACGACCACCGCGACAGCGGGGGCGGGCTCGCTCGGTGCCGCCACCTCAAGCGCGAGCGTGCAGGGCCAGCAGCCGCTGGCGGTTCCCGGTACCGTCCACGACGTCGCGGGTCCCGTGCTCGGTGACGTCGCGAAAGCCGGCGGTGGCCACCCAGTCGCGCAGGCAAGCCGGGTTGGCGTACCACCAGGTCCACACCGTGGCGCCCTGCATGAACCGGGCCAGCGGCTCCTTGCGCTTTGACAGGACGCGGTCCACCGGCTCGAACAGGACCAGTCGACCCCCCGGGCGAAGAACGTCGTGAAGGCGCTCGAGCGCCCCGACCGGGTCACGCAAGTGCAGCAGCATGGCGCCGACGAACACGAGGTCGACCGGCCCGTCGACCGCCTCCGGTGTCAGGTCGTAGACGTTGATCGACCGACGTTCGACCGTCGAACCGAACCACCTCTTGAGCAGGGCGAAGCCGGTGCCCGGGACAGCCCCGTCGAGCTCGCTCTGGACAGCGGCCCACCGCCGCTTCGGGGTGTCGGGAGGCGGGATCTGGTCGACGTCGATGCCGATCACGGCGGCGCCCCGCCGCTCGAGCTCGAAAGCCCAGAAGCCGTCGAAGGTGCCGACGTCGAGGGCGCGCTGCCCGGTCAGGTCGGCCGGCAGGGCCGCGCCGTCCACGTGCGGGCGCAGGTCGATCCATCCTGGTGTCGTCACGCCCGGGGCGAGCTCGACCACGTGGTACCAGCGGTGCGGCGCGGCGAGTACGTCTGCGAGCTCGGGACGGTCGGCGTGCGGCACGTACTCTCCTTACTGGTGTGGCGGGCAGCGTACGGCGGGTGCTCGTCGCGCCGAAGGCGGGCCTGTTGCATGCTCAATGGGTGGACAGGGCGGTGCTCGACCAGGCCGGTGCGGCGCATTCGGCCCGCATCGAGGCGCTGCGCGCACTGGCGGCCCTCGGCGTGCTGGTCGGGCACGCGTGGGGGTGGTCCCAGGGATACGGTGCCGGCGCGTACGACGGTGTGCTCGCCCGGGCGCTGCTCGGCGGCGGCTTCGGGGTGTTCCTGTTCTTCGCCCTGACCGGTTACCTGTTGTTCCTGCCTTTCGCGCGGGCGAGCTGGGGTGACGGGCCGCCGGTCCCCCTGCGGCGCTACGCCCGCAACCGGGTGCTGCGGATCCTGCCGCTTTACTGGGTGGTCGTCGGGACCTACCTCGTTCTCCTAGGGGACGGCCTGCGGGACCAGTGGTGGCGCTTCGCCCTGATGCTGCAGAGCTTCTCCCCCGAGACGGTCGCCAAGGTGGTGCCGCCGGTGTGGTCGCTCATCGTCGAGGTGCAGTTCTACCTGCTGCTGCCGCTGCTCGCAGCCGGACTGCGCCTGGTCGCGGGACGCTCCTTGCGACGCGCCGCCGGCCTGGTGCTCGCCCTGACGCTGGCCGGCTGCCTGCTGCGGTGGGGCACGGTGATCACCGCGCAGTCCTCGCTCGTGTGGCGCTACTCCCTGCCGGCGACCGCCTGCTTCTTCGGCCCCGGCCTGCTGCTGGCGCTGCTGCAGGTGGGTTGGGAGCGAGGGCGCCCGCAGTGGACCACCCGCAGCCGGCTCGCCGAGCCGTGGGTGTGGGTCGCTGCGGCGGCTTTGCTCACGGCGCTGGTCATCTGGCGCTACGAGTGGGATCTGCTGCTGCTGCCGGCCTGCTTCCTACTGCTCGGGGCGGCCGTGCTGCCGTTGCGCTCGGACCGCGGCCTGCGCTGGCTCGGGTGGCGGCCGCTCGGGCTGCTGGGGCTGGCGTCGTACAGCCTCTACCTCTGGCACGAGCCGCTGGTGCGCCTGCTGGCCCAGGCCAGTTGGTTGCCCGACGGGTTCGGCCTCCTGCTGCTCGCCAGTGGCTCGGTGTCCATCCTGGTGGCCGTCGTCAGCTACCGATTGGTCGAGCTGCCGTTCCTGCGGCTGCGCAAGCCGGCGCCGGCCGATCGACACCGGATCGGCGCGCTGAGCGATGACGCGCCCGCCCGTCGATAGCGCCGTGCGACCATGACACCTCGCATTCGGGACGGAGGAGCACACCATGGGAGCCGGGGCGCGGCGGTGAGCGCTCTCGGCGGCCTCGCGCGAAGGGGGCTGCGCCGCATCGGCTACGATGTGGTTCCTGCCCCCGTAGGGCCGCCCGCGCTGACGGCTCCCCGCGGCGTCGACGAGCAGACTACGGCGACCATCCAGGCCGTGGCCCCCTACACGTTGACCGGGCCCGAGCGGGTCGCCGCGCTGGTGGAGGCGGTCCGCTACGTCGTCGCCGCTGAGGTCCCCGGCGCTCTCGTGGAGTGCGGTGTGTGGCGCGGCGGCAGTGCGCTGGCCGTGCTGCGAACCCTGGTCGAGATGGGTGCCGACACCCGTGACGTCTGGCTCTATGACACCTTCACCACGATGCCCAGCCCGACCGATCGCGACGTCGACCTGTTCGGCGTGCCCGCGAAGGACTACCACGCGAAGTACGACGCGGACCCGTCGGCGCTGGACCCGTCGTATGAGTACCTGCCGCTGCCCCAGGTTCGTGAACTGCTGCTGTCCACGGGCTATCCCGAGCAGCGCCTCCATCTGGTGCAGGGGCTGGTGGAGGACACCCTTCCCGCACAGGCACCGGAACGTCTCGCCCTGCTTCGGCTGGACACCGACTACTACACCTCGACCCGGCACGAGCTCGAGCACCTGGCGCTTCGGCTGTCCTCGCGCGGGGTGCTGCTCGTCGACGACTACGGCCATTGGCGCGGCAGCCGCGATGCGGTCGACGAATGGATGGCAACCCTTCCCCACCCGCTGCTACTCCAGCGAATCGACTACACCGCGCGCCTCGTCGTCGTTCCGTGAGCGTGCGCGACGAGCCGCTCAGCAGTGGTCGTGCGGAGCAACCCGTTGCGGTGGCCCCGGCGGCCGGCTTCTGCCTCACCGGGCCCGGCACGCCACTGCCGACCCTGCTGAGGGAACTGTGGCGCTCGCGTCGACTCGTGGCCGTGCTTGCTCGCAAGGATTTCCTGGTGCGCTACCGCCGAACCCGCCTGGGCCTTCTCTGGGCAGTCGCGGTGCCGCTTGTCCAGGCAGCCGTGCTCGCCGTCGTGTTCTCCGCCGTCCTGTCACGGGTCGCGACCGCAGGTGACAGTGGAAAGTTTGGCAGTTACGCTGTCTTCGTGTTGTCGGGCATGGTGCCCTGGGCCTTCTTCTCGGCAGCGCTGCCGGTCGGGTCGACGTCGGTGACGGACTCTGCCAGCCTGGCGCAGCGGATCTACTTTCCACGACTGGTGCTGCCGTTGGTCGTGGTGGTGACCGCCTGCTACCCGCTGCTCGCGACTCTCGTCGTCTTTTTGGCGGTGGCGTTGCTGCTCGGTCCCGGGCTGCAACCGGAGCTGCTGTGGGTCCTGCCCGGGTCCGTCCTGGTCGTGTTGCTGGTCCTGGGCCTGTCGCTCTTCCTGTCCGCCGCCCAGGTCTACGTGCGCGATCTGCGCTTCGTCGTCTCCTCCGGCCTCACCGTGCTCTTCTACCTGACCCCGGTCATCTACCCGCTCGTCCGGGCTCCGGAAAGAGCCCACGACGTTCTACGCCTGCTGCCGGCGGCCGGTCCGGTCGAGCTGTTCCACCGCGCGGTAGGGGCCGCCGACCCGTTGATGTGGCGCAGCGTGCTCGCCACCGGAGTGTGGACGACAGTCTTCGTTGCCGCCGGCCTGGTCCTGCACTCCAGGCGCGACCGGGTCCTGGCGGACCTGCTGTGACCGCCGCCATCGAGTTGCACGACGTCACGAAGACCTACCGGAAGTACTCCGACCGCTCCGGCCGCGGGCCGCTCGGTGCACTGCGCACGCGCACAGTGACGAGCGAATTGACCGCTCTGCGCAAGGTGAACCTCACCGTCGACCCAGGGGAGAGTCTCGGCGTCATCGGTCGCAACGGCGCGGGGAAATCCACTCTCCTGCAGCTCCTGGGCGGGGTGACAGCACCGAGCAGCGGGCGGGTCCAGGTGCGAGGACGCGTGGCTCCGCTGATCTCCGTGGGGGTGGGTTTCCACCCCGAGATGACCGGGCGCGAGAACGTCCACGTCAACGGCACGATCCTTGGCATGACCCGACGTGAGGTAGACACGAAGCTGGACCGGATCGTCGCTTTCGCCGAGCTCGAGCAGTTCATCGACACGCCGGTCAAGTTCTACTCCTCGGGCATGTTCGTCCGCCTCGGATTCGCTGTCGCTGTGGAGGCCAGACCCGACGTACTCCTCGTCGACGAAGTGCTCGCGGTAGGTGACTTCGCCTTCCAACTTCGGTGCTTCGAGCGGATGAACGAGATTCGCCGAGCCGGTACCACGATCGTCGTGGTGAGCCACAACATGGGCTCGATCCGCGGCTTCTGCGACCGGTCCATCGTGCTGGACAGCGGCAACATCGTCCATGACGGCTCCACCTTCGAGGGAATCGCGGCTTATTTCGACCGGGCCAGCCGGAGCGAGGACGACCCGACGGAGCAGAGCGCCGGCGTCGAGGTGGAGGCGTTCGGCGTCTACGACCACGAGGGTCGTCGGGTGAGCCATGTACGGTACGGGGACTGGGTGTCCTTCCGGCTCAGCGTCCGTGCGCTAAGGGACGTCGAGGCGCCTTTTCAATGGCTGGCCGTCGAGACCGGTGCCGGTGTCGTCGTCTACAGCGACGCACGCTTCGACATCCCGCAGCCGGCGTTACGGACCGGGCAACGAGCCACCTTCGAGGCTCACCTCGTGGTCCGTCTGCCGACGGGGGACTACGCGGCGGGGACGGCCCTGCACGACCTGCTCGACATGGCCCGGTCACGCCTGCTGGCGACGGCGCCGCGGCTGTCCTTCTACGTCACCGGTCGAGACACCGTCCACGGGGCAGCTGATCTGGACGCCGCTTTCGGCATGCACGAGCCGGTCTCCTGAACTGCATCGATGGACAGCGTCACGGCGTCCGGCAGAAGACGTAGGCGCAGTCCTCGAATGCGGCCAGGCCCCGCCAACGGCCGTGCTGCTCGGCGAACGTGGCGTGAAAGCCCAGATCGCCCATCACTGACCTCAAGTCGCCGTCCGTGATGCCCCACTGCCAGATGTCATGGACATCACGCCACGGACGTCCCCGCTGAGAATTGACCTCGTCCAGCCGCCCGAACAGCCCGTTCAGGTTGTCCTGCGGTGGGACGGTCCGGCGGTAGTGCTGTTCGCCGAGGTCCAGCAGGCGGACGCTGTGCGGGCTCGCGGTGTACATCGGGTTGACTATCGCGAGGGCTCGAGCGTGCGGCGCGTAGCGGCGCAGGATCTCATCCCAGTCGGGGTCGACCTGATGCAGGAGAACGTCGAACAACAGCACCACCCCGATCGGCCCGATGGCGCTCGGAGTCCGGGGCAGACCGAAGTTCTGCTCCAGCAGCTCCAGCTGGGGAAAGGCGGCGGCGCGCTCGTGGACCCTGGCGGTGATGTCCTCGTCCACGAGGACCGCGCGTTCCGGGGCGTGGCGCTCCAGCGCATGGAAGCTGTAACCCGCGTCGACCGCCCACACCCCGCCGAGGTCGGCGACCGAGGTGACCTCCGGCAAGGCGAAGGCAGCGTCGATCGTGCGGAGCTTGAGCGGAACCAGAGGCGGCCGTACGGGACCCGCGGGCAGAGCGCTCTTCGTGCCCCCGACGCCGGACCCCAAGCGGCGCAGCGCCTGGACGACCTTCGGGCTCACGGCGCGGGCACCGGTCGGGAGTGCAGCCACGCCTGGGGGTCGCCTCTGCGGGTCGCCCCGAGCAGACGTCGGCCCTCCCGGCTTCGCAGCACCGCCCGCGAGGCCTTGACGATCGGTTGCCCGGCGCCGCGCGGTAGGCGCACGTGCCTGGCGGGGGCCAGGGGGGCCAGTCCGGCGGCCCGCACCATCCGCTCGTAGGCAGCGACATTCGGCAGCCACCACCATGGCCGCCCCTCGCCGTCGAACGTCGCCAGCGCCCGACGGGGGAACAGTCGCGTCAGGGTGGGGTCGATCGCATCCATCGTGGCCACCGTGCCCTCGGGAACGCAGACGGCGCGTAGGCGCTCCAGTGCGCGGATCGGGTCGCGCAGGTGCAGGAGCAGGCTGCCCATGAACACGAAATCGAAGTGGCCGTGCTCCTGGGGCGCCAAGTCGTACACCGAGCTCTGGCGGTAGCGGACCGCGGAGTCCAGCGCCGCCGCCGCGAGATCGAAGCCCCGACCACCCTGCTTGCGGTCCTCGAGGATCTGCACGAGGGCATCGCTGGAGGTGACCGGCCAGTCCCATGCCCGCGGCTCGACGATGTCCACAGCCAGCACCTCGCGGGCGCCGCGCCGCTCCATCTCGAAGGCCCAGAAGCCGTCGAAAGTCCCGACGTCCAGACAGCGCTTGCCCTTCAGTGAGGCCGGCAGCACCTTCGCGGCCACCGTACGCAGGTCGAACCATCCCGGGGTGACGACACCTGGGGCGAGCTCGAGGGTGTGGTACCACTGCTCGCGCAGACCCACCCGCTCCCGAATCGTCTCGGGTGCGAGCGGCATGGTCGACACCCTACGTCCCGTCAGCCCAGTATTCTCGCGCCATGACTCCTGTTCGGTCAGGGGCGGCGCGCATGCACCCACATGTCCGCTACCGCGAGCGGCCGCGTCATCCGGTGGCGAGCGAGTCGCCTGTACAGGGCGCGGGCCGATATCGACGGCAGGAACTCGGTGTAGACCATCTCGCCGAGGCGCACGTCCGCGTCGGGGAAGCCGGCCCGGACGACGCTGCGGCGCAGCCCTCGGACGGTCTGCTCGTTGACGTGCATCAGGCGCTCGTAGTCCAGCCGAGGGTCGACCGGCCAGCCACGTCGCCAGCGCGGGAGCGCCAGGCGCAGGAGACGGTAGGTGACGTCGTAGATCGTCCGGGTCGGGAAGGTGTGGCCGACCAGCAGGCCGCCGGGCCGAAGGACCCGCCATGCCTCTCCCAGCGCAGCGTCGAGCTCGGGTGGGGTCAGGTGCTCGATGACATCGAGCATCGTCACCATGTCTACGCTCGCGTCGGGAAGGGGCAGTCGGCGTGCGTCGGCGAGCAGTACATGGGCCCGGTCCGTCACGCCGCGCGCCCGCAAGGTCTGCTGGGTGAGGGCGACCGCGGCCGCCGCGTATTCCACCCCGACAGCCAGCCGGGCACCCTTGTCGACCGCTGCCGCCAGCATCTCCCCGCGTCCGGTGCCGATGTCGAGCAGGATCGTGCCCGGCTGGAACCCGGCCTGCTCCAGGGTGCAGGGGTAGACCGGCGCGCCCGTCACCCCGCCGGAGGCGGTCCACTCTTCGTGACCGCCGCACATGCCCAGGTAGTACGTGTCGTCGTAGACATCCGGCGGCACGACAGGCGAGGTCAGGAAAGGCTTGTCGGTCATGGCGGCATTGTGCCCGAGGTCGCGCCTTGAGCAGTGCACCCGCACTCACGGTCATCATCCCCACCCGCGACCGGTGGTCGATCCTGGAGCGGACGCTGAAAGCGCTCCAGGAGCAGACGGTTCGAGATTTCGAGGTCCTGGTCGTGGTCGACGGCGTCGACCAGCCGATGCCACGGGTGCCGGGTGCGGAGCTGCTGCAGGTCGAGCACGGCGGCCCCGGGGCGGCCCGCAACGCTGGCGCCCGGGCAGTGCGCACCCCGCTCGTGCTGTTCCTCGGCGACGACATGCTGCCGCGCCCCGATCTGGTCGAGCGGCACGTAGCGCGCCACCACCGGGAGCAGGCCCCGGAGGTGGCGGTCCTCGGTCATGTCGACTGGCATCCCGAGGTGAGGCGCACGCCGCTGCTGGCGTGGATCGACCGGACCGGCATGCAGTTCGACTACGCGTCCATCCAGGGCGACGTGGCCGGCTACGGGAGGTTCTACTCCTGCAACGTCTCCCTCAAGCGCGACTTCTTCCTCGCCGCAGGGGGTTTCGATCCTGACTTCGTCTACTACTACGAGGACCTCGACGCCGGCGTCCGGCTGGACGAGCGCGGCATGCGACTGCTGTACGAGCGCGCCGCGGTTGCGGACCACCTGCATCACTACGCCGAGGACCGCTACGCCGTACGCCTCGCCGGGGTCGCCGCCGGTGAGCGGCTGATGGCGGCCAAGCACCCGCAGTTCCGCCCGTTCTTCGCCGAGCGCTTCCGGTCGGTCGAGGGAGTCCCCCAGCCGTCGCGCCGGTGGCGGCACGCGGCCACCCTCGCACTGCCCGGCGCGCTGCAGGACAAGGCGTCGGCGGCTTGGACGGCGCGCTTCGCCCCCGACTTCCTCGATGCCTTCGAGGCGCCGGAGGAGCTCGCGGAGCTGCGCAGCTATCTCGGGCCGGACTACGACGAGGCCCTGCTGCGCGGTCACCAGCGCGCCGTCGATGCGGAGGAACACGCCGCCCCGGACGAGCTCACCTTCTACCGGACCAGCCGTGCCTACCTGTACGACCTGACCGTCTTCGCCATGTCCGGCACCAAGCGGCCGTACCGGCACATGATCCGCCGGATGGCGCCACCGGGCGCCCGGCTGCTGGACTACGGCTGCGGGATCGGCAGCGACGGCCTGCGCCTGCTGGACCTCGGCTACGACGTGTCGTTCGCGGACTTCGCCAATCCCAGCGTGGACTACCTGCGCTGGCGGCTCGCCCGGCGGGGCCTCGAGGCGCCGGTGCACGACGTGGACCGGGAGGTTCCCGGCGGGCAAGACCTCGTCTACTGCTTCGACGTCCTCGAGCACGTGGCGGACCCGTTCGCTTTCCTGGAGCGGCTCGAGTCGTTGGCCGACATCGTGGTGGTCAACCTGCTCGAGCCGACCGACGACGACGTCCACGTGCACAAGCCGCTTCCCCTGCGGGCGCTGCTCGACCACGTCGTCGCCCGCGGACTCGTGTCCTACCGCCTCCATCACGGCAGGTCGCACCTGGTCGCCTATCGCGGCCGGCCCGCCAGCGGGGGCGACCGGGTGGCCGGACGGCTGCGCATCGCCCGCGACAGGCTGCGTCAGCCGCGGGCCCGACCGTAGGCCAGCTCGTGTTGCGGGCCGACAACGTCCCAGTCCCATCGGCGCCCCCGCTCCACGCAGCGGCTGGCGACGGCTGGATCCGCGGCCAACGTGAGGCCGGCGAGGATGGCTGCGGCCAGCGAGTGCGGGTCGTCGGGTGCCGCGAGGCGGCCGACGTCGTCGTCGACGATCTCGGGCATGCCGCCGGAGGCGCTGCAGACGACCGGTGTGCCACAGGCCAGGGACTCGACCAGCACGAGCCCGAATGCCTCGTGGACGCTGGGCAGCACGGTCAGCGTCGCCTCGCGGTAGCGGACCGGGACGTCGGCGAGCTCGCCCGCGTCAAGGGCGTCGACATGTGGCAGGACGGCCCGCCGCACGCCCGACTCGAGGCTGTCGAACGCCGCCGACGGATCCCCTCCGCCGGACAGCACGAGCCGGGTGTCTGGCTTCGCCTCGAGCACGGCGGGGAGGGCAGTGAGCAGCACCGGTAGCCGCTTGCGCCCGTCCCCGGCGTAGGCGGGGAACAGCAGTCGGGCGGGGCCGGTGCGCAGCTCGAGCCGCGGAGAGAAGTCGGCGGTGCGCACGCCGGGCGGCAGCACGAGCGGACGCCGGCCGGTCAGCCGCTCCAGCCCGTCCGCCGCCGACCTGCTCAGGGCGGCCGGGACGCGTACGGCGGACGTCGCTCGCTGTACGAGAAGTCGGCTCCACGTCCTGACCGGGGGGTTGTCCGGGGACGGGTGGCCTAGGGCGCTCCAGACCGACGGCTGGAGCGTCATCGCCGCGGCCAGCCCGGCGGACGGCACCAGCGCGTGCACGACGTCGTAGCGCTCGCGCGTCAGATGCGGCAGGATGGACGCACCGAAGGTGTCGAGGGCGCTGACACCGTGCCGCGCCAGTCGAGCCGGCCGGCGCAGCGGCACCCGGACGGCGTGCACGCCGGCCGTCTCGTGGGCGTCCTCGCTCTCACCGGTGAGCAGGGTGACGTCGTGGCCCCGCGCGGCCAGCCAGCAGCTCAGGTCGTGGACGTAGCGCTCGCCGCCGCGCCGGACGGCGGGCCAGCCGTACGGGTGGGCCAGTGCTATCCGCACGTCAGGGCGCGAACGACGAGCCACCGCCGGCGAGCTCGCGGCGGAACCACTCGATCGTGCGGCCGAGCCCCTCGTCGAGGCTGATGCGCGGCTCCCAACCCAGGACGCGACGGGCCTTGGACGAGTCGGCGAACATCCGGGGAATCTCGGTCGGACGCTCAGCCAAGGCGCCGAAGTCGGCTGATATCGGGTCGCCCAGCAGGGCAAGGATCCGCGTCGCCAAGTCGCGCATGGAGACCTCCTGCCCGCAGCCCAGGTTGAACAGCTCGCCGTCGATGCCGGGGGTCACGAGCAGCCGGACGAAACCGTCCGCGAGATCCTCGACATAATTGAACTCGCGGGTCTGCGCCCCCTTGGTCATCGACAGCGGCCGCTTCTGCAGACCGCGGGCAATGATCTCGGGGATGACGCGGTCGGGCGACTGCGCAGGGCCGTAGGCGTTGAACGGGCGCACGCGGACGATGGGCCAGCCGCGCGCCTCCGAGAAGAGCTGGCAGTACTGCTCTGCCGCCTGCTTGGAGACCGAGTACGGCGAGATCGGATGCACCGGGCCCTCCTCGTGGAAGGGCACATCGACGTCACCGTAGATCTCACTCGTACCGGTGTTGACGAAGCGCTCGTAGCTGCCTGGCGCGAGCGCTACGAGCAGGTTGACGGTGCCCTGCACGTTGGCCTGGATGCACTCGTCGATGCGTTGCCACGACTTCCCCACATGGGTGTAGGCCCCGAGGTGCAACACGAACTGGGGGCGGACCGTGTCGGCCAACTGCTCGAGTGCGCCGCGGTCGGTGAGGCTGGCCTCGTGCAGGGTGATGCGGTCGCGCAGGTCGAGCAGCCGGGTCGGGTAGACCGACGACACGCTGCTCGTGAGTGCGTGCACCTCGGCCCGCTCGGCGACCAAGCGGCGGCTCACGTGAGAACCGATGAACCCCGAGGCCCCGGTGACGAGGATGCGTCGTCCTGCGAGTGACCCGCCGGAGGTTTCCTGTTCAGCCACGGTGCTCCTCCATGCGTCGCGAGCCGATCCAGCTCGAGCACATCCTTGTGCGTATCCATCGAACGCCAGAAACCGTCGTGCCGGTGGGCGTAGAGCCGGCCGGCGCTGCCCAACGCCGGCAGCATGTCGCGTTCGAGACTCGCTCCGGCGCCTGCGACGGCGACGACCGCCTCAGGCTCGAAGACGAAGAACCCGGCGTTGACCGGGTGGTCGGGCAGCCGAGGCTTCTCGGTGAAGGCGCGCACCTGGCCCCGGTCGTCGATCAGCAGCGTGCCGTACGGCGAAGGCAGGGGGACGACCGTGACCGTTGCGCCTGCCCGAGAGCTGCGATGCAGGCGCAGCAGCGCAGCCAGGTCGACGTCCCCGACGCCGTCGCCGTAGGTCAGGAAGAAGGTCTCGTCAAGGTGCGGCAGGCACTGCACGAGGCGCTCGCCGGTGTCGGCCTGCTCCCCGGTGTCCACGACGGCCACGGTCCAGTCGGCGGGCAGCGTCGTGGCCCAGTCGGCGATGACGTCACCCTTGTACCCGGTCGCGAGGACGAAATCCGTGACTCCCTGGCCGGCGTAGATGTCCAGGACGTGGTGCAGGACGGGCCGCCCGCCGACCGACAGCATCGGCTTGGGGATCTCCGCGGTCGCGGGCCACGCTCGCGTCCCCTGTCCCCCGCACAAGACGACGGACTTCACAGCAGCACGGATCCCACCGGCGAACCATAGCGACTGCGATCAAAGCAGCGGGCGGTGTGCACGCATGCTGCCCGTCACCAGAGCGGCCAGCCCGACAAGGTCGCCGACGGCGATCTGGGTCGTGCGGACCGCGCGCGGACGTCCTGGGCGACCGGCGGCGGCGTGCCAGCACAGGCGCGCCCAAGGCAACGCCGCCGTGGCCGGCCCGGCCCGCCGGGTGGCGGCGGCAAGCAGCAGACCGAGCACACCGATGTCGACGCAGGCCGTGCGTCGGGACAGGAAGATGCCGAGCACGGCGTTTCGTCGCACGGCCGGGACGGCGCGAGCCAGCAGCGGGAAGCCGCCCAACCGGTAGCGCTCCTGCAGGAAGCCGCGGTAGCTGCCGGGGAGCACACGGTGCTCGACCACGGCGTCGTCGCGAAGGACGACCCGACCGTGCCGGGCAAGCGCTGACCCGAGCAGGACGTCCTCGCCGAAGGCGCGACCTGACAGCATGCGGTGCGCAGGGAAGCCGCCGACCTGAACGAAGCTCTCCCGCCGGCACCCGAGGTTGGCCGTCTCACACAGCCCGGTCACCGACTGCACGGTGAGCGAGCGCCCCCACGGCCCGGCCCAGCCGTCGGACTCCGGTTGCGTCCGGCCCTGCACGACAGCGACCGCGGGATCGGCGAGCCCGGCGGTCAGCGCCGACAGCCAGGTGGCCGAGGGCAGGCAGTCGTCGTCGGTGAAGGCGAGCAGCGGCGCACGGGTCCGCTCCGCGGCGGTGTTGCGGGGTACGGCCGGCCCGTCGTGGAAGGGGACCCGCAGGACATGGGCGGGGACCTCGGTGCCGGCCACCCAGCTGGTCAGCAGCTGCCAGGTGCCGTCAGGGGAGCCGTTATCGCAGATCACCACCTCGAACGAGCCGTGGTCCTGAGCGTCGAGGCACGCCAGCAGACCCCTCAAATATTGGCTTCGGGCATGAGTGGAGACGACGACCGCGACCTCGGCGGGCCTACCGAAGGTCCGGCTCGACGCCTGCTCGAGCGGTGCCACGGTGACCGGCGTGGGTAGCGCTGCGGCGTGCAGCTCCTCCAGGCTCTCGGCGAGCCGGTCGGCAGTGAGCAACTCCGCGGTGGCCTGGCCACCGCGGGTGAGCCGGTCGCGCAGGGCCGGGTCGGTGGCGAGGCGATTGACCGCCGCCGTGACGGCGACCGGGTCGTTCTTCGGCACGGCGAGGCAGTTGACACCGTCGACGAGAAACTCCGCTGAACCGCCCTGCCGTGTCGCCACGACCGGCGTGCCCTGCGTCATGGCCTCGAGCGGGACCAGCCCGAACGGCTCGTCCCACCGGCTCGGAAAGATGACGGCATCGGCGGCGGCATAGCGTTCGCGCAGCTGCGAGCGGGGGACGGCCGAGAAGATGACGCGCTCGCGCACCCCCAGCTGCTCCGCCAGCTGCTCGAGTTCGGCCAGGTGCTCAGGGTCGGCCACACCGAGCAGCTCGAGATGGACACCGGGCAGCAGGGGCAGGGCCCGCACCGCGGTGTCGAAACCCTTGCGCGGTTCGAGCCGGCCGACGCCGAGCAGCCGGCCGCCCCACTGCCTCGGCGGATCGTCGATCACCGAGAAGTCGGCACCGTCGACCCCCAGCGGAATCACGACTGCGTCACCGAATCCCCAGCGCCCACGCGCCCGCACCGAGTCCCGCGTGAACGCGCTCACGAAGAACGCGCGGTGCCGGTCGAGGTCGGGCAGCGAGGTCGGCAGGCCGGTCAACCGGTCGGCGAGCGCCCGAAACGCGGCCGGCCGCCGGCTCCAGCCGTCCAGCCACGCATCGGTGGCCGGCGCGTAGACCGGCCAGTCGTCGCACAGGTTGAGGACCATCGGGACTGCGGCGCGCTCGAGCGCCGTGAGCAGCGAGAGCGGCATGCCCCCCATGTGCCAGACCGAGGCCACGTCGGGGCGCAGCTCGTCGAGCGCCCGGCGCAGGGCCCGTGCGTTTCGCCGTTCGAGGGTCCACCGCGTACGGATCGGTGGGCGGACAAAGGCGTGCTCCGCCCAGTACCACTCGAGCTCGCGCCGGACGTGCGGCTGGATCTGCGGAGGCTCGACGACCCCAGTGACCGTCGTGCCGGTTGTGAGGACGAGCACCTCGTGACCGCGCGCCCGCCACCGGTCGACGACGTCACGGCAGGACATCTCGTAGCCGCCGAGGGCGTTGGGGGGGTAGAGGTTCGTCAGGACGAGGACGCGCATCTCAGCACCCGCGCTGCAGGCCGAGATGCGCCGGAACCTGCCGCCACCAGAAGTGGCGCAGATCGGTCGTGCCCGCACTGGCAGCGGCGCGCAGTGCCCCCGCCGCGTTCAGGCCCTGCCAGGCGGCGCCTCTCGTTCGTCCCAGGTAGCGCCGCGTCACGTGGTTGGCGTTCGCGATCATGACCCGTTCCCGCGCCTCCCCCCACCGCTGGGAGCCCGACGCGTTGCCGACGTGGCGTACGACGGCGTCCGGGGCGAGCCAGATCTGCCAGCCCGACCGTCGGGCGCGCCAGCACCACTCGAGATCCTCGGCGTACATGAACAGCGACGGCTCGAACCCGCCGAGCGCGTCGACCGCCTCGCGGCGCAGCAGCACGGCGGCGCCGACCGCCCAGCCGATCTCGTGCGGCTGCGTGGGGGCCCGCCACGGCTGCGGGCGCAGCGCCGACGACAGGGCGCCCAGCAGGCTCGGCAGGTCGTGTCCCGAGGGCTCGACGACACCGTCCGGGCGGCGCAGGAGCGGCGCGATCGCCGCGGCACGCGGACGCGCCGCGGCGACATCGACGAGCCGGCGCAGCGCCCCCGGCTCGGGCCACGCGTCGGAGTTGAGGGTGACGAACCACGCGGCGCTGCTGCGGGCGAGCAGCGTGTTGACGCCGCGGGCGAAGCCGACGTTGTCACCCTCGTCCACCTCGATGTCGGGGAAGCGCGCCCGGATGGCCGCGGCAGTTCCGTCGGTGGAGCCGTTGTCGCGGACGAGCACCCGCAGGTCGACGTCGGCGCTGGCCGCGACCAGCCGGGCGAGCGCGTCGAGGGTGAGCTCCCGGGTGTTCCAGCATACGACGCCCACGTCGACCCTCGGTCGCGGCAAGGGATCCGGCGCGCGACTGTCCGAGGCCATCGTCGCGGAGCGTAACAGCCATCCGGTGGTCAACGACCCGTGAGCCGCCCCGTCACCCGGGCGGCGCTCGCCACCGCGTGCACCGGGGCGAGCTGCCGGCGTCGCAGGGGCGGCCCATCGGCGGCCACGGCGTCGACCACCAGGCCGAGCGGCAGCACGAGCGCGCGATCGCGCCACGGCGGGGGCCGGTCGCCGCGTGCCGAGAGGGCGGCCCACCCGGCGCCGAGCCGCCGGTGCAGCTGCCAGGTCTGGGCGAGCGTCGCGCGGGGTCGGTGCCGCACGGCGACCTCCGGCGCGTACGCCGTCACGAACCCGGCGGCAGCGGCCCGGCGTCCCCAGTCGAGGTCGCCGCTCGACCGCAGCGCCGGGTCGAAGGGCCCGACCGCGTCGAGCACGGCCCGGTCGACCCACAGGTTCGCGGTCGCCGCGAAGCCCTGCTCGGCGACCAGCTGGTCCTGCCGCAGGTAGAGCGCCCGGTCGTAGCGCTCCCAGATCGTTGGCGTCATCGACGCCTCAGCCAGCACCGCACCGCCGAACAGCGGTGCCGGAAAGGCCGATCCGCTCATCACCCAGCGCGCCGTGGGCACGCAGTCGGCGTCGGTGAACGCCAGCCGGTCGCCGCTAGAGACCGCGATCCCGGCGTTGCGGGCGGCGTAGGACCCCCGCCGCGACTCCAGCACGACGACCGGCTGCAGTGGGTGCGAGCGGGCTACGGTCACACTGTCGTCCGCGGAGCCGTTGTCGACCACGACGACCTCGACGTCCGCAGCGCCCTCCTGGCCGGCCAGGGCGTCCAGGCAGACGGCGAGCCGCGACGCGTCGTCCAGCACGGGGACGATCACGGAGATGGCAGGGACCGAGACAGCGGGCACGAGCGGGAGGGTAGACGGGTGGAGATCACGGTTGTCTTGCCGACGTTCCGCCGTCAGGACAGCCTTGCCCGCGCGCTGGCCGGGCTGGCGGCGCAGACCACGACGTACGACCTGGTCGTCGTCGACAACGATGGTTCCCCGCACGCGCCGGTACGACTGCCGGCCGGCATGCCGGGTCGGGTGGTCCGCGAGCCCACACCGGGGGCGGCTGCGGCGCGAAACCGCGGTCTCGCCGAGACGCGCACCCCGCTGGTTGCGATGCTCGACGACGACGTGGTCCCAGCCCCGGGGTGGCTCGCCGCGCTGGCCGCTCCGGTCCGCGCCGGGCAGGCCGACCTCACCGGCGGACGAGTCGTGCTGGACCCTGACGTGGTCCGCCCGCGTTGGCTCGCGCCTGCGCTGGAGGGCTACCTCACTGCGCTCGATCTCGGCCCCGCCCCCCGTCCCCTTCTCACTCGGGAGTCCCTGTTGACCGCTTCGCTGCTGACGAGGGCCGAGTTGCTCCGACGGACCGGCGGTTTCGCTCCCGAGCTGGGCCCGCGCCCCGGGCGCCAGCTCGTCGGTGACGACGTCCAAGTGGTGCGTGACCTGCGCGCGGCCGGCGCCCGTGCCATGTGGGTGCCCGAAGCGGTGGTGGTGCACGAACTGCCGGGCGAGCGGCTGCGCCCCTCGTGGTTGCTGCGTCGCGCCTATTTGCAGGGTCGCAGCGACTGGCGGGTCGACCGGCCTGTCCTGGCCGGCCGGCGGTGGGGCGGCGCGCGCGTGGCGGCCGGCTGGCTGAGTGGGGAGCTGCGCAGCCGTCGGCGGGAGGGTTTGCGTCCCGACGTCGCCTTCCACACCCTGTGCGACCTGGCGCGTACGGGCGGCGCGTTCGCCGAGGCGGCCTCCTGGCGGGTTGCCGCGTGAGTCGTTTCGCCCCGGTAGTGCTGCTCTTGGCGGCCCTCGCCTTCGTCGTCGGCGCGGCGGTCGCCGGAGTGCTGGCCGCAAGCGTCGCCCCGACGTGGCAGAGCACGGCCGTCCTCGACATCGACCAGCCGCTGCTCGTCGCCTCGTCCAACGACTCCTCGGTCCTCGAGAAGCTCAGCCGGCTCCGCTTCAAGTATGTCGGACTGGTCGGCACCGAGCGCATCGCCCTGCCGGTCGCCGAGGCCCTCGATGAGGACGTCGAGCAGGTGCGGGACCGGCTCGGCGCGACCGCCGAGCCGACCGACCTGCTGCTGCGGGTGACGGGCACGGCCGAGGACCCGCAGCGTGCGCGCCGGACCGCGGACGAGTTGGCCACCGTTCTCACCGACTTCGTCGAGAAGGAGCAGGAGGACGACGGGGTGCCGCTGCCGCAACGGGTGCGGTTGGAGATCGTCGACGTCGCCCTGCCGGCCGAGCAGATCGGACCGGCCCGCGGGCAGATCGCCGTGATCGGCGTTCTCTCCGGCGCTCTGCTGGCCGGAGCCGTCCTGGTCGGTGCGGCCCTGATCGGTTTTCGGGACCAATAGCTGTGGCGCTGCTGCTGCTCGGTCTCGCGGCCCTGGTCGTCCGCCGTCCGCCGGCAGCCGGCTTCGCCCTGCTCGTGGCGACCATCGTCCTGCTGCCGGCCGACCTGGTCGTGCCGAACGGCTATTCCCCGCTGCCGACGGTCACCCGGGTGGTGGTTCTCGCCGCCGCCGCCGGCCTGCTGCTCAGCCACCGGCAGGCCTTCGCCGTCACCCCCGTGCACCTCGCTGCAGCGCTGTTCGCTCTCGTGACGGTGTTCACCGGTGTCGCGCTGGCACCGACGGGTGTCCGGCCGCGCGACGCGGCGCTCGACTGGGTATCGCTGGTCGAGCCGCTCGCCGTCTTCGTGGTGGCGCTCGGGGCGCTGCGGGCCACGGAATACCGACCTCTCGCGATGCGGGTGCTCGGCCGGGTCACCGTCGCCGCGGTGGTGCTCGCCGTGCTGGAGCGGGCGCTCGGCATCTCGTGGGGGCAGCTGGTCGGCGGCATCGGCGAACCGCTCGAGATGCGGGCCGGCGAGTCCCGCGTCCGGGTCGGCTCGGAGTTCGCCCTCGCCTTTGCGTGGACCGTCGGGGCTCTTGTCCCAGCCGCGATCGTCGTCGCCCGCCGTCGAGGCCCGCTCACGGAGCTGGCCGTGTTCACCGGCTGCCTGCTCGCGGCGTACTGGTCGTTCAGCCGCTCGGCGCCACTGGCCTTCGCGGTCGGGATCGGCGTGCTGATCGCCGCTGACCGGGACCGTCGGCTCGCTATCGGCGCGGCAGCCACCGCCGTGGGTCTCGCCTCGGTGTTCGCGTTCGTGCCCGCGGTGTCCGACCGCTTCGCCACCGCCGTGGACCCCGGAGCCATCGCCGTGCGCACCGAGCGGCTGCCTATCGTGCTCGAGGCCGCGGCGCAGCGGCCGCTGCAGGGCATCGCCCTGTCCGGCACCGAGCGCCTGGGTATCACGGCGACCGACAACGCCTTCATCCTCGCCTATGTCGAGACGGGCGTGCTCGGTGCGGTGCTGCTGGTCTTCTCGCTGGGCTGCGGTCTGGTGTGCGCGGCCCGGGGGCTGTGCGGCCCGGCCGGCCCGGATCGAACGACCTGCGCAGCGGCTGTCGCCGGGGCTCTGGTGCTCGTCACCGGGGGAGTGGTCTTCGACTCCCTGCAGGTACGCGGGACCGCTGACCTGCTGTGGCTGCTTCTCGCGGTCGGCGTCGCCGCCTCGGAACGGGCGGTGGGGCGCCAGGCAATGCCGCGGCCCTGGCGTGACGTGCCGCTGGTGCGGGTTGCGCTGGTCGCCGGGGCCCTCGCCGCCGGGGTGGTCTGGTCGTACGCCGCGCCGTCGCACACGGCTGTCACCGTCATCTTCGAGACGCTCCCTCCCGCAAGGCTCATCGGCTTCGGTGACCCGGTCGACGAGGGCCGCCGGCTGATCGGCACGACCTGCGCCGTGGCCGGGGTCTACGCCGCCCGCGACGACGGGGTCTCACTCGACTGCCGCGACCTCAACGGGCCCTCTGGCGTGGGCGAGCTACGGGCGCAGGCCGCCGACGTGGAGCGGGCGACGCAGGCTTTGGTCGAGCTTCGCCAGGTGGTGGTCGAGCAGACCCGGGTCCAGAGCCTGACCTTCCGGCTGGTTATGCCGCCGCAGACCGGGCGTCCCACGGTGGCGCGCACGGCGCCGGTGTGGTTGCCGCTGTCGATGCTGCTGATCGTGCTGTTCGTGCCGTCAGGGCCGCTGCGCCGCTTCGAGAGCCGCCTTGCGGACCCGCGCGGCTGGTCGCGGCGCGTGGACGGCGAGGACGTCGGCCCGCGCGCGTCCGGCCAGGTCGGCGCGGAGCTCGGGCTGCCGCAGGACGGCCGCGAGCGCCGCGGCGAACCCGTCGACGTCTGACACGACCACCGCATCCGACCCGAGTCCCTCGGCGCCGGCCCGCGTGGTCACGACGGCCAGCCCGAGGGCCGCCGCCTCCAGCACCTTGACCTTGGGTCCACTGGTGTGTGGGCACGGGAAGGCGAGCACGGCGGCCCGCGACAGCACGTCGACCGACCGGGCCACCGGCCCGAGGACCTGCACGCCCACCCCGTCGGCGACGCCCACGTCACCGCGGCCGGCCAGCAGCAGGCGGGCGCCCGGCACCGCCGCCCGCACCGCCGGCCAGCCGGCCAACAACGAGCGCAGGGCCATCCGGTTCGGCGGCCAGCGCCAGTCGGCGACCAGGGCCGCCACCGGCTCCTCGACCGCCCGGATCGCCTGGGGCGGCACCGGCAGGGCGACCGGGATCGCGGTGCCGTCGGCCCACCCGGCCACCCGCTCCGAGTAGGTCAGGAGCCGCCGTCGCGGCAGCCGGCGCAGCCGGCGGTCGGCCCGCAGGTCCTGCACCTGCCGGGCCGTGGGGCGGCTTCCGAGCGCGGCCACGTCGAGCGCGGTGGCGTAGTGCAGGGTGGCCACCCCCCCGGCAGGCAGGGCGGCGGCCGACAACGGGTCGTCGGCGACGGCGAGGCCGGCCGGCTCCCAGCCCACCCGCAGGACGTCGCTGCGTGGACGCAACAGCGCCCGGCTGCGGGTCCGCCACGCCGCCTCCGACGCAAGCGGGGACCAGGTGCACCAGGGCGGCAGGTCGACCGGCTGCGCCGGTGCCCACGAGGTGACGTGCACCTCGACCCCCTCGGCCAGCAGCCCCTCGCAGCTCGCCAGCAGCACCCGTCCGGCAGCGGTCCCCTCGGGCGCGGGCAGGTGGCCGGTCAGGAGGTCGACGCGCACGACTCCCACACCTGCTCGAGCCGGGCTGCGCTGCGCGCCCAGCTCAGCTCGGCGCCGGCCCGCTCGCGGTTGGCCTGCCCCAGCGCCCGTCGGCGGGCAGGGTCCTGAAGGAGCCCGACCACGAGGTCGGCGAGCGAAGCCGGACCTTCGCCTACCAGCACCCCGCTGGAGGCGCCGATGCCCTGCACCGCAAGCGGACTTGTGACGACGGGCAGGCCGGCGGCCATGGCATCGAGCACCTTGTTCTTCACCCCGTGGCCCGAGAACATCGGGGTCACCAGGACGCTGGCCCGGCGCAGTGCGGTGGCGACGTCCGGCACGCCGCCCGTCACCTCGGCGTCGAGCGCTCGCAGTGCCCTCGTCGGGTGACGTCCGATCAGCAGCACGCGGGCGCCCGGGACATGGGCGCGCACCAGCGGCAGCACGTCGGCCACGAGCGTCCGGGCAGCCGACACGTTGCTCGCCGCGTCGTAGGCGCCGAGGAAGGCGAGGACCGGCTCGTCGGTGACCTCTCCCGCTGCCGGCAGGTCGACGCCGTTCGGCACGACCCGGACGACCGCCGCCGGGACCTGGCGCTGCAGCAGTTCGGCGTCCTCGGCGCTGCGCAGGACGACCGCCGCGAGGTGGGGGTAGTGCTTCGCCTCGTGGGAGGCGACTCGCCGCGCCTGCCCGAGATCGAACGCTCGGGCTGAACTCGGGCGGGTGCGGTTGGACAGGTTCGCCGACCACGGGTCGACTGCGTCGTGAACGGCCGGCACGCCGTCGAGATGACGGTGCAGTGCGGCGGTCCCCCAGCCGAACAGGTGGACGATGTCGGGCCGGCTCGTCGCGATCTCTTCCCGCACGTCGGCGACCAGTGCGGGCCGCTCGACGTAGCCCACGTGCGCTGGCTCGGCGCCGCTGCGCAGCCGCCGCCGCACCGCGTCCACCGGGGCGGGCATCGACCGGCCGTACCACCGCGTCGGGACCGGTAGCGTCGGTGGCACGGCCCGCCGGGTGGGGGCGCCGGCGCTGAGCAGCACCATCTCGTGCCGGGTGGCGAGCTCTCGGAGGTGAGCGTGCAGGACAAGGCAGGCCCCGTCCCCGCCACGCCACGGCTCCCACGCGGAGACCACGACGACGCGCACACGGCCGAACCTAGTCGGGCGCTGTGCGTCGTCGTCGCGACGCGCGACCGGGCGCACCTGCTGGCGGGCCTGCTCGATGCCCTCGAGCAGGTGCTGCGCCCGGCCGACGAGGTGCTCGTCGTCGACTCGGCGAGTCGGACCGACGCGACGGCGCGGTTGTGCGCGACGCGCGGTGTGCGGGTCCTGCGGGTGACCGAGCCGGGCACCTCGCGGGCCCGCAACGCGGGCTGGCACGCGGCCTCGGCGGAGCTGGTCGCCTTCACCGACGACGACTGCCGCCCACAGCCGGGCTGGGCCGTCGCCCTGTCAGATGCCCTGTCCGACAGGGACTTCGTCACCGGCCGGGTGCTCCCCGACCGCCCCGTCGCGGTGCCGATCAGCCTGCTGGACGATGAGCACGGGCGCGACCTGTCCGAGCGCGACGTCGTCGGTCACGGCGCCAACTGCGCCTTCCGCCGCGAGCTGCTCGAGCGGCTGGGCGGGTTCGACGAACGGTTCGGACCGGGCACCGCGCTGCGCGCCGGGGAGGACGGCGACCTGCTGCTGCGGGCCCTGCGCCTCGGGGCGCGGGGTCGCTACGAGCCCACCGCTGTCGTGGTGCACCGGCAGTGGCGCAGCCGCGCGCAGGCGCTGCGCCTGTCCTTCGGGTACGGACTGGGCCAGGCAGGCGGGGCGGTCCACCGCGACGCCGGTGTGCGGACGGCGGTCTGGGACGACGGCTTCGCCGCCGCCGCGCGCGACATCCGGTCCGGATATCCCACGGGCGCCGTCGCCGGACTCCTGCGCGGCGCCGGCGCGCTCGTCGGTGCAGCGACGGCACGGCGGCGCCGGTGATCGTCGTGAACGGCCGTTTCCTCGGCCAGCGTCCCGGCGGTCTGCAACGCACCGCCCGCTCACTGCTCGAGGCGCTGCGCGAGATCGTCCCGGTCGAGGTGGTGGCGCCCTCTGCCGACCCGCTGGCCGACGTCGTGCTGCCCGTCGGTAGGGGGCGCGCCGCCGGGCAGCTGTGGGAGCAGGTGCTGCTGCCGCGGCAGGCGGCCGGCCGCCTCGTGCTCTCGCTGGCCAACACCGCGCCGCTCGCGGGACACAACGCTGTCCTGGTGCACGACCTCGCCCCGCTCGTCGGCCCGCAGTGGTTTCACTGGTCGATGCGGGTGTACGGCCGGCTGGTCCTCACCGCCGCCCGCCGCGCCGACGCCGTTCTCACGGTGTCGCACTCGGTTGCCGCCGAGCTGCGCGGCCGCGGCCTGCCGGTCGCCGGTGTGGTGCACCCGGCGGTCGACCCGGTCTTCGTCCCGGCGTCGGCGGCAGAGGTGTCGTCGGTGCGCCACCGCTACGGCCTGCTGCGGCCGTACGCCCTGCTGGTGGGCTGGGCCGATCCGCGCAAGGACGCGCAGCTCGCGGTGCGGGCGCACCTGTCGGCGCTCGCCCGGATCCCGCACGACCTGGTCCTGCTCGGCGGCCGCCGTAGCGTCTTCGCCCCCGTCCTGTTGCCCGGTGTGCCGTCGGTGCACCCGCTCGGCCACGTCACCGATGCCGAGGTCCGCGCCCTGCTCACCGGGGCAGTGGTGCTGCTGTTCCCCAGCCGCTACGAAGGATTCGGCCTGCCGCCCCTGGAGGCGCAGGCCTGCCGGACGCCGTCGCTGGTGGCCGACCTCCCGGTGCTGCGGGAGAGCACCGGCGGCCAGGCAACCTTTCTCGCGGTGGACGACGAGCAGGCCTGGGCCACAGCGTTTCTGGCGGCGCTGCGGAAGCCGGCAGTCGTGGGACCGCCGCCCGCTCGCAGCTGGCGCGAGGCGGCTCAAGAACTGGTCGACCTGCTGCCCTGAGCGAGCTGCTCCATCACGTCGTCCACCCGCGCGACGTGGCCGTCCCATGACCGAGCCGCGGCCGCGGCGACCGCGGCCGGCCGCATGCTCTCCAGTGCCGGACCGCCCCGCACCACCTCGGCCATCCGGTCCGCCCACACCGCGGCATCGGGCGGCAGCAGCCAACCGGTCCTGCCGTGGGCCACCGTCGTGCGCGGTCCGCCGGAGTCGACCGCCAGCACGGGCGTACCGGCGGCCATGGCCTCGAGCACCACCATGCCGAAGTCCTCGTTGCGGGCGGGGAACAGCAGCGCCGTGGCTCCGGAGTAGAGCTCGCGCAGGCGGGCGTCGGACGGTGCGATCTCGAAGCTCACCGGAAGTCCGGCCGCCTGCTGCCGCAGCGCCGCGAGGTAGGGCCGGCTCTTCACGTCTACCATGCCGGCGACGACCAGGCGGCTGCGCGAACCCGGCGCGGAGTCGCAGAGCAGGCGCAGCGCCTCGATTGCGAGCTCGACCTGCTTCTGCCACATAATCCGGCCGGCGTAGAGGAACACCGGCTTGCGGGGACCGCCGACCGTGCCGGTGAACCACGCGCGGTCGACCCCGGGCTCCAGCACCTCGAGCGGACCGGACGGTCGCAGCCCCGCCGCCCGTACCCGCGCGAGAGTCTCGGCGCTGTTGACGAGCACATGGGAGTACGACCGCCAGGCCCGCCGGTCGACGGCCGCGAAGGCGGGGCCGACAGTGGCGAGAGCGGCCCGCCGGCCGGGCGACTGGCGTCGTACGACGTCGTGCGCAGCCGGGTCGTGCAGGATCTTGAGCGGCGTGTGGCAGTAGGCCACGACCGGCCGCCGGGCCCGCAGCGCCACCAGGTCGCCGAGTCCCTCGGAGGAGACGAGCAGCGCGTCCGCGGCGGGCAGTCTCGCCGTCGCGAGGGTGCGCGCGGCGTGCACGAGCGGTCCGAGCGAGCGGCGCACCGACACCCGGGGGGAGAGCTGCACGACGTCGAGCCCGGCCACCTCGGGGTAGGTGCCGGCCGGGTCGTGGTGGTGGGTGTAGACGGTCCAGTCGTGCCGGCTGCGGGTGAGCACCTCGAGCATCCAGCGCTCGGCGCCGGAGCGCAGGTAGACCCACGGGTGGTAGAGCGCGAGCCTCACCGGCTCGGCCGCCGGGTCGCGGCGACGACCAGCCCCGCGAGCGTGCCCGCCGTACGCGTCAGCGAGCTCGCCACGCCGAAGCCGTACACGCGCCGCAGGTCACCGGGCACCGGCCGCAGGCCGTGCTCCCACAGGGCGGCGCGCGCGATCCGGCGACCGCGCGGGCCGCCGTTCCACACCGCCCGCGCGCCGGCGCCCTTGCCGTAGCCCCAGTCGAGCCGCAGCAGCGCGCGCCGGTCGCGCCACTGCTCGTGGTGCGCGAGCAGCGCCGGGGCGTAACGGCCAAGATGCCCGGCCAGCACCAGCCGGTCCAGCAGCTCGACGTCCTCCGCTGCGCAGAACCAGGTGCCGGGCCCGAGCCGCCCGTCGAAACCACCGACGCGGGCGAGGACGTCACGGCGTACGACGAGGTTGGCGCTGACGCCGAGCACCTCGCGGCTATGCCGATCGAGCAGCGTCTCCGGGACGTCCGGGGTGACGGCGACCGGTCGCTCGATGCCGGCCTGCGCGGGTGGGACCGCGACCCGGCCGCAGGCGAAGTCCACCGCCGCGAGGGCCCCGTCGAGGGCGTCCCGCCAGCCGGCCGCCACGCGTACGTCGTCGTCGAGGAAGGCGACGACCGACCCGGACGCCGCCTGCCAGCCGGCGTTGCGGGCCCGGCTCGCGCCGGCCTGCTCCACCCGCAGGACGCGGGCGTCGCTCGTTACCGGGACCTGCGAGGCGCTGTCGACGACGAGCAGCTCGTCACTTTCGCGCAGCTGCGGCCGCAACGCGGCGACGCACGCGGCCAGGTGGGCCGGCCGGTCCCGGGTCGGGATGACGACCGTCAGCGTCATGCCGCCGACACGCTGCGGTAGGCCTTCCGCACCCGGGCCAGGCCGGCCTGCTCGCCGTACTCCGGTGCGGCGGCCGCCGCCGCCGCGGCCAGCCGGGCGACCAGCTCGTCGTCGTGCAGGATCCGGCGCAGGGCGGCGGCAAGCGCCTCGACGTCGCCGGTGGCCGCGACCAGCCCGCAGCTGCCACCCCTGGTCAGCTCCACCGAGCCGGGGTCGTCGCTGACGACCAGGGGCCGGCCGTGCACGAGCCCCTCCACCAGCGCAAGTGGCGACCCCTCCGGCCGGCGTGCCAGCAGGGACGGCAGCGCGACGGCCCGAGCGCTCGCCAGCAACGACGACACCTGCCCGCGATCCAGCGTGCCGAGCAGGACCGCCCGACCGTCGCGTACGACCCGTGAGGCGGCCAGGGAGGCCTGCGACCGGCCGCCGCCGGCCAGCAGCAGCCGGGCCCGCGGGTGCTCGACCCGGGCGAAGGCCTCGACCAGCACGTGGACGCCTTTGTCGCGGTCGAGTCGGCCGAGGAAGACCAGGTCGGTGCAGGCTGCCGCCGGGACGAGAGGCGCGGTCGGGGCGGCGGCCCACGGGGCGGCGTGGCTGACGCCGCGGAAGCCGGCTGCCGCGAACCGGGTGGCCAGCGGCCCCGACACGGCCAACACGCGGTCGACGGCATGCCTTGCCACCACGCGGTCGAGGTGCGCGCGCAGCGACTGGTAGGCGCGCAGCGCCGGGCCGCGGCCGTCGGCGTCGCCTAGCAGCCGCCCGTCGTGCGCGGTCAGCACCCGAGGCACCCCGGGCGCAGCGCCGAGCACCGAGACGGACAGCTCGCGTACGACGTTGTGCAGGTGCAGGACGTCGGGGCGGAAGCGGGCGGCGGCAGCGGTGAGCGCGCGCCGGGCGGCCGGGTCCCAGGCGTCGAGCAGCCGGGCGGCACCCGAGCGCGGCGGGCGGGAGAAGACGTGGACCTCGTCACCGGAGCGCTGCAGGGCGTCGACGAGCAGTCCCAGGTGGACCTCGGCGCCCGACGACCCGCCCGGAGGCAGGTCGTTGACGCAGAGCACCTTCAAGCGCGCTCCGTCAACGGTCGCGGCCGGTGGCCCCGAGACTGGCGCGCAGCAGCACGCCGACGGTGGCGCCGAGGATGTGCAGGTCCAGACCGGGCGCCCAGCCGTGCACGTACGCGATGTCCAGGTCGACCATCTCGCGGTAGCGCAACGTCGCCCCACCGGAGACCTGCCACAGGCCGGTCATGCCGGGACGGACGAGGTGGCGCTCGCCGTCACGCGGGCCGAACGCGTCCGGGTCGACCGGCAGCGGGCGCGGCCCGACCAGGCTCATCTGCCCGCGCAGCACGTTGACGAGCTGCGGCAGCTCATCCAGGCCGGTCCGCCGCAGGAGCCGGCCGACTCTCGTCACGCGCGGGTCGTCGGACATCTTGAACAGCAGCCCGTCGGTCGTGTTGTAGGCGGTGAGCAGCGACTGCTCGCCTTCGGCGCCGGAACGCATCGTCCGGAGCTTGACGATGTCGAACGGCGCCCCGCCCCGCCCCGTCCGGCGCTGCCGGTAGAGGCCGGGCCCACCGTCGCCGAGCCGCACCGCGAGCAGGGCCGCCAGCAGCACCGGCGACAGCAGGGCGAGCAGGGTTGCGGACAGCAGCACGTCGGCAGCCCGCTTCCCGCGCATCGCCGACGGGCCGCGCAGCGGCCGGCCGAGGGGCAGGACGCAGACCCCACCGACCCGGCGCCCGGCGTGCCCGTCGAGGAAGGCGTCCGAGCCGTACGGCACCACCGACACGTGTGCGTCGACGCCGAGCGCCCGGCGCAGCCCAGCCGGTGGGGTGGCGTTGCCGGGCAGCAGGAAGACGTGGTCGCAGCTGTTCGTGCTGACCAGCCGGGCGAGCGTGGCCGGGTCGGTCAGGCACTGCTCGTCGACGACGAGGGAGACCTGCAGCCCGAAGTCGGGATGGCGGGCGAGCGTGCGGGCCAGCGTGCGGGCCCGGTCGTCGCGACCGACGACCAGCGCCCGGACCAGATCCTTGCCGCGCTGCCGTCGACCGGCGACGACCACCCACGCGAGCACGCGGACGGCGAGCAGCGCCAGCAGGGACGATCCGGCGGCGAGCAGCGTGGGCGTTGCACCGAGGACTGGTGCGCTCAGCAGCCCGGCGACAGCGAGCGGTCCCACGAGCAGCGGAGGCCACCAGCCGGTTCCGCGGGCGACCACCCGGTCCCGGTCGCGGTAGACGCGGGCCAGTCCGAGCAGGGCGATGGCGCCGGTGGCGAAGGCCGCCCCCTCGGCCGCCGAGATCGGCAGGGCGAGCAGCACGGCGGACACGCTCAGCAGGTCGACCGCGGGAGCAACGACCCCGGGTCCTCCGGCATGGACCGCGCCGGCCGCCCGGACCGGCCAGGGGACGTGCGGCGCCGCGACGTACGGCGCGGGCAGCAGCAGGAGCCGGTCGTCGGCCGGCGAGGAGCCGTCACCCGCGACGCCGCGACGGAGGAGGATCGCCTCGTGTCGGGCGACGGACACTCGGCCACTCCTGTTCGGGTGCACTCAGCACTTCACCGGCACGCGTCGGCACCGTGCGGTGACGTGTGCCTTGTCGGGGTCACGGGGATGGATCAAATCATGACACGTCGGACCTCACAGCCGGGCACGTAGTCGTGGACGGCTAGACTTTCGCCTTTCCGGTACTGCCACCGAAGGGCGCAGATGATCCCCTCCGAGCAGCTCGCCGCAACAGACCAGGCGGCGTACGCCGCGAAGTTCCCGCTCCTGGGGCTGACCTTCGACGACGTACTGCTGCTGCCGGCAGCCAGCGACGTCATCCCGAGCCAGGCGGACACCTCCACCCGGTTGTCGCGCGGGATCCCCCTTCGCACCCCGCTGCTGTCCAGCGCCATGGACACGGTGACCGAGGCGCGGATGGCGATCGCGATGGCCCGCCAGGGCGGCGTGGGTGTGCTGCACCGCAACCTGTCGATCGAGGACCAGGCGA
>JAABUN010002840.1_pt1 | contig 29001 bp, 31 predicted proteins | sample 5559311 | NCBI WGS metagenome assembly JAABUN01 (sample SAMN10711877, study PRJNA513370) | rock metagenome | isolation source: Antarctica rocks | place: Antarctica: Victoria Land, Siegfried Peak sud | reverse complement strand
AGAAGGCATCGTGACCGTCCTGCTGACCTGCACCCGACCCGACTGCACCGGGTGCGGGCGCCGGCTCTGGCCCACCCACCCGAGCTGCCCGTGGTGCGCCGGGGCGCTTGTGCCGGCGGCTACTCCGACACCGAGATGATCATCGCGTGCGAGGTGTCAGCAGTTCGCGGCGAACCCGACGATCACGTCAGTCCTCGACACACGTTGCGGCCAGGGCATCGAACGTTTGACGGACCGCTATCACCTCGTCTGTCTGAACTCGGAATCGGTCACGGGCCTCCGTCCATGCATCAAGATCCTGATCTGCGATCGCCTGATTCATTTCCCCCACGATCCCAAAGCCTTCGCCAGCTCGGTTGAAGCCCTCGTTTGCGGTCACCACCGCTCCGCGGCAAGTAGCGAGGACATCGGTCGCGTCGGACGTCGGCGGCGCTTTTGTGACTGTGGCTGTTGCTGTCACGGTCACCGTGACAGCAGGAGCGGTCACCGTGACAGCAGGAGCCGGTGCGGCCGTGCCTTCGGCGGTACAACCTGCCAGGAATGCGATCCCCAGCAGGGCGCTCGCGGTTGTCGCGTGACCCCTCGTATTTCTCATCCCGCCATTGAACACCTACCGAGGAGGCGTCATGGCTAAGCGTTCGGTCGTCCTCAAGCTGGCTGCGGTATCAGTCCCCGCACGAGAACGTCCCCACCGCCCGCGCATGGCAGGCGGTGGGGGCTGAGTCTCAGACTTCGCGTCGGCGAACGGTGTAGAGCACCACGCCGCCGAGCATCGCGGCAGCACCCCCGATGAGCAGGCCCTGACTCTCCAGGCCAGCCGTGCCACCACCTCCTGTGTCGACGCCACCGGAGGGTGTCCCGCCCTGCATCTGGGTGCTGCCACCCTCTTCACCGCCGCCCATGGTGCCACCCGTCTCACCGCTGCCCATAGCCCCACCAGGCAAGGTCTCGCAGGCCTCACCATCATCGTCGCGGTCCAAGGCGTTGGGGTCGCTAGGGTCCGCGTCAAACGCCGCTTGCGCCTCCGCCTGGGTGTCGTAGTCGCGGCAGTTGTGGCCGTTGGCTTGGACTGGCGCAACTGCGAACAGCACAGCCGCACCTACCCCCGTCGCGGTCAGCAGTGCTCGTCTCATCTCAGGTCCCTCTCGATAGCCCCCAGCCTTTTGCGGGAGGGCAGGGGGCCCACCGTGCCCCAATCGGAGGATGGGCGTCAATGAAATGACGCCACTAACGACGAAGCCGCCCCACATCAGCACGGGGGCTGGTGTGGGGCACGGTCGTGCGTCCGGGCCGCTCGTGTCGCAGACCGGTGTGTCGCACAATGGGGAGAGCTCGCCCCGACCGGAATCGTTCCGCCGACGACTGACTGGCGGACAGTGCTGGCCCGCGAGTCGTTCCACGGGCCGGCGCCGCGCTACCAGTCCCCGAACCGGCCGAGTCAGAGCCCCTCTAGTTGTGCGACCTCAGCTCGAGCCGCGGCCACAATCTCGTCCAGGTGCGCTTGCGTCAAGCGAGAACCGTCCTCGCGCCGGATGTCCTGCTGGTCAATGCCACCTTCCATGCCGGCGCCTCCCGCCTCGAGAGTAGAGCCCTCGGCCCTCCTGCTACCAGTGCACCTGCAGACATGACTCCCGGACAGAGGCAAAGGTCCCTTGAGCCACCCCCACGATCGGGAGGACACACATCAAGGTGAGTGCTGGCGCACGCCATCCTCAGGGGCGGTCGTCCAGCCTTTCCAGAGGGCTGCCGGCCGCCTCGATGCCCGGCACCCAGCATCGCTCGGCTCGAAGCCTGTCTACGTGCTCCTGCATCGCGGTCCACCGAACGTCGAAGGCGTCCGGTTCGACTGTGGAGGCGAGGCGATCTGTGGACGGGGGCATGAGATCTACATCGGCCCGTCGAGCTCACCCCTGGATCGCGTAAATGGGTGAGGGGCGGAACGAAAAATCAACCTCCCTAGGCTCAACTGACGGCGCCGCGCCAGCTCTGCCTCGAGCACGTCGATCCGCTGGTGGCAGATGGCGCACGCCCACAGGTAGGACGTCAGGCGCCCATCGTCGGCGAAGCGCGGGGAGGACCGTGACCGGCTCGTGTGGATGCTCGAAGCGCCCCTGACTACTCCCACCCTTTGAAGTAGATCTCGGCGTCGCCGCTGAGGTTCAACCGGATCCAGACGTCCTTCCCGCGTTCGAGGTTGGGCACGATCCGGGGAAGGGCCCGCCTTAGCACGTCCAGTGCGTCCGGCTCATCACATCGCAGCCAGATGTGCTGGCCGAACAGGCGACGTCGCCGCCACTTACTGAACTCGATGTCGTGGGTGACGACCGCCGCCCGCTTGTCGTGGGCGTAGATGGCAAGTTCTTGGTCTTGTTCGCGGGCGAGGCCGGCGGCTCCCGCGGTCCAACTCTCATGGCCCTGAGCGACCAGCATGCCCACGACTCGGGCGTCCACGTCATGGTCGAGAAGGAACCGGACCACCCGGGGTACTCAGGCGCTCAGGCTGGCGACGGCATCGACGTCGGCGGGTAGGAGCTGGGGGTACGCCTGGAGAATCTCTTCCGTCGGGGTGCCGCGTTGCAGGTACCGCTGAACCGCGGCGACAGGGATGCGGGTGCCGGCGATCAGCGGCTTGCCGCCCATCGCCCCCCGACGCTGTTCGATCTGGCCCGACAGCGCCGGGTCCCTGTCGGTGCTCCGCCTGATCCGGGCCCGCAGGGGCTCCAGGTTCAGGGTCTCCGGGATGATGGTCTGGGAGGTAAGCCGGCTGCCGCTCCAGGACCCGTCTTCCAGCTGGAAGAACAGGCTGCGACCCTCGGTGGCGAACGTGATCTGGCGCAGCGGCTCGGGGTACCCAAGGTTCTGGAGGTAGGCAACGATCTGTCGGATGTGCTGCAGGCTGACACGGCGCCGGCGCAGCTCGGAAGCCACCAGTAGGGACATGACCTCAGGGAAGTAGTACAGCCTGACAGTCCTGTGCTCGCTTAGGGTCTCTCGCACACTGGGCCGGATCAGTCCGGTGCGGTCCCAGTAGCGGAGACGATCCGACGACAGTTCCGCCACCTCGGCGGCGCGTCTGGCGGTGAACGCGACCAGGCGCTCGTCGACCATGGACACTCACCACACTTTCCCCACATGCAGCGCGCGCGGCCCTCCTGGGCCCCACAGCAGGACCGTACAGCCCGGTGCCCACATATGCCCATCATTCCGAGGGCGCTAGGCGTGTGGGCCACCGCACAGCCGCTCCAAGCCTAAAGGATCACGACAACGCCCCCAGCCAGCCTCCAAGGCTGGTGCGGGGCGCAGGCGCGTAGCCAACGTCGAAGCACCCCGCCAACCTGCACGGAGCAGGTGGCGGGGCGTCGTTGCGACCGGGCAAGTCAGCGCCGGCGTCTCCTGGCCAAGGGACCGCCGAGCAGGTGCGCCCGCATGGTCAGTCGTTCCGCCAGTTCTTGTCGCTCATCGGGTCCATCAAGTCGCGGTAGTGCGCCACCCCATCGGTCAGCGGCGGGGCGTGTCCTCCGATCGGTGTTCCGGGTGCGGCGTGGCGCCTGTCGTCGGGGCGAACACCCACCTGCCCGGGGCCGTGGCCGTACCGGGACAGCTCCGGGCGTTCGGTCGTCAGCCGTCGCAGGTCGCCCCGGATCGCGTCCCGATCCACCCGGCCCTCACCGTCGACGTACCTCGCCGCATCCGTCAGGTGCACGTGCACGTCCGCCGGCCGGACGAGCTCGCGCTCTGCCTCCAGCTCGAGCATGCCCCGGCCCAGACCGTGAGCCGTGCCTGCCTGGATACCGGCGCGGACCTCCTCCGGTAGTGCGTCGAATGCGCCCATGTCCCAACCCGGGCCAGGGTCCGCCCCGGGGGTCTGCTGCTGTTCCTGAGCCTGGGCGGTTGCGGTGACGTCGAGGTGGGCGAAGTGCTCGAGCTCGGGACGCGGACCCCCGCCGAGCTCGTGCATCTGCACAGCGACCTCGTGGGCACGCTGCGACAACGGCCGGCGGTCCGGGTCGGTACCTGCGGTGCTCATGCGCTCACCCGCCGACCGAACAGTGCGGCGTGCGCCCTCTCCAGCTCCTCGCGGTCCGGAAGCCACACGTCCTTCCGCTGCGCCACCCGGCACAACCGCACAGGCCCGGCCAGGCCGGTCGGTTCCGTGTGACCACCGTCAGGCTGGCGGAACTCATGCAGCTGCCGTCCCACGTACTCCTGCCAGGTCTCATCGCCGGGCAGACGACTTGCGTCGCTTCCACCGACTCCCGGCACCCCGACACCACAGGCAGCCATCGCAGCCAGCTGCGCCAGGCGCAGCCGCTCGTACCGGGCAGCGAGCGGACCCAGCTCGAGCAGGGCATTGCGCTGCGCAGAGGTGGCGCCGGCCACAGCCGTCGCATCCTCCATCGGCAGACCGCCCAGCGCGGTGCAAGCGTTGCGTGCCGCTGTCAACAGCGGGTTCAGCTCCTGACGCAGGCCCGCGAGCAGCTTCGGAAGAGCCTCTGCGACGGCCGACTGCCACCCAGAACGCACCTGCTCGTGCATCGTCAGCGCGATGGACAAACGCAGGGGGCCCACGACGTTCTCCGCCAGAACAGCCTCCCGGAGCGCATCGTCGAACTCGGCCGGGTCCACAGGGCGACCAGCCAGCAGGTCTGCGGTCGCGGTACTGACCACCTCCCCCACGGTGGGCCCCCGCGGGGGGTCTCCGCCAGCTCCCGCACCCGATCCTGCGCGGTGAGCGCCGCAGACAGCGTCGGCGGCACCACCGGGTAGGCGCCCGCGGACAGCAGTTGCCGGAAGAGGATGTTCGCGGTCGCGGTCGTGCGGAGGCTGTGCGGACCAGCCTTCTTCAGAACCTCGGTCACATCAGTGGTGTTCATGGGTGTTCCTTCCTTCGTGGTTGTTGTCATTCGTCCTCCAGCTGGAGCCCTCATGCCCCTGGCCTCGGTCCACCCGCGAACGGGTTGTCTTCGTCGGCGCGCCGTCTCGGGTCGTCCAGCACCCCGATGCGCCCCCTGGCGTCGGGAGTCAGCCCCAGCTCACGCGCCCAGTACCGCAACTGCGTCGCGCACTCGCGCATCGCCACCGTCGCAGGGTTCTTCACCAGGCGGCCCCGGTCCTTGTCGCTGCGACCAGCCACGACCGCGCCATTGGTACTCACGTCCTGCGCAGCGGACAGGAACGACGACCAGTAGCAGCAGTACGCCACGACCGCAGCCCGATCACCCTCCCGGAAGCGCGTCTCGTCGCCGGCGAACACCTCCGCCAGGCGCACCCACTCCGCCCTGGCCGGGTCGTCCAGGACCGCCGGGACGACCTCGAAGTCCAGACCCGTGCCGCCCACCGCGGCATCGCGATGCAGCTCCGCAGCAGCAACGTCAGGACCCCCACCCAGCAGCTTCAACCCCTGCGGCGCCCGTCGATTCGGCATCAGAACCCTCCTCGTCCAAAACGCGTTCCGAACCGGAGCGGTAAGAGCTCGCCTACCCGGCGGTCCCTGGGCGACTTTCCGGTGAAGGGGCGCGTCCCACCCCCCTGGCGGTGAGGTGCCGCGCCGTGGCGCAGGTCCGGTCTCGGCGCAGGAAAGGGACTGCACTCTCGGGCCTTCGTTCCCGTGCCCACAGGTGTGGGCTCGTCGCGGGTGGCGTTGACGCCCGGCGCGGCTGTCATGGGTTCTCCCTGCGGGAGCGGCGGGCGTGAGCGGCGCGGTGCTTCTTGCGGTTCCGGTCGCGTGCGCGGTGGCGCGGCCAGGTGTCCGGCTGTCCGGACCTGTGGCGTCGTTCGGACAGCCCGGGTGGGCCGCCCACGGTGATGATCTGTTGTTCATGACTGAGGTCTCTCTCATCAGTGGTCCTCTCGGTGAAGGGAAACGGCGCCACAGGCAGGGCACCGGTCGATCCGTACCCCGGTGCCGTCTGACAGCCGGGAGGTCGTGGTGGTGGGTGCGGGCAGGTCGCAGCCGTAGCGGTGGGTCACGAGGCGGCCTGCTGCGAGCAGTGGGACCGGTGGCCCTGCGTTGGCACGTGCGCTTCACAGTCAGGGCACCGGCCCGGACCGGCCAGGCCCAGACGTAGCGGTGTAGCGCTTGTAGCGGCAGCAGGAGCCAAGAGGCGCGGGTCCGTAGCGCTTTGGATCCCTAACCCTGGGTGGGTTGGGTCAGCCTTCGTAGTGGCGTCCTCGCCGGCCGCTACATGCCTGTCCGGGTCGGAGGGTTCAGGCAGGTACCGGACCCATGCATCGAGCAGGTCCGTGCGCTCGTAGCCGCGGGTGTTGCGGTCCCCGAACCGGAGCTGCTTGGGCTTGATGCCGTACCTGCCCAGCCTGCGGGAGAGGTTGCGGGAGTCGAGCGTCTTGCCTCGGATGTCTGCCCAGGGCGACTCGTCCAGGTGCAGGAGTGCTTCGAGGATGTCGTCGGTGCTCATCCGCTGCTCGCCGGTAGCGGTGAACACGGTGCGCAGGTCTGCCAGGAGGCGGACGCCCATGCCCCCCTCCTTGGCTTGTGCCTCCGCTACAAGCGCTACAGCGCTACGCCGTGCCAGGTCCGGCCATGCTCCGCCGGCTGCGTCGGCCAGGGCGATGAGCGGTTCCCAGACGTCGGCGGTGCGGTCCTCGATGCCCGGTGGCAGCTGGGGCCAGGCGTCGTCGATCTGGTCCCAGGCGTGGCTGACCCAGGTCTCGAGCCGATCCCGTAGGGCGTAGCCCTCTGCCTCGTGAACGCGGCGCCGGTAGGAGTCCACGCGCTCATTCGGTGCCCTGCGTCGCATCCGCACGACGATGGAGCGGGACATGATCGTGTCGGGCAGGTCGTCCAGGCCGGCCAGGGCGACGGCCGCGTAGGCGGGCAGCTCCTCGACCTCGACGGACTTGCCCTTGATGACGCACCGGCCGGCGGTGGCGCCGCGGCGGTAGCCGGCGTTCAACATCCCGCGGATGTCCTCGTTGTCCTTGGCCCGTGGGCCGAACACCGTGTCGATCTCGTCGTAGAGCAGGGTTGGCGACCCGGCCTCGTCGGAGACCTTGCGGAACAGGTAGGCCGGCGTGACGTTCACGGTCAGCAGCGGGCGCACGACCAGCAGCTCGAGGATCTCCAACGCACGAGTCTTGCCGCTGCCAGGCTCCGGGGACAGGAACGCAAGCCGGGGTGTGGTGTCGAAGGCGTCGAGGGCGTGCGTGTGCGCCGCCCAGAGTGTCGTTGCCACCAGGGCGTGATCGCTGGGGAAGGCGACGAACCGGGCCAGGAGTGCCCGTACGTCGTCGAGCACCTTGGCGCCGTCCGGGTCGTCGAAGGGGTTGAGCTCACTCACGACGCCCACCTCTCAGCTGAGGCCGTGCCCCAGGACGCGTCGCACTCCTGAGGTGTCGGTGTCGGCCTGCCCGTCGACGTGTCGGCCCGCAGTGCTGCCAGCTGGGCGTGGGTGCGGGAGCCGGCAGCACCGAGGCCCCGCACGTGGCGGACGATCGGGGCCCATGCTGCTGCAGCCTCGGTGTCCGCCTGCCTACGTCCGTGCTCGATACCGTGCCCATAGCCCAGGCAGTACGCGGCATTGAACACCCGCTGCTGCAGAGCGGTGAGCTTGCTGAGGTCCAGCCCGTCCCAGGGCATCCGGACGGTGACGCCGAGGACGTTCATGGTTGACCACCTGCCGCCAGCCAGCTCAGGGTTCGTCGCTCGGAGGCCTCGACCACCTGGGTAAGCCGTAGCGATTCCGGGTCGACGTGCTGCTCGATCGAGGCCCGGACGATGGCGCGCAACGTGCTGGCCGGGATCGCGTCCACCTCCACGGACTCCCCATCGAACTTGGCGGCCCGGCTGTCCGAGGCCTTTGTCGGCCGCGTCGGCAGCGCCAGCAGCGTGATCTGCTCAGCAGTGACCGCGATCCGCTCGAACACGACGTCTGAGCCGGCCGCGAACCGGTGCACCTTCTCGGAGAACTCCCGCCAGGCGTCCACGCCTGACGGGTCATGGTCACCGAGCTGGTAGACGTAGGTGACCTTCCCCCGGAGCGCGTTGGCGTTCACGGTCTGGGCGATGGAGTGCGTGAACGTCTCGCTGCTGTAGCCCCTGGTGATGCACAGCTCGACATCGAACTCTGCCGTGACCGGGTAGACCACGCCCGAGATGGCGTCCTTCTCGCAGACCAGGATGACCTCGGCCGGCTGGTCATCCCAAAGCGCGCGCCGGTAGCTGCTGGCAGCGTCGGCGAGCATCATGTCAAGGTCGCCCCAGGAGTCCGGCTTCAACCGCAGGCGAGTGCCGTCCGTGATGGCTGAGTAGGGAACAACGCCGGTACGGCGCAGCCTCAGCAGGGCTCGCTGGACGGCTCCGTACCCCCGCTCGGACTTCTCCACGGCACCGACGCTGACGACCCGGTAGAACACGCCTCGGACAGTCACGGGGGTCTCCGTGGAGACCGCCTTCACGATGGCCGCGTCCAGCGAGGTGATCTGCTCCTTGGTCCGCCGCTGACGCTTTAGTGGACTAGTGCCGTAAATCGTTGCCGCGGTCATCCGTGATCGCCCCCGCAACCGAGGAGCGCGTCGTGCGTGCACTCGTCGGCGCCTCGTGGCAGACTCGACGCTGAGACCCCGGCCCCCATCTGGTTCTCAGTCACGGCCCCGTCAGCAGCGGGGCCGTTGGCATGCCTGCTTCCCGGAGGCGCACCTCGGGTTAGCGCTTCGGGCGTGCTTGAGCCACCGTCTCGGCGATCTTCGTCCCGCCGGATGTTGAGGTGGATCGTCGTGGGGTCCAAGTCAGCCCGCCTCCCCGACGGGAGTGAGCATCGCGTCGAGCTCGTTCAGGTCGACGCGGAGCAGCTTGGGGCCGGCGCGGTAGCCGGTTAGTAGGCCGGTGGCTATCCATCGGCGGACGGTGCGCGGGCACACGTCGGCGTAATCGGCTGCGCTGGATAGAGATTCGAGGCGGCGGGCTGGTCGAGCAGGGGCGGCGGCACTCACGGTGTAGGTCTCCCGAAAACGAGAACGCCAAGCGCACGTCACCCATCTGAGGTGTTTCGTGTCGCTCGGCTTCCATCGCGGAGAACCGCTGGCTACCCGAAGGCATCGCGCCCCGGTTACCGCCATTCCCTCGCAGTCCACTTCGCTCAGGCATCGCGCCTGGTTGGGCTTCCTGCTGGGAACGCTGCTCACGTTCAGTTGTGTCAGCAAGAATACGCGCCTGTGCACGTCCTTCAGTCAGCGACACGCCGGAGGTGAGATCTCAAGTTGGGTCGTCACCAACGCTGACAGGGCGGCGGCGATCTGGGCGTCACGGCCCTGCGCGGCGTGCTGGTAGCGCAGCGCGGCCGATGGGGTCGAGTGCCCGAGGCGCGCCATCAGCTCGGCCAGGGTGGCACCCGTAGAGGCTGCCAGGACGGCCCCTGTGTGCCGGAGGTCGTGCCACCGCAGGTCGGGGCGTCCGGCAGCCTGACGGGCCTTGGAGAAGTGCCCTGAGAGCGTCGACTGCGGGAGGTGCCGGCCGTCCTGCGCCGGGAACAGGAGCGCGTCCCTTCCGCTACCCATCGCGTCACTGAGGTGTTCCTTCAGGGCAGGGAGCAGGTGCGGTGGGATGGCGACGTCACGGACACCGGCCGAGCTCTTGGGCACCCCGACGATGACCTCGCCGCCGACGCGCACGATGGCGCGGCGCACGTGCAGGGTGCCGTTCTTGAGGTCGACGTCCTTGCGACGTAGTTCCGTGAGCTCACCGAACCGCAGACCGCACCATGCGGCAAGGAGCGTCATCACCCGCAAGTGCTCGGGCATGGCCGCGACCAGCTCCTCGAGCTGAGGGAGGGATGCCGGCTGGATCTTCTTCACGCGGCGACTACTGCCGGCGCCACGGATCCTGCAGGGGCTCACAGTGAGCTCGTCCTCGTCGACGGCCGTCTTGCAGACGGTCCGCAGCAGGGCGTACGCGTGGGCCCTGTAGGTCGGCCCGGTGGTCTTGGCGAGGTCGTGATGCCAGTCAGCCACTGCAGCGGGGGTGATGTTCTTGATCGGCATGGTGTCGAACGTCGGCAGGATGTGGTGGTGCAGGATCGCCCCGTAATGAGCACGGGTGCGGGGCTTGAGGTCTCGTCGCCGCAGCCAGGACTCCGCGTATTCCCCGAGGGTCGTTACCTTCGGCGCGGCCGTGGACCCCGGCGTCCAGACCCCATCGGTGATCTCGCTTCGACGTCGGGAGAGCCACCCCTCGGCGTCCATCCGCGCGCCGAACGTGGTCGACGCCTTGTAGCGGCGCCCGTCGGGGCCCGTGTAGGCGGCCTGGTATCGCTTGGAGGGCAGTGCGCGGATGGAGCCGAACCCGCGGCGGTTGCGTGGCATGGGGAGCCTCTCTGCCCGACTGGCGTGCAACCAGCGTGCAATAAGAGAGTACCCGCATGTCCTCTTGTGTCCACGCCTGACACGCGTTACTGTTCGCAATAGCCGCAGGTCAGAGTGCGTTTCGCCAGGTCACAGCCAGTGACGAGCGACGTGGAAGTCACTGGTTCGAACCCAGTATCGCCCACCCTAGAACCGCAGGTCAGAGCCCCTTTCGAGGGGCTCGGACAGGTCCTCCCTCGGGTGAGCATCGGGTAGGGCACTGGCCCCCAGCTGACACCGGTGATGGTCCAGCGGTCCCCGTTCTTAAGCCAGTCGGTAGCGCCGACGCCGAGGTGGCAGCCGCACTCGGCCTCCGCATCACCGTTGAGCCAATGTGTCCGCAGCGTGTCGAGGTGCCTGGCCAAGGCGAAGGCCTCAGCCTGACGGTGGCGTCAGGCTAGCGAGCGCGCGTTCCGCCACTCACGTGGCGCGCCGCCCATGGGGCGCCCCGCCTACTGTGGCGGCATGGACCTCCCGAGCGCAGCAGGCGACCAGCTGGAAACGGTGGGGACGGTGCTGTCCCTGACCCGCTTCCCGCTCAAGTCGGCGCAGGGCGAGGGGCTGGACGAGGTGCATGTCGGGCCTGACGGCCTCCAGGACGACCGGCGTTGGGCCCTGCGTACCGGGAGCGGCACGCCGGTCACAGCGAAGGAGGCCCCGCAGCTGCGGTCGGTGCGCGCCCGGAGCCTGCAGGGAAGCCTGGAGGTTTGCGTCGGGCACGAGCCAGCCGCCAGCTGGACCGAGGCGCTGCACGTTCTGGCAGAGGTCGTCGGCGACGAGGTCGAGCTCGAGGACACCCCGGGTGGTCACCAGATGGCACCGGTGCATCTGGTGAGCCTGGGCGCAGTGGACGGGCCAGCCAGCTGCGACGGGGCAGAGGACACCCGGGCGAACGTGGTGCTCGCACTGGCCGAGCCGGGCGCGGAGAGGTCGTGGCTGGGGCGCCGGCTCATGGTGGGCAGCGCCGAGCTCGCAGTCAGCCGTACCCCGCAGCACTGCCTGGGCGTGTACTGCACCGTCGTGACGGCGGGAACCGTGCGGGTGGGCGACACCGCCCGGCTCGGTCCGCCGACCTGAGCGTCAGCCCGGTATGGCAGCAGGGCTGCGCCGGCGGCGCCGATAGCATCGAGCGGTGCACCCGCCCGGGTGCGTGACCTCGCACGCCAAGGAGCCTCCCGTGCCTGCCCAGCTCACCGTGTCCGTCGCCGGAAGCGAGCGATCGGTGCAGCCTGGGACGACCGCCGGCGAGGCGGTGTTTGCTGCCGAGGCGGGCGCGCAGCACGGTCCCGCCGCCGTCGTGGTGGCCCGAGTCAACGGGCAGGTGCGAGACCTGGCTCACGTGCTGGTCGCCGGTGACGTCGTGGAGCCTGTGCTCATCGACTCCGCCGAGGGACTGGACGTGCTGCGCCACTCCACCGCGCACGTGCTGGCCCAGGCTGTGCAGGAGGTGTTTCCCGAGGCCAGGCTCGGCATCGGCCCGCCGGTGCGGGACGGCTTCTTCTACGACTTCGACGTCGAGGAGCCCTTCACTCCGCAGGACACCAAGCGGCTGGAGAAGGTGATGCAGCGCATCGTCAAGGAGGGACAGGCGTTCTCGCGCCGCGTCGTCACCGATGGCGAGGCCCTGGCCGAGCTGGCCCCCGAGCCGTACAAGTGCGAGCTGATCGGGCTCAAGGGTGGCTCGGCCGAGGACGTCGAGCAGGCCGCCGAGGGGGCGCAGGCGGAGGTCGGCGCCGGCGAGCTCACCATCTACGACAACCTGCGCCGGGACGGGTCGCTGGCCTGGAAGGACCTGTGCCGCGGACCACACCTGCCCAGCACCCGCCTGATCGGCAACGGCTTCTCCCTGCTGCGCACGGCCGCCGCCTACTGGCGCGGCAGCGAGAAGAACCCTCAGCTGCAGCGGGTCTACGGCACCGCGTGGCCGACCAAGGACGCCCTGGTCGAGTACAAGGACAGGCTCGCCGAGGCGGAGCGGCGCGACCACCGCAAGCTCGGCAGCGAGCTGGACCTGTTCTCGTTCCCCGACGAGATCGGCTCCGGCTTGGCCGTGTTCCACCCCAAGGGCGGGATCATCCGGCGCGAGATGGAGGACTACTCGCGGCGCCGGCACGAGGACGGCGGCTACGAGTTCGTGAACTCCCCGCACCTGACCAAGGCCCAGTTGTTCGAGCTCTCGGGGCACTTGGAGTGGTACGCCGATGGGATGTTCCCCCCGATGCACGCCGACGCGGTGAAGGGCCCCGACGGCGAGGTGGTCAAGCCGGGGCAGGACTACTACCTCAAGCCCATGAACTGCCCGTTCCACAACCTCATCTACCGCAGCCGGGGCCGCTCCTACCGTGAGCTGCCGCTGCGACTGTTCGAGTTCGGAACCGTCTACCGGTACGAGAAGTCCGGCGTGGTGCACGGGATGACCCGCGCCCGCGGCTTCACCCAGGACGACGCGCACATCTACTGCACCCCCGACCAGCTCAAGGACGAGCTGCGCAAGAGCTTGGAGTTCACCCTCGGCCTGCTGGCCGACTACGGCCTGGAGGACTTCTACCTGGAGCTCTCCACCCGCAACCCGGACAAGTCCGTGGGTACGGACGAGATCTGGCAGCTGGCGACCGACACCCTCGCCGAGGTGGCCGCCGAATCCGGGCTCGACCTGGTCCCGGATCCGGAGGGCGCCGCCTTCTACGGCCCGAAGATCTCGGTGCAGGCCCGCGACGCCATCGGCCGCAGCTGGCAGATGTCGACCATCCAGCTCGACTTCAACCTGCCCGAGCGCTTCGACCTGGAGTACACGGCCGCCGATGGGTCCCGGCAGCGGCCGATCATGATCCACCGAGCGCTGTTCGGCTCCATCGAGCGGTTCTTCGCGGTGCTGGTCGAGCACTACGCCGGTGCCTTCCCGCCGTGGCTGGCGCCCGTGCAGGTCGTCGGTGTGCCCGTCGCGGACGCGTTCGTGCCCTACCTGCAGAAGGTGGCGGAACAGCTGCGGGAGCACCGGATCCGTGTGCAGGTCGACGACAGCGACGACCGGATGCCCAAGAAGATCCGCAATCACACCAAGGCGAAGGTTCCCTTCATCCTCATCGCCGGTGGCGAGGACGAGGCAGCCGGTGCGGTGAGCTTCCGCTTCCGGGACGGGTCGCAGCAGAACGGTGTTCCGGTGGACGAGGCGGTCGCCCGCATCGTGCAGACCGTGCGCTCTCGGGAACAGGTCTGAGCATGCAGGAGCCCACCATCGAGCCGGCCGGTGCCTACCCGGGGGAACCTGACGGGTTCGAGCGGCTGTGGACCCCGCACCGGATGGTGTACCTCGAGGGCGGCCCGGGCTCGGACAAGCCGCAGGACCAGGACGAGGGTCCGCAGTGCCCGTTCTGCCGGGTCAGCAGCGAGCCGGACGACGAGGCGGGCCTGGTCGTCGCGCGCGGCCGTGCCGCCTTTGCGGTGCTGAATCTGTACCCGTACAACCCCGGCCACCTGATGGTCTGCCCGTACCGGCACGTCGCGGACTACACCGACCTCACCGACGCCGAGGTGGATGAGGTGTCTGCTCTGACGCGGACAGCGATGCGGGTGGTGCGCGCGGTCGCCTCGCCGCACGGGTTCAACCTCGGGATGAACCAGGGGGCTGTCGCCGGGGCCGGGATCGCCGGGCACCTGCACCAGCACGTGGTACCCCGCTGGGGCGGGGACGCGAACTTCCTTCCCATCATCGCGCGCACCAAGGCGCTGCCCCAGCTGCTCTCGCAGACGAGGAACCTGATCGCCGCTGCCTGGCCTGCGGCCGACGCCTGAGCTAGCTGCTGCCCGGCGCCCGGCGCCCGGCGCCCGGCGCCCGGCGCCCGGCGCCCGGCGCCCGCCCCGCGGCGCTGCGGCGCTGTGGCGTCAGCCGGCCGTGAGCCGGTCGCACACGTGTGGTGGCGCGGGGGCGTGCCGCAGGTACGAGCGGGCGAAGGTCGCTGTGCCGTGGGCGATGCCGCGTAGGTCGATGGCGTACCGGGCCAGCTCGAAGGCCGGCACCTCGGCCCGCACGATGGTGCGTCCCGAGCCGTCGGGGTCGGTGCCAATGACCCGTGCTCGGCGGCTGGACAGGTCCGCCAGAACCGCTGTCACGAGCTCGTCGTCCGCGACGACCTCGACGCGGTCCACAGGCTCCAGCAGCAGGATCCCGGCGGCTCGGGCCGCCTCGGCGAGGGCGAGACCGGCGGCGGCGCAGAAGGCACCCTCCGAGGAGTCGGCGCTGTGGGCCTTGCCGCCGGTGAGCCGTACCCGCACGTCCACCATCGGGTAGCCGGCCCTCACCCCAGCGGCAAGCTGGGCTCGCACACCCTTCTCCACGCTGAGGACGTACCGCAGCGGTAGCGCGCCCGGGATCTCGTCCACGAGCTCGATGCCGGCTCCGGCGGGCAGCGGCTCCACCGTCAGGTCGACCCGGGCGTACTGCGCGCGCCCCCCGCCCTGCTTGGCCGTGCGCCCATGGCCGGTGCCACTGCCACTGCCGGTGCCGGTGCCCTCGACCGTCTCGCGCACCGCCACCTTGACCGGTGCCGTCCTGACCTCGACGCCGCTGCGCACCCGGAGCCGGTCGAGCAGCACCTCCAGGTGCGCCTCTCCCATGCACCACAGCACCTGCTGGCCGGTGTCCGGGTCCACCACCACCCTGGCCGTAGGGTCCTCGGCCTGCAGCCGTGCCAGTCCGTGCACGAGCGCGTCCTCCAGCGCCGTCGACGGTGCCGAGACGGCCACGGGCAGCAGCGGCTCCGGCAGCAGCCAGGGCTCGAGCAGGGCGGGGTCGGCCGGCGAGCTCAGGGTGTCCCCGGTCTCGGCGTGCATCAGCTTGCTCACTGCCACGACGTCCCCGGCGACGGCTTGTTGCACCGGGAGCAACAGCGCGCCCTGGGCGAGGGCCAGACCGGCGGCCCGCTCGTCCAGGCCATGCGGAGCCGGCTGCGCACCCGGTGCTGCGGTCGGTCGGAGCAGCTGGCCGGAGAGGTTGCCGCACACGTGCACCACCTCGCCGACCCGCAGCGTGCCCGAGAAGACCCGGACCAGGCTGACGCGGCCCACGTACGGGTCGGAGGTGGTCTTGACGACCTCTGCCACCAGTGGCCCTGCGGGGTCCGCGAGCACGGGCTCGCGCGGGTCTCCCGCTGGGGTGCTGACCGGCGGCAGCGGCTTCTCGGCAGGGGTGGGCAGACCGCGCACCAGGATCTCGACCAGCTCGCGCACGCCGAGGCCAGAGGTGGGCACGCACGGCAGGACGGGGAAGAAGGAGCCCCTCGCCACGGCCGCCTCGAGGTCGCTGACCAGCTGGTCGTAAGGGATCCGCTTGCCTGCCAGGTAGCGGTCCAGCAAGTCGTCGTCCTCCGACTCGGCGATGATCCCCTCAACGAGGCTGTTGCGTCGGGCCGTCACGGCCTCCACGTGCTCGGCGTCGGCCGGCCGCGCCTCCAGCTCGCCGGAGGAGGAGTCGAAGATCGTCCAGGACAGCAGGCCGATCAGCCCGGCCGGTGTGTCGTCGTCCGCCAGCAGCGGTAGGTACAGCGGTTGCACCCCCGCACCGAAGACCCGCTGGCAGATCTCCAGGATCGTCTCGAAGTCGGCTCTGGGACGGTCCAGGTGGGTGACCACGATCAGGCGCGGCATGCCCACCGCGGCGCACTCCTCCCAGGCCATCCGGGTGGCGCCGTCCATCCCGTCCACCGCCGAGATCACGAACAACGCGGAGTCGGCGGCGCGCAGCCCTGCCCGGAGCTCCCCGACGAAGTCCGGATGGCCCGGTGCGTCGAGGAAGGTGAGCCGGACCCGCGTGCCCTGCTCGCCCGGGTGGTCCACGACCGTGTGGGCCGTGGACAGCGAGACCGACCGACCCAGCCGGTGCTCGAGCTCCTCGTGGTCGGTCACCGTGGTGCCCTCGGCGACCGAGCCGGCGCGCAGAACGGCGCCGGTCCCCGCCAGCAGCGCCTCCACCAGAGCGGTCTTGCCCGAACCGGTGTGACCCACCAGAACGATGTTGCGGACCTGATCGGTCATCTGCGTGTTCTCGTCTCCTCGTCGGGCGCGTGCCCCCTGTCCTACCGCGTCCGGGTGGGAACTGACGAGGGGGAGGCCGCACTACGCTGTGCTCGCCATGCTCACCCGATACCTGCGCCTGCTCGGGCACCGCCTCTTCACACCCGTCGCGCGACTCCTGCTGCGGGTCGGGCTCGGCCCCGACGCCGTCACCGTCGCGGGCACCGTCGGGGTCGTGGCAGCAGCCCTGTGGTTCTTTCCCCGCGGCGAATACGTGGTGGGGACCCTCGTGGTGACGGTCCTGGTGCTGGCGGACTCGGTGGACGGGACCATGGCGCGGACCATGGCTGCCCAGGGGCGGCGGCGGTCGGGGGAGTGGGGCGCGTTCCTGGACTCCACGATGGACCGGTTCGCCGACGCGGCGATCTTCGCCGGCCTGGTGCTGTGGTTCACCGGTGCGGGTGACGACCGGCCCACCGCCCTGCTGGCGCTGGCCTGCCTGGTGCTGGGCTCGGTGGTGCCCTACGCCCGGGCCCGCGCGGAGGGACTCGGGATGAGCGCCTCGGTGGGGATCGCCGAGCGCGCCGACCGGCTGCTGCTGGTGCTGGTCGCGACCTTCGTCTACGGGCTCGGAGCACCGCTGCTGGTGCTGACCCTCGTCTTGGCCGTGCTCGCCCTGGCTAGTGCGGTGACGGTGCTGCAGCGGATGGCCACCGTCCGCCGGCAGGCTCTGCATCGGTTGGCAGCCACCCGATGAGACGACGACTGTCGGTATGGGCCTACCTCGGCGGCTGGTCACTGGTGCGCCGGTTGCCTGCCCCCGTGGCGTACCGGTTGTCCACCCTGGTCGCGGACGTGGCCTGGCGTCGGCGCACCGCGGGGGTGCGCCGGCTGGAGGCGAACCTCGCCCGGGTGCGCCCCGAGCTGGACGCCGCTGGGCTGCGGGCGCTGTCCCGGCGCGGGATGCGCTCGTACCTGCGCTACTGGTGCGACAGCTTCCGGCTGCCGTCCTGGTCGCCCGAGCAGATCCGGGCCTGCGTGCGGGTGGAGGGCGACGGTCCCGTCCGGGCATCCCTGGCGGCGGGGCAGGGAGTGGTGGCAGCACTGAGCCACCAGGGCAACTGGGACCTGGCCGGCGCCTGGTCGGCGCTGGACCTGAGCCGGGTCACGACGGTGGCCGAGCGGCTCGAGCCCGTCGAGGTGTTCGACGCGTTCCTGGCCTACCGCACCCGGATCGGCATCGACGTGCTGGCACTCGGTGACGACGGCGTCTTCCTCGCTCTGGTGCGTGCGGTGCGGGCCGGACGCCTGGTGCCGCTGCTGTGCGACCGGGACCTGTCCAGGAACGGCATCGAGGTGGACCTGTGCGGCAACCCGGCGCGGATGGCCGCCGGACCGGCGACCCTGGCGGAGCTGACCGGTGCCCCGCTGCACCCGGTGAGCATCTGGTACGAGGCCCAGGACAGCCGTCCGCGGGCCGCTGCGGGCGGTTCCGGCTCCGGATACCGGATCGTCCTCCGGTTCCACCCCGCCGTGCCCGTCCCGGACCTGCCGACCAAGGGGGAGCGGATCCGGGCCCGGACCCAGGCCTGCGCGCAGGCGCTCGGCGAGGGGATCGCCGAGCACCCGCAGGACTGGCACATGCTGCAGCCGGTGTTCAGCGCCGACCTGGACCCGGCACGGGTCGCCCGTGCCCAGCGCGCCGCGCGGGGGCAGACCGGCGCCGGGGTGGCGGGGGCGTGAGGCTCGGCATCGTCTGCCCGTACTCCCTGGACGCCCCAGGCGGTGTGCAGTTCCACATCCGCGACCTGGCCGAGCACCTGATCGACCTCGGCCACGACGTGAGCGTGCTCGCCCCCGCCGACGAGGACACCCCCGTCCCCCCTTACGTCCACCCTGCGGGCAAGGCGCTGGCCGTCCCCTACAACGGCTCCGTCGCCCGGCTCTCGTTCGGCCCTGTGGTGTCGGCGCGCGTGCGGCGCTGGCTGACCGAGGGCGAGTTCGATCTCGTCCACCTGCACGAGCCGCAGATCCCGAGCCTGTCCCTGCTCGCGCTCTGGGCGGCGGAGGTCCCCGTGGTCGCGACCTTCCACACCTCGATGTCCAGATCCCGTGCCCTGCAGGCGGTCTACCCGCTGCTGCGGCCTGCGCTGGAACGGATCCTCGCGCGCATCGCGGTCAGCGAGGACGCCCGCCGCACGCTGGTGGAGCACCTGGGTGGCGACGCGGTGGTGATCCCCAACGGCGTCGACTGCGAGCTGTTCGCGGCGGCCGGCCGGGACGAGCGCTGGACCGGTGCACCCGGGCGACCGACGCTGGCCTTCTTGGGCAGGATCGACGAGCCGCGCAAGGGCCTGCAGGTGCTGGCCGAGGCCTTTGGGCAGATCCGGGCTCAGGTGCCGGGCGTGCATCTGTTCGTCGCCGGAACGGGCGACACCGGCGAGGCCCGCGAACGCTTCGGCGCCCTCGCCGACGCGGTCACCTTCCTGGGTGAGGTCAGCGAGCACGACAAGGCCGCGATGCTGGCCTCTGTCGACGTCTACGTGGCCCCGCACACCGGCGGCGAGAGCTTCGGGATCGTGCTGGTCGAGGCGATGAGCGCCGGTGCGGCCGTGGTGGCCAGCGACCTGGGAGCGTTCCGCCGGGTGCTGGACGACGGCCGGTGCGGCGCGCTCTTCCACAACGGCGACCCGGTCTCGCTCGCCGGGCAGGTGGTCGCGCTGCTGGGGGACGCCCCCCGTCGGGAGGTCATGGTGGCCAGGGCGCAGCAGTGGGTGCGCCGCTACGACTGGTCCACGGTGGCCGAGCAGATCATAGCCGTCTACGAGACCGTCGCACCGCAGGCCGGCCACGCCTCGCCGGTGGCTAGGGGCGGGGCTCGCCCCCGTCAGGCCCTGTCGGGGCGCTCCGCGCAGGCGGCACGCCGGATGGTCACGAGGTGGCGCCGGTGAGCGACGCCGCGCCCTGGTTGTTGCTTGCTGGCCTGGTCCTGGTCCTGCTCGGTTGGTACCTGCTCTTCAGCGCCCGCAGGCTGGACAGGCTGCACCGCCGGGTGGAGGGGGCGGCGGCAGCGCTGGACAACCAGCTGCTGCGGCGGGCCACGGCTGCCACGGACCTGGCCATCTCCGGCGTGCTGGACCCGGCCAGCTCGATGCTGCTGACCAGCGCGGCCGCGCAGGCGCTGGAGGCGGGGGAGGAACGCGCCGCGCAGATCGCTCTGGACCCGTGGTCGGGCAGCCGGCTGGCCGACCACGACCACGAGCGCGAGGTGGCCGAGAGCGACCTCTCCCGGGCACTGCGCGCCACGCTGGACGCCCTGCCCGCTGATGATCCCGCGGTGACCGGCCACCAGCTCGACGCCCTCGCGGCGGTCGGCCACCGGGTGCGGCTGGCGCGCAGGTTCCACAACGACGCGGTCAGCCACGCGTGTGCGGTGCGCTCCAAGCGGGTGGTGCGGTGGGCCCGGCTGGCGGGCAGCGCCCCGCCCCCGCTGACGCTGGAGATGGACGACGAGCCCGCGCTGGTGCTCGGCACGACGGCCGGGCTCTATCCTGAGGATGCCGGTGCGTCAGCCCGGCCGGGCGAGCCGCCCGTCCCGGATCAGCTCGAGTGAGGCCGCGATGTCCAGCGCAGAAGCAACCACCGGAACCACGCGTGTCAAGCGGGGTATGGCAGAGATGCTCAAGGGCGGCGTCATCATGGACGTCGTCACCGCCGACCAGGCCAAGATCGCCGAGGACTCCGGCGCCGTGGCCGTGATGGCCCTGGAGCGCGTACCCGCCGACATCCGCGCGCAGGGCGGGGTCTCGCGCATGAGCGACCCCGACATGATCGACCGAATCATCGAGGCCGTCTCGATACCGGTGATGGCCAAGGCACGGATCGGCCACTTCGCGGAGGCGCAGATCCTGCAGTCGCTGGGGGTGGACTACGTCGACGAGTCGGAGGTGCTGACCCCCGCCGACTACGCCAACCACATCGACAAGTGGCAGTTCACCGTCCCGTTCGTTTGCGGTGCGACGAACCTGGGCGAGGCCCTGCGCCGGATCACCGAGGGCGCCGCGATGATCCGCTCCAAGGGTGAGGCGGGCACCGGCGACGTGTCGAACGCGGTGACGCACATGCGCACCATCCGGGCCGAGCTCAACCGGCTCCGGTCGATGCCCGAGGACGAGCTGTACGTGGCCGCCAAGGAGCTCCAGGCTCCGCTCGAGCTGGTGCGGGAGGTCGCCCAGGAGGGCAAGCTGCCGGTCGTGCTGTTCACCGCGGGAGGTATCGCCACCCCCGCTGACGCTGCCCTGATGATGCAGCTCGGCGCCGAGGGCGTCTTCGTCGGGTCCGGCATCTTCAAGGCCGGCAACCCCGCCGAGCGGGCCGCGGCCATCGTCAAGGCGACCACGTTCTTCGACGACCCGGACGTGGTCGCGAAGGTCTCCCGCGGTCTGGGCGAGGCCATGGTCGGCATCAACGTCGAGGAGATCCCGCAGCCGCACCGGCTCGCCGAGCGCGGCTGGTGAGCGGGGGCTGGCTCAGCTCTTGGACCGGCTCAGCTGCGCGGCATGGTCGGGGACGTAGCGCTGGGTGTCGCGCGGCGGCCTGACGTACCCGGTCGTCGGGGGTCGCGCCGGCAGCTCCAGGGCGGGCAGTGGCGCCGCGCTGTAGCTCACCGACGACAGCAGGTGCTGGATCATGTTGAGCCGAGACCGGCGCTTGTCGTCGCTGTCGACGACCCACCACGGCGCCTGCTCGATGTCCGTGGCGGCCATCATGTCGTCCTTGGCGCGGGAGTAGTCCTCCCAGCGGCTGATCGATTCCAGATCCATCGGTGAGAGCTTCCAGCGTCGCATCGGGTCCTCCAGGCGCGAGCGGAAGCGTGCCTCCTGCTCGTCGTCGCTGACGGAGAACCAGTACTTGCGCAGCAGCACGCCGTCCTCCACCAGCAGCCGCTCGAAGATCGGGCACTGGGTCAGGAACCGGTGATACTCATCGTCGGTGCAGAACCCCATCACCCGCTCCACCCCGGCGCGGTTGTACCAGGAGCGGTCGAACAGGACGATCTCGCCGGCGGCCGGCAGCTGTTCCACGTACCGCTGGAAGTACCACTGGCTGCGTTCGCGCTCCGTCGGCGCGGGCAGGGCGGCGATGCGCGCGACCCGGGGGTTGAGGAACTGCGCCACGCGCTTGATGGTGCTGCCCTTGCCTGCGGCGTCCCGCCCCTCGAAGACGACCACGAGCCGCAGCCCCTCGGCGCGCACGTGCTGCTGCAGGACGACCAGCTCTGCCTGCAGGCGCAGCAGCTCCTTCTCGTACAGCTTCTTGCGAAGCCGTCCCGGCTCGGCGGTCGACGAGGTGGCGGTCGAGGGGGTCTTGTCGCGTTTCGCCATGCTGGAGCGTACGACGCTGCCGGCAGCCCGGCACCTGCGAGCGCGCTCAGATCAGGTGACCGTCGTCCGCGAGGCGTGGCGCTCATCGAGGTGCTCGCCGGCCGCCAGCACCTCGCGAAGGTTCACCGCCGCAGCCAGGGTGTCGGCGTGCGAGAGGTAGAGCGGGGCGAAGCCCATTCGCACGATGTCGCGCTCGCGGAAGTCCCCGACGACCCCTCGTGCGATCAGGGCTTGTACGACGCCAAAGGCGTGTTCGTGCCGCAGCGCCACCTGCGAGCCGCGACGCGAGCCCTCGAGCGGGGTGGCGACGACCACGTCCGGGACCAGCTCGCGCACGCAGTCGAGGAAGAAGCCGGTCAGGGACAACGACTTCCGTCGTACCTGCGCCAGGTCCAGACCCTCGTAGGCGGTGAGCGCAGACTCCAGCGCCAGCAGCGAGAGCAGCGGTGGGGTGCCCACCCGGGTGCGGGCGATCCCCGCTGCGGCGGAGTAACCGGGTTCCATGCCGAAGGGCCGGGCATGGCCGTGCCAACCGGTCAGCGGGTGGTCGAAGTCGGCCTGGTGGCGATGCGGCACGTAGATGTAGGCTGGCGCCCCGGGGCCGCCGTTGAGGTACTTGTAGCCGCAGCCGACAGCCAGGTCGGCCTGGTGCTCGTCCAGGCCGACCTCGACGACACCCGCGGAGTGGCACAGGTCCCACAGGCACAGCGCGCCGACCTCGTGGGCGGCCCGGGTGAGCCCGGGCAGGTCCCACAGCTCGCCGGTGCGGTAGTCGACCTGCGACACCGACACCAGCGCGACCTCCTCGCCCCGCTTGGCCAGCACCTGGGCCATCTCGTCCGGGCGAGCGTGCACGATCTGCAGACCTGCCAGCCGTGCTGCTCCCTCCAGGACGTACTGGTCGGTGGGGAAGACGCCGGGGTCGCTCAGCACCACCGTGCGGTGGGGGCGCATCCGGGCGGCCGCGACGTAGCACTTGAACAGGTTGACCGAGGTCGAGTCGCCGACGGCGACCTGTCCCGCTGCGGCACCGACGAGCCGGCCGGCCGCGTCTCCCACGCGCAGCGGTGCGCCCCACCAGTCGTGGCTGTTCCAGGAGGCGATCAGGTCCGTGCCCCACTGCTGCAGCACCACCTCAGCAACGGCGTCGGGGACGCACACAGGCAACGCACCGAGGGAGTTGCCGTCGAGGTAGACGATCCCGGGCGGGAGATGGAACCTGGTGCGGGCGTGCCCGATCGGGTCGGTGGCGTCCAGCGCGGCTGCGCGGGCGGGGAGGTCCTGGCTCTGGTCGTGGTCCTGCATGCGGCTGGTCACGCTCCGAACGTATCGCTGGGTGACGTGACGTGACGTGGCGGGACATCAAGAGGGCGTCAGGCGGGCCGACCGAGTCCGTCGACGACCTGCGCCCCGGGCAGCCGAGCCAGGGCAGAGCCGGGCAGCACGATCTTGGAGCGTCTCAGGCCGCTGCCGAGGACGACCGTGGGGGTCGCCACGACCGCAGCGTCCACCAGCAGCAGCCACCCTGCAGGCAGGCCGATCGGGGTGATGCCTCCGTACTCCATCTCGCTGGCGGCGACGGCGAAGTCGGCGCTCGCGAACGATGCCCGGCGGGCCTCCAGCCGGCGCCTGACCAGGCCGTTCACGTCGACCCTGGTGCTGGCCAGGACGACACAGGCCGCGTGCCGTTCCACGTCGGCGCGCCGGCCGGTGACGATGACGCAGTTGGCAGACACCGACAGCGGCAGGTCGTACGCCGCACACAGGGCACTGGTGTCGGCCAGCTCAGGGTCGATCTCGGCCACCTCTGCGTCGGGGACAGTGCTCACCGCGGCCGCCACAGAGGGCGCGAGCAGGTCGAGACGCATACGGGCGGGGACGGTGGCCAGGGATCCGAGCACCTGACCATCCTCGCGTCTGGCTGCGCCGAACGTGACGTCGGCCCCTGTCGAGTCGCATGGTAGATCGAGCCGGACGCCCAGTAGGCTGATCGATCGTGACGACAGCCGCGCCCCTTGTCGGCGTGCTGGCCCTGCAGGGGGATGTGCGCGAGCACGAGCGTGCCCTCGCGTCGTCCGGCGCCCGCACCCGCACGGTGCGAAGGCCCTGCGAGCTGGAGGGTCTGGAGGGCATCGTCCTGCCGGGCGGGGAGTCCACGACCATCGACAAGCTGGCGCGGACCTTCGGTCTGCGAGAGCCCCTGGTCGCTGCCTTGCGCAGCGGTCTGCCCGCGTACGGGGCCTGCGCCGGGATGATCCTGCTCGCGGACCGGGTGCTGGATGGCAGGCCCGACCAGCAGACCTTCGGTGGCCTCGACATCACTGTGCGCCGCAACGCCTTCGGCCGGCAGGTCGACTCCTTCGAGGAGGACATCGCCGTGGACGGGGTGCAGGGGGACGTGCGGGCGGTCTTCATCCGCGCGCCGTGGGTCGAGGAGGCCGGGACCGAAGTGCAGGTCCTCGCGCGCGTGGAGACAGGTCCGGCCGCAGGTAGGATCGTCGCCGTTCGTCAGGGCCCGCTGCTCGCGACGTCGTTCCACCCGGAGGTCACGGGGGATCATCGTGTGCATGGGCTGTTCGTGCAGATGCTGAGGGAGCGATCATGAGCGGCCACTCCAAGTGGGCGACCACGAAGCACAAGAAAGCCGTCGTGGACGCCAAGCGCGGGAAGATGTTCGCCAAGCTGATCAAGAACATCGAGGTCGCCGTGCGTACCGGCGGGGCCGACATCGCGGGTAACCCCACGCTGTACGACGCCGTCCAGAAGGCGAAGAAGTCCTCGGTCCCCAACGACAACATCGACCGGGCCCTCAAGCGCGGCTCCGGGGCCGAGACTGGCGGAGCGGACTACCAGACCATCATGTACGAGGGGTACGGGCCCAACGGCGTCGCCGTGCTCGTGGAGTGCCTGACGGACAACCGCAACCGTGCCGCCTCAGACGTGCGGGTCGCCTTCACCCGCAACGGAGGGCAGATGGCCGACCCCGGTTCGGTGTCCTACCTGTTCGCCCGCAAGGGAGTGGTGATCGTCCCCGCCGAAGGTCTGGGCGAGGACGACGTGCTCGCGGCCGTGCTGGACGCGGGAGCGGAGGAGGTGAACGACCTGGGGGAGTCATTCGAGGTTGTCAGCGAGGCCAAGGACCTGGTGGCGGTACGCACCGCCCTGCAGGCCGCCGGGATCGACTACGACTCCGCTGACGCCCAGTTCGTGCCCGCCACGCAGGTGGAGCTCGACATGGAGGGCGCCACCAGGATCTTCCGCCTCATCGACGCGCTGGAGGACAGCGACGACGTGCAGACCGTGTTCGCCAACTTCGACGTCTCCGACGCGGTCCTGGCCGAGGTCGACTGACGGCTGGGTGTCGCTGCCGAGCCCGGGGGCGGTCGGGTGCGAGGCTGACGCGGTGCGAGTCCTCGGCGTGGATCCTGGCCTGACCCGGTGCGGCATCGGCGTCGTCGACTCGCGCCCCGGGCGCCGCGCGGTGCTGGTGAGCGTCGGCGTGGTCACCACGTCGCCCGAGGACGACCTCGCTGGACGTCTGCTCAGCGTCTCGCGGGCGATCGAGGCGGCCATCGCCGAGCACCGGCCGGACGCGCTGGCGGTCGAGCGGGTCTTCAGCCAGCACAACGTCCAGAGCGTGATGGGCACCGCTCAGGCGAGCGGTGTCGCGGTGCTGGCAGGCGCGCGGGCGGGTCTGCCGGTCATGCTGCACACACCTACCGAGGTCAAGGCTGCTGTGACGGGCTCGGGCCGCGCCGGCAAGGCCCAGGTCGCCGCGATGGTGGTGAGGATCCTGGGGCTGCAGGAGGCACCACGTCCGGCCGATGCCGCCGACGCGCTGGCGCTGGCGATCTGCCACCTCTGGCGCGGCCCGGCCATCTCCACCGGGGTGGCGGCGGCGCACGCCGTGCTCGTCGCAGATCCCACCCCCGCACAGCGGGCGTGGACGGAAGCAACCCGGCAGGCCGGTCGCCGGTCCTCGTACTGACCTCGGCGCGCCGGGGGAGTTGCCCTCTACCGTCGGCGGCCCGGGCTACGGTTGCCCTTGTCGAACACGTGTTCGTGCGCCCGCGCCGGCGGGCCGACCGGAAGGAGCAGCAGTGATCTCATCCCTACGGGGCCGGGTCCTGTCGGTGCGGCTGGACGGTGCGGTGGTCGAGCTCGGTGGTCTCGGGCTCCGGGTCCAGGCCACCCCCGCCACCCTGGCGGGTCTGCGGACGGGTGAGGAGTGCATCCTCGCCACCTCCCTGGTGGTGCGTGAGGACTCGCTGACCCTGTACGGGTTCACCGACGCCGACGAGCGCGAGGTGTTCGAGACGCTGCAGACCGTCTCCGGGGTAGGCCCTCGGCTGGCGCTGGCCATGCTCGCCGTGCACACCCCGGAGGGCCTGCGTCGAGCGGTCGCCTCTGAGGACCTCACCGCGCTCTGCCGGGTCCCGGGCATCGGCCGGAAAGGGGCCCAGCGCATCGTGCTGGACCTGACCGACCGGCTGGGCGCCCCGGAGCACGGGCCTCGGCCGGTTACCGCCAATCGGCAGGGCGGCGCCAGCCCCGAGGTGGTGGAGGCGCTGGTGGGTCTGGGTTGGAACGTGAAACAGGCTGAGGCGGCGGTCGCCGCGGTCTCTGCTGGCGGCGGGTCCGACGACCAGACGGCGCTGCTGCGCGCCGCCTTGCGACACCTGGGCCGCGGCTGATGGCCGCCGAACGGCTGGAGGACGGGTCGGCGGAGCTGGATCTGCCCGATCCCGTCGACCTGCCCGATCCCGTCGACCCGTCCGATCCCGTCGACCCGTCCGATCCCGTCGACATGGAGCCCGGCCCGTCGGGACAGGGAGCCAGGATCGTCACCCCTGGGGCGGACGTCGTCGAGCGTGCCGCGGAGGCTGCACTGCGCCCTCGGCGGCTGGATGAGTTCGTCGGGCAGCCCGTGGTCCGTGACCAGCTCTCGCTGGTCCTGGAGGCGGCGAAGGTGCGCGGTGCGGCGCCGGACCACCTGCTGCTGTCCGGGCCTCCCGGCCTGGGCAAGACCACCCTGTCGATGATCGTGGCTGCCGAACTCGGCGTGCCGCTGAGGATCACCTCGGGTCCGGCCATCCAGCACGCGGGCGACCTGGCCGCCCTGCTGTCCTCGCTGGAGGCGAACGAGGTGCTCTTCCTGGACGAGATCCACCGGATGGCCCGGCCCGCCGAAGAGATGCTGTACATGGCGATGGAGGACTTCCGCGTCGACGTCATCGTCGGGAAGGGCCCCGGTGCCACGGCCATCCCGCTCGAGCTTCCACCGTTCACCCTCGTCGGTGCCACCACCCGTGCCGGCCTTCTGGCCGCTCCGCTACGGGACCGGTTCGGCTTCACTGCCCACCTTGACTTCTACTCCGCCGAGGACCTCGAGATCGTGCTGATGCGCTCGGCCAACCTGCTGCACGTAGACCTGAGCGCCGACGGCGCGCGAGAGATCGCGGGCCGCTCCCGCGGGACCCCCCGGATCGCCAACCGGCTGCTGCGGCGGGTCCGCGACTGGGCGCAGGTGCGCGGCAACGGCACCGTGGACCTGGCGGCCGCGCGGGCTGCGCTGCTGGTGTACGAAGTCGACGAGCTGGGCCTGGACAGGCTGGACCGCGCAGTGCTGCGTGCCCTGTGCCAACGTTTCGGCGGCGGACCGGTCGGCTTGTCGACGTTGGCGGTGGCGGTGGGCGAGGAGCCCGAGACGGTGGAGAGCGTGGCCGAGCCCTTCCTGGTGCGTGAGGGCCTGATGGGACGCACCGGCAGGGGCAGAGTGGCCACCGGGGCAGGGTGGCGGCACCTCGGGCTCGCGGTGCCGCAGGCCAGCGCCGCCGGTCAGCTCGGCCTGGACCTGGACCCAGGGCCTTCTCGCTAGACGGTGCTGACGGCACGCCGGAGCGGCCCGTGATTGATCGCTCTCAGGCTGCTCGCCTACACTCCGCAGAGCCACGGCAGCAGCGTCAGCGCACCGAGCCGTTCGGCATGCCGTCCGGGTCCTCCGGTTAGGCGCACCGTGCAGGCACCCAGCGAGGGGTCTGCGGAAGGACGTGAATCCACTCGATGGAACTGTCGTTGCTGCTGCCGCTGGTCGTGCTGCTACCACTGATGCTCCTGATCTTCCGCCAACGCAAGCAGCAACGTGCCTACCTGGAGCAGCAGGGGCGGATCGCAGTCGGTCAGGACATCATGACCACCGCCGGTCTGTACGCGCGGGTGGTGGAGATCGACGGTGAGATCATGGTGCTCGAGATCGCGCCTGGCTTCCGGGTGCGCTGGGCCAAGGCCGCTGTGGGGACCATCCTGACCGACCCGACCGATGCTTCGGGCGGACTGGCCGGCTCGGCAGCGCCCGTGGACACGACCAAGCGCAGCCCGTCCGACGACGCCTGACCCGACCCACGAACTGCACGCACCGAACCGAGAAGAGACAGTCCTGTGGCTCGTTCCACCGCGCGATCGCGGCGCCCGCTCGTTGCCCTGCTGGTCCTGGTCCTGCTCATGGCCGGTGCACTCGCTGCCGGCACCCAGTGGAGGTCGGCGAGCTGGACGCCGAACCTGGCGCTGGACCTCGCCGGCGGGACGCAGATCATCCTGGAGCCCGTCATCGAGAAGGGCCAGGGTGATCTCACGCCACAGGTGATCGACGACTCGATCCAGGTCATCCGCCAGCGCGTGAACGGCAGTGGCGTCTCCGAGGCCGAGATCACCAGCCAGGGTGGGCGCAACATCGTGGTCGAGCTGCCCGGAGACCCGGAGGAGCAGGCTGAGGCCCGTCAGCTGGTGAGCCAGTCGGCGCAGATGCGCTTCCGCCCGGCCCTGGTCGAGTCCGCCGGTGGACCGATCGAGCCGCCGGCACAGGAACCTCAGCCCACGCCTGAGTCCACCCCCGTACCCACGGACGGGGTCAGCCCCACGGACGGGGTCAGCCCGACGACCAGCCCGACCGGCTCCGAGAGCCCGGTAGTGACGACCCCGGCTCCCACGGGCACGGACGCTCCTGCGCCGACCACCAGCACGAGCACGAACGGTCGCGCGGTCCCGGGCGTCTTTGCCGCCGGGGCTGCCACCACCCCGGTCGACCCCGCTGCACCGCCGGTCGACCCCGCTGTCCCCGTCGACCCTGCCGACCCCGCCGCACCGCCGGTCAACCCTGCTGCCCCCGTCGACCCTGCCGCACCGCCGGTCGACCCTGCCGCACCGCCGGTCAACCCTGCTGCCCCCGTCGACCCTGCCGCACCGCCGGTCGACC
>JAABUN010002839.1_pt1 | contig 29028 bp, 38 predicted proteins | sample 5559311 | NCBI WGS metagenome assembly JAABUN01 (sample SAMN10711877, study PRJNA513370) | rock metagenome | isolation source: Antarctica rocks | place: Antarctica: Victoria Land, Siegfried Peak sud | reverse complement strand
TCTGGAACTTTTACACCAACGTCGTCGCCGGTCTGATTGCTTACACATATCAGGAAAAGAAACCGAATTTGCATCTGAGAAAAGACTTGGTTTTAGCCTGACTCTTATCTCGAACTGACGTTAATTACAGTTATAAATTGAAAATTTTCTTGCCGCTTGCTCCTGGATAATTACGCCGAAATTTCCCTTTCGCCTGTTTTTGCAAAATAGAGAGAAATCAAAACCGTGACCAGCATAATCGCCGCCGCCGTCCAAAACGTACGATAAAGCGTGTAGTCGGAAAGGTTTCCGGGCGCGGTTGCGCTGTAAAGCAAGAATGCGGAAAGCGCGGGTCCGATTGCTCTGGCTAAACTTGCCGCCGACTGTAATATTCCTAAAGTTTTGCCTTGCGCTTCGTCGTGCGCTTCTTTGGAGGCGAGGCTTGTCAGCGCGGGCGATGAAAGCGAATTTCCGATTGAGAAAAATGCGATTCCGCCGAGCAAAGCCGTCAAGCCGCCGACTTGCGGGCTGACAAAAGGAACGGCGAAGAAACTTGCCATCAGCAGAAAACTTCCGATAACGACCAGCCAAACTTCGCCGAGTATTTTCACCAGACGGGCGAAAACTCCGCCTTGCAGAATGATTGCCAAAATTCCGATATACGCGAACAGATAACCGTTTTGCTCGGCGTTATAACCGAAGCGAAACGCCGTGTATTGAACAAAAACCGTCGTCATTATCGAAAAAGCGACGACCAGCAAAAAATAAAGCAGCGTAACGATGCCGAAGCGAGAATCTTTTAAGGTTTTGGAAAGTTCCGTTAAACGACTTTCGCGTCTGACAGCGTTTTTGTCGGGTTTGTGCGATTCGGGCAAAACGAAATAGAGAATAAGTGCATTTGTAAAGGCAAGCGCGGAGACGAAGAAAAATGGTGTATGCGTGCCGAATTTGCTCAAGATTCCGCCGATTGCCGGTCCGAAAATAAAGCCCAAGCCGAACGCCGCGCCGATTAAACCCATTCCTTTGGCTCGATTTTCCTTGGTCGTGATGTCGGCGATGTAGGCTTGCGCGGTCGAGATGTTTCCACCCGTAACACCGTCGAAGATTCTGCCGAAGAACAATAGCGGGAGCGTCGTCGAAAGTCCGGTTATCAGCGCGGCGATGCTCGTTCCCAATAAACTTATAAACAAAATCGGGCGGCGACCGTATCTGTCGGAAAGCTGACCGAGAAAAGGCGTCGAGATAAACTGCATTATCGAATATGAAGCAATCAGCCAGCCGATAATAAACGGCGACGCGCCGAATTCGTTTTTTGCGTAAGCGGGCAGAACCGGAATGGCAACGCCAAAACCTACGAGGTCAATAAAAATCGTGATAAAAATTGTGATAAGCGGTCGGGTGAAAAATTTTTCGTCCGCTTTTTCAGTCGTGTTTTCCAGGCTCATTCGGTCTTTGCAAGTTGCGTCTTACTGCTCACAATTTAATTTTGTAGTAATATAGCAAAGAATAAACCATACCATTTTGAAGGGGTTTGCAAAAGCAATGCAAAAAGTGCCAAATATAAAAGTTTTGATTTTTTTAATCGTTACACTCGTTTTTTCTATGTATCAACAAACAGAAGCTCAGAGAAAAAAATCGTCGGCGAAAAAACCGGCGACGGTTGAAACAAAAATCACTCCGCCTGACATAACTTATACGGTTTCGATGTCGAAGCCCTGGACTCATCTTTTGGAAGTCGAAATGCGGCTTAATTGGGCGCAGATGCCGGAAAAGGCGGAGATTAAAATGCCTGTCTGGACGCCCGGAAGTTATTTGATTCGTGAATACGCACGGCACGTTCAGGATTTCGCGGTAAAAGACGCGAGCAGAAATGATTTAACGTGGCAAAAGACGAATAAAAACACCTGGCAAATTGACACGAAAGGCGCAAAGGAAATCATCGCCAGATACAATGTTTATGCCAATGAATTAACGGTTCGCACGAACGAACTAAATGCCGACCACGCATTTTTTAACAACGCCGCGCTTTTGATGTTTCTGAAAGACCAGCTTGCCGCCGCTTCGACTGTAAAAATCGTTCCGTACGGTGAATGGAAAATTGCGACGGGTTTGCCGAAGGTCGAAGGACAAACAAACGCTTTTCGCGCCCCGAACTTTGATATTTTGTATGATTCACCATTTGAAGTCGGCAATTTTAAGGAAGTCGCATTTGAGGTTCAGGGAAAGCCGCACCGGATGATTTTTGAAGGTGAAGGCAATTACGATATGCAGAAAACCGCCGCCGACGTAAAAAAAATCATCGAGCAGGCGTATAAAATTTTCGGCGAGCTTCCCTACAACGATTATTTGTTTATCGTTAATTTGCGCGGCGGCGGCGGTCTCGAACATTTAAATTCGACTGCTTTGCAGTTTAATCGTTTCGGTTTTACAGACGAACGCTATAAAGGTTTTTTAACGCTTGCCGCGCACGAATTTTTCCACGCCTGGAACGTCAAGCGCATTCGTCCCGACGCTTTGGGTCCGTTTGATTACGAAAATGAAAACTACACGAAATTGCTGTGGGTTGCCGAAGGCGGAACGGCTTATTACGAAAGCGTTTTAGTCGAGCGAGCGGGTTTGATTTCGGATAAGGAATATCTGGACGGAAAAGCCAATGCGTTTCAAGCCCTGCAAAATCGTCCCGGCAGATTTGAGACGAGTCTGGAAGAAGCGAGTTTCGACGCTTGGATAAAGTATTACCGCGCGGACGAAAACGCAATAAACAATCAAATTTCTTATTACGACAAAGGCGAAATCGTCAACTTTCTGCTCGATTTGGAAATTCGCCGCGCGTCCGGCGGCGCAAAATCTCTGGACGACGTGATGCGTTATCTTTACACGGATTTTTTCAAAAAGAACAAGAATTACACGCCGGAAGATTACCAGAAAATATCGGAAACGATGGCTGGAAAATCTTTAAATGACTTTTTCTCGAAATACGTTCGCGGACACGATGAGATTGACTACAACACAATCTTAAATGGCATCGGCTTGCAGCTTTCAACGGGCGCCTCAAAAAGCGAATCGGCTTACCTCGGAGCAAATTTGGCGCAGGCGGGCGAGCGTCTGAACGTAACTTCGGTGCCGGCGGACACGCCAGCTTACGAGCAAGGCTTAAACGCTAATGACCAAATTATCGCCGTTGACGGAAACCGCGCTACACAGCAATTTTTGCAAAGTTATTTGGCGGATAAACGTCCGGGCGACAAAGTAAAATTAACCGTTTTTCGTTTTGAGGAGATGCGTGATATTGAAATCACGCTCGGCGGACGAGCCGCGCAAGATTACAAAATAGTCGCTGCTGCAAATCCGACGGACGAGCAGAAACGCTTGTATCAAAGCTATTTCGGCATGGAGCTGAAATAATTTTCATCGCGGAAAATCATCAATTGATAGTTTATTAAATAATTGAAAACGAAATATACCGTCAGTTATATGTTTCTCGCGGTTTAATTCTATGTCGCAAAAAAACTTTACAAAGTTGATTTTAATTGTACTGGTATTTTCAGTTTTGGGCTGTCAGAAAAGCGTTTTTCAACCGCCAACGGTTGCGCCCGCGACTTTGCGCGACGTGTCCGCTCTAAAACTAAATTTTCGTTTTGAGACGGATGTTCCGCCGCCGTCCGCTACAGGCGAAGTCGCTCAGTCGGAAGAGAGAAACGTTGCCGTGCAGACGGATTTTGACCAGAATAGGACGCAGGAAATATTTGATAAAACAATCGTTTCGCCAAGCAAACAGAGAGTTTTAGCGGTTTATCATAAAGCTGAAGATTCACCGGGCGATTTTCGGCTCGATATGTATGCGGCGGACGGCAAATTATTGCGGAAAATAACGCCCGACGGAATGGCGGTTCATTATCCGGACACGATTGTCTGGTCGCCGGATTCCGCGAATATCGCGTTTATGGCGATGACGCGTGCCGGACAGACTTTAGAGGCGCAAAGCACGGCGGGCAATCAAGCAAACGCTTTATCAAATTCGGAAATTAACGGTAATTCCAATGTGAAAGCCGATACGGAAAATTCAAACATTAATCCGGCTGCAAGCGCGGCTCCAATTGTCGAGCAGCCGAAAGCCGTTTTGACGTTTCGCACCGAGCAAATTTACACCGGCAGTGCCGACGGCGGCGACTTGAAACCGGTTACGCAAAACGAAGGCTTGATTTATTTTTATTTTATTTGGTCGCCAGACGGTTCGGCGCTCGCAGCGCTCGCAGCAACATTTCAGGAGTGGAGATTTTTGCAGTATCAAGCCGAAAATCGCCGCGAAGCATTTGCGCCGGCAGGCAGACCGCGCCTTGTCGAAAGGAACGGGCGCGAGCGTCGGCTCGACGACAATTTAACGATTGTTCATCCGGTCTGGTCGCCCGATTCGGCAAAGGTTGCGGTCGCGTTTGATAAACAAGTAAGAATTTACGACGCAATCGGCGACGCGCCGACACAAGCCGCGATTCCGCTGCGAAATCAGTTATTAATTTCTTCAAAGGCTTTCGACGAAGATTTGCAAAGGAAAGAACAAAACGGAAATGCGAACACCAATGTTAATTCGCAGGCAAATTCAAACGGACAAGCAACCGCGCAAGCAAATACAAATCCAACGGCGAATAGCACTGCAAACCAGGCGACCGGAACTTTGCCGGATGAAAACACCTTGGTTTCTTTTAACCCGATTATCGACCTCAAATGGACGGAAGACAAAATGCTTTATGTGCAGACCGGTTATATCAAACAAATGAAAAACGAGGCGGACAGCGCGCGAAGTTATCTGCGTTGGCACCGTCTGATTTTCAGCCCGCAGGCGGTTGCGCTCGGAAATTAAATTGGTGAATAAAAATATGAGTAATCAAACTATTGCCGATATTTATGCAGCGAACGATAAAGTTCGCGCGAAATTGAAGGAAACGATTTCAAACCTAAACGATGAGCAAATGACGTTTTTGCCGGACGGTGAAAAATGGACGATAGCGCACATCGTTGAGCATATAGCGATTGTCGAAGACGGAATGTCGAAAATCTCCGCTAAACTGCTGACGCAAGCAAAAAGCGACGGAAAAAAATCAAACGGTGAAGCGATTTTGACGGAAAATTTCGGGAAAAAGACGGCGGAAGCTCGCGTCTTAAAACTCGAAGCTCCCGACCGCGTTCACCCGACGGGCAAAGCGACAATCAATGAATCGCTGGCAAAAATGGAAGAAAATCGCCGGAATTTGGAAAAATTGCGACCGCTTTTTGAATCTGTCGAATGTAGTGATTATACATTTCCACATCCGTTTATGGGCGCCTTGACCGCGCACGAATGGCTCACGCTAGTCGGCGGACACGAAGCCAGACATCTCGCTCAGATTGAGAAAATACTTGCCCGAACATAAAATGCGGAATGAAAGAAAACTCTTTCATTCCGCATTCATCGTTCCTAATTCATCATTTAGCTCGCTTCAGTACCGGCTTGTTCTTCTTTCAAAACCGCTTTGCGCGAAAGTTTGACTTTATTGCCTTCTTTGCCGATACATTTGACCATAATTTGCTGACCTTCTTTTAATTCGTCGCGCACATCTTTGATGCGTCGGTCGGAGATTTCAGAAATGTGCAGCAAGCCGTCGAGTCCGGGCAGAATTTCCACAAACGCGCCGAAATCGACGATTCGGGAAACCGTTCCGAGATAGGTTTCGCCGATTTCCGCTTCCGCCGTCAAGCCTCGAATACGAGCGAGAGCCGCTTGCGCCGCGTCGCCGTCGGCAGTCGCGATATTGATTGTACCGTCGTCGGAAACGTCGATTTTCGCGCCGGTTTCTTCCGTAATCGAGCGAATCATTTTACCGCCCGGTCCGATGATGTCGCGGATTTTATCGGGATTGATTTTGATGGTGATAATTCTAGGCGCATACGGTGAAATTTCCTCGCGCGGCTTTTCAATCGCCTGCTTCATAATTTCCAGAATATGCAGCCGACCTTTTTTCGCCTGTTCCAGAGCTTCGGATAAAATCATCGAATTGATTCCGCCGATTTTAATATCCATCTGCAAAGCGGTAATGCCTTCGGTCGTTCCGGTAACTTTGAAATCCATATCGCCGTAATGATCTTCCGCGCCCGCAATATCGGACAAAATTGCGTAACGATTGCCTTCCATCACAAGTCCCATCGCCACGCCCGCGACGGCGCGTTTGAGCGGAACGCCCGCGTCGAGCAAGGACAGAGTTCCGCCGCAAACCGAAGCCATCGAGCTTGAGCCGTTTGATTCGGTGATGTCGGAAACGATGCGAAGCGTGTATGGAAATTCGCTTTCGTCGGGCAAAACAGATTCGAGCGCACGCCGCGCCAAGTTGCCGTGTCCGACTTCGCGGCGGCTCGTAAAGCCGACTCGTCCGGTTTCGCCGACCGAATACGGCGGGAAATTATAATGCAGTAAAAAGCGTTTTTTGAGTTCGCCTTTTTCCAAATCGTCAATGAACTGCTCGTCCATCTTCGTCCCCAGAGTAGTGGTGACAATTGCCTGCGTCTCGCCGCGCGTGAAAAGCGCCGAGCCGTGAACTCTGGGCAGCCAGCCGACTTCGCAGGAAATCGGGCGAATTTCCGAAAACTTGCGCCCGTCCGGGCGACGACGATTGCCGAGCATATCGTCACGAAAGATTTTTTCCTTCAAATGCGAAAATACTTTTCCAGCCATCGCGCGTTTTGCCGCATCGTCTTCCGGGTAGCTTGCAACCACTTCCTTTTTCAGCGCGTCGACCGCTGCATAAGAAGTTAATTTATCTTTGCCTGTAGTGTTGAGAGCTTCGCGCAGTTGATCGGTAAATTTTTTCTCGATTTCGGCGATTAAATCTTCGTCTAATTGCGCTCCTTTATACTCGCGTTTTTGAATGTCGAGAGCTTTGAATAACTCCCGCTGCCATAAACACAGGCGTTTGATTTCCTTATGCGCTAGCATTAAGGCTTCGACCATGATATTTTCCGCAACTTCTTTAGCTTCGGCTTCGACCATCACGACCGCTTCTTCCGTTCCGGCAACGACTAAGTTTAGCTGCGATTCGCGTCTTTGGTCATACGTCGGATTGATAATGTATTTTCCGTCAATCAAACCGACGCGTACAGCCGCAATCGGATTATCGAACGGAATGTCCGACAAATACAGAGCGCAGGACGCACCCGTAATAGCAATCACGTCCGGGTCGTTTTCCGAGTCCGAAGAAATAACCGAGCCGACAATTTGCGTTTCAAAACGATAGCCGTCCGGGAAAAGCGGTCGAACGGGACGGTCAATCAGGCGGCAGGTTAAAGTTTCCTTTTCGTTCGGACGACCTTCGCGACGAAAGTAATTTCCCGGAATGCGTCCGGCGGCGTATGTCGATTCGCGGTATTCGACCGTCAGCGGAAAAAAGTCGAGTCCTTCTTTCGCCGTGTGTGAACTGACGGCGGTGACCAAAAGCATCGTCTCGCCGTAAGTGATGACTACCGAACCGTCGGCTTGTTTGGCGACCTTTCCGGTTTCTACGGATAAAGTTTCATCGCCCAGTTTTATTGATTCTTTCAGATATTTTTTTTGTGACATATTTTCTTCCTCACTAATCGCGAAATGTAATTCTTGAATGAATATTAAATTATCAAATTTTTTATTTTCGTTTTTGATTCACTTGCAAAGATTATTTAACAAAGACATTCATTATTCACAACTCACGGTTTTAAATTTTAAACAAAAAGCGACAGGAGCTATATCGTGAAAGCCCTGCCGCTCTGATATTTCGACAATTCTCTTTTGCATTCGGGTTTTGTGCGCTGTCACGTTCAGCAACCATTTGCAAATTCTTCGAGAGAACCTAATTTTTAATGACTCGAAGCAGCCATAAATCAATGGATAATTGATAGTGAAAAATGGATAATTTTAATTAAATTAATTTATTATCCGTTATGCATTATCCATTATCCATTACTTTTATCTTCTCAATCCTAACTTTTGAATAATCGTGTGATATTCGCCGATGTCCTGGCGTTTGAGATAATCGAGCAGTTTTCGACGGCGCGAAACCATTTTCAGCAATCCGCGGCGTGAGTGATTGTCTTTTTTATGAACTTTAAAGTGTTCGGTTAATTCGTTGATGCGCTGGGTTAAAAGCGCGATTTGCACTTGCGACGAACCCGTATCGCTGTCGTGTGTTTTATAATCGCCGACGATAGTTTCTTTTGTTTCTTTTAATGTTGCCATAATTGTAAAATGGTTTCTCCTAGCTCGCAGTAACTCCGTTTCCCTTCAAAACGGTAACCGCAAAATTTGCTAAATAACTATAAACTGATAATTGATAGTGAGTAATTATTCTTTGTTTATTATCCACTATCGACTGTCAGTTATCAACTTTTACATCTGAAATTCTTCCATAAACTTTGTCGAGAAATTCCCGTTTTGGAAATTTTCGTCGTTCATAATTTTCAAATGCAAGGGAATGGTCGTTTTAATTCCTTCGACGACCATCATTTCCAAAGCGCGTTTCATTCTGGCAATAGCGAGTTCGCGCGTTCTGGCGTGAACGATGAGTTTTGCAATCATCGAGTCGTAATACGGCGGCACGGTATAGCCCGGATAAACCGCGGTGTCGACTCGCACGCCCGGTCCGCCCGGTATGTTGAAAGCCGTAATTTTGCCCGGCGACGGCGTAAATTTTATTGGGTCTTCGGCGTTGATGCGGCATTCGATGGCGTGTCCGACGATTTGCAAATCTTCCTGCACGTAGCCGAGTTCCTCGCCCTGCGCGATGCGGATTTGATTACGCACGATGTCGGCTAAGGTGACCATTTCAGTTACCGGATGCTCGACCTGAATGCGCGTGTTCATTTCCATAAAATAGAAACTTCCGTCTTCATCGAGTAAAAACTCGAAAGTTCCCGCGCTCGAATAACCGATTTCTTTGCACGCTTTAACCGCTACCGCGCCCATCGCTTCGCGCTGTTCGGGCGTAATAACCGGCGATGGCGCTTCTTCCAACAATTTTTGATGGCGCCGCTGAATCGTGCATTCGCGCTCACCGAGATGAATGCAGTTGCCGTATTCATCGGCTAAAACCTGAATCTCGATGTGGCGTGGACGCTCGATATATTTTTCAATATAAACGCTTCCATTTTTAAACGCCGCGAGTGCTTCGGTTTGCGCGGTTTCGAGATTCGTTTCCAAATCTTCTTCACGGCGAACAATTCGCATTCCGCGCCCGCCGCCGCCCGCCGCCGCTTTGATAATTACAGGAAAACCGATTTCTTTTGCCAGACTAATAGCTTCTTTTGCGCTTTCAACCGGTTCGGGACTTCCCGGCAAAATCGGAACGCCAGCCGCTTTCATCGTCCGTCTGGCTTCGACCTTATCGCCCATCATTCCAATGACATGCGGGCGAGGACCGATAAATTTGATATTGCAGTCTTCGCAGATCTTCGCAAAAGTTTCCGATTCGGCAAGAAAACCGTAGCCGGGATGAATCGCATCGACATTCGTGATTTCCGCCGCGCTGATAATCGATGGAATGTTCAGATAGCTCTGTGCCGATTGCGCCGCGCCGATACAAATCGCTTCGTCGGCATAGCGAACGTGCAGGGCTTCTTTGTCGGCTTCGGAATGAACGGCAACCGTGCGAATGTCCATTTCCTTGCACGTCCAGATTATCCGGCACGCTATCTCGCCGCGATTGGCGATTAAAATTTTGCGAATTTCTCGCTTTTTCATTTAGAAATTTTTAGCCACGAAACAACATGGAAAAGCACGAACAAAGTCATATAAATTTTCGTGTTCTTTCGTGTTTGTTCGCGGCTAATCTCTTATTTCTTGATTCCGAAAAGCGGTTGCCCGTATTCGACCGGCTGCCCGCTTTCGACGTAAATTTTGATGACTTCGCCTGCCACTTCAGCTTCAATTTCGTTCATTAGTTTCATCGCTTCGACAATACACACAATCGTATCGGGCGATACATTACTGCCTTCTTTAACGTAAGGTTCTTTGTCAGGCGCGGGCGAACGATAAAAGGTTCCGACAATCGGCGAAGTTATCGTATGTAGATTTTCATCAGCAGGCGTTTCCGCCGCAATGATTTCAGTTTTGTTTTCCGTCGAAGTTGCGGCGGTTTGTGCTGAAGAAGAAGAAGAGGGCGACGCATATTGTTGTGCAGCTTGAAATATTTGCGGCGCAGGATTTTTACTCAATCGAACACGAATGTTCTCGTTTTCAAATTCAAAATCGGTAAATCCGTGTTCGTCAACTAAATTGGCGAGTTCCTGGAGTTCAACCATATTCAGCGAAGGCGCGGACGTTTGTGCGGACTTTTTCGGCAAGCCGCTTTTCCCGCCGCGTGCTTGTTCCTTATTTTGTTCCCTCGCTTTCGCAGAACTTAAATCTTCACTCATTATGCTTTGATTCCTGATTCGCTTTTTGCTGCCAGCTCACGCGGATTATCCACCAATTCAATAACCGCCATTTCAGCATTATCGCCGTTTCGCCGTCCGAGTTTGATAATTCGCGTATAACCGCCGTTGCGGTCTTTATAGCGGGTTCCCAGTTCGTCAAAAAGACGCTGCACGGCAAAAACTCCAGCTGTTCTCACAATTTTTTCCTTCGGCTCGCCTTTTTTCCCGCGAAAACGGCTTTGTTCATTTTTGAAAGTGCGGTTTCCCGAATGAAAATAGCTTGCCGCTTGACGACGCAGATGAACTTCCTGCGCTTTTGCTTCGTCGCCCGTCAAATTTTTCGCCTTGCGCGCCATTGTGATAATTTTCTCGACAAACGGGCGAAGCTCTTTAGCTTTCGGAACGGTGGTAATAATATATTCCTTGTCCGAGGTTATCAAAGAAGCTGCCATATTACGCAACATCGAAATTCGATGCTCCGTCGTTCTTCCCAATTTACGATGTGCTTTTAAGTGTCTCATAATAGTGGATAGCGAATAATGGAAAACGGTTAGTGAAAAAACAAAATTATTCACTATCCGTTATCGATTACCATTAGTTTTAATCTAAATCTCGTCCGCCCGAACCCGGAATCGGATTGCCCTGCTCGTCAAAATCCATTCCGAAATCCAAGCCCATTCCGTGAAGCATATCCTTGATTTCTGTCAAGGATTTCTTGCCAAAATTCTTAGTGTTCAGCATATCGCGCTCGCTGCGGCGAATTAAATCTCGAATCGAGCGAATATCCGCGTTTTTCAAACAGTTATAAGACCGTACGGAAAGTTCCAGTTCATCTACGGGACGGTCGAGCAAATCATTGCGGAGAAGCGGTGGACGCGCGATGTCTTCAAACTTAAAGTCGTCTTCTTCCTCTTCAAAATTAACGAAAATCGACATATGGTCTTTAACCAACTTTGCCGCCAAACCAATGGAATCATCGGGTTTGACTGAACCGTCAGTCCACACTTCGATGATTAATTTGTCGAATTCAGTATTTGAGCCTTGTCGGGTCTTATCGACACTGTAATTAACTTTTTTTATCGGCGTATGAACCGAATCAATCGGAATATAGCCAACCGAAAGGTCTTCATCATTATTAAATTCAGCGGAAACATAACCGCGACCGCTTTTCAGGCGCATTTCAATGCTGATGTCGCCGTTCGCGCTGATCGTTGCGATGTGAATATCTTTATCTAAAATCTCGACATCGCCATCCGCTTCGATATCGGCACTGGTAACTTCGCCCGCGCCTTTTTTGCTGAGAGTCAGTGTTTTTGAAACACCGCCGTGAAGTTTGAACGGAATCTGCTTGATATTCAAAATTACGTCCGTCGCATCTTCGACTACTCCTTTAATAGAGGAAAATTCATGCTCGACACCTTCGATTTTGACGGCGGTCACCGCTGCGCCTTCGATTGATGAAAGAAGAGCACGGCGCAAACTGTTGCCGATGGTCGTGCCGAACCCGCGTTCAAAGGGCTGCGCGTAAAATTTTCCGTATCGTTCCGTCAAAGTCTCAGTCTCGACGTTCAAACGATTTGGCATTTGAAAATCCGTCCATTGATTGTTTTGTGTCATATTCTTTTAAAAGTATATTTAGTCCGTCGAGTCCGCCGAATCTATTAAGTGGCAAGTCAAAAAATACTTGACAACCTAATAAATTCAGCAGACTCGACAGACTTAAAACTATTTGCTGTAAAGTTCGACGATTAACTGTTCGTTGATTGTCGCGTCAATATCCTGACGGTTAGGCAAAGCTGAAACCGTCACGGTCAATTCATCGCCGCCCGCCGAAATCCAATTCGGGCGACCGCGACCGACGGCGGTTTGCCACGCACCTTCGACATGAACGTTTTTAACGCTCTTATCTTTAACGGTAATAACATCGCCTTGTTTAGCCTGGAACGACGGAATATCAACTTTACGCCCGTTGACTTCGATGTGTCCGTGATTGACGAGCTGCCGCGCCTGTCGGCGAGAAGTCGAAAAGCCCGCCCGATAAACGACATTATCAAGTCGACGCTCAAGCATAAACAGCAAATTTTCACCCGTGATGCCTTTTTGTCTGGAGGCTTTTTCAAAGTAGTTGCGAAACTGTTTTTCAAGCACGAAGTAAATACGCTTGACCTTTTGTTTCTCTCGGAGCTGTTGTCCGTAACCGGCTAAAACCTTACGTCTTGCCGTTGCCCCGTGCATTCCCGGCGGCTGCGTTCCGCGTTTTTCAATCGAACACGACGGTTTAAAGCATCGGTCGCCTTTCAAAAATAGTTTTCCACCTTCGCGACGGCACAGACGGCACACCGCGTCTCTATATCTAGCCATAATATTTTTTGCTTCTGGTATAAAATGATTTTGGAGTTTAGAGTTTAGACATCGGATTACTTACAATCCGAACGTCCGTAAATACTAAAACAGTCCTTCATTTTTCAACAGAAAAGTTTACAGGCAACTTTTATTTTGCCCTTCATCCTTTTGATAGTTTAATTAAATTAATAAATAAATTTTAGATGTATAATCCAAAATATAAAATCCCTCAAACTCTTCTACGCTTTGGCGGGCGACAACCATTGTGCGGAATCGGTGTCGTATCTCGTATCGAAGTAACACGGATTCCCGATTGATTAATTGCGCGAATTGCCGATTCACGTCCGCCGCCCGGACCTTTGACACGAACTTCTACCTCACGCATACCGACCTCGACCGCTTTTTTAGCCGCCTCTGATGCAGCTTGCTGTGCTGCAAAAGGAGTTCCTTTGCGCGACCCGCGAAAACCGCGCGCGCCCGACGAGGATTGAGACACTAAATTGCCTTCTCCGTCGGTAATTGAAATCAGCGTATTGTTAAAAGATGCCGCAATATGCACAATCCCGTATGGAATATTCTTTTTTTCTTTTTTGCGAAAAGTTTTTTTCTTTGTTACTGCTGCTTTTGCCATAATTTAGTTACTAACAAATCAATTTTTGATAATTGTTGAGTATTAACTCAAAACTACTGTTATTTCTTACCCGGTGCTTTTTTCTTCGCAACGGCGGCTTTGCGTGGACCTTTGCGGGTGCGCGCGTTGGTGCTGGTACGCTGTCCGCGAACCGGCAGACCGCGACGATGGCGAAGACCGCGATAGCAGCCAATATCCATTAGACGCTTGACATCCATTTGTACGCGCTTCCGCAAATCACCTTCGATATCGCCCTGCGCGTCGAGAATCGCACGAATCTGCGTCAACTCGTCCTCACTCAAATCTTTAATTTTCGTGTCGAAACTAATACTTGCTTCATCTAAAATCGCCGTCGCCCGCGACTTTCCGATGCCGTAAATATAAGTCAAACCAATTTGCGCTCTTTTATTTGGCGGTAAATCTACACCTGCTACACGAGCCATAATTTCTCCTAAAATTCTAAACTTTACGTTCCAGATTAATTTGGAATCTATAATCTTTAACCCTGTCTCTGTTTATGCTTTGGATTATCGCAAATCACGCGCACAATACCTTTTCGATGAACGATTTTACATTTATCGCAAATCTTTTTGACGGATGGACGAACTTTCATTTTTCTCTAACCTCGCTTTTTATTTGTAACGATAAGTGATTCGCCCGCGCCCCAAATCATACGGCGAGAGTTCGACTAAAACTCGGTCGCCCGGCAAAATACGAATAAAGTTTTTTCGCATTTTACCAGAGATATGCGCTAAAACCTGGTGCTTGTTATTCTCCAATTCAACTTTGAACATTGCATTGGGCAAAGTATCCAGCACGGTCGCCGTCACCTCAATCGCTTCTTCTTTTGACATAAATTGCAATGCCAACTATTTTACTTGTTGGACAAACCGTAAATGTTAGCTTTTATTTTAACTTTTTTCAAGTTAGGCGGCAACCGTTTCCAATTTTGTTTCTTTTAGCCTCGCTTTTTGCTCTTTGGTGAAGGTCAAAATCTCAGGACCTTGTTCGGTTATCGCAACCGTGTGTTCGCAATGCGCGCTCGGTTTGCCGTCTGCTGTAACGACCGTCCATTTGTCTTCTAAAGTTTTCGTTTCGTAGGTTCCGAGATTCAGCATCGGCTCGATGGCGAAAACATATCCGGCTCGAATTTTTTCTTTCGTTCCAGCTCTGCCGTAATTAGCGATTTGCGGCGCTTCGTGCATATTGCGTCCGATGCCGTGTCCGGTATAATCTCGTACGATTCCGTAACCGTATTGTTCGGCGTGCTGCTGCACCGCCCAGCTAATATCGCCGACGCGCCGATTCGGACGACATTGTTCGATGGCTTTATCTAAACATTCTTCGGTAACGCGAATCAACTGTTTGAGTTCGTCGCTGACTTCTCCGACCGGAACGGTCATCGCGGTATCGCCGACAAATCCGTTATAGCTCGCCGCCATATCGATTGAAATAATATCGCCTTCTCGAAGCGGAACGTCGTTGGAAAATCCGTGAACGACCTGCTCATTAACCGAAGCGCAAATCGCAAACGGAAAGGCAACCATTCCCGAAGGCTTATAACCAATAAAACTTGGAATCGCGCCTGCGTCGCGCATCATTTTTTCGGCGACTCTGTTGAGCTCGAGCGTCGTAATGCCCGGCTTAATCATTGCGCGCGTTGCTTCCCGAACTTCAGCGACGAGTTCGCCTACTTCGCGCATCCGATCTAAATCTTTTCTTGATTTGGCAATAATCATTTTCTTTCTCAACAGAACTTGACTCAATTTACTAATGAAACCGCCAATCTTTAAACCGTTGAGCATTTAATTTAAACAAAAAGTTCACCAAAGAATTAATCTCAAACTTTATGCTCGAAACAATTTATAGGTATTATTACAACTCGTGCGCAATTTTCCTTTTGTAGCAAATCAAATTAACTTTTCCAATTCCCGATAAATTGCTTCCAAGTCGCCCGTACCATCGACCTTTTGCAAACGTGCCGATTTCTCGTAAAAATCGAGCAGCGGTTTTGTTTGCTCTTCATATGTCGAAAGCCTGACTTTTACTTTTTCTTCTGTATCGTCAGCGCGATGATTCAATTTTGCTTCGGGATGAAAGTCGCAAACATTTTCGAACTTAGGCGGCTTAAAGTAAACATTATAAATCTCGCCGCAAATAGGACAAATTCTTCTTCCGGTCATTCTTTTTTCTAAAAGTCCGAGCGGAATATCAACCAAAATCGCGCTTATGTCCTTACCTTGCTCTAAAGCCAAAACTTCGAGCATTTCGGCTTGCACCGCCGTGCGCGGAAAACCGTCTAAAATATAAGTTCCGTCGCAATCTTCGCGTGATGTTCGTTCTTTAACAATTTGAAAAGTCAGCTCGTCGGAAATCAATCTGCCGGAACTCATAATCTCTTGAACTTCCAGCGCGAGCGGAGAATCCAATTTTTTCATCTCGCGGAACATATCGCCGGTCGAAATTTGCGGAATATTTCTTCGTTCTTCGAGTAGTCGCGCCTGTGTCCCTTTTCCCGCGCCGGGCGCCCCGATTAAAACGATAATTTTATTCATTCAAATATTTCACTGCTGAGTCACAAAGTTCACAAAAAGTTTTATCAAATATTTTAATTTCTCCGTATTCTCTATGGTGCAATGTTTTATGCTCTACGACCGCGAAGCCGTGAACCCGCGCCCAAAAACCCTTCGTAATTACGCATCACGAGTTGCGCCTCGATTTGCGCAATCGTATCCATCGCCACGCCGACTAAAATTAACAGCGACGTGCCGCCGAAGAAAAATTGATAACCTAAGCCCGTCGGAATCCAGCTCAGACCGGGCGTTGCGGTTAACACATTGTCGAGTCCCGGTCCGATGAACGGCAGACGGGCGACTTTAAAGCCGCTCAAAAGAAGCTGCGGAACAAAGGCGATAAAAGCTAAATAAAGTGCGCCAACCGTCGTCAGCCTGGTTAAAATAGTATTTAAGTATTCAGCGGTTTGCGCTCCGGGACGAACACCGGGAACGAACCCGCCGTGTTTTCTCAAGTTGTCCGAAACTTCGTCGGTATTGAAAATAATCGTGATGTAAAAGAAAGTGAACAAAACAATCAGCGAAATGAACACGAATTCATAATACGGGTCGCCGCCGTGAAATTGCTGAAAAAAGTTGTAGATACTACCCCAAACCGTATTTGGATTGTTCGGGTCAGGCGGCAAAGCCGAAAAAACAGTCTGCGGCATTGCCAGAACCGAAGAAGCGAAAATGACGGGAATCACGCCGCCCATATTTATTTTAAGCGGTAAACTCGTTTCCTGCCCGCGAAATGTTTCGTTCCCGACGCGCCGGCTGGCATAACTGATGGCAATATTTCTGCGTGCCGACTCAACATAAACAATCAGCGCAATCAAAGCCACCATAACTACAACTAAGAAGACAACACCGAGTGTTTGCAAAGGATCGCCAGCGCCGATACGGTCGGAAATCTGAGCGATTCCGCGCGGCAACCCGATAACGATTCCGGCAAAAATCAGCAGTGAAATTCCGTTGCCGATTCCGCGCTCGGTAATCTGCTCGCCGAGCCACATCACGAAAATCGTTCCCGTCGTCAGCGTTACGACAATCATCAAGGACGCCCACCAAGTCGGTGCGATAATACCGTTGCGTTGCAGCCAGGTCGCGACGAAAAACGTCTGCACGGCGCATAATACAACGGTCAGATAGCGTGTCCACTGATTGATTTTCTGCCGTCCGACTTCGCCTTCTTCCTGAATTTTCTTAAAAGCAGGTGAAAGAACCGGCATCAACTGCAAAATAATCGAAGCGGTAATGTATGGTGTTACGCCGAGCGCGAAAACCGATACGGTGCGAAAATTTCCGCCCGAAAAAAGATCGAGAACTCCGAGCAACGTTCCGGCGACTTCGCTCCAAACCTTTTCGAGAATTGTTTTGTTAATTCCGGGTGCGGTAACGTGCGCGCCGAGACGATAAATCGCCAGCATCCCGAGCGTGAAGAAAATTCTTCTCCGAAGCTCGGGAACCTTGAACATATTTTGGATGGCGGCAAAAAACTTTTCCATATCTTCCTCTTCGGCTATTTAAAGTAATTTATTAGCTTTGCGCTTCCGCTGGCTGATGCTTAATGATTTCCGTAATGCTGCCGCCGGCTTTCTCGATTTTTTCACGCGCGGTTTTAGTAAAGCGATGCGCGGAAATTTTCAAGGCTTTCGATATTTCGCCGTTGCCCAAAATCACCAGATCGTGTTTGGCTTTCTTGATTAAACCTTTACCGTGAAGAACTTCCGGCGTAATTTCATCGCCCGCGTTAAAACTTTCTTCCAGTTTAGCGAGACTGATTTCGAGCCACTTCTTCTTAAAAATATTGGTGAATCCGCGCTTCGGCAAACGGCGTTGGAGCGGCATCTGCCCGCCTTCAAAACCAATTTTTCGGCTGTAACCGGAACGCGATTTTTGTCCTTTATGTCCGCGTCCGGCAGTTTTGCCGAGACCCGAACCGGGACCGCGCCCGACTCTCTTTTTTTTGTGCGTCGAGCCTTTCGTGGGACTCAAATTGTTTAATGATAATGCCATTTCTTCCTCTGTAAATAGTGAATCGTGAACGGATAAATCGTTAATAGTATTTTGCCCTAAAAAATAGGATTTATCTATTCTCGATTAACAATTCACGATTCACGATTCTTATTCGACAATTCTCAAAAGGTGCGGAACTTTCTCGGCAATGCCGCGCATCGCCGCATTGTCAGGGCGCGTAACGGTTTGATTGAGCTTTGTAATTCCCAAACTTTTGATAATCGCCTTCTGCTTTTTGGAATAGCCAATCATACTCTTATAATACTGAATCTTGATTGTTCCGCCACTGTTCTGTTTTTCGTTTTTCTCTGCCATAACCTTATATCAAGTTACGAATTTCAAATTACGAACTTTGAAACATTTGGTTTTTATTCGTAATTTAAAGTTCGTAAATTTGTAATTTATAAAAGCTCTCCAACCTGTTTGCCGCGCAAACGCGCCACTTCCATTGGGTCTTTCATTCGGGTCAATCCGTCAAAAGTCGCCCGAATGACATTGTGCGCGTTAGTAGAACCTAAAATTTTCGTCCGTACGTTGTGAATACCGAGAACTTGCAGAATCGCGCGCACCGCGCCGCCTGCAATAACGCCCGTTCCTTCCTTCGCCGGTTTGAGCAAAACTTTACCCGCGCCGTATTCTCCGAGCATTTGATGTGGCAGCGTACCTTCGATTAAAGGAACGCGAATCAAATTATTCTTTGCCGATTCGATAGCTTTTTTTATCGCGTTCGGAACTTCCTTTGCTTTGCCCGTTCCAAACCCGACGTGACCGGCTTCGTCGCCGACGACGACCAGTGCGGCAAACGACATATTTTTACCGCCTTTGACGACTTTGGTAACGCGATTGATGGAAATCAATTGGTCTTTTAAGATTAAATTATTCGGAGAAATCCGTTGTTTATTCGTTTTCATTTTTTTCTTATTTTACTTCGTCTGTTTGCACTAGCGGTTCGTCGGTTTTTTTAGCGCGACCTTCGCCCGTCTTTTCAGCGGGCTTTTCCCCGGAATCGCCTAGCAAACTACTCAGTGCGCCGGTAACTGCCCCAACGATGTTTCCGACCGTCGTTGCAATCGTGCCAGTCTTGCTTTCATTAACTGAAGAATCTTCGGTAGCTAAAGCAACATCGGAAGCGTCGTTCCCAGTTTTATTCAACCCTGCTTCACGCGTCGCATCGATTAACGCTTTAACTCGTCCGTGATAGACGTAGCCGCCGCGGTCATAGACAACCTGCGAGACGCCCGCCGATAAAGCGCGTTCGGCAATTGCCTTTCCGACTTTCTGCGCCGCTTGGACGTTTCCGCCGCTTTTAACGCCCAAATTCTTCTCGACGGTCGATGCAGCCGCTAAAGTCTTTCCGTTCACATCGTCGATAATCTGCGCGTAAATGTGGCTGACACTACGAAACACTGCCAGGCGCGGTCGTTCCGACGTTCCGCTGACTTTCTTGCGAATGCGGCTGTGAACGCCACGACGAATATCTGCTTTATTCTTGCTTGCCATAATTTAATTTTCGATTCTTAATTTCGGATTCCTGCTTTTCTTTGAATGATGTTGAAGATAATTCCGTTCATCTATAACTAATCCAAAACTTGAAATCGAAATTATTTTCCGGTTTTGCCGGGTTTTAATTTATACGTTTTTTCAGAGTAACGAACACCTTTACCCTTATAAGCGTCGGGTTTACGAAGCCGATTCAGCTCGGCGGCGACTTGCCCGATTTTTTGTTTGTCGATACCGCTCAAAGTAACCGTCGTTTGATACTGGTTGATAGACGCCTTTGTCGGAAGTCTTTCGGATTTAGCATCGATGCCTTCGGGCAGAGCGTATTCAATCGGATGTGAAAAGCCGAGGGAAAAAACAATTTTTTTGCCTTGAATATCGACTTTATATCCGACGCCGACAACATCCAGCGCTTTAGAAAAACCTTCCGTAACGCCGACTACCGCATTATTTGCCAGTGCACGAGCCAACCCGTGCAGAGCCGACAAATCATCATTGGCACGTTCGGCAAAGAGCGTTCCTTCTTCCACCTTAAAATCGACGCCTTTTGGAATCGGACTTTTCAAAACGCCTTTCGGACCTTTTACTTCCAATTCACCATCTTTAATTGTGACATTGACACCTGCTGGTATCGTAATCGGTTTTTTTCCAACACGCGACATAATTTTTTTTAAGCGGTAATTGATAAGTAAAATTAAAAAATCTACTACTCACCCTTTACCATTCTGCTATTGTTTAATAAATTTGTGCCAAGATCTCGCCGCCGACATTTTCTTTGCGGGCGGTTTTTCCGCTCATCAAACCACGCGATGTGGAAACGATGTTGACTCCGTAGCCGCCGAGAACTCTCGGTATTTCCGTAGCACCCACATAAACTCGACGTCCCGGACGAGATACCCTCGACAAATGGGTAATCGAAGAAGTTCCTTTGGCGTCGTAGCGCAGGAAAATGCGAATCATATATTTTACGCCTTCGCCTTTATTGACAAAGTTATTGATATAACCTTCTTCCTTTAAAATTCGCGCAACTTCCAGCTTCAATTTTGAACCGGGAATATCCACTCGCGGGTGGTTCGCCGTTATCGCGTTACGAATCCGCGTGAGCATATCTGCTATTGGATCTGTCATTTCTTATTTTACTCCGTAAAAATGATTTTGGATTTAACTTTCTTGCTTCCGGCTAATCAAAAACCCAAAAATCTAATATCTAAAATCTGGTTTACCAGCTTGATTTAACGACGCCGGGAATTTGTCCCTGTAAAGCTAATTCTCTCAGCGCAATTCGGCAAAGACCGAACTTCCGCAGATTTCCGCGCGGGCGGCTGCACTGCGAACAACGATTGCGAATACGAATCGCACTGGCATCGCGCGGCAATTTTTGCAATCTCATCACTGCTTCGTCCACTTGTTCGACCGAAGAAGCCGGGCTGTTGATAATTTTTTTAAGCTCCATCCGGCGACCTGCATACTGCGCCACTATTTTCTTACGTTTTTCGTTTTTTGCGATTTTACTAGTCTTTGCCATATATAAAAAATATTTAAAGATTCAAGATTTCAATCCCGGCTTACGGTCTGAACGGCATTCCTATTGCCTTTAAAAGAGCGCGCGATTGTTCGTCGGTCGCCGCCGTAGTGATAATCGAAATATTCATCCCGCGCGTTTTATCAACTTTATTAAAATCGATTTCGGGAAAAATTAACTGTTCGCTAATACCTAATGTGTAATTTCCGCGCCCGTCAAAAGCCTTGCCGGAAATCCCGCGAAAATCGCGCACACGCGGCAGAGCAACTGAAATCAGACGGTCGAGAAACTCATACATTCTTTCGCCGCGCAAAGTAACCATTGCGCCGATATTCATTCCCTGACGTAGTTTGAATGAAGCAATTGATTTTTTCGCTTTCGTGACCACCGGCTTCTGCCCCGTGATCGAACGCAGTTCTTCAACCGCCGTGTCAAGAATCTTAGCGTTACTAATCGCTTCGCCGACTCCCATATTGACGACAACTTTTTCGATGCGCGGAATTGCCATCGGATTTTTTATATCGAATTCCTTGGCGATTGCCGGCGCAATCTCGGTTTTGTATCTTTCTTTTAATCTTGCCATTGCTTTATTTAATTACGCGTTGCGAATTTGTAAATTCTTAATTCGTTGTTTGAAATTCGTAATTATTCTTCTGTATCCTTTCTGGCTCTTCTGGTAATTTCCGGTTCGGCAATTAATTTGCCGCTTTTTGCGACGCGCACTTTTTTACCGTCGCGCGTTTCGTATTTAATACGCGTCGGCTTACCGGATTCCGGATCGATATGCGCAACGTTTGAAACGTCGACCCAGCTTTCCTGTTCGATGATGCCGCCTTCGACATTCATTTGCGGAACAGCTTTGCGATGTTTTTTCATAATCATCGCGCCCTCGATTTTTACTTTTCCTTTATGCGGGTCGACCGCGATAACTTTGCCGCGCAGCGGTGTACGTTTGTCGTTGCTGTCAAAACGACCGTATTCTCTACCCGCGATAAATACCACCTGGTCGCCGCGCTTTAATTTGCTTCTGACTGTTCCTTTTTTTACCGTTTTCATCTTTTTAACTTTTAAGTATTACAATAAAACTGCCGTATTTTTATATTCGCCCTTTTTACCTATTTTACTTAAATGACCTCCGGTGCTAAGGATACGATTTTCATAAAGTTTTTTTCACGCAGCTCACGGGCGACCGGACCGAAAACACGAGTTCCAATCGGCGTATTGTCATCTTTGATAAGTACGGCTGCGTTTTCGTCAAATCGAATATAGCTGCCATCTTTGCGGCGCACTTCTTTGCGCGTTCTGACAATCACGGCGTTATAAACTTTACCTTTTTTTGCCGTACCGTCCGGCGACGCTTCCTTAACGGTAACTTTAATTTTATCGCCGAGTCGGGCAATCTTTCCGGTCGCGCCGCCAATCGGCATAATCATTACCACGCGCTTTGCGCCTGAATTGTCGGCGACCGTCAAAGAGGTCTGCATCTGAATCATATTCTTACTCCATTCGAATCTTTAAAGTCTTTCGAGTTATGAGCCGTTTTTTACTCAACAGACTCGACGGACTTAATAGACTCAATAAACTATCTTTCCGCTTTCTGAATAATTTCAACCACGCGCCAACGCTTTTTAGCCGAAAGCGGTCTGGTTTCGACAATCCTGACTTTATCGCCGGTTTTCGCGCCGAGTACATCGTGCGCCATAAATTTCTTGCGGCGTTTGATATATTTGCGATACATCGGATGTTTGACTACCCGGTCGACACGCACCGTGACAGTATTCGTCATCTTATCGGACTGTACCGTGCCGATTTTTTCCGCTCGTTTACTCGTCTTAACGATTTCTGCCGGAGAATCAGCCGCTGCATCGTTGCCTGTGACAACATTTACTAAACCCGTTGCTCCTCCAACTACAGTGTCCGCGACGCTGCTGACAACAGATGTGACCGTATCGAAAACGCTGCTGATAAGCGAAGGCTCTTCGGTTTTTGCGTTTTCTTCCCCTTCACCGCCGCTTATTGTCGCCGGCTTTTCTTCATTTACTTCGTGCGCGGTTTCCGTGCTGTTTTCGGTAGGTTCATTACCTTTCGCTTCGACCGAATCTTCGGGCGAAATTACCGCTTCACTCGCTTCGGTCGATGTTTCTTCAACACTATCTTCTTTTTTCTTTTTCGGCATTTTTCTATTTTACCTATTTGGCTTGTGCCTTATTTTGGGATTCTCTTTCAGTAATTAAAGTTTGAACCCGCGCTAATGTTTTTCTTTCGCGGCGAATATCATTTACCGATTCGCCGACTCCCAGAGACTTTTTAAATTTCAGACGAAACAGCGATTCTTTCAAACCGTCGGCTTGCTCGCGCAATTCGTCAGTCTCCATTTCACGTAGTTGTCCAAGTACTTCCTTTCGTTTCATATCTTAAACGACGCCTCCTTCCAAGTCGGCACGGGTAACGAATTTCGTTTTAACCGGCAGTTTTTGCGCCGCGAGCTGAAACGCTTCACGCGCCAGAGATTCTTCGACACCTTGAATTTCATACATAATTCTGCCTGGTCTGACGACTGCTACCCAATGGTCGGGGGCGCCTTTACCGCTTCCCATTCGCGTTTCCGCCGGTTTTTTCGTAATCGGCTTATCGGGAAACATCCGAATCCAGATTTTCCCGCCGCGCTTAATGTGGCGCGTCATTGCGATACGAGCCGCTTCGATTTGACGGTCGGTAATCCAAGCGGATTCCAGAGTTTTCAGTCCGAAATCACCGAAATTCAACTTGTCGCCGCGCGAGGCTTTTCCTCTCATTCGACCTTTCATTACTCTTCGGTGCTTGACCTTTTTCGGCATTAACATAATTCGCTGAACCTCAACTTAATATTTGCAGGATTTTTGATTTACGGCTGTTTTGCATCAATCCAAAATCTAAAAACCAAAATTTATCTATTACCTCGACCGCCGCCTCTATCGTCTCTATCGCGTCGCGGAGGTCGTCCGCCGCGTCCGCCGCCGGATGGAATTTTTACTTCCTTCATCGGGTCGGTTGTCGTGCCGCGCGCAATCGAAGCGTTCGGGTCAAGAATCTCGCCGCGATAAATCCAGCATTTGACGCCGATTATTCCGAATGTCGTCAAGGCTTCGGCAAATCCGTAGTCAATATCGGCTCGTAGTGTATGCAGCGGAAGTCTTCCCTGCAAAGTCCATTCTGTACGGGCGATTTCCGCGCCGTTCAATCGTCCGGCAATCATTACTTTAATACCTTCGGCACCGAAGCGCTGCGATTCTTCAATCGTTTTTTTCATTGCGCGTCGAAATGCGATTCGCTTTTCGAGTTGCTGCGCGATTTTTTCCGCCTGCAGCTGCGCGTTTAATTCGGGCTGGCGAATTTCCTGAATCGAAACAATCACTTCTCGTCCGGTTTTTTTAGATAAATCCTCTTTGAGTTTTTCAATCTCCGAACCTTTGCGTCCGATGATAATTCCGGGACGCGCCGTATAAATAATAATTTTCAAACGATTGGCAGCGCGCTCAACGTCAATGTGCGAAACGCCGGCGCCGTTAAAACGTTTTTTCAAATCGCGCTTGAGTTCCAAATCTTCCGCCAAATACGCGGCAAATTCACGCTTTGCATACCAATGCGAGTGCCAATCTTTGTTGTATCCGACCCGGAAGCCGTATGGATGAACTTTCTGTCCCATATTTTTTATTTAATTCCCGTTACTGTCTTTCCAATTCTTCGTTAGCGTCAAGCTGTGCTTGGTCGGCAGGCGCGGTTTCGTGTCTTTCCGCCTCGGTTTGCGATTGAACGTTTTTTACATCAGACGCTTCATCCGTTGCTTTCCTGTTAGTCCCTTCCATTACTGCTACCGGATCGTTGATTAGGATGGTCGGTTCGACATTTAAATTTTCACCGACATTTTCAGCCTTTGACTTTTTAGTTTTCTTTGTCGATACGGTTTTAGTTTTCTTTTCTTCAACCGTTCCATCTGCCTTCGCAGTTCCTTTAATTGAAGTTTTCGATTTTCTTTCACCGCCGCCTAATTTTTTACCGGCGGCTAAATTTGCTTTTTTCTTAGATTTATCGTCGTCACCTGCTATCGGTAAATCGCTCGATACCATAATCGTTATATGGCAGTAATGGCGATGTTCACGAAAGGCGCGACCTTGCGGCGCAGGACGCATACGACTGCGATTTTTATGCGCTCCCATATCGACGAAACACGTTTTGACGAATAAATCGTCCGGGTCGATAGCGATATTTTTCTGCTCAGCCAAAAATGTCGCGTTGGCAATCGCCGAGCGCAGAGTTTTTTCAATCGGGTCAGCCGCACGTTTATCGGTAAATTTCAAAATCGCCAGAGCTTGCGAAACATTGCGCCCGCGAATCAAATCAATCACGAGCCGCGCTTTGCGGGGCGAACCTTTCAAATGTCTTACTTTTGCTATCGCTTCCATATTATTTAGTGCTAGACGGTAAGTGTTAAGTTGAAAGTGGAAATCCGAAATTTACCACTTATCGTTTAACACCTACCATTAACTTACTTTCTTTTAGCCGTCTTTTCCGCTTTTGTTCCCGGATGACCCTTAAATGTTCGGGTTGGAGAAAATTCCCCTAATTTATGTCCGACCATATTCTCCGTCACATAGACGGGAATATGTCGTTTGCCATTGTGAACTCCGAAGGTCAGACCGACCATTTCCGGTGAAATCGTTGAGCGGCGCGACCAGGTTTTAATTGCTTGCGGTTTATTCGCGCCTTCACTGATTTTTCTTAAAACTTTTTGAACGCTTAAATCAATAAACGGTCCTTTTTTTAATGAACGTGGCATATCTCAATTTTGGATTTTGGATTTGTGATTTTGGATTTGAATCTGAGCATTTATCTCTATCCAAAATCTAAAATCCAAAATATGATTATTTCCTTCTTCTATCACGCACAATCATATTTTGAGTGCGTTTGTTTCTGCGTGTTTTGTAACCGCGGGTCGGTTGTCCCCAGGGCGTTACCGGATGGCGACCACCGGAAGTTTTACCTTCACCGCCGCCGTGCGGGTGATCGACCGGATTCATTGCAACACCGCGAACTTTCGGGCGCAGCCCTTTCCAACGGTTTCTTCCCGCTTTACCCAAGCTGACGTTTTCATTTTCGACATTACCGACTTGACCGACGGTTGCCATACAAACAACCGGTACGCGGCGAACTTCACCCGAGGGCATTCTTAACTGTGCGTAATCGCCTTCTTTTGCGACAAGCTGGGCAAAAGCTCCGGCGGAACGCGCCATTTGTCCGCCTTTTCCCGGACGCAGTTCAATATTATGAATCTGCGTTCCGAGCGGGATATTAGTAATCGGCAAAGCATTTCCCGGCAAAATGTCGGCTTCGATTCCGCTCATAATCGTTCCACCGACTTTCAATCCGACCGGCGCAATAATATAGCGTTTTTCACCGTCCAAATAAGTGATAAGCGCGATGTGAGCCGAACGATTCGGATCATACTCGATTTGCGAAACTTTTCCGGGAATGCCCGGTTTATTACGCTTAAAATCAATTATTCGGTAAAAGCGCTTGTGTCCTCCGCCGCGCCGCCGAACCGTAATCCGTCCGTCGTTGTTGCGACCGGAGATTCGCGTTTTCGGTTCAAGCAGAGCTTTTTCAGGCTTCGCGTTCGGAGTTAGTTCATCCCGCGTCAGATATGTCTGGTAGCGTCGCGCCGGTGATGTCGGTTTTAATCTTTTAATTCCCATCTTTTTAATGGTTAGTAGTGAGTGAATAAGTTTTCTAAACTATCCAACCAAAACTTTCCGTTCCCAACCTATATTGCTTCTGCGTAATCGATATGCGGCTCGCCTTTTTTTAAGGTAATATAAGCCTTTTTCCAAGATGCTCGGCGGCCCGCGTAGCGCCCGCGTTTCTTTATCTTCCCTTCGTAATGAACCGTCCGAACTCGTGCTACTTGAACGCTGAAAATTTCTTCAACCGCTTTTTTTATTTGAATCTTTCCGGCTTTCGTATTGACACGAAAAGTTAAAATTTGTCCGACGTTTTCGTCTTCACTGCTCGATTCTTTCAAAAGAACGCTTTTTTCGGTAACAACCGGCGACTTTAATATTTCCCAAACTCCAAGTTCCGTCATTATTCTGAGTCCTCCTCATTGATACCTGTTTTTTCGCGTTGCGGGTCGAGCAAATGGCTTAGTTCTTCAATTGCCGAGCGCGAAATCAAAAGTTTTTCGTGATAAATAATATCGTAAACATTTAACCCGTAGCTGTTAGTAACTTTCGTTTTCTGTATGTTTCGCGAAGCCAAAATCAAATTCAAGTTATCTAATGAATCGACAATCAAAGTTTTCGTCGTTTTTTTCTTGTCGTTAAAACCGAGTTCCGACATAATTCCAAGAAACTCTTTGGTCTTTGGATTATCAAAGCTGAAATTGTCGAAAACGATTAGATTGCCTTCACGCAATCTTTCCGATAATGCAGAACGAAGCGCGCCGCGCCGCATTTTCTTCGGCATTTTATACGACCAATCTCGCGGCTGCGGACCGTGGACATTACCGCCGCCTTTCCACAGAGGCGAGCGCAGCGAAGCAATACGCGCACGTCCCGTTCCCTTTTGCTTCCACAGCTTTCTGCCCGAACCGGAAACATTGCCGCGAGTTTTCGTCGCACTCGTTCCCTGTCGGCGATTCGCCAGATAATTTCTGACTGCCGCGTGAATCAGCGATTCGTTCAGTTCCGCACCGAAAACGGCATCGGAAAGTTCGACATCGCCGACTTCCATATTCTTCAAATCGCGAACCTTTGAGGTCGGCATAATTTCACTCCGTTTGCGTGCTAAATGCTAAGTATGAAACTCACCATTTACTATTTAGCACAAATCTTTATTTTCTTTTCTTAACGACTAATAAACCACCGGTCGGACCGGGAACCGCGCCACGAATCATTATGATATTGTTTTCAACATCAACTTTAACAACGCTCAACCCCTGCACGGTAACTTGCGCATTACCCATATGTCCCGACGAACGAGTGCCTTTGAGGACGCGAGAAGGATAAGCCGATTGACCGATAGAGCCTGGCTTGCGGACATTCATCGAACCGTGCGATTCGGGACCGCGTCTAAAATGATGTCTCTTAATCGTTCCGGCAAATCCGCGTCCTTTTGATGTTCCGATAACGTCTATTTTATCACCGTCGGCGAAAACATCCGCTTTCACTTGGTCACCGACATTGACATCGGGCGCTTCATTTTGGCGAAGCTCTTTCAAAATGCGAGTCGGAGGAACCCCGCCACCCGTTTTCTCAAAATGCCCGCGCATCGGCTTTGAAACATTTTTCAATTTAATTGGTTTGTCTTCAACCAATCCGAGTTGAACAGCGTTATAGCCGTCTTTTCCCGCCACAGTCTTCGTCTGTACCACAACACAGGGTCCCGCCTTGATAACGGTAACGGGCGTAACCGTCCCGTCTGCCGCAAAAAGTTGCGTCATTCCCATTTTTCTACCGATGATTCCGCTTATCATAATCTTTCGATTTTGGTTTTTGGATTTGTGATTTTATCGTTAGCTTTCGAGCTATTGCAAAACCTGAAATCCAAAATTAGTTTAGCTTTTGCCGAATGCCTTGATTTCTACATCAACACCCGCAGGTAAATCCAATTTCATCAACGCATCAACCGTTTCCGCGGTCGGGTCGAGAATGTCCATCAGACGCTTGTGCGTTCTGATTTCAAACTGTTCGCGCGATTTTTTATCAACGTGCGGCGAACGCAAAACCGTCCACTTGTTTTTGATAGTCGGAAGCGGAATCGGTCCTGCAATCCTCGCGCCTGTGCGTTTTGCCGTCTCGACAATTTCAACGGTCGATTGGTCTAAAACACGATGGTCGTATGCCTTTAACTTGATGCGGATTTTTTCGTTCAACATATTTTTATTTATTCGACGACTTCTGAGACTGTTCCGGCGCCGACCGTTCTGCCGCCTTCTCGAATAGCAAACCTGAGTCCTTTCTCCATCGCAATCGGTGCAATCAACTCAATCTCCATCGCGATGTTATCGCCGGGCATTACCATCTCGACTCCGGTCG
>JAABUN010002838.1_pt1 | contig 29057 bp, 26 predicted proteins | sample 5559311 | NCBI WGS metagenome assembly JAABUN01 (sample SAMN10711877, study PRJNA513370) | rock metagenome | isolation source: Antarctica rocks | place: Antarctica: Victoria Land, Siegfried Peak sud | reverse complement strand
GTCGTCGACCAGCTCGGCGGGGACGGCCGGGTCGGTGATGTCGGCCAGCACCCCGGCAGCCGTGCCTCCCGCAGCGGTGATCCCCGCCACCGCGTCGTCGAGGGCGGCCTCGTCCCGACCGTTCAGGAGGACGGAGGCGCCGTCAGCGGCGAGCGCCTCGGCCGTGGCCCGGCCCAGCCCCTTCGACGACGCAGCCACGACCGCGACCCGTCCCTCGAGCCCGAGCTCCATCTCAGCCCGCCATCGCCACATCGAGGTGGCGCACAACCGAGACGCCCCCGCGGCCTGCTCCGGCCTCGTCGGGGCGCACCCCGGGTTCGGACGACCCGGCCCGGCGGTGCCCGCCCGACAGGCGCCCGCTGGCCCCAGCCTGCAATCCGGTGCACGACCGACCCGGGCGCCGTACGCCCCCTTCGCCGCTCACGCCTCCACCACGACCAGATCGTGGTCGGCGAGGTTCAAGGGGTCGGGACCGTCACCGGTGGCGACGACGATGTCCTCGAGCCGCAAGCCCCAGCGGCCTTCGAGGTAGATGCCGGGCTCGATCGAGAAGGCGTGGCCGGCGACCAGGGGCTCGGTGTTGCCGAGTACGAGGTAGGGGTCCTCGTGGGCCTCGAGGCCGATGCCGTGGCCGGTCCGGTGGATGAAGTCCGGGCCGTGGCCCCCCTCGGTGATGCGCCGGCGGGCCGCCCCGTCGATCTCCTCGCACGGCGTCCCCACCGTCGCAGCGGCCACCGCCAGCGCCTGCGCCTCCTGGAGCAGCGCGTAGGCATCGGCCACGTCGGAGGGGACGGGGCCGGTGTGGACGCAGCGGGTGATGTCGGAGCAGTAGCCGTCCGGCGTCGTGCCTCCGAAGTCGCACAGGACGAGCTGACCCGCCTCGATGACCCGCTCGCCGGGCTCGTGGTGGGGGCTGGCGGCGTTGGGGCCGGCGGCGACGATGGCGAAGTTGACCTTGTGGTGGCCCTCGGCGACGAGCCGCCGCCCGAGGTCGGCAGACACCTCCGCCTCCGTCCGACCGACGAGGGGGATCGCGCCGCCCTGGAGCTGGGCGGCGACCCGGTCGGCTGCCGCCCCCGCCCGTCGGAGGGCCTCGACCTCGGCTGCGTCCTTGACCGAGCGCAGCGGCGACGTGACGGTGGATGCCTTGCGCCAGGTGACCGCCGGCGCCTCGGCTTGGAGGTCGACGAGGAACTGCGACCAGGTGCGGTCACCGATGGCGGCGACGCCGGTGAGGCCGGCCAGCTCGCCGACGATGCGCACCGGGCTCTCCGTCTCCTCCCACGGCCGCAGGGCGAACACCTCCGGGTGATGCTCCACCCGGGGCGCCTCGAGGCGGGGGACGACGAGGGTGGCGCCGGCATCCCTGGGGAGCACGAGCATCGTCAGGCGCTCGAGCGGCATCGCCTCGTAACCGGTGAGCCAGGGCAGGTCGGCGCCGAGGCTGAGCAGCAGGACGTCGACGCCCGCCGTGGCCATCGAGGCCCGCACCCGCTCCATCCGCTCGACGAGCACCGCTGAGCGTGCCATCACGCCTCCCCGGCAGGGACGAGACCGGGCAGGCCGTCGATGCTCGTCTGGTTGTGCTTCGCCCAGTAGGCGGCGACGCCGTCTGGACCCTTGGCTCCGAGGTTGTCGACGAGCCGGCTGCGCTCACCCTCGTACCGGTACAGGGGCACCCCGTAGCCACACGAGGTGCCGACTCGCTCGATCGCGACGTCCACCACGGCGCGGGTGCCGGGCAGCTCGTCGAACAGGGCGGCGAGGGCCGGGAAGCGCTCGTCCCCGAGCAGGACGGCCTCGCCCCTGCCCCACACCCGCACGAGCTGGGGCGCCCCCGAAAGCGCTGCGAACAGCAGCGTGATGCGACCGTTCTGGCGCACGTGCGCCACCGTCTCGATGCCGCTGCCGGTGAGGTCGAGGTAGACGAGTCGCCGGTCGTCGAGCACCCGCAGCGTGTCGCATCCCTTGGGCGAGAGGTTCACGTGCCCGTCGGGCCCCGCGGGCGCCGTCGCCACGAAGAACACGTGCTGCGCCTCGACGAACGAGGTGAGCGCCGGCGTCAGCGCCTCGAAGGTCCGTCCCACGGCCCCACCCTACGATGCGCTCAGGCGGTGCTCGCCTCGACCTCGGCGCCCAGCGCCACGACGGCCTGGCGGGCGTGGTAGCTCGAGCGGGTCAGCGGCGACGACTCGACGTGGCCGATGCCCAGCGCTCGACCGGCCTCGGCGAAGCGGGTGAACGTGGCCGGCTCCACCCACCTCGCGACCGGGAGGTGGTTCGTGGTCGGTCGGAGGTACTGGCCGATGGTGACGATGTCGACCCCCACCCCGGCCAGGTCGGCCAGTGCGCCCTCGACCTCCTCATCGGTCTCGCCCATCCCGACGATGAGGCCGGACTTGGTGGTCAACCCGGCCTCAAGGGAGCGGGCGAGCACGGCGAGCGACCGCGCGTACGACGCTGACGGCCGAACCGCCCGCTGGAGCCTGAGCACCGTCTCGAGGTTGTGGTTCACGACGTCGGGACGGGCGTCGAACACGAGCTGCAGTGACCCCGGGTCGCCCTTGCAGTCCGAGATCAGCAGCTCGACGGCGCAACCGGGTGTCCTCCGGCGGATGGCGACCACGGTCGCGGCGAAGGCGCCGGCGCCACCGTCGGCAAGATCGTCGCGAGCCACGGCGGTGATCACCGCATGACCCAGGCCCATGCGGGCGACCGCCTCGGCCACGCGCTCGGGTTCGTCACGCGCCAGCGCATCCGGGTGGCGGGTGTCGACGAGGCAGAAGCCGCACGCCCTCGTGCAGCGCTCCCCGTTGATCATGAACGTGGCGGTGCCGTCGGCCCAGCACTCCGAGGTGTTCGGGCAGCCGGCCTCCTCGCACACGGTCACGAGGTCGAGGTCGCGCATGGTCCGCTTGAGCCGCAGGTAGTCGGGCCCGAGCTGCACCGGTGCCCGGAGCCACTCAGGCTTGCGGGTGGCGATGGCCAGCCCCTCGTGCACCCCGGCCTGCGCCATCCTCCGACCGAGGCGCACGGGCGTCCCCGACCGGGCACCCACGAGCGAGCCGGCGGCGGGACCACTCGCCGGGCTGGCGGCACCCACACCCGAAGTGGCGGCGGAACCGGCGTCCTGGCGGTCGGGAGCGCCGCCAGCTCCATCTCCTGGCGCCGTGGCGCCGGCGGTCTGGACCACGACCTCCCCCGGGCCGAGGCCGCGGGAGAATGCGGAGAGGTCGTCGTTGCTGTGACGCCAGGGGGTGTCCTGGCGCTCGACCTCGCCTGCGCCCCAGCGCACGGCGGCACGGGCCACCACGGCGTCTACGACCTCGGCCATCGTGACGGCCACACCTTCGACGGCCAGGCTCGTGACTGCCTTGTCGGGGATGCCGCAGGGGACGATGTGGTCGAACATCGAGAGGTCGGGATCCACGTTGAGGGCGAAGCCGTGCATCGACCGGCCTCGGCTCAGCCTCACCCCGATGGCGCAGACCTTCCGCGGGGCCGGGCCGTCGGCGTCGATCCAGACCCCGGGAAGCCCCCGGAGCCGGCCCGCACCGGGGAGGCCGAGGTCGGCGAGGACGTCGAGGACGAGCTGCTCGACACCGTGCACGTAGGCCGCCGTGTCGGCCATGCCCCCACCACGCTTGCCGGGGACGTCGAGCACCGGGTAGCCCACGAGCTGGCCAGGGCCGTGGTACGTGACATCACCGCCGCGATCGGTCCTCACCAGCTCGGCCCCCACCGAGGCTGCCGGGACGAGCACGTTGCCCAGGTCGGCCCGCACGCCGAGCGTGAACACGTGCGGGTGCTCCAGCAGCAGGAGGTGGTCGCCGCGACTGCGGAAGAGGCCGCGCTGGAGCGCGTGGGCGTCCCGGTACGGCACCCGCCCGAGCCAGCGCACCCGCAACGGCCCGTGGTTGCTCACGCCACCCGGCACCCGGCCGGCGGCCGGGCCGCTCGGGCCACGCTCGCTCCGCTCGCCCACCGTCCGCTCATGGCCGGCGGCCGGGCCGCTCGGGCCACGCTCGCTCCGCTCGCTCACGACAGCTCCGCCGACCAGTCCCGGGTCTCGAGGATCTCCTTCACCTTGGCCATGAAGGCTGCGGCGTAGGCGCCGTCGAAGGCGCGGTGGTCCCACGAGAGCGCCAGGTTGCCGACCGGGTGGATGACGATGGCGTCGCTGCCGTCGGGCAGCTGGACCACGACAGGGCGCTTGCGCACGCCGTCGGTGGAGAGGATCCCGACCTGGGGCTGGTTCACGATCGGGAACGTCATGAGGGTGCCGTAGCTGCCCACGTTGGTGATCGTGAACGTCCCCCCGGCGATGTCGTCGGGTCCGAGCTTCTTGCGGCGGGCGCGGTCGGCGAGGTCGGCGACGTCCCGGGCGAGCGCCCGCAGGCGCTTGCCGTCGGCACCGTGGACCACCGGCACCATCAACCCCTCGAAGCTCAGGTCGACTGCGAACCCGAGGTTCACCTCGTGGTGGATGACGAGCTCGCCGTCGCCCACCGAGCTGTTCACGATCGGGAACTCCCGGATGGCATCGACCACTGCCCGGCTCACGAACGGGAGGTAGGTGAGGGCCACGCCCTCCTCCTCCTTGAACGTGGCCTTCTCGACGTGGCGGAGGCGGTCGACGTTGTCGTAGTCGACCTCCATGACCACCAAGGCGTGGGCCGAGGTGGCCTTCGAGCGGACCATGTGCTCGGCCGTGCGACGACGGATGTTGGTGAACGGCACGACCTCATCGCGGTCGCCGGCCTGGGATGCCGGCGCTGCTGCGGGACGAGACCCTCCACGTGCCTCGGCCTCGGCGGCCTCCCGCTCCACACCGGCCGGGGTGGCCTGCAGCGGCTCACCCTTGGCGGCAGGCGCGTCCTGCGAGGCCAGCCGCTTCGTCTCGGAGGCGGCCACCGCAGCGTCGTCCCCGGCCCCCTCAGCGGGGCGGGTGCCACCATCAATCACCTGCAGCACGTCGCTCCTGGTGATGCGGCCGCCGGCGCCGGTCCCCCTGATCGACTCGGGGTCCAGGCCGTTCTCGGCGATCAGGCGGCGGACCACCGGCGACAGGAGCCGGCTCATGGCACCACCACTCGCCGCAGCATCGCCTCCCGCTCCCCCGCCCGACGGGGCGGGCGACGGGGCCGGTGCCTGGTCGGCCGGTGCTGCGGTGGGACCGTCGGGCGACGGGGCCGATGAGGAGGTGTCGGTGCCGCCGGCCGGCGCGCTCGAGACCTCGGGCTCCTGCGCGCTGACCGGGACCTGCTCCGCCGGGCTGGCCGGTGCCTCCTGGGCGACCGGCTCGCCACCCTCGTCGCCACCCTCCTGCACGTCGATGGGCGCCTCCTGCTGCGCCGGCTCCTCCACGCCGGCAGGCGCCTCCGCGGGTGCGGGCCCCTCCGCAGGTGCAGCCACCTCCTCGGCAGGAGGCTCCTCGGCCGGGGCCGAAGCTGCGCCGCCCTCCGCCGCGCCGCCCTCCCCCGCAGCGCCGTCACCCACGCGCGCCAGCACCGTCCCGACGTCGACCGTCTCACCCTCCTGCACGAGGATCTCGGTGACCACGCCCGAAGCCGGAGACGGCACCTCCGAATCCACCTTGTCGGTCGAGACCTCGAAGAGGACCTCGTCCTCGGCGATCGACTCGCCCACCTGCTTGAACCAACGGGTGATCGTGCCCTCGGTCACGGTCTCACCGAGCTGGGGCATCGTGATGTCGGCCATCAGCCGTGGCTTCCTCTCATCGGATCGGTCTGCGTGTGCGTTCGGTGGGGCGGTGATGTCAGCCGTGGAGGCTGCGGCCGGTCAGGCTGAGCACGGTCTCGCCGAACAGCTCGGAGAGCGTCGGGTGCGGCTGGATCAGCTCGGCGACCTCGTCGACGGTGGCGCCCCAGTTGACCGCCAGGTAGCCCTGGCCGAGCTGCTCGGTGACCCACGGCCCGACCATGTGCACCCCGAGGATGGTGCCCCCGGTGCCGTCCGCCTGCCTCTCGGCGATCACCTTCACGAGGCCCTCGGCCTCGCCCACGATGAGCGCCCTGCCGTTCCCCCGGAACTGGTGCTTCGAGACGACGACGTCGTAGCCCGCCTCTCGGGCGGAGTCCTCGGAGTGGCCGGCGAAGGACACCTCGGGCTGGCAGTAGATGGCCCACGGGACCTTGTCGTACTCGACCGGTGCCGGGCTCTCGCCGAGGATGTCCTTGATGGCGTTGATGCCCTCGATGAAGCCGACGTGGGCGAGCTGCGGTGTCGCCACGAGGTCGCCGACGGCCCACACGCCGGGGACCGTCGAGCGGCACGTGGCGTCGACCTTGACAAAGCCCCGCTCGTCGACTTCGACCCCCGAGCCGTCGAGGCCGAGGCTGTCCGAGAGCGGACGGCGTCCGACCGACAGCACGACCCGATCGACCTCCAGGTCGTCGGTGCCCTCGAGGTGGATGGTGGTGCTGCCCTCCCCTGGGGTGTGCCCGGTGACCTCGACACCGGTGCGAACGTCGATGCCCTTGCGCTTGAACGACTTGAGCACCACGGCGGCAACGTCGGTGTCGCAACCGGGGAGGATCTTCGGGAGCCCCTCGAGGATCGTCACCTTGACGCCGAGGTCGGCCATCATCGATGCGAACTCGCACCCGATGGCGCCTCCGCCGATCACGGCGGCCGAGGTCGGCAGGTCCGGCATCGACAGCACCTCGTCGGAGGTGAGGACGAAGCGTCCGTCGACCTCGAAGCCGGGGATCGTGCGGGGGACCGAACCGGAAGCGAGGATGACGTTCGCACCCTCGAGCTCGGTGGTCGCGCCGTCGTCGGTGGCCACGACGACGGTGCCGCCCCCCGCGTAGGTGCCGGTGCCGGCGAAGGTCGTGACGTTGCGGGCCTTGAGCAGCCCGGTCAAGCCCTTCCACAGGCCGTCGACGACCTGCTGCTTGCGGGCCATCGTGGTGCTGAAGTCGACGGTGGGGGCGCTCCCTGCGTCGATGCCGAAGGCCGCCGAACCGGCGACGGTCCGGAACACGTGCGCCGTCTCGAGCAGCTCCTTGGCGGGGACGCAACCCCGGTGGAGGCAGGTGCCGCCGACCTTGTCACGCTCGATCATGGCGATCGAGAGCCCCGCCGATGCGCCGTAGAGAGCCGCTGCGTAGCCGCCGGGACCTCCACCGATGATGACGACGTCGAACTGCTCGGCCACGGCTTCGCTCCTCCTCGGTACGAATGAGCAGGGTACCCGGAGCCGATGACGGCCGTTCCTGGCGGGAGGGTCGCAGCCGTGCGCGCCGGGGGCCGGACGCGCCGAGGACCGGCGCAGCTGGCGTGGAGCACCAGCCCCCCGGGACGGACGTCAGACCACCGTCACCCGTCGACCTCCTCGCTGCCCTCCTCGACCTCCTCCTGGAGCTGGTCCCCGGTGTCGTCGACCGTGTCGTCCAGCTCGCCCACCTCCTCGTCCGTCGTCGCCCCGTCGCCGTCCTCGTCGCTGCACGCGGCGCCGCCCAAGACGAGTCCTGCGGTCAGTGCGCCTGCAGCGAACGTGCGTGTCAGGTCTCCCATGGTGGCTCCTCTGCCGGTGAGTGCTGCGGCCCCGGTACCCCGTCAGTCGCTCAGGCGAACCCGGACGGGCGTCGGTCGCCGCTCCCCTAGCGTCCCCAGGTGCACAGCGCGCGGGTGGGCGGCGGGCGGCGCCGAGTCGACCTGATGGCTGTCGCCGTGCCCGTCGCGGTGCTGCTCGCGGGGGCATGGTCACGGCGGTGGCTCTCAGACGACGGCTTCATCAACCTGCGCATCGTCGAGCAGGTGTGGGCCGGCAACGGGCCCGTCTGGAACGCAACCGAGCGGGTGGAGACGGGGACGAGCCCGCTGTGGCTGGCCGCCCTGGCGGTGGTCGGCGGGGTCCTGCGGTTCGTGCCCCTCGAGTGGGTGGCGGTCTCCCTCGGCATCGCCGGCACCGCGGGCGGGCTGGTCGCAGCATCGATGGCGGCTCGGACGCTGCACGCCGAGGAGGGTGCCCCGCTCGTGCCGGTGGGGGCGATCGTCGTCGCCGCCGTCCCGGCGTTCTGGGACTTCTCGTCGTCCGGGCTCGAGACGGGGCTGTCGTTCCTGTGGCTCGGCACGTCCGGGTGGGCGCTCGCCACGGTCGCCTGCCTCCCCCAGTCGCGAGCGAGGCGTTGGCTCGGCACCGGGGCCCTCCTCGGCCTCGGCCCGCTCGTCCGCCCCGACCTCGCGCTGGCGGCGCTCCCCCTCCTCCTTGCGCTGGCCGTCGCCGGCCGCCGACTCCCACGGCGCTGGTTGGCCGGCGTGATGCTGGCGGCGGGTGCCGCTCCGGTGACGTTCCAGCTGTACCGGATGGCCTTCTTCGCTGCGCTCGTGCCGAACACCGCCCTGGCCAAGGAGGGCGCACGCAGCAGCTGGGGGGCGGGCTGGTCCTACGCCGGCGACCACATCGGCACGTGGCGCCTGTGGTGGCCGGCGGCCGCGCTCCTCGTCGTGGCGGTGGCGGTGGCGGCCGGGGTCTCAGGGCGCAGCGGTCACGGGCGGCGGCTGGTGATCGCAGGGATGGTGGGCGGCGGCCTCCTCCACGCGCTGTACGTGGTGCGCGTCGGCGGCGACTTCATGCAGGACCGCCTCCTGCTCCCCGCCACGTTCGCCTTGGTCCTGCCGTGGTCGGTCGTGCCGGCCCGACGGGTCACCGTCCTCGCAGCGGCTGCGCTCCTGCCGTGGGCGGTGCTCGCCGCCACCGCCTGGGAGCCGCCGGGCCAGCCCGGCGGCGAACCCGCCGACGGGGTCGTCGACGAGCGCGCCTACTACGTCGCCCTCGCAGGCCGTCCGAACCCGGTCACGGCCGAGGACTTCGGGAGCGTCCCCTACGCCGCCGGGGGCCGGCTCGCCGCCGCTTCGGCCGGGTACGGGCGCGGGCACCTCACCTTCCGGGTCACCAGCCCCGGCGACCGCGGCGGATGGGTCTCCGGCGCAAGTGCCGACGCCCCGTTCGCCGTCGCCGTCGACAACGTCGGTGTCTTCGGCTACGCCGCCGGGCCGGCGGTGACGGTGGTCGACGTGCGGGGCCTCGGCGACCCCGTCACCAGCCGCTTGCGCCTCGTCGGGCCGAGGGGGAGGCCGGGGCACGAGAAGACGGCGTCACCCGCCTGGGTGCTGGCGCGGTATGCGGCGCCGGGCACGGGGCCGCCGGCCGAGGTGGTCGCCGAGCCGGAAGCGGTGGAGGCGGCGCGGTCCGCCCTCACCTGCGGCGAGCTGGCCGACGTCCTGGAGGGGATCACGGCGCCGCTCAGCCCCCGTCGCGCCGCCTCGAACCTGGTCCTCGCGCTCACGACGGTGGACCTCCGGGTCGCTGCGGACCCGGCGGAGGCGAGGCAGGAGCTGTGCCGACGCTGAGCCTCACGGCGTCGCCTGCAGGGTGATGACGCTGAGCACGGTGAACCCGCCGAGGGTGCACGCCGCCATCCCGAGGACTGCTGAGAAGGCAGCGCCCCTCAGCCGGGCGGCAGCTGCGTAGAACAACGGGAAGGCGGCGAGGATGAAGCGTGGCCGGGGCCCGAGGGTCTCGCTGACGAAGGCGAGGGCGAGCACGAGCACCGCGAAGACGACGACCTCACCCGGCAGGCCCGATCGCAGGAGCAGGACGAGCCCGACGACCGCGAGCAGCGCCCCCGCCATGACGACGGTGTTGTTCATGTCGAGGAACGGGTCCCTGGCCAGCTGCTGCACGTCGTCGACGATGGCCAGCGGGACCACCCGCTCCTCCCACCCGGCCCGCTGCGCGGCGAACCAGGCGGTCGCCTCGCCGGTCCTGGCCCAGAGGTAGGCGAAGAACGTGACGATCCCGAGCGGCGCCAGCGCCGGCGCCACCAGCGACCGCCAGGCGCCCCGGGACCTGATGGCCACGAGCGCCGCCCACCCGCAGCTGCCGATCAGCGCAGCGGCGTTGGGGCGCGTGGCCGTGGCGGCGGCGGCGAGGACACCGGCGACCAGCCACCGCCGGCGCACCAGCGCGAGCAGGCACCCCGCCGCCAGCAGGAGCATGACGCCCTCGGCGTAGACCATCGACAGCACGAAGGAGCCGGGGAAGAAGGCGAGCAGCGCGACGGCGCGGTCGGCGACGTCGGCCCCGAGCAGCTGCCGGCCGAGCAGCCAGATCACCACGGTCGCTCCCAACGCCGCGAGGCCCCCGACCAGGAGACCCGCCCCGATGGGCGTCACGAAGGGCACCGCGTCGACGGCCCGGACCAGCAGCGGGTACACCGGGAAGAAGGCGAGCGTGCTGCCGCCGATCGCCGGCACCGCCTCCGGGTACCCGCCTGCGGCCACGGCGAGGTACCAACCGCCGTCCCACGTGGAGGTGACGTCGGCCATCGAGCGGTTGAGGACGAGCCTGGTGGCGAGCCACATGGCGAGGAGCACGACTGCTCGGGAGGCGAGGAAGATCCCGACGGGGCGGAACAGGTCCGACCGTCGCAGCCGGGGGCCGGGGCCACGCCCGGCGTCGACGGCGGCGGCATCGGTGGCCACGCCATTGGTCGCGACGGTGCGACCAGGCTCGATGGCGGCCGCCCCGTGCACCGTGCCGGTCAGAGCGGGAGGCGGCGGAAGACCGGTCGCGGCAGGTGCCGCAGGACGGCGAAGACGTAGCGCAGCTTCGACGGCACGTACACGACCTCGGCCCGCTTCTCGAGGCCGCGCAGGATCGCTGACGCCACCTCGGCGGGCTCGGCGGACATCGGCGCCGCCGCCATGCCCTCCGTCATCTTCGAGCGAACGAAGCCGGGCCGCACGATCATCACGTGCACGCCCGAGCCGTGCAGCGCGTCACCCAGGCCCTGGGCCAGCGCGTCGGCCCCGGCCTTGGAGGACCCGTACACGTAGTTCGATCGGCGAGCACGTTCGCCGGCGACGGAGGACAGCAACACGATCGTCCCGTGCCCCTGGGCCACCAGGCTCCGGGAGGCGGCGAGCATCGAGGTGGCGGCACCGGTGAAGTTGGTCTGGACGATGCGCAGCGCCTCTTCACCGTCCACCTCGGCCTGGCCCTGGTCGCCGAGGACTCCGAAGGCGACGAGCACCAGGTCGAAGCCGCCGTGCTCAGCGAAGAGGTCGCTGATCGCTGCGTCGTGGCCGACGGCGTCGACCGCATCGAAGTGGACGGTGGTGACCTGCTGGCAACCGGCTGCCTCGATCCGGGTGGCGGCGGCCGTCAGCGAGGCCTCGCTACGCCCCGCGAGCACCACCCGGCTGAGCCGCCGGGCGGCCATCTGCTCGAGCGTGGCCACGGCGATGTCGGAGCCGCCGCCGAGCACGAGGGCGGACTGGGGGTTCCCGAGGGCGTCGATCATCGGGCGGAAGCGTAGGCGCAGCGACCGCGGCCACCCGCCACGGCGTCGGTCACGGGAGGAGCTGCAGCCGCTGCGACTGGTCGGAGCGGAGCCGGCCACCGGGGTCGAGGTCGTGCTGCACCGCCCGCCACCCATCGAGGCCCGGGTACATGGCCGACACCAGCTCGGGTCGCATGCGGGAGTCCTTGGCCAGGTACACGCGGCCACCGGCGGCGACCACGAGCTGGTCGAGCTCGTCGAGCATCGGCCCGAGGGCGGGCGGGCCGATCGGCAGGTCGAGCGCCAGGGTCCACCCCGGCATGGGGAACGACAGGTGACCGGCGTTCCCGGGCCCGAAGCGCTTGAGCACGGCGAGGAACGAGGCGCACCCGGAGGCGGCCAGACGCTCGATGATGACGCGCAGCGCCGCCTCCTCGCCGAAGGGGACGAGGCTCTGGTGCTGGAGGAAGCCTCGCGGCCCGTACAACCGGTTCCAGCCACGCACCCCGTCCAGCGGGTGGAAGTACGAGGGGATGGACTCCACGCTGCGATGGCGGCGACGGGGCGCCTTGCGGAACCAGACCTCGTTGAACGCCCTGACGGTGGCCCGGTTCATGAGGCCAGGCGGGACCACCTGGGGGGCCCGGAGGCGGCTGTGGGGGTCGAAGGCGAGGGGGCGGGAACGCTGCCTCGGGGGCAGGTCCTCGACCTCGGCGTGGTCGCCGCAGGTGATCACCGACCGTCCGAGGCTCGAGCCCGTGGCCAGGCAGTCGATCCAGGCGACGGAGTAGCGGTGGGCCGCGTCGCTGGCCTCGAGGTCTGCCATGCAGGCGTCGAGGTCGGCTGCCCGCCACGTGTCCACCAGCATGCTCGAGGTCGTGATCGGGCGCATCCGCAGCGTGGCCTCGACCACGACTCCGGTGAGCCCGAGCCCCCCCGCCGTGGCCCAGAAGGCCTCGTCCTCGGATGTGAGGTGCAGGCGGCGGCCGTCGGGCAGGTCGAGCACCATCGACTCGACGTAGTCGCAGAAGCTGCCGTCGTGGTGGTGGTTCTTGCCGTGGATGTCGCTGGCGATCGCCCCGCCGACGGTGACGTGGCGGGTGCCGGGCGTGACCGGGACGAAGAGCCCGAGCGGCACGAGCGTCCGCATCAGGGCGTCCAGGCTGACCCCGGCGGCGACGGTGACCTTGGCGCCGGCGACGTCGACCAGCCGGACGGCGTCGAGTCCCGTGCAGTCGACGACGGTGCCACCTGCCGACTGCGCCGTGTCCCCGTAGCTGCGCCCGAGCCCGCGGGGGATGACGCTCCCCTCGCTGTGCAGCAGGGCCTTGCGCACGTCGTCACTCGTCTCGGGCGTCAGCCGCCGGGCCGCGGTGGCGGCCGTGCGCCCCCAGCCGGTGACCAGCTCCGCCTGGTCTGCTCCGAACGGGCCGGTCATGCCGTGTAGACACCGAGGGCGGCGAGCACCGCGAAGCAGAGCCCGAGGACCTGGAGGGTGCGGTCCCGCAGGACCACCTCCTCAGGCGCGCCCCCGGCTCCCTTGTCGAGCAGGAGGGCGTAGCGGAGGATGGCGAGGCCGAAGGGGATGATCGACAGCTCGTACCACGGGACGGGCGAGGCCGACAGGTCAGCGCGCTCGAAGGCGAGGAGCGTGTACGCCAGGAGCGTCATGCCCGAGGCGATGGAGCGGATGTAGGTCAGGTAGGCGGGCGAGTACATGCTCAGCACCCGTCGTCGCGACGAGACGTCGCCGTCCTCGCCGAGCTCCGCCGATCGCTTCCCTGCGACCATGAAGAGCGAGCCGAACGAGGCCACGATGAGGAACCAGTCGGAGACCTCGACGTCGGTGGCCACCGCACCGGCGATGGCACGGATGACGAAGCCGGCGGCCACCGCGGCGAGGTCGACGACGGCGATGTGCTTCAGCCAGATCGTGTAGGTGGTGGTGAGCGTGACGTAGCCCAGGATGACGAGGGCGAGCTGCCAACCAGCGGTGGCGAGCGCCACCACGACCCCCGAGACCAGGAGGAGGACGCCGAGCAGGCGGGCTGCCTGGACCGACACCGCGCCCTGAGCCACCGGGCGGTGCCGTTTGACGGGGTGGGCTCGGTCGGCCTCGACGTCGGCGGCATCGTTCAGGCAGTACGTCCCTGAGGCGGCCAGCGAGAAGGCGACGAAGGCGAGCGCGGTCTCCGCCAGTGCCTCGGGTCGGTGGAGGACGCCGGCCGCCGCTGGCGCAGCGAGGACGAGCACGTTCTTCACCCACTGGCGCGGGCGGAGGAGGCGCACGGCGGCGGGCAAGCCGCTCCTGGCGGTCTGAGCGGCGGGAGCGATCATCGCGGAAGGATGACCACCTGAACGGTGAACGCCAGGAGGATGGCGAGCCCGCACAGCAGGGAGGTGAAGATGAGTCGCCGGGTGCTCACGGCGAGATCGTACCGGCGGCTCCGGGAGGGGAGGTCGTCGTCCCACCGGGGTGAGCTCCCCGTGACTCCAGGAAGCTGCGCGTCGCTCGGCCTGCAGAGTCGTCCGACGGCGCCTCCTCCGCCGGCTGTCGACTCGCCCTCGGTCGGGGAGATGCGACACGCGGCGGAGGGAGCACGTCGAGGTCCTCCGGTCGAGCGGGGTCAGTCGAGCGGGTTGAGCCGTCGGACGAGGCCCTTCACGACCTCCGTCGGCTGCTGCTGCTCGCCCATCTTGGCGCTGATCACGAGCATCACGCCGGTGAGGGCGGGGATCGCCCACTGCACGTAGCGCTCCTTGCGCTGGGCATCCGCAACCTGTGCCGGGGTCATGGCCCCGGGCTCGGTCACGCCGTCGACGGGCGTGGCACCGGCCTCGCTGATCGTCTTGCCCAGGGTCCGGCCGTATGCAGTGGCCGCCATGGCGCCGGCGGTCGCTGCCGTCTTGAGCATCGACGCCGACATGACACCCTGCTGGCCGCTGATCCGGCCCTTGTTGGTGGCGACGATGACGACCGCGCCGGCGAGGTGGGCACCGATGGCGGCGGCGTTGACCGGTGTCCACTTGTTCCAGCCTGCGCTTGCGATCTTGGCCCGCTGGCTCGGGTCGGAGGCCGTGGCCGCTCCCCCGTTCAGCCCGACGGCGCCCATGAGGGAGCCACCGAACCAGGCGGCGAGGCCGACGTCGTGGAGGGAGCGAGCGAGACCGTGGCTCGTGTTTGACATGGAGCACCTCTTCTGGTGGGTTCTGGTTCGGGGGCCGCGTCGGGCCCGGGGTCGGCTGCCCTTACCCGAGTCACCCGTGCTCCACCATCGGCCCCATCACGGTCCTGCCGACCCGGGGCGTCGCCGGTCAGAAGTGGTCGACGACCGCCGGTCAGACGCGGTCGACGACCGCCGGTCAGACGCGGTCGACGACCTCGATGCCGAGCAGCCGCAGGCCGAGGCGCAGGCTGCGCGCCGTCGCCTGGCAGAGCGCGAGGCGCGTCGACCTGGACGGCTCTCCCGCCTTCAGCACGGGGCAGTGCTCGTAGAGCTGGTTGAAGACCTGGGACAGCTCGAACAGGTGGGCCGCGAGGTGGTTGGGGGCGTACTCCGTGGCCACCCGGTCCAACACGTCGGGCAACGACACGAGCACACGGGCGAGGTCGACCTCCTGCGGCTCCGTGAGCACCACCTGCAGGTCCCGCCCGCCGCCCGGCACCACGTCGGTCCACCCGGCCTCACGCAGGATCGACCGGATCCTGGCGTAGGCGTACTGCAGGTAGGGAGCAGTGTTCCCCTTGAGCGAGAGCATCCTGTCGAACGAGAACGTGTAGTTGCTCTGGCGGTTCTGGCTCAGGTCGGCGTACACGACGGCCCCGATGCCGATCACCCGGGCGATCTCTTCGGCATCCTCGGGCAGCTCCTCCCCCCGCTCTTCGGCCCGCGCCTCCAGGAACGTGCGCGCCCGGTCGACCGCCTCGTCGAGCAGGTCCTGGAGCCGCACGTTGTCGCCGGACCGGCTCCGCAGCCGCTTGCCGTCCTCGCCGAGCACGAGGCCGAAGCCGACGTGGGTCGCCTCGACGTGGTCGGGGAGCCATCCCGCCGTCCGGGCCACGGCGAAGACCATCTGCAGGTGCTGGCTCTGGCCCCCGTCGATCACGTAGAGGATGCGGTCGGCACCCTCACCGACCCGGTGGCGGATGGCGGCGAGGTCGGTCGTGTTGTAGTTGTAGCCACCATCGGCCTTCTGGACGATGAGCGGGAGCGGGTCGCCGTCGCGGTTGGTGAAGCCCTCGACGAACACGCACCTGGCGCCGTCGTCGACCACCAAGAGCCCCGCCGAGTCGAGGTCGGCCACCACTGCCGCCAGCAGCGGCTCGTAGAACGACTCCCCGCGGTCCTCCAGCCCCGAGACCCCGAGGAGGTCGTACACCACCTGGTTCTCGGCCTTCGACCGGTCGACGAGCGCAGCCCACGCCTGTCTCGCCGTGGCCTCACCCGACTGGAGGTCGACCACCCTCGCCCTGGCCCGCTGGGCGAACGCCTCGTCATCGTCGAAGCGAACCTTGGCCTGGCGATAGAAGGCAACGAGGTCACCGACGTGGGCCTCGGCCCCCGGCTCCATGGCCTCCGGCGCGGTGTCGGCCAGATGGGTGATGAGCATCCCGAACTGCGTGCCCCAGTCACCGAGGTGGTTGATCCGGTCCACCCGGTGGCCGAGCAGCTCGAGCACGTCGGCCAGGCAGTCGCCGATCGCCGTCGAGCGAAGGTGCCCGACGTGCATCTCCTTGGCCACGTTGGGGCCGGAGTAATCGACCATCACGTGCTGCGCCTCGCCCACCCGGGGCACACCGGCCCGCTCGTCGACGGCGATGGCGGCGACCTGGTCAGCCAGCCATCCCCCCCTGAGCCTGAGGTTGACGAACCCTGGCGGCACCACCTCTGGCGGCTCGCACAGGTCGTCGACCTCAAGCGTGGCGACGAGCTGCGCAGCCAGCTCGAGGGGCGCCTTGCGCAGCGTCTTGGCCAGGGCGAGGGGCGCAGCGATCGTGCAGTCACCGTGCTTCGGATCTTTCGTCGGCAGGACGAGCGGTGACGGCGCGGCGACGTCGGGCCCGAACGCGGCGGTCACCGCTGCTGCCACCCGGGTGCTGAGGAGGGGGAGCAGGGCGGGCGGCATGGCGGCTCAGGGTACGGCGGCGCGGCTCGGTGGCCCGAACGGACTGCGCACAGCCCGACGGCGGAGGAGACACTGGCGTGCGTCGGGGCGTCCCGGCGGTCGACGACGGAGGAGCTCCCCATGGACGTGGCCATCACAGGTTCGAGCGGACTGATCGGTACGGCGCTCACCACGTCGCTGCGACGGGCGGGCCACACCGTGCGATCGGTCGTGCGTCGTGACGGCGGTGGCCCGGGCTCGGTCCGGTGGGATCCCGAGGCGGGCACGATCGATGCGGCCGCGCTGGCCGGCGTGGACGCCGTGGTCCACCTCGCCGGAGCGGGCATCGGCGAAAAGCGGTGGACCCCTGCGCGCAAGGAGGTCGTCCTCCAGAGCCGGGTTGATGGGACGACGCTCATCTCCCGCACGATCGCAGCCCTCGACCCCAAGCCGTCCGTGCTCCTGTCGGCATCCGGCATCAGCGTGTACGGCGACCGGGGCGATGACGTGCAGACCGAGGCGAGCCCATCAGGCAGCGGCTTCCTCGCAGAGGTGGTGGACGCATGGGAGGCAGCCACGGTTGCGGCCAGCGACGCTGGCATCCGTGTCGCACACCTGCGGTCTGCGGTCGTGCTCGACGATGGAGGTGGTGCCCTCCCCAAGCAGCTGCCGTTGTTCAAGCTCGGCCTCGGCGGGCGTCTGGGCACGGGGCACCAGTGGTTCCCCTGGATCTCCCTCGACGACGAGGTCGGCGCGATCACGCACCTCCTCACCTCGGACGTCGCCGGAGCTGTCAACGTCGTGGCGCCCGAGCAGGTCACCAACGCAGGGTTCACCGAGACGCTCGCGAGCGTCCTTCGTCGGCCGGCGATCCTGCCGGTCCCCCGCTTCGGCCCCGCGCTCCTGCTCGGCCGAGAGCTGGCCGAGCAGCTCCTCTACTGGAGTGTTCGAGCGACACCCGGGGTCCTCCAGGCGGACGGCTACCGCTTCGTGCACCCGACACTGGAGGAGGCGCTGCGGGCCATCCTCGACCGCCCCGCCGCCGCCTGATGCCCACCGGGCCGCCCGTCGTCGTGGTGGGAGCCGGCCTCGCCGGCCTCGCCTGCGCCCGCGAGCTCCTCGCCAGGGGACGGGAGGTGACGGTGCTGGAGGCGTCCGACGGTGTCGGCGGACGGGTCAGGACCGACGTGGTCGACGGCTTCCGGCTCGACCGGGGCTTCCAGGTCCACCTCACGTCGTACCCGGAGGCAGCCCGCGTGCTCGACCACGCCGCCCTCGACCTGCGCGCCTTCCAGCCCGGGGCGCTGGTCTGGCACGGCGGTCGGTCCCACCGGGTCGGCGACCCCTTCCGCCAAACCGCCGACCTCATCCCGACCCTCCGGGCCCCCATCGGGAGCCTCACCGACAAGGTGAAGATCGCGCTCCTCCGCCGGCGCGTCCGGTCCGTCGCCCCCGCCGACCTGCTCCGGGGTCCCGACGGTCCGACCAGCCTTGCCCTGCGCGACGCGGGCTTCTCGCCCACCATCGTCGCCCGCTTCTTCCAGCCGTTCCTCGCCGGCGTGCTGCTCGACCCCGACCTCGCCACCTCCCGTCGGCTCTTCGACATCTACTGGCGCTCCTTCGCCGACGGCGAGGCGGTGCTGCCGGCGGCCGGCATGGGCGCCATCCCTGCGCAGCTGGCGGGCGCGCTCCCCGAGGGCACCGTCCGTCTCGGGCGCGCCGTCGTGGCCGTCGAGGCCGGTGCCGTGGTGCTGGCCGACGGCACGCAGGTCGTCGGCAGCGCCGTGGTCGTGGCCACCGAGGGTCCTGCTGCGGCCCGCCTCCTTGGGCTGCCCGACCCCGGCTCGCGCCCCGTGTGCTGCGTGTGGTTCGCGGCCGACGAGCCGCCGTGGGAGGAGCCGGTCCTGCTGCTCGACGGCGAGGGGCGGGGACCTGCGTCGAACGTGGTCGTCCACACCAACGTGGCCCCCTCCTACGCGCCGCCCGGCGCAGCCCTCATCGCCTGCGCTGTCGTCGGTCCCGGGACGGAGGACCTCGACGTCGAGGTGCGCGACCAGCTCCGGCGGTGGTTCGGTTCGGTGGTCGACACGTGGCGGCACCTCAGGACCGACGTCATCCCCCACGGTCAGCCCGAGCAGCTCCCGCCGTTCTCGGCCCGCCGGTCCGTCCGACACGGCCCCGACACCTACGTCTGCGGGGATCACCGGGACACGGCGTCCATCCAGGGTGCACTGTTCTCCGGCCGGCGGACGGCCGAGGCCGTCGACGCCGCCCTGCGTGGCTAGGTTCTCCAGGTGGAACAGCGCAGCGTCTCCGTCAGCCGGGTCATCGACGAGCCGGCGGAGCGGGTGTTCACGGTGCTGGCCGATCCCGCCATGCACGCACTGATCGACGGCTCGGGCACGATCAGGGAGACGAAGGCGCCCGCCCACCTGCGCCTGGCCCTCGGCACCCGCTTCGGGATGTCGATGAAGCTCGGGGTCCCCTACGGGATCACCAACGAGGTCGTCGAGTTCGAGGAGGGCAGGCTCATCGCCTGGCGCCACTTCGGCGGGCACCGCTGGCGCTGGCAGCTCGAGCCGGTCGACGGCGGCACGAAGGTGACCGAGACGTTCGACTGGTCGACCTCGAGGTCGCCGGTCGCCCTCGAGGTGATGAGGGTCCCCGCCCGCAACAGGCGCTCGATGGAGGCGACCCTCGAGCGGCTCGAGGCGCACCTCAGCGGCTGACCGCAGGACCGCCTACCAGCGGGCGGCGCCGGCGCTCCAGCCCACCACCTCGGAGCCGGGCATCGGCCGGCCGAGGTGCCAACCCTGGCCGAGGTCGCAGCCGTACGAGCGGAGGAGCAACAGCGTTGCCTCCGTCTCGATCCCCTCCGCCAAGGCGGTCATGCCGAGGTTGTGGGCGAGGTCGACCACGGATCTGGCGATGGTGGCCTCCGGCGAACCGTCGCCCAGCCGTGCGACGAAGGAGCGGTCGATCTTCACCTCTTGGACGGGGAGGAGGTGCAGGTAGGTCAGGGACGACTGACCCGTGCCGAAGTCGTCGATCGAGAACCCGATCCCCCGCTCCCGGAGGGCGATCATCGCCTGGAGCGAGACGTCGGGCTGGATCATGGCGGCCTGCTCGGTCACCTCGAGCACGAGCCGCGTCGGGTCGGCGCCCGAGGCGGCGACGGCGCAGTCGACCATCTCCACGAAGTGGGGGTCGTGGAGAGCCGTCGCCGAGACGTTGACCGCCATGGTGAGATCGCGACCTTCCTCCACCCACGTCGCCAGCAGGGCGAGCGCCTCGCCCAGCACCCAGATCGTGAGCGGCGCCATGAGGCCGAGGTGCTCGGCGTCGGGCAGGAACCCGTCCGGACCGATCCGGCCCCGCTCGGGGTGGTCCCAGTAGACGAGCGCCTCGACGCCCACCAGCCTCCCGTCCAGCAGCGAGCACTTCGGCTGGTACTCGCAGACGAGCTCACCCTGCTCGATGGCGTTGCGCAGCTCACCCGCCACCTCGAGGCGACGCCTGCCCTCGTCGAGGTCACCCTCCGAGGCGACCGCGACACCGACGCGCGTCTCCTTGGCGCGGTACATGGCGGCATCGACGCGGCGAAGGAGGAGGCTCCCCTCGTTCCCGTGCTCGGGCGCGAGGACCATGCCGATGCTGGCCCCGACCCGCAGGAGCATCCCGCCGTCCTCCACCGGTTCGGCACAGGCCTCGAGGATCCTCCTTGCCACCGCCTCGACCGTGGCCGCGTCACCGGCGTCGGGGAGCACGACGGCGAACTCGTCGCCCCCGATCCGCCCGACCACGTCGTCGGCCCTGACCGCGAGGGCGAGGCGGGCGGCGAGCTCGGCCAGCACCCGGTCGCCGCTCTCGTGGCCGAGGGTGTCGTTGACGTCCTTGAACCGGTCGAGGTCGAGCATGAGCAGCCCGGTCGTGGCACCGGAGGTGCGCCCCTCGGCCAGGGCGCGCTCGAGGCGCTCCGAGAACAGGACCCGGTTGGGGAGGCCGGTGAGGTTGTCGTGCCGGGCGAGGTGCAGGAGCTCCTGCTCGTGCTCGACCTGGCCGGTCACGTCCCAGGCGTTCACGATGACCCCCCCGACGTCGGGATCGTGGAGCAGGTTCGTGGCGAAGGTGTCGAGCCAGCGCCACCCACCCGTTGCCGTGCTCACCCGCACCCGATTGCCGTGGTGGGCACGATCAGCATCTGCGACGCGGGCGAGGAACGACTCGACGGCGGACGCCACGTCGTCGGGGTGGACCAGGGAGAGGGCGTCGGTCCCGACGAGCTCCGCCGGGTCGCGGGCCAGGATCACCTCTGCCGACGGGCTGGCGTAGGTGATGCGGAGGTCGGCGGAGAGCACGACGATGAGGTCGTGACCGTGCTGGACCAGCGACCGCCACCTGGCCTCGGACGATCGCAGCGACTCCTGCGCCTCCATCCGGAGTGTGAGGTCCCTGATGTCGAGCAGCAACGCCGACGAGCCGTTGAAGCGGATGCGCATCGGGCTCCCCTCGACCACCACGGAGCTGCCGTCCGCCCGGAGCACCTGCACCTGGGCCGGCTCCACGTGCTCGCCGGCGAGGGCCCGCTCGAGGCGCTCGCGCACCCCGTCGGCATCACCCGCCTGCACGAAGTCGAGGAGCGACCGCCCCTCCAGCGCCGAGGGGTCCGACCAGCCGAGCAGCGCCGCCAGCGCCTTGTTGGCGAGGACGATCCGGTAGCCGACCACGACGGCGATCGGCACCGACAGCTCGCAGAGGAGCAGCCGCACGGGATCCGACGCCACATCGGTGCCCGGTCGTCCCAGAGCACCCGCATCGACCATCGACCAACTGTGACAGAGCGCGCATCGTCACACGACATCACGCATCGTGGCGGAATCGTTTCAAGGTGCGGTGCTAGACCGCACGGATGGAGACCGCGCTGTTCACCGAGCCCCAGCAGGGCGCCACCTATGACCAGCTGCTCGCCGTCGCACGAGCAGGCGAGTCGGCCGGCTTCGGTGCGTTCTTCCGCTCGGATCACTACCTGGCCATGGGAGGTGACGGTCTGCCAGGTCCGACAGACGCGTGGATCACCCTCGCAGGACTCGCCCGGGAGACCCAGCGCATCCGGCTCGGGACCCTCGTGTCGTCGGCCACGTTCCGGCTGCCGGGACCGCTCGCCATCACCGTCGCCCAGGTCGACGCCATGAGCGGAGGCAGGGTCGAGCTCGGGCTCGGCACCGGGTGGTACGAAGCAGAGCACCGGGCCTACGGGATCCCGTTCCCCGCCCTGGGCGAGCGCTTCGACCTGCTGGAGGAGCAGCTGGCGATCATCACCGGGCTCTGGACCACGCCCGTCGACGGTCGCTTCGACTTCACGGGTGACCACATCACGATCGAGAAAAGCCCGGCGCTGCCCAAGCCGGTGCAGCAGCCGCACCCGCCGATCGTGGTCGGCGGTGGCGGGCGGAGGCGCACGCCGATGCTCGCCGCCCGCTTCGCCTCGGAGATGAACACGCCTTTCCTGTCAGCAGCGCGCGCCGGGGAGCAGTTCGAGCGGGCCAGGGCCGCATGCGAGGAGCTCGAGCGGGACCCCGCCACGCTGACGCTCTCCTCGGCGGTCGTCGTCTGCTGCGCCGAGGACGAGCACGAGCTGGCCCGACGTGCGAGCCGGATCGGGCGGGAGGTGGAGGAGCTCAGGGAGGACGGCGCCGCCGGCACACCTGCGGAGGTCGTCGCCCGCATCCGTGAGTACGCGGCCGTGGGCGCGTCCAGGATCTTCCTGCAGGTCCTCGATGTCGACGACCTCGACCACGTCGCCCTGCTCGGGGCGGCCGTCCTCCCCCAGCTCTGAGCGGCCGGGGACCGGCCTCGGGGGGTCCCGGGTTCGGCTAGCTGGACGTGCCGGGACGCTCCGCTGGCGACGCCGGCGTGGGCAGCGCAGCGAACACGTCCTGGTCGGCACCTCCGGCCTCGGGGCCGTACATGACGACGAGCACACCCTTGGCTCCGCAGGCCGGGCACGGGGCCGCCACCACCGCCGCCATGTCGGCGGGATCCGACGCACCCTCCATCCGTCGCAGCTCAGCCACCTCGAAGGAGCCTGCGGGGGTCGACACCCCGCACGTGCCGCACCTGATGTCGCCACCCTCCTCGGCGAAGAGGTCACCGGCGTAGCCGTTGGCCTGGAAGTCCCTGAGGATCTCGAACATGCTCGACGAGTCCCTGGCCGGTCCGTCGGTGTGCGTTCCCTCGCTCATGGATCCTCCTGGGGTGACAGTCCGACCTCCCTACCCGCGCCGGGGCCCTCGACACCCCGCTCGCAGCCGCTCAGGCGGTGACCTCCACGCCCTTCCAGAAGGCCAGGCGGTCCTTGATCTCGGCCGCCGCGTCCTTGGGTGCCGGGTAGAACCAGGCGGCGTCGACGTTCCGCTCGTCGCCCACCACGATCGTCTTGTAGCTGGCCTCGCCCTTCCACGGGCAGGTCGACTGGGTGGACGAGTCCTCCAGCGCCACCTTGACGTCCGCCGCCGGGAAGTAGTGGTTGCCCTCGACGACAACCGTGTCGTCGCTCTCGGCCACCAAGGTGCCGTTCCACGTTGCCTTCGCCATGCGCTGCTCCTCGCTCGGGGGCGCCCCGGTGGCGCCGCCACGTCAGTCAACAACGCCATTCGCACCCTGCCGCTTCCCGCCCCGCGACACCGGGGGGCCGATCAGGTCAGGCCGAGCCGCTCGCTCAGCTCCTGTGCCTCGGCCAGCCAGCTGTGGGCGTGCTCCGGCGGCGCGTTCCAGCCAGGCGACCAGCCGAGCCATTGCACCGCGAGGTGCAACCGGCAGACCTCGAGATCATCCACCTCGAGCGACGGGAACTGCTCGAGGTAGCCATCTGCGATCGTTCGCCGCTCCTGCTCGGGCCACGCCCCTGCCACCAGCGCCGCCAGGTCGACCAGGCCAGGACCGGTCGCCGCCATCTCCCAGTCGATCGGGCACACGCGCCTGACCGGCTCGGTGACGTCGCTGACCAGCACGTTGGACGCATAGAGATCGCCATGGACGATCGTCTGCGGGAGGGAGAGGATCCGGTCCCGGACGTCGCCGTACCTGGAGCGCAGCCCCTGGCCCCAGCGCTGCGAGGGTGACCCGGTGAGCGCCGAGCAGGCGCGCGCCATCCACGCATCGACGCTGGCGGCGTCGTGGCGCAACAGCCGGAGTGATCGAGCGGCCGCATCCCGGTCAGCGGTGCGCTCGAACGCCCGGTGCATGGCGGCGAGCTCCTGCGCCACCGTCCGCCAGACCCCGAGATCGCCGACCTGGTAGAGCTCCACGCCAGCGACCTTCTCCAACAGCAGCCACCCGTCCCCGGCCCCGACGAGGTGCGGCGCCCCGACGTCGATCCCGGCCAGCAGCTCTCGGTAGACCAGCGACTCCCTTCGTGCATCGCGGAGGAACGACGGCTTGGCCGCGGCGGCACCGGGGAGGAAGGTGGCGACGTCCTTGTGCAGCAGCGCGACCCTGCGACCATCGTCAGTGCGCACGATGACGTCGGTGATGGGGTGGCTGGTGGCGTAGACCGAGGGGGTGCACGAGACGACCGTGGCCCTGTCCCCGTAGGCAGCCCGCACGGCACCCTCGAGCGGCGTCACGACAGCAGGTCGTCGAGCAACACCGGGAGCACCCGGGCCGCGGCGAGGTGCTCCTCGGCGAAGGCGCGTGCAGCGACGGCGTGGCGGGCGTAGTCCCCAGAGACGGTGCGCACGGCCTCGGCCGCCTCGTCGACGGTCGAGTAGGAGAGGAGGCCGACCCCGGTGGGGAGCGCCTCGGAGAAGCCGGTCTCCTGGGCGACCACCGGGCGGCCCGACGCCAGGTAGCAGGCGCTGCGGTCGCTGAACCACCCGCAGCGGGACCTGACGTAACCGCTCTTGGCCACGCCGAGCTCCGCCTTGGAGCTCCGGACGAACGAGCGGTAGTCGTGTGGGGTGGCAGCCACGGTCGCCGGATCGAGCAGCTCCCAGTCGTGGCGCCGGAGCAGGTCGAGGTCCGCGACCTCATCGGGATGGATCGAGAGCGCCATGAGGAAGCGCTGGTCGACCAGGTCGGGGAGGGAGACGAGGTCGCGCATGGAGTGCGCCCGCTGTCCGTAGTGGACCCCGTCGTGGTGGATCGATCCGTAGCCCCGCCAGCTGCCGACGGTGGTGAACGCGTCGAGGGTGGCGACGCCGGCGACCTCCCAGTCGGGCAGCGACACGATCGGCGGCGTCGACCTCCACACCACGCCGCAGGTCGGGACGTCGCAGTCAGGCCGGCCGATGCGCAAGCCGACGGTCAGGTACCGGTCGTGACCGGCCAGGCGCATGTCGATGCCGTCCGCCACCTGCCACAGCTGGGTGAACGCCGGGTCGAGGTCGAGGTAGACCCGACGTCCAGGCGGCCCGACCAGCTCCGGGTCCGTGAGCATGCCTGCCACGTTGATCAACAGGTCGGCGGTTCCGGCTGCAGCGACGGCGTCGGCGTAGGCGAGGCCGACGGTCTCCCGGCTCCCGCTGACGACGAGGGCGGCCTCGAGCTCGAAGCTGCGCCTGACCTGGTCGAAGTACCGCCCCTGGGGTGATGCCGCGAGGGGGAGACCTCCGAGCCTGGCGGCCTCCACCGGCTCCACGAGGACGACCCTGTGCCCGAGCCCGCGCAGGCCGAGGACCCACTGCAGGACCGCCCACGCCGCACCGCCCTGTCCTGGGTCCCCTGCCACCATCCCGCTCACCACGATGGTGAGGCGGCCCCTCACCCGACGCCCGCCTGTTCGAGGAAGCGCGGGAGGACCTTGGCGGCGTCGAGGTGCTCCTCGGCGAAGTGCCTCGCTGCGGCGGCGTGCTCGACGGGCCGGGAGCGGATCTCCCTCGCACCCGTGACCGCCTCCCCGATCGTCGAGAAGGTGAGCAGCCCCTCGCCGGTCGGCAGCGTGCTCCCGACACCGGTGTCCTGGACGAGCGCAGGTCTGCCCGACGCCAGGTAGTGCGCCGTGCGATCGCTGAACCAACCGCTGCGGGTCCCGACGTAGATGCCCTGGGCCACCGACAGCTCTGCGGGCGAGCCCTGGATGTACGCCCGGAACCGGTCGGGGTCCCCGCTGGCCTCGACCGGGTCGACCAGGCGCCAGCCGTGCTCCTGGAGGCGGTGCCGGTCGGCGTCGTCGCCGGGGTGGATGTCGAGCGCGACCTCGAGGGTGGCAGGCACCCGGCTCGGGAGGTCGATGAAGCGGCGCAGCTCGTGCGCCTTGACCCCGTAGAGGGCCCCGTCGTGCTCGACGGGGCCGAAGCCGCCCCGCCAGCTGGCGACGGTGGTGAACCGATCGACGGCAACAGGGGTGAGGGTCGGCCACTCGTCGAGCGCCACCGGTGGGACGACGGCGTACCAGGTGAGCCCGGCGTCGGGGACGGCGCAGCCGGGCCGGCCGACGTTCAGGCCCACGGTGAAGTGGCTGTCGTGGTGGTCGAGGCCGAGGTCGGCACCCTGCAGCTGCCAGATCTGCGTGTAGCCGGGGTCGAGGTCGACGTAGGCCCGCCGGGGGCAGGTGGCGAGCACCGGGCGGGACCGGGCGTGGCCGCTGATGTTGACGAGGAGGTCACCTTCGGGGAGCGACGTCGGCCCCCGGAGCACGGTGTCGGTGTCGGCGTCGATGAGGATCGCCCTGCCATCCAGACCGAACCGGTCCCGGACCTGCTCGAACCACTCGACACCGGCCGCCGTCGCCTCGCCCCACGACGAGGGTGACAGCTCCTCGACGAACCAGGTGTCGAGGCCGGAGCTCCGGAACCCTTCGACCCAGCTCATGCGCACCCACGCCTCACCGCCGTTGCCCGGCTTGTTGGCAAGGGCGCCGGCGACGACCACCGTCGTCATGCGGCGATGTCGTCGAGGAGGCCGGGCAGGACGACGTCGGTGCTGAGGTGCGCCTCGGCGAAGGCGCGCGCCGCATCGCAGTGCTCGCCGTAGCGCGTCCTGAGGTCGTCGATCGCGGCGGCGGCGTCGTCGGGGGTGTCGAAGGCGAGGAGGCCGTCGCCGCACGGGAGGACGTCGGCGAACCCGGTGTCCTGGGCGACGACGGGGCGACCCGATGCCAGATAGCAGCTGCTGCGGTCGCTGAACCAGCCAGCCCGGGTCGCCACGTAAAGGTGCTTGGCGATCATGAGCTCGGCCTGCGAACCGGCGACGTAGTCCCGGTACGAGCTCGGGGTGCCGGCGACCCGGCGGGGGTCGACGAGGGTCCATCCGGCCGCCACGAGGGCAGCCCGGTCGACGGCGTCCTCGGGATCGATGTCGAGTGCGAGCACGAGCGGCGCCCCCGTCATCGCAGGGAGGTCGAGGAACCGCCGGAGCTCGTGGACCCGGAGCCCGTAGGTGGTGCCGCCGTGTTCGATCGGGCCGAACGGCCCTCGCCAGCTTGCGACCGAGGTGATCGGGGCATCGGGGGCGGGAGCGGCGACCGGCCAGTCGGGGAGGTGCACCGGCGGGAGGATCGACCGCCACCGGTGTCCGCACGTCGGCACGCCTGAGCCCTCGATGCGGCGGGCGACGGTGACGAAGGTCTCGTGGCCGGCGAAGACGTCTGCCAGGCCGAGGTCGCACCACATCTGGCCGAACCCGGGGTCGATGTCGAGGAACACCCGCTGGCGGGGCGCCTCCAGCAGCTCGCGGTCGTCGAGGAACCCCATGACGTTGAGCAACAGGTCGGCCTCGCCGGCGATCACGAGCAGCTCCGGCCGCGAGAGCCCGTACACCGACTCGCCTCTCGCATCGAGGACGGCCACGCCACCGGGGCCGCCGAGGAGCTCGAGCACGGCGCGGGCACGGTCGGGCCGCCATGCCGGGTCCACCTGCCGATCGACGAACACCACCCGCCAGCCGAGCGCCCTCAGGCCCCTGACGTACTGGGCGAAGACCCAGGCATGGCCGCCGAACCCGCCCCGCTGCACGACGGCGCCGGCCACAACGGCGGTGCCGCTCACGCGAGGTCGGCGAACGTGACGAGCTCGATGCCGGCGTCGGTGACCGCCTCTGCGACGCGCGGGTCGCACAACGCCCGCAGCTCCTGCTCCCGCTCCGACACGTACATGGTGCCGGTGGCGGCCAACCCGTCGACGTGGCCGGGATGGCACGCCACCTCGCTCGCACCCGGCGGGAGGCCCACGAGCAGGGCCACCAGGGCAGCCACCGTGATCCCCTCGTGGTACGACTCCCCCGTCCCCAGCTGCCCGTAGAAGCCCCCGACGTAGCGGATGCCGCTCCTGTCGCGCACCGGGACACCCAACCTCGAGGCCACGGCGTCGACGACCTCCCGGACGGGCGAGCGGTTGTGGACGTGCTGGTGCGAGTCGAGGTGGCTCGGCGGTCGCCCGAACAGCTCTGAGAAGCGAGCCACCTGACGGTCCACCTCCCCGGCCACGGCGGTGGCGTCGTCGTCGTCGACGACGGTGTAGAGCGCCACCCATCCCCCGTCGACGAAGGCCCACTCCCCCAGGTCGACGTGCAGGCCGACGCCGAGGCGCGGGTTCGCTCGGGCGAGCTCCGCCGCGGCAGCCGCTGAGGGCTGGCGCACCATGGCCGTCGCACTGGTGACGATCCCGTCCACGTGCGCCTCGACGACCGCCCGGTTGATGCCGTCGGTGAGGCCGAAGTCGTCGGCGTTGACCACCACCCGGCGGCTCACCCGGCTCACCGGTCCGCCTTGCGGAACAGGTCGAGCGACACCTCGAAGCGCACGCCGTCCTTCGTCCCCTCGAACACCTCACGCCGCTCCAGCTCGTAACCGACGTTCCTGGCGAGGTCGTGGTAGATGCGGATCAGCCAGCGGCTCATGATCCCGTTGTCGTCACTGATCGTGTCGCTGAGCAGGAGGCGGCCGCCGGGAGCGGTCGCCTCGTGCAGGGCGTGCACCAACCAGGCGACATCGAACATCGGGTGGAGCCAGCCCAGGTAGTACAGCGTCTCGGCGATCACGACGAGGTCCCACGGGCCGTCGTCGGCCGGGTCGAGATCCATCACGTCGAGCAGGTGGAACGTGACCGGACCCCCGACCAGCCGCGCCTCGGCCCGACGGAGTGCCTGCTCGGCGACGTCGATGGCGACGGTCGAGTTGGCGACGGTGACCAGCCGCTCGGTGAACGACCCTGCACCGCAGCCGACCTCGAGGGCCCGGCCGTAGCGGCGACCGCCGAGCATCGCGAGCTGCCGGGCGTAGCGCTCCTGGTCGAGCGGTGAGCCGTCGAGGGCCCACGGGTCGCCCTCCGCCAAGAGCTCGTCGAAGAACGACCTGGCCTCCGTCCGCGCCGCAGCCGGGTCGTAGGGCCGGGCGGACATCACCGGTGTGCCGTTGGGGTGGACGACACCGGCGAGCGCTTCACGCGACAGCCCCTCGGGTCACTCTGCCTCCTCGTGACGTCCCCACCGGGCGGGTCCCGCCGTCCACTCCGGCGACCGTGTTGCGGAGAGCACGCTTCCGTGAGTGCCGGCCAGATCGAGACCAACGCTAGCCCCGATCGTTCAGGAGATCGGTGGAGAGCTTCGTCCTGCTCTTGTCGCTGGTCGTGAACGAGGTCGTCGTTGATTCACGCTTCGGCGGTGGTGCCGTGGAGCGCTTTGAGGTCGAACCTGCTGTCT
>JAABUN010002837.1_pt1 | contig 29062 bp, 27 predicted proteins | sample 5559311 | NCBI WGS metagenome assembly JAABUN01 (sample SAMN10711877, study PRJNA513370) | rock metagenome | isolation source: Antarctica rocks | place: Antarctica: Victoria Land, Siegfried Peak sud | reverse complement strand
TGGGGCGGCACTCGACCGCGTGACGTCGGCCGAGTTAACCGCCTACTATCGCCACTGTGGCTACGCCGTCCCCGGACATGTACCGTGAGAACCGCTCTAACATCTCTTCACAGCAATCCAATCAAACCTTAGCACGTTCCCCAGGCCGGATCTGCACACTGCTGAGGTCGCAGATCCAGCGGACCGTCGCTGCGTCCCCGAATACCCGAGGAGCCAGATCAGCATGTCCGGAGTCATCTCTCGCCGCAGCCTTGTCAAGGGCGCCGGAGCAGCCGGCATCCTCGCGCTCGGTAGCAAGCACAGCAAGGTCTTCGCGACGCCGAACATCATCAGCCAGACCGGCTCCAACGTGGAGATCACATTCTGGTATGGCCTCGGTGGCAACATTGGTGAGCGAATCCAGGATCTGATGACCGAATTCAATGCTCTCGGGAACGGCATCACGGTCACGGGGCTCCAGCAGGCCAACTACGACGAGACCGGCCAGAACCTGACCCTCGCCCTGCAGGACGGGACGTACCCTGATCTGGCCCTGATGTCCGAGATCTAGTGGTTTCGCTTCTACCTCGTCAACGCCCTGCTGCCGATGGACGACCCGATCTCCTCGACGGGGTACGACCTCGACGACGTCGTCGACTCGCTCCGGGTCGAGGGCTTCCGCAACGGCTCCCAGTACTGGCTGCCCGTCTCCCGCAGCACTCCGATCATGTATTACAACCGAACGCTGTACGAGGCCGCCGGTCTGCCGGGCCCGGCCACGACGTACAGCGAGCTCTGGGAATACGGCCCTGCGCTGACCCAGGCCGACAGTCAGATCTACGGCTTCGGGTTTCCCGGCACAGGTTCGTTCTCCTGGCAGTTCCAGGGGATGGTCTGGTCCTTCGCCGGTGCGTACAGCTCCGATGACTTCCAGGTCACCCTGGACCAGGGTGGCGCCGTCGAAGCCGGCAACCAGATGCTGCAGGCCGCTTCCGACGGCTGGCTGTCGGTCAGCCAGGATATGGTCACCGACTTCGCCTCCGGCTACCTCGCCACGATCTTCGCCTCCACCGGCAGCCTGACCAACATCACCGAGCTGACAACGGCCAACGGGATCGACTTCGGCACCGCCTTCCTGCCGGGTGAACTGCCCGGGATCGACGAGACCTGCCCGACCGGCGGCTCCGGACTCGGCATCTTCTCCGGCGTCTCGCCGGAGCGTCAGGCCGCGGCCTTCGCGTTTCTCAGCTACTGGTCCTCCGTCGAGAAGACAACCTGGTGGGCGCAGAACACCGGCTACATGCCGATCCGCAAGTCGGCCGTCACGAGCCCGGCGATGCGGGAGTTATTCGCCGCCAATCCGAACTACAAGGTCGCTGTCGATCAGCTTGCCGCCCGGACCAAGCCGCAGGACGTCGTCCGGCGCCTCGTCCCGACCGGTGAGGGCATCATCGGCGACGCCCTCAACGCGATCGTCCTGAGCGGGACGCCCGCCCAGGTGGCTTTCGCCTCAGCGGCCGTCGCCCTCCAGGCCGAGGCCGATGGTGTGACCACTCAGATCATCGCCCTTGAGGGCGACCCGACGACCGGGGACGCCACCCCGGAGCTCGGCGGCTCCTCGACGCCGGGCGCCAGCCGCTAGCCGCTAGCCGACCGGACACCTCCTGACGCCGGCGGCCATCCACCTCGATGGTGGCCGGCGTTGCCGCTTTCGCTCACTCCATGCCGATCAGGATCGTTGCGTATGATTGCGGTCGGAACACCCGAAGCTCCGCGAGCGTCCCGCCCGCATGCAGAGATGCACTGAGTTGTCGGTCAAGGTCAGGCATCCAGTCTGGTCCCAACAACGTACAATCTTCGAAGGCATGGCAATGGCGTGAACCGCGGGGCCCCTTGCGAGTCGCGCGAGACGAGCCAAATCCCGTCTTCCGTCAGCCAAGCTTGCGCTTGCGACACCGAACAGGTCACTGGCGCGTTACAGACAGGGACCAGAAGGCGAACGTCCGGTGGCCGGACCGCCTGTGCCCGGCGACGTCCGGATCCACGCGTGGTCCACCGCATTGACAAGGAGTACACGGCCGATGTCCGACCAATTCAAACCAACCAACCGACCCGGCATCTCGCGCCGCTCGCTGGCGGCCGCGGCGGCATTCGCGCCGTTCGCCGGTCTCGGTCTGGCCCGGCTCGCCGGTGCCCAGGATGAGGCTCCCGACGGGTCCGACCAGATCACCTCGACCGGTGGCGGCGACCTCCCCACGACCGGTGGGATGCGGCCGGGCCCCGGTGGCGAACGCCCGGTCCCCGCTTCCAGTGCCGGGATCCCGCCGATCGCGATGTCGATGGAGAAGTTCGCGATCGACAGCGAGATCTACGGCTCCGAGATCGTCGACGGGGCGATGCAGGATCCGACTGGCCCGTTCGTCGTTGCCTGGTATCCGTCGCTCGGTGATCTCGGACGCAACGGCAACACCGTGATCGCTGGGCATGTCGATTACTACAACGTCGGACCGGCCGTCTTCTTCGGCTTCAAGGAGCCGGGCGCAGCCGTCGGTGACCAGATCGTTCTAACGGGCGAGGACGGCAGCAGGCACATCTATGAGGTTCAGCGCTCGACGACCTACGAGAACGGTGCATTGACACCCGAGCTGATCAACAATGAAGTTACCGGCGCGACTCGCCTGCCAACACTCACCGTCATCACCTGCGGTGGGGAGTTCGATGCGATCTCGGGCGAGTACCTCTCCCGGATCGTCGTCCGATGTAGCCGCGTCGCGATCGAGCCAGCCGTCTAGCTCATTCCAACCCGCACCTTCGATCAACGACGACGGTCCGCTGGCATGATGCCCGTGGGCCGTCGTCTTGTTTCCTCCAGCGAGCCAAGGGCGGAGGCAGTGGTATCCTGCCCCCGCATTCTGGCGAGGATTCCGGGGCAGTGAGACGATGGGAGTAGTCCGGCATGACGGTGGTCGACGGCGGTAGAGCCCCGCAAACGGCACGACGGTTCTCTGGCCAGATCACGGCGACCGGGAGCCCGATCCCCATCGACCGATCGGAGCTGGCCGGCCTGTCGGTCCGCTGCATGGACTGCGGCACCGTCACCCCCGGGGATCGGCCAATCAGCCTCTGCCCGGTCTGCGGTGGGCTGCTCGACGCCGTGATCGACATCGGGTCACCAATGACCCCGGCCAGTTTCGGTCAGGGCCTCTCACCGCACCTCGCCCGCTCCGGCGTCTGGCGGTACCGGGCACTGCTACCGGCGATCCCGGAGGCGGCGATCGTCACCCAGGGCGAGGGCAACACCCCGCTCTACGTCGATGACCGGCTGGCCGCCTACGCCGGGCTTCGCGCGGGCTCCTTCGGCGTGAAGCATGAGGGGCACAATCCGACTGGCTCATTCAAGGATCGCGGCATGACGGTCGGCGTCAGCCACGCCGTCGCGGTCGGCGCGAAGATCGTCGCCTGCGCCAGCACCGGCAACACGTCGGCGTCGCTGGCATCCTACGCCGCCGCCGCGGGCATCCCGGCGATGGTCCTCATCCCCGAGGGCAAGATCTCGGGCGGCAAGCTGGCCCAGACGATCGCCTACGGCGCCCGGGTCGTTCAGATCGAAGGCGACTTCGACATCGCCCTCCGTCTGCTGCGCGAACTGACGGCCTCCCATGACATCTACCTGACCAACTCGGTCAACCCGTTCCGGCCAGAGGGACAGAAGACGATCATTCTGGAGCTGTTCGAGCAGCTCGGTTGGGATGTTCCGGACGTGATTACCGTCCCAGGCGGCAACCTCGGCAACACCGCGGCGTTCGGCAAGGCGATCGACGAGGCCTACGCCGTCGGGCTGATCTCCCGGAAGCCGCGCCTGATCACCGTCCAGGCAGCCGGAGCCTCACCCTTCGCCCGCTACTTCACCTCGGGCTGGCAGACGTACGAACCGATGCATGCCGAGACAGTCGCGACCGCGATCAAGATCGGCGACCCGGTCAGCACGCCCCGGGCACGTCGGACGATCGAGCAGACCAACGGGTACGTCACGATGGTCACCGATGCGGAGATCCTCGACGCCAAGGCGCTGATCGACCAGGTCGGGATCGGCTGTGAGCCAGCCTCGGCCGCGTCCCTCGCCGGCGCCCGGAAACTCGTGGCGGAGGGCATCATCGGTCCGGACGACAGCGTCATTGGCATCCTGACGGGCACCGTCCTGAAGGATACCGACGCCGTGATGCAGTACCACATGGGGGACGATGCGGACGGCCATCGTCGCCAGCTGGCCAATCGTCCGATCCGGGTTGACGCGACCCTGGATGCCCTCGCGCGGCTGCTCGACACGGTGATCGAGGCCGGACCAGTAGCAACCGACAACGACGCGCTAGCGGGGAACGTATGACCCATCAAAAGATCGACGTTCAGATCCGACCCATCGGTCCCCGCGCAGCGACCCGATGGACCGAGCAGGGCATCCGCTCACTCTCAGCCCACGGGCAGCCCCGAACGACGTCGTTCACGGTTCGGGCACCAGCGTCGTCCGCCAACCTCGGCCCCGGTTTCGATGCCCTCGGCCTGGCGCTGGACCTCTGGAACGAGCTCGATGTCGATCCGACCGTCGCCGAGGACAGAATCACGATCCTCGGCCGCGACGCCGACTTGCTGCAGGGACACGGGGGAAAGGAGCCCCACGAGAACCTGGTCCTGCGGGCGATGCGGCAACTCGCCGAGGCCAATGGCTGGGCCCTGCCGCCGGTCGGCCTGACATTCCGGAATGCCATTCCGGTCTCGCGTGGGCTCGGCAGTTCCGCGGCGGCGCTGGTCGCCGGGCTGGTCGCCGCCGACGCCCTGCTCGGACTCGGTCTGTCACGGGATGAGCTGTACGGCCACGCCTGGCGGATGGAAGGTCACGGTGACAACGTCGGAGCGGCGCTCTACGGTGGGGCGATCCTGGCCGTGCCGGGCGTCGCGACGGCCATTCAGCTCAGGGGCCACCCGAACGCGGCAGACGACCTCGCTGACCTCATCGCCGTCGTCTTCATCCCGGAGATCACCGGCGCGACCTGGGCGGCCAGGGCTGCCTTGCCCGAGCGCATCCCCCACACCGACGCCGCCTGGAACCTCGCCATGACCGCCGGGATCGTCGCCGGCTTCCTGCTCGGCGACCGGCAGGTCCTCGGGGCGAGTATGAGCGACCGGCTCCACCAGCCGTATCGAGCCCGGCTGTTTCCGCATCTGGACCCGGTCAGCCGGGCGGCGACGGACGCCGGGGCCATCGGCGCCTGCCTCAGTGGCGCCGGCCCAACCGTGCTTGCCCTCGCCGGCGGCGACCGGTGCGCCGCCGTCCGGGACGCCGTCACCCATGCCGCCAGTCAGGCCCGGGTTCCCGGCGAGACGATCGTCCTGCCCCTGACCCAGGTCGGAGCCAGCGTCTCGCCTTCTTGATCGCAGCCGAATTCCCCGTCCATCGGCAGTATTGGGGCCGGGATACTGATTGACCAGGATCGGAACGGCCCCACTGCGTTGCTGCAATGAGGCCCGCAACGACATTGATCTGACTGAATCGGGCTGCATATGCAGCGCCTGGCTAGCGGAGGAGACCTCTCCCCGACCCCTCTCACGCGCAGGCATCTCAGTTGAAAATCACGGTCGCGTGGCTGGAACCGTCAGGCGCCGGCCGAGTAGCGCTCACGACACTCGGTAATGACCTGCGCCACGTGCTCGACGTCATGCCAGCCCCGGACTTCCGACATCTTGTTCTCAAGATGCTTATAGGACGCGAAGAACGTCTCGATCTCACGGGCCCAATGCGCGCCGGCGTCGTCCATCGTGAAGATCTCGGCATAGCGCGGATCACCGATCGGCACCGCGACGACCTTGAAGTCGCTCCCCTTCTCATCCCACATGTCCAGACCACCGATCGGACGGGCCGCGATGATGCAGCCGGGGAACGTTGGCTCCTGGACGATCACCAGAATATCGAGCGGATCACCGTCCTCAGCGAGCGTCTCCGGGATGTACCCGTAGTCGGACGGGTAATGCACGCTGCTATAGAGCACTCGATCGAGCCGGAACATCTTCAGTTCTTTGTCGTATTCGTACTTGTTCCGGCTGCCCCGGGGAATCTCTATGAACGCGTCCACCGTTTCGACCTGTCCCACCGAAAGTTCCTCCTGAGAACGGCACCGCGTCATGTCGCCGAGGATGATAGCCCACAGGTCATCGCTCTGTCCGACCAGAGCGCAAAAAAGAGCGCCCGTCCCCAGCGATGACCCATTTTACCGAGGTTCGATCCGCACGATCCGGCCCAGCGCCTCTGGAAATTACCGCTGCAGCGTTCCGGCCTCGACCCCGGCCGCGACCGCCTCGATCTCGGCCCGGGTCGCACAGAGGAAGTCGCCGGGGATCGTGTGCTTGAGCGCGCTGGCGGCGGTCCCGAGCGCACAGGCACGGTTCAGATCCGAGCCGGCCCCGGTCGCACCGCCGCCCGATCCCCGGTCGAGATAGCCGGCCAGGAACCCAGCCGCGAAGGCGTCGCCTCCACCGAGCCGGTCGACGATCTCTGTCTCGACCCAGGGCGCCCTCGCGATCTCTCCGGACGCTCCCAGTGCGTAGGATGACAGTCGGATCCCGCGGCTGCCGACATTCTTCTTCCGCGGCATGGCCACGACGCCCACGCCCAGCTCGGACCGGGTCCGGGCCAGGACCTCCTCGATCTGGCCATCGATATGGAAGAACGTGCGCAGCGCGCCACGGCCAGCGAAGAGGATGTCCACACCCGGCACGATCTGGAGAAAGCAGTCGGCCGCGTCAGCCTCGGACCAGAGCTTGCTCCGGTAGTTGAGGTCGAAGGCGACCGGGACACCGAGTTCCCGAGCCACCCGGATCGCGGTCAGCGTCTCGGCCCGCCCCCCGGCCCCGAGCGCCGGCGTAATCCCGGAGACATGGAAGGCCGCCGCTCCCTGGAGGATCGCCGGCCAGTCGAAGCGGCCGGGGGCAATCCGGGCCATCGCCGAATTGGCCCGATCGTAGGTCACCGCCGACGCCCGTGGATCGACAGCCTCTTCAAGGTAATAGACGCCCATGCGTCCATCGGCTTCCGGTTGCCAGTGGATGCCGGCGTCGTCGACGCCATGCGCCCGGGCCGACCGAACCAGCCAGCGCCCGAGCGCGTTGTCCGGCAGCGCCGTCACGAACGTGCTGGGGAGACCGAAACAGGCCATCCCCGTGGCCGTGTTGAGCTCGGCCCCACCGCCGGAGATGCCAAGCGTCTGGGTTCGTTCGAGCCGCTCGTTGCCCGGCGGCGTGAACCGCAGCATCGCCTCCCCGAAGGTGACGACATACCCGGCGAACCGTCCTGCACTGATTCCGTCTCGTCCCGCCTGCTCCGGCGCGTCCGCGATCCCCGTCGTCACGATCCCTCGCTCCTCCGGCGCTGACTGCGACCGGATGCTCACGCCGCGACCGGCGACGAAAATGACCGGGGACATGGTACGTCTTCGAACCAGATGGGAATAGGGCGCCCATCGAATCGTTGGACACCGGCATCACGCAGCAGGTCCGGCGGTTCAGGCGGTTCAGGCGGAGCCCAGGTTGGTCACGATGCTGGCGATGTTGAACCGGAGCAGGTCGAGGTACGACGCAACGCGGTCGGCGAAGGCGTCGGTGATGAGCTCGCCGATCGCCACGCCGGTCTCGTCCGCGATCACGTCGAGGATCTTCGCGTCGAACTGCGGCTCCCGGAAGACGGCCGGGACCTGCTCCCGCTCGATCGTCTCGATCAACTCGGCGATCTCCCCGGCTGACGGCTCGGCGGACGGGTTCCTGATGACCACACCGACCACCGCGAACTCGTACCGGGCAGCGAAGTAGCTGAAGGCGTCATGGAACACGACCAGCTTCCGCCGTTCAGCCGGCAGGACGGCCAGCTCGGCGACGGACTCGTCATGGATGGTCGTCACCGCGCTGGCGTACGCGGCAGCCCGCTCCTGATACCCGGCCGAACCTGCCGGGTCCAGCGTCGTCAGATGGGCCCGGACGACCTCGATCATCTCGACGGCCTTGAGTGGGTCCAGCCAGACATGGGGATCGCCCTCCCGCAGGTCGTGGACGTGGTCGCCGTGGTCGATCACGACGTCCCGGACGATCAGTTCCATATGGTCGGCCAGCTTGAGCTCCGGGATGCCGGCCTCCTGGACCGCTCGGCGGAACGCACCCGACTCGATGAACCGCTCGAGGAAGCCTCCCATCCAGATGAAGGTATTGACTTCCTGGATGGCGGCGATGTCACCGGCCGCGGCCTCCCATGTGTGCGGATCGCCACCGGGCGGGATCACGGACGAAACGATGGCGCGGTCCCCGGCGACCTGGGCGACAATGTCCGCCAGAACACCGGTGCTCACGGCGACCCGCAGGAAATCGGCGTCCAGCGTTTGGGCGCCAGCTGATCGGGCTGCTGTCGCGACAGGAATGACGATCGCCGCACCGAGGATGATCCGACGGGAGAACGACGGAGACGTAGGCGAGAGGGCCATCGACGCAGACTCCAGTTCCAGGTCGAGGTGGGCAACGGGCACAGTTGCCGGAGCAGTCGGGGGACCGCTCCAGACACTGCCACTACCGTCCGATCGTATCGATCAACCCGGCGTCCGGCTGGATCGCGATCAGGTAGCCGCCCGCCGTCAGCGAAGACGGCGTTGAGATCTGACCGGTCAGCTGGCCCGACGCCATGTCGATGACGTGAATCACCCCTTCACCGCCCTGGGTGATGAACCCGGTCGTCCCGTCTGGCGTCATGGCGGTGACTCGCGCCTCACCGTCCCAGGGCTCACCGTCGGCGGGCGCGGCGTTGGCCAGGGCAGGGAGCGGGATCGTGGCGACCGTCTGCCCGAACCCGTCCGAGGCCGGATCGACGTCGACGATCAACGCGTGGTCGCCTGCCGGGTTGAGGTGGAAGAACAGGCCGCGCTCTGGCCCCATCGCGAACCGGTAGACGTAGCCGGGCGCGAGCGGGGCCCGCAGAACCTCGCCGGTCTCGAGGTCGATCGAGTAGAAGTCGTTGGGCCACTCCGCCCACGGCTGGCCTTCGGCGCGATTGGCGATGTAGGAGATCAGACGGGTCTGGTCGGCGTTGAGGCGGCAGAAATAGCCGCGCGCTCCCGCTAACCCGTCCGTGTCCCAGGGGACGGTCTGCTCAAAGGTCAGGTCGGCGCCCGAGAACGAGACGATATCGACGCCGTCATCCGAGAGGGTAACGATCTTCGCGAGCGTGTGGCTGATCGCCTCGCCGTGCCCGAAGGCGCCAGTCGGCACCGTGGATGACAGCCGGGGGTCGCCGGCCAGCGCGTCCTCGATCAGGATCGTCTCGAACTGCGAGGTAACGTCATTGCGGTGGAAGATCGTCAGCGGCTCGCTGCCTAGCGCCAGCCCGACCTCGCCAGCTTCGGGCGCCAGCGCGGTGATGCTGAAATCGTCGAGCGAGATCAGCGTGATCGTCTGGGCCGGGTCCGAGGAGCCAACCGCGACATAGCGGAGCTCCGGGTCGACGGCGATATGGCTGACCTCCGCCGGCACCGGGACCCGCTGGGTCACCGTCGGCCCACCCTCGGCGGCCAGATCGAGGAGAGCCAGCGCGTTGGCGGTCGTATCGACGAACAACAGTTGACCTCCCGTCAGCGGCAGGAACCCGGCGTGATCGTTGATCGTCACCCCACCCAGCGAGACGACGAGGGCGAGGTCAGACAACGAGAGGATGTGTAGCTGGGCGGAGCCGTTATCAGCCGCGACGAGCCAGCCAGGAGCTGTCGCGATCGGTGTGCCGACCGGCGTTCCCACCAGCGGGCCGGGTGTGCTGGGCGCGGGGGTACCAGACCCGGCCCGAACTGGCCGGCCAGATGCGACCGTCCCAGTGAAGACCGTGGTTGCAAGGGCACCGATGGTGAGATCACGACGGTTGACTCGAGAGTTCGCCACATCAGCCTCCAGGTTCGGTCCCGGGCGCTCCCGTCGTCACGAGTTGCGAGGGGCGCCCACTTATTGAGACATTGTCTCTCTAACAAGCTACCCTGACCGGCCGGTATGCGTCAAGACATCGAGCCGAACCAGCTTCCGGACTGATCCTATAGGTCGATCCGGTCTGCTCCCCCACTCGAGTCGACGGACGGGACCGAGCGGCCATTCCTTCCGACATGGCCTGAACGCGGACACATCCTTGACAGTCCGGCGCGGGACCGCAACAATGCCCTCGCGACCCATCGTCGATGTGGAACCGCAGGCGGCCAGCCCGTTGAGCATCACGGGCGGCCCCAGACTCGTCGCGTAACACTGTGGTGCGCGGGAAGACGAGGTGGACGATGCTCCCCTGCGACGGCACCGGCGTGCCCGCAGGCGTACGTAGCCGGAGGTTCATTACATGGCCCGAGTCATCTTCGACGGCGTCTTCAAGCGGTACGGTAATTCGTCCGCCCCCGCCGTCACCGACCTCAACATGGAAGTCCATGATCGGGAGTTCCTCGTGCTGGTCGGCCCGTCAGGCTGCGGTAAGTCGACCGCCATGCGCATGATCGCCGGTCTCGAGGAAGTCTCCGAGGGGCGGATCATCATCGGTGATCGCGTCGTCAACGACCTTCCCCCGAAGGACCGCAACGTCGCCATGGTGTTCCAGAGCTACGCGCTCTACCCGCACATGACCGTGCGAGACAACCTGGCCTACCCGCTCAAGCTACGCAAGGTGCCCAAGGTCGAGCGCGAACGCCGCGTCCTCGAGGCCGCCCGCATGCTTGAGATCGAGCAGTTCCTGGACCGCAAGCCCAAGGCGCTCTCCGGCGGCCAGCGTCAGCGCGTCGCCCTCGGTCGCGCCGTCGTCCGGGACGCCGATCTCTTCCTGATGGACGAGCCGCTCTCGAACCTCGACGCCAAGCTCCGCGTCCAGACCCGGGCCGAGCTGATCAAGCTCCACGACCGCGTCCAGACGACGACCATCTACGTGACCCACGACCAGGTCGAAGCCATGACGATGGGCGACCGGATCGCGGTCATGAGTCTCGGGTTGCTCCAGCAGCTGGACACACCGCAGAACCTGTATGACAAGCCAGCCAACAAGTTCGTCGCCGGCTTCATCGGCTCCCCGTCGATGAACTTCGTCGATGTCCAGATCGAGGCCGCTGACGGCAAGCTCTACGCGGTCAACCCGGGCGGCTTCCGGATGCGTATCCCCGATGCCAAGGGCAACATGCTCGCCCGCTTCAAGGGCGAGACGGTCACCCTCGGGGTCCGGCCTGAGCACCTCGTCGAGCGCTCGCACTACGCCGGGACGCCAGAGACGGTCCTCCCGGTCACCGTCGACGTGATCGAGCTCCTCGGCAACGAGAGCTTCATCTACCTCAACAGCGGTAACGCGGTCCTCACCGCTCGAATGTCCCCGGAGGTCAAGGTCGCGCGCGGCCAGAAGATCGAAGTGACGGCCGAGCCGGACCGCTTCTACTTCTTCGACCCGAAGACCGACGCGGCCGTCGCCTAACCCGGCGTCCGCCCAACACCGATCCAAACGACGGCGTCCCCGGGGTCCGGACCCAGGGGACGCCGTCGTTTTCCTCAAGTATCCGGGAGTCGATCCCGGGACTGATGCCCAGTTGATCCCGCTCGGGTCAGGACTGAGCGCCCTCGTGGCCGGGAGCACGGGAGCGCATCCTCAGGATGATCCGAGATCGGGATCGTCCGCGGCCCAGGCGGGTCGCCCCACGAGAAGGCATCAGCATGACGACCTCCCGCACCACCGCCCTGTCCCTCTCCCGCCGGCAGCTCACCCTGCTCACCGCGGCGGCCGGTCTGGTCCTGACCCAACCCCGGATCGCGTACGGCAGTGCCACGTCGGGCGACGCCGCCACGCCCGACGCGATACCAGACGTCACCGACACGATGGGCTACCCGGCATTGACGGTAACGATCTCGCAGGCCGGGCTCGATCTGCCGAAGTCCATCCCCGGTGGTCTCACCCATGTCACCGTCGTCAACAGTGACCTACCTGACGGCGAGCACATGGTCTGGATGCGCCTGCCCGGCGACACCACCCCTGATGATGTCCTCGCCGATCAGGCCGCCTCGACCGACACCTCGCCAGTCCCGCAGTGGTGGCGCGACGCCCAGATCGTCGGCGGACCCGACTGGGCATTCCCAGGCCGCGATGCCGTCGGGATCGTCAACTTCATCCCGGGCACCTACGTCTTGATCAACATCTTCGGCTCGCAGTCTGGCTTCCTCGAGGTCAGCGAGCTGGACGCGAGCGCCGTCGTCGAGACACCGGCCGCCGATCTGACGGTCAGCATGGTGGACTACGCCTTTCAGGGGATCCCGGGCGAAATCCCGGCCGGCCGATCGATTCTGGAAGTCCACACCACCGGAGCGACCTTCCACGAGGTTGCCTTCCTGCCAGTCCCGGCCGGGACGACCGACGAAGCCATCGTCGAGATCTTTACTAGCGAGTCGCCCCCTCTCGACTTCGCTCCTGTCGGCGGCGTCAGCATCATGACGCCGGGCCTGACGTCCTGGCTGGTGCTGGACCTCGTGCCCGGCACCTACGCCGCGTTCTGCGCCGCCCCCGACGACTGGGACGGGCCGGCGCACGTCATGCTCGGGATGATCAAGGTGTTCATCGTCGTCTAGCCGTTCCGACCCGGATGCTGTAAACGAAAACCCGGTCGATCGGCGCAATAGACAGGCTCCCTATACTGGGAGGACAGGCAGTCGTGTCATTGTCCAGGATGTCGGCCGGGCGTTTCCCGGGTGTCTGGTGCCCCCACGGAGGTGCCACGGCCATGGCGATTTCAAGTCCCGTTTCCCCGGTCGATCCTCCTCTCGCCGTCGAGGTCCCCAGCGTCGACCGGTGGCTCAGCCGCTGGGCCACGCCAGTGCGAGCCAGACGTATAGCGGTCATGACCCTTGCGATCAGCCTGGTCGGCTTCGTTGCGACGATCATCCTCGTCGCGGCGGCGGCCACTCACGGCGGCCTGCCGATCGAACAGATCTGGCTGGCCTGGCGCGCACCCGCTTTCCTGGCGTATCCGGTTGTTGCCTGGGTCATTCTCACGCGGCGGCCAGCGCATCCGATCGGATGGCTCCTGGCGGTGATCGCTGTCATGGGAACACTTGACGGGCTATCCAGCGCCTACGGTGCCTACGGCCTCGAGGTCGATCCTGGCTCCCTGCCGGGCGCGGTCTGGGTTGCCTGGGGCAGTTTCTGGTATCCCTTCGTCGTCTGGGCCGTCGTCGGCGGGCTGCTGTCGGTCTTCCCAACCGGCCGGCCACTCGGCGGATGGTGGCGGTTGCCATTCTGGCTCGGCGGCATTGGCGCACTCGGTGCGTCCCTGAGCTTCGCCTTTGGGGCCTCGACGGTACTGGGTGGTCAGTTCGGTGATACCCCGAACCCCGCCCTGATCGGTGGGGCCGTCGGCGACGCCATGGCCGTGCTTGGGCTAGGGTTCCTGCTGATCCTTCTCAGCGGCCTGCCGGCGATTGGGTCGGTGCTGGTCCGGCTGCGGCGAGCACATGGACTGGAGCGCCAGCAGCTCAAATGGGTCGCCTGGATCAGCGTCTGGGTCGGCGCGTTCTACATCGTCCATGTCTACTCGTCATTCAGCGGCTTGATCGAGGATCAGCCCTGGATCGCCGTCGTCTGGTCGTGGACGTACTGCCTGATCCCGATCGCGATGGCACTCTCGATCCTGCGCTACCGGCTCTTCGACATTGACGTCATCATCAACCGGTCACTCGTCTACGTCACACTGAGCGCGATGACGGTCGCCGTCTACAGCGCGATCGACGGGCTCTCGAACCTGTTCCTCTCCTCGGGACAGGATCTCGTCCCGGCGTTGCTCGCCTCGGCGCTGATTGCGATCGGCTTCCTGCCGGCCCATGCCGCCACCCAGAGAACGGTCAACCGCCTGCTCTACGGTCAGCGCGACACGCCCTATGCCGTCCTCGCCCGTCTCGGCAATCGCCTAACCGCCATCGGCACCTTCGAGCAGCTCGGACAGACTGTTTGCCGGACCATTCAGGAGACGCTGAAGCTCCCCTTCGTCGCCGTCACGCTCTCCGGCACCGAGGCGGGCGCCACTGCCCTGAGCGCGATATCCCTCGGTACCCCGATGGCGGCTCCTCGCGGTTTCCGACTCAACCACGACGGCCGTGACCTCGGCGAGCTGCGGGTCAGCCCACGCTCCGGCTCGGACCAGCTCTCCAGCACCGAGGAGCTCCTTCTGGTCGAGGTTGCCCGCCAGACCGGCATCGTCGCCTGGTCGGTCGGATTGACCGACGACCTGCGGCGCGCCCGGGAGCGACTCGTCACCACCCGTGAGGAGGAGCGTCGTCGGCTCCGGCGCGACCTGCATGACCGGCTCGGCGCCCAGCTCGCCGCCCTGCTGCTCCAGGTACGACTGGCCGAGCGGTCCGTTCAGGCCAATGACGAGCCGATCCGGGCCGATCTCGCTGAGTTGCGTGAGGGTCTCGGGAGCGCAATCGAGGACGTGCGCCGGATCGCCCACGGGCTGCGCCCACCGGCCCTGGACCAACTTGGTCTGTTCGGCGCGATCCGGCAGCGACTCGAGTTGCTCAACGACCGAGCGGCGCCAGTCCACCTGACCGTGGATGGCACGTCCGGGGACGCACGACCCCCACTTCGGATCACGCTGAACGCACCAGACGACGTTCCGACCCTGCCTGCCGCCGTCGAGGTTGCCACCTGGCATATCGTGGAGGAGGCGATGACCAACATCATCCGTCACGCCGAGGCGACCGAGGCGTCGGTCTCGATCACCGTCGACTCGTCACTGGACCTGACGATTCGTGACAACGGCCGGGGGCTTCCACCGAACCAGGCTCCGGGAGTGGGCCTCCAATCGATGCGAGAGCGCGTCGACGAACTCTTCGGGACGTTCGGCGTAGTGGGTGAGCAGGGCGCTGGGACATGCCTCCGCGTGAGCCTGCCGATTGGCTCTGGGAATCGTGCCCACCGGGAGACGCGTGATGACTGAGCGACCAGCAACCATTCGGGTGATGATCGCCGACGACCATCCGCTGTTCCGGAAGGGTCTGCAGGCCCTGATCGACGGGTTCGATGGCTTCGAGGTCGTCGCGGCTGCCCGGACTGGGGACGAGGCCGTCCTGCTCGCGCTCGAGCACATCCCGGACCTCATCCTGATGGACCTCCAGATGCCGTCAGGTAACGGTCTGAGCGCAATTCGCCGGATCGTCGCGGCCCAGCCTGGCATCAGGATTCTGATCGTCTCGCTGTTCTCGGACGACGACTCGCTGTTCGCGGCACTGCGGGCCGGCGCCCATGGGTACGTGCTCAAGGACGCTGACGAGGAAACCCTGCTCCGGGCGGTCCAGGCGATCGCCCACGGGGAGGCGATCTTCAGCCCGGCGATCGCCTTACGGGTGCTGTCTTTCTTCTCGGCCAGTGGCCGGCTGACTGGCCAGTTGGCGCTGCCGTCCCTGACCGCCCGCGAGCATGACATCCTCCAGCTGGTCGCGCAGGGTCTGAACAACCACACGATCGCCCAACGGCTGCATCTTGCCCCGAAGACCATCGCCAATCGGGTCTCGATCATCTTCGACAAACTCCAGGTCGTCGATCGGGCGGGGGCTATCGTCCGCGCCAACGAGGCCGGTCTGGGACGGTAGACCATCGTCCGCCCCCGACCTCCAAATGCTGGACAGAGGCGGCGGAGGGTAATCCGCGCATCGGCCGTCGTGAACTGCCAGTCGATGGCCGTGTCCGCCGCGTTGCACCGATCAGCCCAGGCCGTCACCGCCCGCGTCATCGCCTCTGGGTCGGGGAGCCGCGGCCGCAGGCACGGCCGCGCCAGGACACTCAGCTCCCGCTCCGCCATGTTCCGCCAGCTGCCGTGCCTGGGCGTGTGGTGCCACTCCAGTCGCTCGACCAGCCGGCGCGCTTCATGGGTGGGAAGGCGGCGTCCAGCGAGGCCGAGGCGTGGGTGTTGAGCTGGTCGCACACCAGCACGATCCGCTCGGCCTCGGGATAGTGGACATCGACCAGGTCCTGGACGCACCGGGCGAAGTCCAGCCGGGTACGCTGCAGAGTGACCGAGACGTGGCGCCAGCCCCGCAGCGGCTCGGTGACGAGGAACCGAGGCGTCGCCCCACCCCGGACGTCCTCGGGGTCGGACCGGGCCGGTCGACCAGGGTCCGGCAGGCGCGGCAGGCGCGGCGGGCGCGAGTCGGCATCCGGGCCGGGGCGGTGCCGGAACCGACGAGGGTGCGCAACTCGGCGCGCTGCGTTTCTTTCAACATGACACGATACGGATGGGCCATGGCGGGACGCATTCGACGGGACAGGGGCCAGTCTCATCCCCGCCGCAGCGGCGCTGCCCCCAGCTATTCACGCCTGACAGACCACTGGGTGAGTTCCAAGAGATTCCATTGCGGAATATACCCCTATGGGGTATGTTGGAGCGACGAGACTGGATATCCGATTCAGGCTTTCCCAATCGTCCAGGTAGATCCGTATCGACGGGAAGTGAGAGTGGACCGTGGCCACTGATCCAGCTCAGGTGAACGCAGACGCCGTCGAGGCCGCCGATACCCTCCAGCATCACCGACCGTCGGGCAACCCGCACGAGGGCCACGGCGGTCACGATGCCCATACGGACCACAGCACGCACGTTGGCCACAGTCCCGATATGTTCCGGGACAAGTTCTGGCTGTCGCTGCTGCTTTCGATCCCGGTCGTGCTCTGGAGCGGGATGGTGCGCGAGTGGATGGAGGATCTCCTTGGCTTCGCGACGCCGACCTTCACGGGTAGCGACCTGATCTCCCCGATCCTCGGGACGATCATCTTCGTCTACGGCGGGCAGCCGTTCCTGGTCGGTGGCTGGCGCGAGATCCAGCGGCGCCAGCCCGGCATGATGTTGTTGATCTCGATGGCGATCATCGTCGCCTTCGCCGCCTCCGCCGCGACGACGTTCGGCTGGTTCGACCTGGAGTTCTGGTGGGAACTGGCGCTGCTGGTGACGATCATGCTGCTCGGGCACTGGCTGGAGATGCGCGCCATCGATCAGGCTCAGGGCGCGTTGCAGGCGCTGGCCGCGCTGCTTCCGGATGATGCCGAGGTCGTTCGTGGTGATCGTACGGAGACGGTCTCGATCGATCAGTTGGCAATGGGCGACATCGTCCTCGTTCGTCCCGGTGCCCGCGTTCCCGCGGATGGCCGAATCATCGGCGGTCAGGCGTCGATCGATGAGTCGATGCTGACCGGGGAATCGCGCCCGGTCGAGAAGGGCGAGGGGGATCGGGTCATCGCCGGGTCCGTCATCGCCGGGTCGGCGCTACGGGTCCAGATCGACGCCATCGGACCGGACACCGCGCTGGCTGGCATTCAGCGGCTGGTCGCTGAAGCGCAGTCGTCCCGATCCCGCGCCCAGGTTCTGGCCGACCGGTTTGCGGCTGCCCTGTTCTACATCGCCGTCGCCGCGGCGCTAATCACCTTCATCGTCTGGGCGGCGCTCGGTCAGCTCGACGATGCCGTCACCCGGACCGTCACGGTGCTGGTGATCTCCTGCCCGCACGCGCTTGGGTTAGCGATTCCGCTGGTGATCGCCCTCTCGACCTCCATCTCGGCGCGGCAGGGCATCCTCATCAAGGACCGGCTCGCCCTGGAGCGGATGCGCACGGTCGATACGGTCCTGTTCGACAAGACCGGCACGCTGACCCGCGGCGACTTCGCGGTCTCCGGTGTCGCGGCGGTCGGTGGGGATGAGCGCCATCTGCTTGCCCTTGCCGGCGCCGTCGAATCCGACAGCGAGCACCCGCTGGCCCGGGCGATCGTCCGCGAGGCTGACGCACGCCAGATCGTTCGACCAGCGGTGACCGGCTTCCGGGCGGTGGCCGGCCGTGGTGTCGAGGCGGAGATCGAAGGAACTGAGGTCGCCGTCGGTGGTCCGGCGTTGTTGCGGGAACGCGGGTTGACGCCGCCGCCGGAGCTGTCCGTTCAGACCAACGTCTGGCAGGCGCGGGGTGCGGCCGTGCTTCATGTCGTTCAGGGCGACGAGGTCATCGGCGCTCTGGCAATGGAGGACCAGATCCGGCCGGAGTCGCGTCAGGCCGTCTCGGACCTCCAGGCGGCCGGAATTCGCGTGGTGATGATCACCGGCGACGCCCGGCCGGTCGCCGACGCTGTCGGAAAGGAACTCGGCATCGACGAGGTCTTCGCCGAGGTGCTGCCGGAGGACAAGGATCAGGTCGTGATCGAGTTGCAGGGGCGCGGTAGACGGGTCGCGATGGTCGGTGACGGGGTCAACGACGCACCGGCCCTTGCTCGGGCCGATGCGGGGCTGGCGATCGGCGCCGGGACGGACGTCGCGATCGCGTCGGCCGGGGTCGTGCTGGCATCGAGCGACCCAAGGACTGTGCTGGGCGTCGTCCGCCTGTCCCGCGCGAGCTACCGGAAGACCATTCAGAACCTGGTCTGGGCGGCTGGCTATAACATCGTTGCCATCCCGCTGGCGGCCGGGGTGCTGGCGCCGATCGGGTTCACGCTGTCTCCCGCGGCGGGCGCCGTGCTGATGAGCCTCTCGACGATCATCGTCGCCGCCAACGCCCAGCTCCTCCGTCGGCTAGACCTGCGACCATCCTGATGGTGGAACTGACCTGCGCTTGACCGATGATGCAGTGGCGCCTGAGTACATACGGAAAGGCTCCCCAGGTGCATAGCCTGCGACAGCGTGTTGGGACAGCGGGACGCTCCTACGTCGATGTCGCGAGAAGTTCGTCATTCTTTCCGCTGTGGCTGTCACAGCTGGTCTCCAGCTTCGGCGATACGCTCCATTACATCGCCCTGGTCGTTCTCGTTCTCGAGCTGACGGGCCAGGGGACGGCCGTCGCTGGACTCGTCGCGGTCGAGATCCTTCCGGTCCTGCTCCTTGGACCAATCGCCGGGGTCATCATCGACCGCTTCGAGCGGCGGTCGATCCTGATCCTGGTCGATCTGATTCGAGCCGGGCTGGTCATTTCCCTCGTCTGGCCGCAAGGGGTCTGGCACGCCTACCTGGTCGCCGCCGGGCTCGCCGCCGGCAACACCTTCTTCAATCCCACGGTCCAGGCGATCATCCCGGCGATCACGACGCAGGAGCAGCGGCTGGCGGCAAACTCCGTCGCATGGTCGACGGGACGGCTCGTCCAGATCGTCGCTGCCACGGTGGCCGGCGGGCTGATCGGTCTCGTTGGGACAGACGCCGCTTTCGCCATCAACGCCCTGACCTTCATGGTCTCAGCCGCACTGATCATTCGTCTCCGGGTTCCCGCCCGAACGGTCCAGATCGCCGCCTCGGTCATCGGCGGCTTCGCGGGGTACCTCCGGGATGCCCGTACTGGCCTGGCGTTCGCTCGTGGGGATCACCTGGTCTCTCGCCTGATCGTGGTTCAGGCGCTCGCCTCCTTCGCGACCGGAGCGACAGGTGCGCTCCTCGTCGTCCTGGCAGAGCAGCATCTGGCGTTGCCGCCCGCTGGCTTCGCCTGGCTGGTTGGGGCAATCGGTGTCGGCGCGTTGCTCGGCCCCCTCATTCCCAACGTGTTTGCCGCGGACTATCGCGACGCGCGCTGGCTGTTCGGTCCGTACCTCGTTCGCGGTATCGGCGATGTCCTCATCGCGATCTTCACGCCTTTGCCGGTCGCTCTGGCGATCCTGTTCGTCTACGGTCTTAGCACCTCGACGGGGATGGTCGTCTTCAACACGACCGTTCAGGGAGCGATCCCGGATCGTATCCGCGGCAGAGTGTTCACACTGCTCGACGTAACCTGGAGCGCGATGCGCCTGCTCTCCCTCGGTCTGGGCGCGGTCGTGGCCGATCTGATTGGCATCGAGGCCCTCTTCTGGTTAGGAGGCGTTCTGCTGATCGCCGCAGGGCTGCTGGGGATGCGACTGCTCGGCGGGTACGATTTCAAACGCTGAGACGAGAAGCGGCTGCCCAGCCAGGGGCAGCCGCTTCCCAACGCAACGGAATCCGACAGGGCCACGACCGGCTGATCAGGCCATCAACTCGGTGATGAGCGCGTTGCAGGCCTGCTCGCAGCGGCGGCATGCCTCGGCGCAGACGGCGCAGTGCTCCATGCCGTGTCGGGCGTGCTCCTCGCACTCCGTCGCGCAGCGGTTACACGCGTCGACGCAGGCGGCCAGCGACGCCCGGAGCGCCTGTGGGTCGGCGGTGGTCTGCCGGGTCACGGTCTGGCCAGTCGCGAGGCACTGATCCGCGCAGTCCTGGTCGAGCCGGATACAGCGAACAAGATCGGCGACGGTCTGCTCTGCGAGGCAGGCATCGGCGCAGGCGGTACAGGCCTGGGCACAGTCGAAACAGGCCTCGATACAGGCAGCAAGGGTATCGGACGACACGGTGGTCGAGCCGGGGTGGGCAGAGAGGAATTGGACGGCGTAGCTCAAGGTGAAAGCCTCTCTTGCAGGATGAATCGACTGGCCGGAGGTTGGGATGAGTGCCGCCGGAGACAATGAGCACGATGTCGCTCAGAGTCCCCGGCGGCAAGAGTGCGTGGAGGCGATGCTGCCGGTCAGGCCGCTGGGGTGCCAGTCAGACTGCCCCGGATCGACGTCATCTGCTCGATCTCAGCCTCTTGCTCGACGATGACGCGGTCGGCGAACTCGCGAATCCTGTGATGCGTTGCCTGTGTCGCCGCGACTTCAGAAGCCGTGATAGCGCTCAGGTGGTGCGGGATGACGAGGTCGATGAAGGCCAGATCGGCGTTGTCCTGAGCGCAGAACTCGGCGACCAGCGCGTCACTGTCCATCATGGCCATGTCGGCCATCATCATGTCGTGGGCCTGGGGCATGTACGTCGCCATCGCCGTCATGACGACATCCACCGGCTCGGGGGTGGTCGACCCGTAGAACTCCTGGCGCAGGCCACTCAGTTCTTCGAACTCTGCCGACTGCGACGAGATGATGTTCATGGCGATCGACTGGAGGTCCGCGTTCTCCAGTCGGGGCAGCGCGGCCTCAGCGAGTGCAATGACGCTGGCGTGGTGCGGCAGCATCATGTCGATGTAGGTCTGGTCGAAGTTAACCGTGACCGGTGCATCGCTCATTGCCATCTCGCCTATGGCGGGCGTGGCGGCGGGTGTAGCGGCGGGCGTCGCAGCAGCCTCGCAGGAATATGCGGCGGCGGGCGTAGGCTGTCGGGCGGCGTTCGGCTGAGCGGAACTGGCGACGCCGGTCAGGACACTGCCCAGGGTCGCGGCGATCAGCAGGCAAATGGCTGCGATCCCTGACGAGCGGAGTTGGAAGCGGAACATACGGTCATGTCTCCTCGGGTGTGGTCTAACTAGTAGAGAACGTGGGACGAACCCTCGCACGGGTCTCCCGTTCGCTGGTCGGCCTACACCCGGAAGATCTGAATCAGGGCGCGTTGGGTCCGTGGGTCCATCGTTGGCGCGCGGGCGTCCGACCTGATCTGCGTCACCCCGGGGCTGTTGAAAGCCGCATCTGGTGTGTACGCTGTCCCTTCCTGAGCGATGTCCGGAGCGGTCGGTGACTGACTGACCGGCATGGAGGCTTCCCGAATGACACTGCAGTCGCTGGCTTCATGCATTGGCTCCGGGTCATGGGCGATCGTATAGTCGCCGATCGTATCGTCGCCAATTGGTTCGACGGGTGAGTCTGTCGTCATGGGTAGCATCGACGGGACGACGACATGGGTGAGGTCGCTGGTCGGGGTTGCCCCGTTGGCCGAGACACTCGTCATCATTGCATCGTGAACGACGAGCAGGAGCGCGACCACGATGAGCGTCCGGATGGCTATCCGCCACCCAGGACTCCGTGTGCCCATCCTCGTCTGTTCTGTCGAAGGCCGTGATCGCATCGGGTCAGGTCCGTCCTTCATCATGTGAACTCGATTTGAACGTCGTTTCCGTTGATCGCACGGGACCGGCCATCGATGCCACGGGGCGTGCTACACTGTCGAATACCATGGCCTGATCCTGTCAGGTCTGCCCTTGATCCACTCGGGGCCTCTCTCCCCAATCCTCGTCTGACCAAGAACTCGTTGAACGACTGTATCGTGATGACCCGCGCTTGCCGTGGGAATCCAATACGGTTGGTCGTCGTGCCATTGCGTTGGTAGACGGCCCTGGCTGGGGACCGTGACCTTTGGCAAGAGGAACACCTGTGAACGTCAAACACCTTCGTCACGAATGGCTCGGCGGGAACATCCGCGTCGAGCTGATCGCCGGTCTGGTGGTAGCGCTGGCGCTGATCCCCGAGGCAATCTCGTTCTCGGTCATTGCTGGTGTCGATCCCAAGGTCGGCCTGTACGCATCGTTCTCGATCGCGGTGGTGACGGCGATCGTCGGCGGCCGGCCGGCGATGATTTCCGCCGCGACCGCCGCGATGGCCGTCCTCTTCATCGATCTGGTCCGGGACCACGGCATTCAGTACCTGTTCGCGACCACGATCCTGACGGGGATCTTCCAGGTCATCGCTGGGTTTCTGCGCCTGGGCATCCTGATGCGCTTCGTCTCCCGGTCGGTCATGACCGGCTTCGTGAATGCCCTGGCGATCCTGATCCTGATGGCCCAGTTCCCTGAACTCACTGGCGTTGGCTGGTTGACCTATCTTCTGGTCGGCGTCGGGCTGGCAATCATCTACGGTCTGCCGCGCCTGACCACGCTCGTGCCTTCGCCCCTCATCAGTATCGTCGTATTGACCGTGGCGGCGGTGACACTGGACTTCGGTGGAGTGCGGACCGTCAGCGACATGGGTGAACTGCCCTCGTCTCTGCCCGCTTTCCTTATCCCCGATATCCCCTTCAACCTGGAAACGCTCCAGATCATCGTGCCAACGGCGCTCGCGCTGATGGTCGTCGGTCTCTTGGAGTCGCTGATAACCGCAACGTTGATCGACGATATCACCGACACGGGCAGCAACAAGAACCGGGAAGCCGCCGGGCAGGGTGTCGCCAACATCGTCACCGGTTTCTTCGGCGGGATGGCGGGCTGCGCCATGATCGGCCAGTCGATGATCAACGTTCGCGTGTCCGGTGCCCGAACCAGGCTCTCGACGCTCGCGGCCGGCATCTTCCTGCTGATTCTCGTCGTTGCCCTGGGCGATGTCGTCGGCCGCATCCCGATGCCAGCCCTTGTTGCCGTGATGATCATGGTCTCGATCAGCACGTTCAACTGGGGATCGATCCGGGACCTGACGGTCCATCCGAAGCTTTCCAGCGTGGTCATGATCACCACAGTCATGGTCGTGGTCGCCACCCATAACCTTGCCTTCGGCGTCTTCGCGGGTGTCCTTCTCAGTGGGTTGTTCTTTGCCTGGAAGGTTGCCAACGCTTCCCAGGTAACCCTCGATCCCATGAGCAACTCCGAGGTTCGGACGTACAACGTGACGGGTCAGGTCTTCTTTGCGGGTGCCGACAGTTTCGTCTCCGCGTTCGATTTCGATGAGGTGCCACCGCATATCCGGATCGACGTCAGCCGGGCTCATTTCTGGGACATCTCGTCGATCCAGGCGCTGGACAAGGTTGTCCTGAAGCTTCGTCGGCACGGTGCCATGGTCGACGTCATCGGCCTGAACGAAGCCAGCGAGACGCTTGTCAGCCGACACGGTGTTCACGACAAAACGGACGAATTCGAGTTGGCCAGTCTCCATTGATTCGGCACGTTGCAACGGTACAACGGTACAACGACTGGATCACTGGCGATCCACCCCGTCAATATGTTACAAGACATTGACAGACATCTATGTCGGGTCCATGCTGTCCTCATGACGACGAAGATGATTCGCCTCCGACCAGACGACTGCTGTTCCGTTCCCCTTGTCGAGCCGTCGCTGGCGGACGACGACCGGGACCGCCTCCTGTTGGCCCTGAAGGCGCTCGCCGACGGGACCAGGCTGCGGATCTTCGAACTGATCGCCGCCCAGGATGCGCCAGTCTGCGCCTGCGATATCGTCGACCGATTCGATGTCAGCCAGCCGACGATCGCCCACCACCTTCGGACCCTCCGGGAGGCCGGGCTGATTACGACGACCCGGCAGGGCGTCTGGGCCTTCTACGCGGTCGATCCGGCTGGACTGGCCCGCGTCGGAAGTCTCTTCTTCAGAGCCACTCGCGTGTCGCCGTTCCTGGTTGCTCGATAGGCTCGCTTTTTTGGTGGAACATATAGACGTCTGTCGATACTCAAGGGGGACCGGAACACGATGCAGGCCCACGCACCGCGGACATCGCCAGCGATTGCCGGAGAGGGAGCTGGACCACCCACGCTTTCGCTCATGGATCGCTTCCTGCCCGTCTGGATCTTCGCGGCGATGGGGCTGGGCATCCTGCTCGGGCAAATCATCCCGAATCTGGGAGAGAAGCTCGACGCCGTCCAGATCGCCGGCGTTTCCCTGCCGATTGCCTTGGGGCTGCTCTGGATGATGTACCCCGTCCTGGCGCGGGTCAGCTACGAGTCGCTGGGCCGGTTCCAGTCGCAGGGGCGGTTGTTCGCCACCTCGATGGTCTTCAACTGGGTGATCGGTCCGCTGCTGATGTTCGGGCTGGCCTGGCTGTTCCTGCCGGACCAGCCGGAGTACCGCAACGGGCTGATCCTGATCGGGATCGCCCGCTGCATCGCGATGGTCCTGATCTGGAACATGCTGGCGAGGGGCGACGGCGACACGGCGGCGGTGCTGGTCGCGATCAACTCGGTCTTCCAGATCGTGATGTACAGCGTCTTCGGCTGGCTGCTCCTGACGGTCGTGCCGGGCTGGTTCGGCGCCGAGCAGTCCACGGTCGACATCTCCATCTGGACGATCGCGAAGAACGTGCTCATCTTCCTCGGCATCCCGCTGGTCGCCGGCTTCCTGACCCGGCGGATCCTGCGGCCGCGCAAGGGGGCGGACTGGTACGACAACCGGTTCATGCCTCGCCTCGGCCCGACGGCGCTGCTCGGTCTGCTCTACACGATCGTGATCATGTTCTCGCTCCAGGGCGACCGGATCATCGAGCTGCCGCTGGATGTCCTGCGGATCGCCGCCCCGTTGCTGGTCTATTTCATCATCATGTTCGGGCTCGCCTTCATCGTCTCGCAGCGGCTCGGCTTCGATTACCCACAGACGGCCGCGCTGTCCTTTACTGCCGCCGGGAACAACTTCGAGCTCGCCATCGCAGTCGCGGTTGGCGTGTTCGGGATCACCTCGGGCGAGGCTCTGGCCGGGGTAGTTGGTCCGCTGATCGAGGTTCCGGCCCTGATCGCGCTGGTCTACCTGTCGCTCTGGCTACGCGATCGGCTGTTCCCGGCCGCGGCGGCGGCCGGCGAACCGATCGTCGTGCCCACCACCTCTGCCGGGCAGCGCCTGACGTAGGGTACCGAGAATCAGGAACGCCCGACCCGGGTGTCAGGAACGAGAGGAATGTCACCATGTACGGTCCGACATTGCGAAACGGTCAGCCCGAACCCGACGGCGCAGTCCTGCAGATGATCGACCGGGTTCGTCAGACCGCGATCGCGGAACTTGACGGCGCGACGTTCCCGGACCTCAACGCCTGTGTCTCCCATGCGGTCACGTCGCTCTCGGGCGGAAACGTCGGCGGGTTCATCCCGCTGCTCGCGATCCGGCACGTCCGGTGCTGCATCCGGGCCGGGACCTGTGATTGTGGGGACTGCTAGGCGATGACCACCCGGATCGCGATCTTCGGCGATGTCCATGGCAACAGCGAGGCGACCGACCGGACGCTCGAGGCGATCGACGCCGAGACACCCGACGCCGTCTACTGCCTCGGTGATCTCGTCGGCTACGGTGCGCGGCCGAACGAGACCATCGAGCTGGTTCGCTCCCGCAGCATCCCGACCATCATGGGCAACTATGACGATGGTGTCGGGTTCGACCGCGACGACTGTGGTTGCGCGTACAAGGACGCCGGGGAGCGCGACCGCGGTCAGCAGTCGCTGATGTGGACTCGGGGTGTCGTCGGCCCGGACCGGAAGGCGTATCTGCGGGGACTGCTTCCCGAGATCCGGCTGGAGGTGGAGGGCTTTCAGGTTCGGCTCGTGCATGGCAGCCCGCGGAAGATGAACGAGTACCTGTTCGCCGATCGGGATGAGCGCTCGCTGGAGCGGATCGCCGCCGGTGCCGACTGCGACCTCCTCGTCTTCGGTCACACCCACATTCCGTGGTCCCGGACGATCGGCGACGTGCTGTTCATCAACGCCGGAAGTGCGGGCAAACCGAAGGATGGCGACTCACGGTCTTGCTGGGTCCTGCTCACCCTCACTGAAGGTCAGCCGCCTGAGGTGAGCTTCCAGCGCGTACCCTACGATATCGAACCGATGGCGACGGCGATCAGGTGGGCCGAGGGGCTGCCGGACCAGTTCGCCACCGATCTGGAAACGGCAGGAGCGACCCATGTCTGAGGTGCAGTTTACGGCCAGCGGCAAGCCCAAGCGGTCGATCGAGTCGCTCACCGTCGAGCGCCGCTACGCCAGCGTCATCCGGTTGTTCCTCGCCGGGGAACTGCCCAACTTCACGCACGAGCGCCATATCCACGTTGCCAATATCCTGCGCCACATTCCATACGGGCGGGAGCTGATGCACCTCGGTCTCCAGACGATGGCCTACCGGCACTACATCCCCCACAAGTACAGCGCCGAGATCACCGACCGGAACTGGGACCGACTGGACGGGACGCTGCCTGACCTGACCCTGTTCGCCGACCTGCCCAATGGCGCCGATGCGCAGACGGCGGGGTGTTCCGCCGAGTAACCCGTACCCGTCGGGGGATGACAAGCGGTGCAGCTATGCTATATTGACGAAGTTCGATGAATGCCCTCGCGCCCAGGTCCGGAGACAACAGCCGATGACGATCTTCGCGCCACTGATAGAGAGAGCGGCACCTGAATCTGAACGGTGCTGCGGTGTGGGCACCGGTCAGAGCCTGTCGGAACCGGACGCCGAGATCTACGCCGGTTGGTTCAAGGCTCTGGCCGACCCGACCCGCATTCGCATCCTCAACATGCTGGCGACGAGTGACGAGGCGATCTGCGTCTGCGACATCGTCGACCAGTTCTCGCTTGGACAACCGGCCATCTCCCATCATCTCCGGGTGCTTCGCGAAGCGAGGTTCGTCTTCGCGGAACGACGCGGAACGTTCATGTACTACCAGGTCAATCGCGCCTGCCTCTCGGCCTTCCCAGACGCCGCCCGTCACATCATGGCTGGCTGAACACCGGCACTGCCCACGAAACGCATCATTGACTGACAACGTGCCGCCGCCCATATCGATAGACTTCGATGAACAGTTGGAGTCGCTGAAGAGGGATCTCACATGTCGAACAGTCATCTTCCCGTTGCCGTCATCGGTGCTGGCCCGGTCGGTCTCGCGTCGGCCACCCGTTTGCTCGCCAATGGCGAGGAGCCGATCGTCTTCGAACAGGGCGAGACCGTCGGTGCGGCCGTTCTCGGCTGGGGCCACGTCCGGCTGTTCTCCCCGTGGCGCTACGTCATTGACGATGCTGCCGCCGAGTTGCTCGCGCCGACCGGTTGGGTGTCGCCCGACCCGGAGTCGTTCCCGACCGGCCGCGAACTCGTCGAGCGGTACCTCGCTCCGCTGGCCAGGGTGCCCGAGTTGCGGGACCGGATCAGGCTCGGAGTCCGGATCGAGAGCGTGACCCGGGACGGCTTCGACAAGATGAAGTCCGACGGTCGATCGGACGCCCCGTTCCTCCTGACTGGCGAGACCCTCGACGGCCGGACCGAGATGTGGCGGGTTCGGGCCGTAATCGATGCCTCCGGGACGGCGACCATGCCGAACCCGCTCGGCGCGTCGGGTCGCCCGGTGCCAGGTGAGCGAGAACTCACCGACCGGATCGCCTACGGCATTCCTGACATCCTGGGCAGCGACCGCGATCACTACGCCGGTCGCCGGGTCCTCGTCGTCGGCAACGGCCACTCGGCCTTCAACGCGCTGCTCGACCTCGGCCGGCTAGCAGACGACGCTCCTGGGACGACGATCGTCTGGGCCGTCCGGCGACCGGCCCAGCGGCTGGCGGGGCTGTTCGGCGGTGGGGCCAACGACCAGCTCTCGGAGCGCGGTGCGCTGGGTGTTCGGGTCGAGGAGATGGTCGCTCGCGGTCAGCTCCAACTGGTCTCGGGTTTCAAGGCGACCCGGATCACCGATGGCGATGACGGGATGCTGGTCGCCGGCGAGGACACGGTCCTGCCGGCGGTTGACCGGGTAATCGTCGCAACCGGTTTCCGGCCAGATCTGTCGCTGCTGGCGGAACTCCGGATCGCGCTGGACCCGATCGTCGAGAGCCCGGTGGCGCTGGCCCCGCTGATCGACCCGAACCTGCACAGTTGCGGGTCCGTTCCTCCGCACGGCGCCGAGGAGTTGCGTCACCCGGAGGCGGACGTCTATGTCGTCGGGATGAAGAGCTACGGCCGGGCGCCGACCTTCCTGATGCTGACCGGCTACGAGCAGGTCCGGTCCGTCGCCGCGGCAATCGTCGGGGACTGGGAGGCGGCCCGCGATGTCCGGCTGGTCCTGCCCGAGACCGGCGTCTGCTCGACCAACCTGTTCGATTCGCCGGCCGCGTCGTGCTGCGGATCGACGGTCGATGAGGTCACGGCGGCGACCGGCACCGCGTCCTGCTGTGCCCCGGCAACATTGGCGTCCGACGGCGCATCTGGGGGTTCCGCAGGCTGCTGCGCGCCGGCGGCCCCGCGGGTGATCCAGCTCGGTGGGACTCGGCGTGTTACAGCGGTTGTCAGGTGACGTGTTCAATCCCGATTGGACGGTCTGCTCCCCTCTCCGGGCACCTACGAGCCGAGGCCGCTTCAGCGGGTGAGCGAGCCGGTGAGCCGGAGAGGGGCCGGGGGAGAGGTCTCCTTCGGCACCAGCCGATCCCCAATGAACCCCGCGCTACATTGGTTCTCATTAAGCTTGTCGATAGCGAGCGGCCAGCCCCACCCCCCGGCCCTTCTCTCCCCGACAGTTTGTGGCCGGACACGAGGAGCGAGACAGCATGACCACCACCCGAGCAGCGAAACTGGCTGATGTTGAAACATCCGGGTTCGCCGTCAGGAGTCGCCAAGCCC
>JAABUN010002835.1_pt1 | contig 29070 bp, 24 predicted proteins | sample 5559311 | NCBI WGS metagenome assembly JAABUN01 (sample SAMN10711877, study PRJNA513370) | rock metagenome | isolation source: Antarctica rocks | place: Antarctica: Victoria Land, Siegfried Peak sud | reverse complement strand
TTTCGCGGTTAACCTCATTGCGGGTCTCGTCGCTTACACGCTTCAGCCTAAAAAACCCTCGATCCGTCTTCCACAACAGTTGCTGCAGCTACCAGCTCTGATCTAAACCCCGAACTCAGGTTTCTTACTAAAGGCAAAAGTGTACGCTGAAAATAAGTATTGGTTCGCATAGATTGCAAGCCAAAAGCAAAATTCCCGTTCTCCTTAATGAAAGTGCTAAAGCCCTCGAGCCCGTTTAGTTTGATAGGGTTGGTCAGCAGGGTTTCTTGTCCAAAAATATTGTATTTGTTATATTCTTGATTGTACAAAATCTCGTCGATTACGGTCTCTGACCACAGATAGTAAATTGTCTTCCGAAGCACATCTGATCGGACTCCAAGGATCATAATAACGCGGGCACCAACCATATCTTTACAAGATCTCTTCCGAGAGTATATTCCGCTATCTAAGTCATCCGTCATTCGGTTTTCCCCGTCGTTGTTAGGAAAATATTTCCTTTGCTCGAGGCTGTGGTACTGGATGAAATAAATTCCTCTCTTCTTCTCAGTCGGATGAAAGTACTCGTTTGGCCCCAGGCAGTTGTAGTCAGGTTTCAGCTGTTCAATATAAAATCGCTCCCTGTTTAACAGCTCTGCTTCCAAGCAGTTCTCCAAAATTTCAAATTTGAAGTTCCCGTAGTCTCCTGGCTTGCCAACTTGACGCCTCAAGCCATATTTTGCGAAAGCCATTCGTACAATCGTCTCGTCTGAGTCATCACACAATGCCTGGGTATGCGACTTCCAGCGAGCAAAGACATTTTTTGACTGACCGATGTAGCATTTCCCATTTTTGCAGTTCGTGATCCTATATATTCCGGTCTCGGGCTCTCCCATATCAACTCGCATCATCTTTCTTATTGATACAGACGGTAACTCCTGTGTCGGATGGAGGGGGTGAAGAATTTAGCTATTTTACAGTTTGAACTGACCAGCTGTAAAAGCTCGAGCTTCTAAAAACCCTAAAGATTGGTCTGCCAAAGGGCATAAGTCCTGCCTGAGAGCGGGTAAAATAGCCTATGACTCAAGGCCTAACCGGAATTGTAATGATGAACCTGGGCGGCCCGAAGACGCTCGAGGATGTGCGCCCTTTTCTCCTCAAGCTCTTCGAGGACCGCGAGATTATCCAGCTCCCCGTACAGCGTTTTTTAGGTCCCTTTATCGCCAACCGCCGGACCAAAAGCGTCCGGCAAAAGTACGACGAGATTGGCGGCGGCTCCCCTATCCTGGCGTGGACTGAAGAGCAGGGGCGCGGCATGTGTGAGCGCCTCGACCAGATGTCGCCGGAGACCGCGCCGCACAAGTTTTACGTGGCGTTTCGCTACGTCTATCCGTTTAGCGAAGACGCGCTCGCCTCGATGAAAGCCGACGGCGTAGAGCGCGCGGTCGCGTTTACCCAATACCCGCAGTTCTCGTGTTCGACCACCGGCTCGTCGCTTAACGAACTCTGGCGGGCGGCAAAAAATGTGAATTTACAAGACGATTTTGCGTGGAGCGTCATCGACCGCTGGCCCACGCACCCGCGTTTCGTCGAGGCGATGGCAGAGACCGTCGAGCAGGGGTTGGAGCAGTTTGACGAGAGCGACCGGGACGATGTGCTGATCCTTTTCAGCGCGCACTCGCTGCCTTTAGACGTGATCAACCGGGGCGACGCCTATCCCGCTGAAATCGGCGCGTCGGTCCATGAGGTGATGAAGCGTCTAGAGTACAGCCACGAGTATGTGGTCAGCTACCAGTCTGATGTGGGGCCGGTTCCGTGGCTCGGGCCGAGCACCGAAAAGGTACTGGAAAGCCTGGGTGAGAAAAAGCGGCGCAACGTGCTGGTCGTCGGGATCGCCTTTACAAGCGACCACATCGAAACGCTTCACGAACTCGATATCGAATATGGTGAGGTCGCGCACAAAGCGGGCATTACCAACTTCAAGCGCGCCCCGGCGCTCAACGGAATGCCGAAGTTTCAGGACGCTCTGGCTGAAATCGTACACGAACACCTGCAAGCTGGTGAAGCTTGCACGAAGCAGTACGGCCTGCGCTGCCCCGGCTGCGTCAACCCGCAGTGCCGCAATATCTTAAACCCGGTCGCGCCCTACAAACGCACGAACGTATCGCACTCGAAAGATACGCGGCTGTATAAAGCGTCTTAAGAAACCGTAAAAGCTCGAGCCTCCGCTATAGTGTGGGATGCTCGAGCTCTCTTTTCCCACGATGTCGGCTGAAGAATACCTGGTGTGCGAACAAAAGGGGGATGTTCGCCACGAATACGTGTACGGCTACACCTACGCTCTCGCGGGCGGCAGCAGCCGTCATAACCGTATCTCGCTAAATATCGCGTCGCACTTTTTGCAGCTCGCGCAGAGCAAGCCGTGCCGCGTGTATCAGGAAGGAATGAAGCTCCGCATCGAAGCTGAGGGGTCTCTTTTTTACTACCCGGACGTGATGGTCGTGTGCGGCAAACCCGAGCCCGATCCCTTTTTCGAGACTGAACCGTGCGTGCTGGTCGAGGTTTTGTCACCGGGTACCAAAAACACCGATCTGCGTGAAAAGCTGGCGGCCTACAAGGGTCTACCGAGTGTACAAACGTACCTCATCGCCGAGGCCGAACGGCTGGTGGTGCGGCGTTTCTGGAAAGAAACGGACAGTCACTGGCACCAAGAAGACCTGACAGGCGACGGCGATATTGCGCTGCCGTGCCTAGACGGGACGCTTACGCTGCCGCAAATTTACCGGGGTGTTTTTAGTTGAAGGGTTTTTGTAACCACACGCCCAAAATCGGCCTACATTAAGGTCTTCCGATCAGGCCACGTACGCGCCCTGTATGGTCGCCGGTCACAAGAACCGAAACAGACCGCGTTGTAAGTTCAGTCGCTCTAAACTGACGAGCGTGAAGAACAAATAGGTGACGGAAGTAGCGCAACCGACCATACCTCAAACGGAGCGCCGTGTTAGGCTACTTCAGGTTACGAAAGGGGTTTAGCGATGGCAACACTCGAGGATCGTCAGAAAGTGGCGCGTGAGCTGGAAGATATTCACAACTCGCTCGCCGCCGCCCTTGAAAAAGTAGCGCGGGTACAGATGGAAACGCAAACTACCGATCCGGGGATGCAGGAGACGTTCGACGGCTGCGTCTCGAGCCTCAGCAACGTCGCCGAGCAGATTCGGACCGTCAGCAGCGATTACGAGATGGAAACGGCCCGCCGTCAGAACGAGGGCGAGCTTTAGCGACCGACGGTCAACGAAGACGCGCGCCTGAACGTCAGGCGCGCGTGTTTGTTTGAGGGTGATGCCGGTATGTCGTCGGCAATGTCCTTACGGCGACGTGACCTCGAGCGGCGCTTCCATCAGCGGCGCGGGGTGCGCGGTGCAGTAATAGGTGCTCAGCTGCTCGGCGAGCGTTTCGGTCAGCGTAAAGGTGATGCCTTCGTCGTCAGCGACGAAGGCGACCGCCGGGTCGGTCTCGAAAGGTCTCTCTTGCGGGCGCTGATTAAGTAGCGGTTCGCCGTCTTTGCCGCGAAGCGCCAGCGGATGAATCTGCAAGGTACCCAGATTGATAAAATGGTAACGCTGCCCCACCGCCAGGGTGAGGGGCGCGTTTTCGGTGTTCAGCTCAGCGACATCCTCCGCGCCCTGAGCGCCTGTGATTGTCCAGGCGCTCGAGCCCACGTTTTGGAACGTCACCGTCACTTCAGGTGTCTGTGCGAAGCCGAACCCTGCGAGTAGCAGAGCGATCACACCCCACTTAAAGCTCACAGCTAACCTTCGACCGACATCAGAAACGGGTCTTCGATGGTTTCACAGATCAGCCGCAAAAAGCGTGCGGCGTCCGCCCCGTCAATCAGCCGGTGGTCGTACGAGAGCGACAAGGGCATCATCGTACGCGGTTTGAATTCGCCCGTTTCGGCCTCCCAGACGGGTTCGACACTCCCGCGCGCGACGCCCAGAATAGCCACGTCGGGCGGGTTGACGATCGGCGTAAAACCCGTACCGCCGATACCGCCCAGGTTTGAGATACTAAAATTACCGCCCTGCATGTCTTCAGGCCCGATTTTGCGAGCTCGAGCTTTTTCGGCAATCTCGCCCAGCTCTTTAGCGATTTGCAAGATGCCCTTTTTGTCCACGTCGCGGATCACCGGAACAAGCAACCCGCGTTCGGTATCGACCGCCACACCGACGTTGACGTACTCTTTATAAACGATTTCGTTTTTCTCCAAGTCGAGGCTGGCGTTAAACTTCGGATACTTTTTTAGCGCCCCTACGACCATCTTAAGTAGCACGGCGGTCGGTGTGAGTTTGGTCCCGGCGGCTTCGGCGCGCGCTTTATAGCGTTTGCGGAGCGTCTCGAACTCGCCCATATCGGCCTTGTCGAACTGCGTCACCATCGGTACGCTGCTCCAGGCATTCGTCATCGCCCGCACCGTAGCCTTGCGGATACCCGACATCGGCTCGCGGGTGACGGTGCCGAACTTGCTGAAGTCCGGTAGCGGCGCGGCCTGCTGGGGTGCAGGTTGTTGGGGCGCGGCTTGGCTGGTCTGCGGCGCGCCACCCTCGGCGACCATCTTGACGTCCTCGGCGGAGATGCGGCCCATGATGCCCGACCCCGTAACCTGACGCAAGTTGACGCCCAGCTCGCGCGCCAACCGCCGCACCGAAGGCGCAGCGGGCAAGGGTTGTTTTTCGTCTACCGGCGTGTCGTAAGAATCCGGGGCGGCCTGCGCGCCCTCGGCGGTATCGGCCTCCGCTGCGGCGGCGATATCCTTTTCTTCCGCAGAAACGCTCTCAGGTTTTTGGGACGATTCAGATTCGGAAGCAGAAGGTTTTTCAGCAGCCTCTTCCGCCACCTCTTCTTCCGCCGCTGCGTCCGCAGCCCCGGCGGAGGGCCGCGCTTCTTCGCTACCGTCGCCTTCTATAGATGCCGAGGCTTCCTCGGTGCTTGCGGGTTCGGCGTCTTCAGCAGCGGGCGCGTCACCCTCGCCTTCACCGACAACGAGCACGACCTGTCCGACCGACGCCTCTTCGTTATCGCTGACGCGGATTTCTTGCACCACGCCCGCGACCGACGATGGGACCTCGACGACGGCTTTATCGGTCTCGAGCTCCAACACTGCTTGATCTACGGCGATGGTCTCCCCTACGGAAACGAGGATCCCGACGATGGTACCGCTCGTGATACCTTCGCCGACTTCGGGTAGCTTAAATTCGGTAGCCATGTGGTCCTTTCGCGCGCCCTGTGTTAGGCGACATGCGCGTCGAGTTTATCCGGGTTGATGTTCAGGTCTTCTATGGCTTTAGAAACGACCGACGCCTCTAGCTGTCCCTCCTGAGCGAGCGCGTGGAGCGTCGCCAGGGTGATAAAGCGGGCGTCGACCTCGAAATGGTCGCGCAACTCTTCGCGCGCTTCACTACGACCAAAACCGTCGGTACCCAAGCTCACCACCGGGCGCGGCAGGTGCTTTGAGAGCGCGTCCGGGAGCAGTTTGAGATAGTCCGACGCCGCGATGATCACACCTTTAGTGTCTTTAAGCGCCTCGTAAACGAACGGTTTTTCCGGCTCGGCTTCTGGGTGCAGGCGGTTGCGGCGTTCGGCCCGTAACGCGTCCTGGTGCAGCGCCTTGTACGAGGTCACGCTCCACACGTCGGCGGCGACGTTGTACCCGGCGAGCAGCTCCTGCGCCCCTAAGACCTCATTCATAATCGAACCCGACCCGAACAGCTGCGCTTTCAGTTTGCTGCGCTTTTTGCTTGCCGGTTTGAAAAGGTACATGCCCCTGAGCACACCCTCTTTGACCTTTTCTGGTGAGAGGTGGCCTGGGAGCGCCGGTTGCGGGTAGTTCTCGTTACCGACCGTGAGGTAATAAAACACGTCCTCTTGCTCCTCATACATTCGCCGCATTCCTTCACGGATGATGTAGGCCATCTCGAAAGCGAACGACGGGTCGTACGCCAGCAGATTAGGGATGGGATAGGCCAGCACGTGCGAATGACCGTCCTGGTGCTGCAAGCCCTCCCCGGCGAGCGTGGTGCGGCCCGCCGTCGCGCCGAGCAAAAAGCCCTTGGTCCGCATGTCTCCGGCGGCCCACAAAAAGTCGCCGATACGCTGAAACCCGAACATCGAGTAGTAGATAAAAAACGGAATGGTATTGACGCCATGCGCGGCGTACGCGGTACCCGCCGCTATAAACGACGAGATCGCGCCCGCTTCGGTGATGCCCTCTTCTAAAATCTGCCCGTCCGTAGACTCCTTGTAGTAGAGAATATTGTCCGAATCGACGGGTTCGTAGAGCTGCCCGACGTGCGAGTAGATACCGATCTGCCGAAACAGCGCCTCCATCCCGAAGGTGCGGGCCTCGTCGGGGATAATCGGGACGACCAGGTCGCCCCACGCCTTGTCGCGCAAAAGCTTGCCCAAAATCCGCACGAAGACCATCGTGGTCGAGGCGGCGCGGTCGCCGGTACCTTTGGTAAATTCTTCAAACAGACTTTCGTCAGGCGCGGCTAACGGCTCGGCTTTGACGCGGCGCGCCGGGATGCCGCCACCCAGAGCCTGACGGTGCTCCATCAAGTACTTGAACTCTTCGTCGGATTCTTCGGGGCGGTAAAAGGGAAACTGCCCGATCTCGTCGTCTTCAATAGGTACGTCGAAACGGTCACGAAAGACCTTGAGCTCGTCCTCGTTGAGCTTTTTTTGTTGGTGCGTGACGTTTTTGCCCTCACCCGATTCGCCGAGTCCGTAGCCCTTGATGGTGCGCGCCAGAATCACCGTCGGTTGACCCTCGTGCTCGACCGCACGTTTGTAAGCGGTGTAGACCTTAACGGGGTCGTGTCCGCCACGGTTGAGTTTGGCCAGATCGTCGTCGCTCCAGCCGTCGATCAGCGCCTGCAATTCGGGGGTGTTGAAAAAGTTTTTTCGCAGCTCGGCCCCTCCGAACGCGGCGTAGCGTTGCGATTCGCCGTCGATAAGTTTCTCGAACCGCTTTAGCAGCGCGCCCTGCGTGTCTTCTTGCATGAGCTTGTCCCAGCCTGAACCCCAGATAACTTTGATAACGTTCCAACCGGTTCCGCGGAAGGTAGCCTCGAGCTCCTGAATAATCTTGCCGTTACCGCGCACCGGGCCGTCTAGACGTTGCAGGTTGCAGTTGATGACCCAGATTAAATTGTCGAGCTTTTCACGCGACGCCAGGCTAATCGCGCCCAACGATTCGGGTTCGTCGGTCTCACCGTCACCTAAAAACGCCCAGACCTTGCCCGAACCGGGTTCCTTGAGGCTGCGGTCCTCCAAGTAGCGGTTGAAACGCGCCTGATAGATCGAGGTAATCGGCCCGATACCCATCGACACGGTAGCAAAGGTCCAGTAGTCGGGCATCAGCCACGCGTGCGGATAGCTGCTCAGGCTGGGTTCGCCCTGAAGCTCGCGGCGAAAGTTTCGCAAGTGCTCTTTGTGCAGGCGGCGCTCCAAATACGAACGCGCGTAGAGGCCGGGGCTGGCGTGCCCCTGAAAATAGATCATGTCGGCGTCCAGCCCTGCGTCCAGACCACGGAAAAAGTGGTTCATCCCGACCTCGTACAGCGTCGCCGCCGACGCGTAGGTCGAGATATGCCCGCCGATCCCGTCCGAATGCTTGTTGGCGCGCACCACCATCGCCATCGCGTTCCAGCGGATCAGGTTGCGGATACGGCGTTCTAAAGCCAGGTCGCCGGGGTAGGTTTCGTCTTCGCCCGCCGGGATGGTGTTGATATAGGGCGTGTTGGCGCTAAAAGGAATTTCGACGCCGAGCTTTTTGGCGTGCGCCTCCAAGCGTTCGAGCAGCTCGAGCGCGCGCTCCGGTCCGGCACTCTCGAGCACATACTCGAGCGACTCGAGCCACTCTCTCAGTTCAATCTCATCGAGCTTTCGGCGTGCGCCTTCGTCGGCAGCCGCTCGGTCCAGGGTATCCGCCACGTTGAACCCTCCTAAAAAATGGGAACTACCCAAAGCGACCGCTTCGGGTTCTGGTCGCTCCATCCTATCAAGCTTGTCTGCTCTACATCATGCATGGGCACGCCAAAGCGGCACCCACAAGCCGATCAGCGGCGCAGCGCCCACGCCAGAAGATTGACGACAAGGGTAAGTACGCCGCTGAGCAGGAGCATCGACGTAACCGGGAAAAACACGCGGTCGCTGCGGACATCTCCGGGCAGCTGCCCGAACCACGAAAATGCCTTTGGAAACACACCCAGCACTACCCCAAGCACGACCAACCCCAGTCCCGCCACAACCAAACCTTTAGCCATCTGCCCAGTATAGCTCAGGCAGGCGTCGTTTTTCTGTAAACGTTTACAGGAGTCCACTTAGCGCGACCCAAGCGGTAATCCAAGCTGTTTCCGAAATTTTTATATCCTTTTTGGTGTTGCACCTCCCTTTTTGACGTTCAGAGTATAGAAAACTGTCTTTGAGTGCCCTCTTGACAAGGGTCAATCTGACGCTTACACTTGCTTCACCAAGAAATTTGTAAGCGGTTACAAAAATCTTATTGTTTCAGGAGCTGGTTGTGAGCACTGCCCCGTTGTCGCCACGTCCAACGATCCAAGATGTCGCTCAGGCAGCGGGGGTTTCGACCGGGACCGTCAGCCGTGTGCTCAACGGACGTCCGGGCGTCAAAGCGGCGACGCAGGCGGCAGTTTTAGAGGTCGTCTCGAGGCTCGAGTATCACCCCGATACCGCTGCCAGACAGCTTTCCGGCAGCCGCGCCCAACGTATCGGTTTTCACGTACCGGCCAGCAGCGGCAGGTTTCTACCTTTTTACACGCTTTTTACCGAGCACCTAGTCGACGGCTTTCAGGGGCAGGGCTACCGTCTCGAAGACCTGCCGAGCCGTCCCGACGGGCTGCCGTCACGGTTGGCTGACGGCGTGGTGCTCTTCGGCGTTCACGACGACGACCCCCGGATTCCGTTTTTAGCAGCTCAAGGGGTGCCGTTCGTTTTGGAGGGCCACGCCGAAGGTCAACGCTGGGTCCGCGCCGACGATTACAGCGGCGCGCGACAGGCCACCGAACACCTCCTGCGTTTGGGCCACACCGAGATTCTTCACCTCAGCGGCGACCCGAGCGGGCAGGCGGCTTTCGACCGTTTGCGCGGCTACCAAGACGTACTCGCTGAGGCCGGTTTAGCTGCACTAGACCCCCTTGACGGCGGTTTTACCGTGCTCGGCGGCTACCGGTCGCTCAGGCGCACGCTTTCCGCCGGGTTGCGTTTTTCCGCTGTGTTCGCCGCCTCCGACGAGATGGCGTATGGCGCGGTAGCCGCTCTCGAGGACGCCGGGTTGGGTGTTCCCAAAGACGTGTCGGTGGTCGGTTTCGACGACCTGCCCGAGTTCGGCGAGGGCTTGACGACCGTGCGCCAGGACATCAAACGGATCGCCCAAACCGCCGTAACGCTCCTTGAAGAGGGGCTCAGGGGCGAACCGGTGCGGCACGAGGTCGTCCCGGTGCAGCTCGTGGTGCGCGGCACGACCGCCCGGAGGAGGTGAAGGTGAACTAGAGGGTCAAGCTAAATTTGTCACATCAGTCCGTCGCACCAGTTAAAACACTCAAGTAAGCAGTTCGACTTCGGTTGACCAAAGGAGTTTTTTGTGAAACGCACTTCTACGCTACTCGCTTCCGCGCTTGTATTCAGCGCCCTAACCCCCGCACTCGCCCAGACCACCATCCGTATTCAGGGCTACGGCGGTTCTGACCCAGCCATCGTGCAGCGCCTGCTCGACGAGGTTGTCGGCGCAGACCTGGAAGCCGAGGGTATCACCGTTCAGTACGAGCCCATCGAGACCGACTACAACGCCGTGTTGACCAACAACCTCTCCGCCGGAACCGCCGGGGATGTGTTCTACCTGCCCGGTGAGGTCGCGCCCGGCTTTATCGCTACCGGCAAGGTTCAGCCGCTCGGCGACCTCGTAGACACCGAACCCTTTATCGACTCGCTGCTCGAGGTCTACACCCAGGACGGTCAGGTCTACGGCATTCCCAAAGACTTCAACACGCTGGCTGTTTTTTATAACGCCGACCTCTTCGACGAGGCCGAGGTCGAGTACCCGAACGCCGACGACACCTTCTCGACCTTTAGGGAAAAGCTTGAGGCCGTGTCCGAACTCGATGACGAGATTGCGGGTGCCTGTATTACCGCCGACTTTGCGCGTCTGGGCGCATTCGCCTACGCAAACGGCTGGCAGCCCTTTACCGAGGACGGCAGCGTGGACTTAAGCGACGAAGCGTTTACCAGCGCCTTCGACTTCTATACCGGCCTTGTCACCGACGGTCTTGCGGTACAACCTTCCGACGTAGGCGCAGGCTGGCCCGGCGACTGCTTGGCTCAGGAACAGGCCGCAGTCGCTATCGAAGGCGCGTGGATTCTAGGCTTTTTGCGCGACAACGCCCCCAACCTTGCCTTCGGCGCTGCGCCGCTGCCCATGTCGGACACGACGGGCGAACGCGGCAACTTCGTCTACTCGGTTGCCTGGGCCATCAACTCGGACTCCCCCAACCAGGAGGCCGCGGTCAAAGTTTTAGAGGCCATGACCAGCGAAGCGGCGCAGCAGTTTATCCTCGAGCAGGGTCTGGCGATCCCCAGCCGTGAAGCTCTTGGCGATAACGAATACTTTACCCAGGATACCCCCGAAGCGCAGGCCAACCAGACGATCTTTACGGGCGCTTCTGAAGGCAACGTCTTGGGCTTTCAGTTCGGCAGCGTCGGGACCGACTACCTGACGCCCATCAACAACGCCATGATCGAAGTGATGACCGGTCAGGCCGAGACGCAAGCGGCGTTGGAGAGCGCCCAAAGCGAACTCGACGCGCTGATCGCACGTTCGGCGCAGTAGCCGTCAAGCACACTTGTTGCTTTAGCGAGCTGCTGACGGGCCGTTCCTAACACTCCGGTACAGGGGCGACCTCAGCGTCGCCCCCACCTAACACTGCCCCGTCCCCACCGTTTCTACTACTCGCGCAGGCGGACGGTCCCAGCAGCCCACACGCAACCCCGAACTGAAAGGAGTCACTGTGCGTCAACAACGGCAAGAGGCCGTCGCAGCTTATCTTTTTCTGGCACCGTTTTTGCTTACGCTGCTGATCTTTTTTATCTACGCGACCGTCCGCGCGGTCTACTTTAGCTTTACCAACTACGATCTTTTCAGCACCCCCGAATTCGTAGGGTTCCGAAACTATATCAACTTGTTTCGTGAAGAGCTTTTTCTCTACGCGCTTCGCAATTCGCTCGTCTTTGCTACCGTCGTGACCGCGGTGCAGACCCTCGGCGCACTCGTGATGGCAGCGGTGCTCAACCAACAGATTCGCGGGTTGAACTTTTTTCGCGCCGCGTTTTATATGCCGAGCGTTACCAGCAGCGTGGTTATCACGCTGATTTTTTTGTGGATGTATCAGCGCAATGGGCTTTTCAACTACCTCGCTACGCAAATAGCGAGTTACGCGCCGCAGCTCGGGGTGTTCGCGCTGCTGCTGATCGGCTTGCAGGTCGCGCAGGTACTTTGGGAACGTTCACGGGGCTACCCAGCACGCTGGTCCGACCCGGCGCTCCTGGTTATCTCACTCCTGCTCGCCGCTGCCGCGACCTGGCTGCTGACGTTCCTGGGCGTCCTCGCTCCCCTCGACGCCGAGGTGGACTTTACCTGGCTTCAGACGAGTCAGGAAGTACCCGGGGTGTTGCCGTTTTGGTTGCGCGCGCCGGTTCCCTTAATCGCCATCATGCTGCAAAATATCTTTACCACCATCCCGACCTTTATGCTGATGTTTTTAGCGGCGCTGCAAGACGTGCCGAAGTCGTACTACGAAGCCGCTTCGCTCGACGGCGCGAGCCCCGCACAGCAGTTTTGGAGCATCACCGTGCCGTCCGTACAACCCGTGACGTTTCTGGTGGTGACGCTCGGGCTTATAGGTACCTTACAGATGTTCGACCAAGTGGCGATCTTCGGTAATGCCGTTCCGTTCCGGTCGGTGGTGACGCTGGCGTACTTCGTGTATGACCGCATGTTTCCCGGCGCGCAGCTGCCCGAAGTTGGTTTCGCGTCGTCGGCGGCGATGTTTTTAGCGGTGCTGACGCTCGCTATCGTGCTGGTGCAACGCTTCTTTATCCGTTCGGAGGGGAACTGATGGCTACCGCGGCTCAGAAGGATAGCAACTACCGCAACGCCAGAGAGGTCGAACGCTGGCAGGCGCGGCGGCGCTGGGCGCGTGCGGGCATCGTCTACACCGTGATGCTGCTTTTTTCGATTCTCTTTTTAGGCCCGCTCCTGTTTGCGGCTATCTCGAGCCTTAAAGAAGACCCGCTCGAGTACCCCCCGACACTCGCTATTCCGCAACTTTCGCCGCGCAACTGGTCGGCGGCGGCGAACCTGGGCCGCGCGGGTAACGGCGCGCCACTCTGGGGCGGTTTCGCGCCGGGGGCCGAGATTCCCTTCGAGGTACGTTACTTCGTTCCTGACGGCCTCGAGGCCGAGGCTCCGGCCGTTACCGTCCCGCGCCGCCGTCCGGGTGGGGGTTTGGGCGCAGTGCAGCAGATCGAATACGCCGCCGACTATGCGACCGTCTCGGCGGTCGAAGAACTCAACCGCGAGCCCGACACCTATACCGACGAGGACGGTGAAATGCTCAGCGGCAACGTCGTGACCTACGGGTTCAACGTCTTGTACGAAGGCGACGGGCCGACCGTCGACCGCCTGCCGCTCGACGTCGAGGCTGCCGAGCGCGAGCAGGTCTTTTTGGGTTCGACGCTCGCCTTGTCGCGGCTCGAGCGCCGGGGCCGCGTGGCGAGTTACGACAACCTCACCCCCGGCGCGCTCGGCTACACCTTTAACAACTACGCCCGCGTCTTTAAGGAAGCGCGCAGCATCACCACCGGGCGCAGCTTGTTTCTAAGCTGGACGCTCAACTCGTTTTTGATCGCTATCGCCAAGGTCGTGACCACCATCTTGTTCGCGTCGATGGCCGGGTACGCGCTCGCGCGGCTTAAGTTTCCGGGTAAAGGCTTGATCTTTTTGCTGATCTTGTTTGCCCAGATGATCCCCGGTCAGGTCAACTTTATCTCGAACTACCTAGTGCTTAGAGACGGGATTTTCGGCCTTTCGAGGTTATGGGGACAAGCGACGCTGCTCAACAGTCTTTCCGGCGTGATCTTATCGGGCCTGGTCGGCGCGGGCGCGGTGTTTATCATGAAGCAGTTTTTCGAGACCATCCCGCGTGAGGTCGAAGAGGCCGCGATGATCGACGGTACGACGCAGTGGCAACGCTTTTTCCGGGTAGTGATGCCGATGGCGCGGCCCGCTTTGGGCGCGCTTACGATCCTGACCTTTCAGGGTGCGTGGAACGACTTTTTCTGGCCACTGGTCGTTTTGACCACACCCGAAGACATCAAGACGTTACCGATTGGCCTGCTCTCGTTTCGCAACATCTACGGCAACACCGGCGACTGGGGGCTGATTCTGGCGGGCGCGGTGATGAGCGCCGTCCCGATTATCATCTTGTTCGTCGTGTTCCAGAAGTACTTTTTGGAAGGCGTCTCGTACGGGGGCGGCAAAGAGTAGAGGTCAGAAATCAGTAGTCAGGGGTCAGTAGAAAAGCTTTATGCTGAATTCTGACTACTGGTCCCTGACTACTTCAGGTTTTATGGAGCTTTTATGGATTTAAGCAAAGACGTCGTTCTCAAAGAAAACTACACCTTTTTCGTCGCCGACGCTGCCGGACAGGTAGAGGGCGGTGAACATGGTTTGTACGACCGCGACACGCGGTTCCTAAGCCGCTACAGCTGGTCGCTGGGCGAGGCGGTGCAGGCGCTGGTGATGCATACGCCGCGCCCGGACATCCTGGAGGCGCACTACGCGCTCATCGAGGGGCCGTCGCAGGTGCTGGGGATTCGGCGGCGGCTGGTACTGGGGGCGGGCGGGTTTACAGACCGCCTCGAGCTTGAAAATACCGGCCCCGAACCCCGAACACTCACCCTCAAACTCACCCTCGGGAGTGACTTCGCCGATATGTTCGAGGCGCGCGGGTGGGACGGCTTGGGGCGCGTGCCGACACCGCTCACCCAAGAGGGCGAGGCGTTTGCGCTGCGCTACCTTGCTCGAGACGGCGCGGAGCTGGCGACCGTGTTGCACCCTAGCCAGACACCGACCGTAGCGGAGGGCGAGCTGGCGTTCGAGTTTACGCTGGCCTCTAAAGAAAAGCGTCAGCTGGACGTTGAGGTGACGCTGCAAGCTCTCGGCGAAGATCGTCCGGGTACGGACTACGAGGCGTGGCTGGCGGGTTTCGAGCCGCTTCCTGAGTTGAGCGAACGTCATCAAGAGGTGTTGAGCCAAGCTGAGCACGACCTCCGCGCGCTGCTGCTCTTTACCGAACACGGGCCTTTTCTGGCTGCCGGAATCCCCTGGTACGTCGCCGCCTTCGGCCGCGACGCGCTGCTGAGCGCCTCGATGCTGCTGCCGCACCATCCGGAGGTCGCCGAGGGCGTAATGCGCTACTTGGCCGCCCATCAGGGACAAAAGCACGACCCCTTTACCGCCGAAGCTCCCGGCAAGATCATGCACGAACTGCGTTACGGCGAGCTGACCCGCCTCGGTCTGGTCCCGTACAGCCCCTACTACGGCACCGTCGACGCGACCCCACTCTTCGTCATGGTACTGCACCAGCTCTATAAGCTTACCGGCAACCTGAGCCTCGTCCGGGAGTTGAGACCCCACTGGGAGGCCGCACTCGAGTGGATGACCGGCCCAGCCGACGCCGACGCCGACGGGTTTCTGGAATTTACCGCAGGCGACGTGGAAAGGTCGCTGACGGTGCAGAGCTGGAAAGACTCGTTCGATTCGATGAGTCACCGCAACGGGCGGTTGGCAACCGGGGCGATTGCTGGTAGTGAAGTTCAGGGTTACGCCTACGCCGCCTATCTCGCTGCCGCCGACTTTTACACCGAACTCGGCTCCGGCGAGGCTGCGCGTTGGCGTAGCGAGGCCGAGACGCTCAAAGCGGCGTTTCACAAGGCGTTCTGGCTACCCGAGTTACAAACCTACGCGATGGCTCTGGACGGCGACAAACGCCCCCTCGAGGTTCACAACTCTAACGCAGGCCAACTGCTCTGGACGGGCATCGTACCCGAAGAAACCGCGCCCGAACTTGTGCGGACGCTCTTCTCGGACGCGAACTGGTCGGGTTGGGGCGTTCGTACCCTGGGCGCGGGCGAAGTACGTTATAACCCGGTCTCTTACCATAACGGTTCGGTCTGGCCGCACGACACGGCGCTGACCGCGGGAGGACTCGCGCGCTACGGGTTCTCCGCCCAGGCGGCCCGTATCCGGGAGGCTCTTTACGACCTCGCTGCGACGCAGGCCGACCGCCGCCTGCCCGAACTTGTCGCGGGCTACGGGCGCAGCGACGCGCCCCCCGTTCCCTACCCGGTCGCCTGCCGCCCGCAAGCGTGGGACGCGGCGGCGCTGCTGTATTTGCTGACACTTTAGGGAAGTGCCGAGTACCGAGTGCCGAGTCCTAAGTATAAATTTCTGCTCAGCACTCAGTACTCGGTACTCATCTCTCGGTGCTCACTCCTACTTCATAACTTCGGGCGGTTTAGGCTCGATATCTTTAGATTTGCTGCTCATCAGTGACGCAACGATGCTCGTAGCCAAAACCGAAACGATGACGCCCAGGCTTGCGAGTGTAGGGATGTGGAGAAAGTCTTCACTGAGCATCTTCAGACCCACAAAGGTCAGGACTACCGCGAGGCCGTAACGCAGGTAGACGAATTTGTGAATAACACCCGCCAACAAAAAGTAGAGGCTGCGGAGCCCTAAGATCGCAAAGATATTGCTGGTATAGACGATAAAAGGCTCCTGGGTGATTGCGAAGATAGCCGGGATGCTGTCGACGGCGAAGATCAGGTCGGTGACTTCGATCAGCGCCAAGACCAGCAAGAGCGGCGTAACCATCCGCTTGCCGTTTTCGCGCACCACGAACTTCTGACCCCGGTAGCCGTCCGTTACCGGGAAGATGCGGCGCAAAAACCTAAGCACCACGTTGCGCTCTAAATCTACGGTTTCTTCTTCGTCGCTAAAAAACATGCGGACGCCCGCAAAAACCAAAAACGCGCCGAACAAGTAGATGATCCAGTGAAACGAAGTGATAAGCGCGACGCCGAGGCCGATCATGGTGCCGCGCATCACGAGCGCGCCCAGAATCCCCCAGAAGAGAACCCGGTGCTGATACTGCGGCGGTACCGCAAACGACGTAAAGAGCAGCACGAAAACAAAGATATTATCAACCGAAAGTGAATACTCGATCAGGTAGCCGGTCAAAAACTCCAAACCGGCTTGTGGCCCCGCGACAAAATAGAGCCCCACATTAAACGTGAGCGCCAGCGAAACCCAGACCACCGTCCAGATACTCGCCTCACGGACGGTAACGGTGTGCGCCTTGCGGTTGAAAACGCCCAGGTCGAGCGCCAGCATCGCCAGCACAAACACATTAAAGCCGATCCAGAATGATAGGGGTACGTCCATACACATCTCCTTCGACCCCGGTTTACACCGGCGGTCTCAGGTCTCGCGCTATTTTTGAACGCCGGAAAAGCTTTGGCTCTTCGTGCTGACGACGCTCAACCCCGATTAGCTACGCGGGTGGCTACTCCCCTGCCCCGGCACTATAACAGGTCGCTGGTTTGACGTTCGGGTTACCTCAAAACCCGACCTCCGGATTCGGCTATCCGACTTGGCGTCGGTCGAGCGAGCGTACGACCAACACACGTTTTGTGGTCTGTAAGCTGCGGTCAGCAAAACGTGTAAGCCGGAATTTTTTGCTTGAAGGGTTTTGTCTTAAAGCCCCCTTCGTAAGCTGCTTTGAGAGTTGCTGTCGACACCTCTGAATAATTTGGCGGGCCACCACGAGACGCCCGCCAAAAACCGCCGCCCTCGCAACTATGCGAGGGCAGGTTCGGTCTTCGAGCTTGGACTTCTAATGAAGTTGATGGGCGCAGCGCGCGCGAGTCGAGAACGATGCGCGGGCGGTTTACACAGTCACCTTCAGTCGTCTTCTACTTCAAACGACACCGTTGCCGGAGCCGACCTCGAGCCCTCGTCGTCGGTCACGACCAGCCTGATTAGATAATCACCGGCGAAGTTCGCCTTGAATTTGACGACTTTTCCGCTGAACGTCGCGGTCTGACCACGCGGGCCGGTGACGGCCCAGGCGTAGGCGGTAATCGCGCCACCGTCGGGGTCCGACGAGCCGCCACCGTCTAGCGTCACACTGTCTTTCAGCTCGACATCGTCAGGGCTCGAGGCGATGCGGGCTACCGGTCTCTCATCGTCTGCCGGGGGTGGAGGTGGAGGGGGTGGGGGTGGGGGCTCGCCGCCGCCCGGTACGTCGATAGAGAGGGTTTCGGTCGCCTTGTCCGAACCACCCTCACCGTCTTTTACCGTCAGCGTGACTTTATAGGTGCCGTCTGCGCGGTACGTCTTGGTAAAGTCGCGCGAGGTCGAACTCGAGCCGTCGCCGAAGTCCCAAGCGTACGAGAGCGTGTCGCCGTCCGGATCGGACGAACCTAGGGCGCTAAAGCGTATGCTCACACCGTCTTCGTTCGCACCGGCTTCATCACTCGTAAACGCGGCGACCGGATCGCGGTTCTCGGGTGGATCAGGGTTCTCGGGTGGATCGGGGTCTTCAGGTGGGTCAGGATTTTCGGGCGGGTTGGGTGTACCGCCGCCGTCCCCGACGATCACGTAGCCCCGGATAGCTTCGTCGGACCTGTTGCCTGCCGCGTCGGTGACGTTCGTACGAAAGACGTACGCGAACTCCCGGCCCGAACCTTCAAGGTCGTCGATGTTGGGGATGTCCCCGACGGTAATTTCGTAGACACAGGTCACATCGGTTTGAGACCCGTCCAGCACGCAGCCATTTACTTCACCCGCGAGCGTAAAACCACCGACCGACTGACCCGGTACGAGCTCAGCGCCTAGACCACGCGGGCTACTGTTGGCGATGCGGATGGTTACGTCGGCGATACCGTCCGGGTCGCCATACGCGACCTGCGCGTAGAACGTACCGCCTGGCTCTACGTGCGCGATACGCGGATCATCTGCACTGTTGATCCCGCTGCCCTGGTCGTTCTGAAATTCCGTCGGGTCGGTCGACACGCCGAAGGTGCCGGTAGGTGCGCCGACCCCGCCACCGGGCGGGCTGCCGCCACCCGACCCGACGGTGACCTCTACTGAACTGGTGTTAGAGCCGAAGCTATTAACCGCCTCGAGCATATAAACAGTCGTCGCCAGCGGATAAACGACCACGCTGTTTCCCGAAACTGAGCCGACACCCCCGTCTATGGTGAGTTCGGTTACGCCACCTGAAATCTCCCAGCTGAGCGTTACCGCCTCTCCGGACGTGGTAACGCTCGTCGGATCGGCGGTAAAGCTGACGATCTGCGGCGCACCACTCGGTCCCGTGGTGCTCGGACAAGCGGTCAGGGCGAGCGTCAGAGCGGCGAGTGAAAGCCACTTCAGCGGGGTCACGTTTGACGTTAGGTTTCGTACGGCCTCGAGCATAGCGAGCCTCCCGTTGGACGGTGCCGCTCACGCGCGTTGCGAAAGCGGAAATGCGGAGTGCCCTATTGTAAGCAAAATTTCAACCCGACTCGGCGCAGAACGCACTCCGACAGGGATATAAAGAGGGCGTTGTGACGGTTTTTCAGCCTGACGGTGCTGTAATGCTGCCGCGTCGTAAAGTTGCCGTGGACCTGGTTTTTGGGCGTTTAGATGGGTAGCGGGGGCGTGTTGAGTGTTCGCATCCTCCCAGCAGCTTATAGCCTTGTAACTCGTCTTACGCAGAGCAAGTCCAACAAAGCAAAAGGGATCCGTAATCATAAGTCAGAAGGGAGCGCAACACCTGAATGCTGACAACCAACTGCCGAAAGTTCAGCTTTCAGTCGAGCTAAACCGCAGCGCGCGTAAAGCGAGCTTGTAGTTGTCGCTTCACGCCTGTCACTTTGCACCTATTCACTTTGTACCTATCTCTCGAGCGACGGAGCAACTTCAACGTACATTTCTCCCTGACACGCCCACCCGACAATGAGTATCATCGGATCATGATTATTAGACTCATTCGTCTCGGCGCAGCCACTAGCTTGCTGCTGCTCGCAGCGTGCCAGGAAGACAACCCGAACCCGCCGCCCGCCGTCAACGCGCCTGAAATCGTTGGGTTGACCGTCTCGGCGACCACGGTTATGGTCGGTGAGAGCGTTACCTACAGCTGGGCTCTCAGCGAAGCTGCGGGCGCGACGTGCGCGCTCGATATCGGCAGCGACGGTACGGCTGAGTACACCCCCCCGTGCAGCTCGGGTAGCCAAATGCACACCTTTACGGCTGCCGGAACCTTTTCGGCGACCTTAAAGGTAAGCGTCGGTGAACAGGCGAGCAGTGAGGTCGCGCCGGTCGTCACCGCCGAAGACCAAGAGGACACGGACGTCATCTTTAGCGATATCGCGTGGCGGCCTACCCAACCCATCGACTACGGCGTCGCCGAAGCGCAATCCGCTGTGGTGGGGGACAAGTTCTACATCTTCGGCGGCTTCGACAGCCGTAGCCCCTACGGGTGTTGCCGACCGACTGACCGCGCCTTTTCGTTCGATCCGGCGACCGAGACCTGGGCCGCGCTAGCGCCGCTACCGCCGATGAACGGTACCGAGTACGGCGGCCTCAACCACGGCGGGTTTACCACCGACGGCGAAGATATCTTTTTTGCCGGGGGCCACACCTCGAACGGCAAAAATACGCAGCACATCTTCGGTACCGCCGAGGTGTGGCGTTACAACGTCGCCGACGATTCGTACACCCGGCTGCCCGACCTGCCGGAAGCTCGCGGCTCGGGTGTGATGGAATACTTTGACGGCAAACTTTACTTTTTCGGCGGCAGCGTCCTGGGGCGCAAAACCGACACTGGCGAGCTGTTTATCCTCGACCTGAGCACCGAGGGCGCGACGTGGTCCGAAGGTGAGACCATGCCGAACCCGCGCAACCACCTCGCGTCTGCGGTGCTGAACGGCCTTATCTACGCTGTCGGCGGACAACACGATCACGACAGCAAGCTCACCACGCAGGCCGACGTTCACACCTACGACCCCGAGACGGACACCTGGGCGCAGGTGTCGAGTCTGCCGAAAGCTATCAGCCACCACACCAACTCGACTTTTGTCGTGGGCGGACGCATTATCGTACTGGGCGGCGAGGTCGATCACCTCAAAGGTATCGACGACGTAGTGGCGTACGACCCGGAAACCGACGTGTGGTCGGAGCTGACGCCGATGCCGGTGGCTGCCGTCGACCCCGTAGCCGGATATGTGGGCGGCGAGATCGTTGTAACGAAGGGCTGGAAGACAAAAGCGTTTATCGGGACACCACTCGAGTAGCGTCCCTATCAGGTCAAGATGGCTAAACCGGCGTCCCCAAAACGCCGGTCTTTCGGTACCTTCTCCAGACACAAGGGACTAGACGAAAGAGACGAACGTGAGGTAGCCGCTGGTACCCGCGCGCCAAAATTCCTACGATAGTCTCGTCTGACATATAATCGCTGAGGTCCAACAAGTCTGCCATAAGTCCACTCACGAAAGGTTTTTACCCGGAAGCCGACAAACCCTTAGCTGAACCTGAAACCTGTATCTGAAAGAGGTGAACGGATGAACTACCGCCCCAAATGGACGCTGGCGTGGGCAGCAGCCCTGCTTTTGGCCGCCCCCGCGTCGGCGCAAGACGAACTCGCCGAAAATATCAGCGAGTACACGCTCGACAATGGACTACGCGTGATTATGGTGGTGCGCGATTTTGCTCCGGTGATCAACTTCAACCTGACCTTCGACGTCGGCGGCGTCGATGAACCCGAGGGTTTGGGCGGCGTCGCGCACATGGTCGAACACATGGCCTTTAAGGGAACGCGCTCGATAGGTTCGTACAACGTAGAGGCGGAGCAGGCGGCGCTGGTCGAGTTGGAGGTTGCTGCCAGCGCCCTTACCGTCGCCCGCGACGCCGGAGCTAAAGGTGAGGCGCTCGCACCTTTTGAACAAGACTTCGCCGCCGCCCAAGGTGCCGCTCAGGAACTCGCCAGCCCGAACGCGCTCGATACGCTTTTTACCGACAACGGCGTGCAAGGTCTCAACGCCAGCACGGGTTACGACCGCACGTCGTACACGCTGTCGCTACCTGCCAACCGGCTCGAGCTTTACGCCCGCGTCTACGCCGACGTGCTGACCAACCCGGTCTTCCGGTCGTTTTATGAGGAGCGCGACGTGGTGCGCGAGGAACGCCGTCAGCGGTCGGAAGATTCCCCGGACGGGGTGCTCTACGAAGCGTTTTTGGCCGAGGCGTTTCAGCAGCACCCCTACGGTCGCCCGCTGATCGGCGCGCCCGAAGAGATCGAAGGCTACACCGCGACCGCCGCACAGAGCATCTTCGACGTGTTTTATTATCCCAACCGGGCGGTTCTGGTTTTGGTCGGCGACGTCGAGCCGGAGCGTGATATCGAGGTCATCCGTAAGTATTTCGGTTTCGTACCAAAAGGTCCGGTGGTACGCGCCGACATTCCCGCCGAACCGGAGCAAGAGGCTGAACGCCGCGTGACGGTACCCTACGCCGCCGAACCGCAATTCGTCGTCGGGTTTCACAAACCGACCTATCCCGAACGCGACGCCTACGCGCTCGACGTGCTCGATTACGTGTTGGGGCGCGGACGCACCTCGAGGCTCTACCGCGAACTCGTCACCCGGCAGCAGCTCGCCGCCGACGTTTCGACGAGCGCCGCAACCCCCGGTATCCGCTACGCCAACCTCTTTACTGTAGAGATTCAGCCGCGCGCGCCGCACACCCCCAAAGAACTCGAGGCTGCCCTTTACAAAGAACTCGCCAAGGTCGCCGAGGGCGTTTCCGAGGCCGAACTGACGCGCGCCAAAACTCTGCTCCGCGCCGACGTGCTCCGCAGTTTCGAGTCCGGGTCGGGCCTCGCCGCGACGCTCGCCTACAACGAACTCTTTGCGGGCGGTTGGGAAAAGCTGTTCGACGACCTAGACACCTACGATACGGTGACAGCAGCCGAGGTCGAAGCCGCCGCCAAACGCACCTTCAGACCCAAAAACCGCACCGTCGCCACGCTGGTGACGCAGGCCGAAACCAGTACGGACGACAGTGTAGATAACGAGGAGGGACAGTGATGCTGCTACGCGCCACCCTATTGAGTCTCGCCCTGGCTACCGGAGCCCTCGCCCATGCGACCGCTCCGGCGTCCGGCCCCAAGCTGAATCCCGAAACCGGAATACCTCAAAACTGGCCCAACCCGGCGGCGCTCGAGTTCGGTAACGTAACCTTCGACGAACCCACACCAGAGCATTCGGTATTGTCGAACGGTCTGGTCGTGTACTTGCTCGAGGACCACGCGCTGCCGCTCGTCAGCGGGGCCGCTTTTATCAAAACAGGCAGCATCTACGATCCCGAAGCTAAGTCTTCGCTGGCCTCACTGACCGCCGACCTGATGCGTTCGGGCGGTTCGGCGGGGCGCAGCGCCGACGCCACCGACGAACGCTTGGAGACGCTCGCCGCCGCCGTCGAGGTGTCGGCAGACGAACTCTTTACCACCGCGAGCTTTTCGAGTCTCACCGAAAACGTCGAGGAGGTCTTAAACGTTTTTGCAGGTGTGTTGACGGAGCCTAAATTCGCCCCGGATCGGATCGACCTCGCCAAGGGCCGCGCGCTGGAGGAGATTCGCCGCGAGAACGACGACCCGGTGGGGATTGCAGTACGCGAGTTTAACCGGCGCATCGCCCGGGGTCATCCGGCAGGGTACATTCCGACCACCAAGACCGTCAACGCCATTTCACGGGCGGACATGGTGGCGTTTCACAAACGTTACTTTAAGCCCAACGAGGCGGTGCTGGCGCTTAGCGGCGACTTCGAGCGCGCTGAGATGCTGGCGCTGCTTGAAGCCGCGCTCGGGAGCTGGCAACGGGGTGAGGTCGATTACCCGGAACTGCCGCCGTATAACCCCGACCCGACGCCGCGTATCTACCACGTCCAAAAAGACTTGGGTCAGAGCATCGTGCTGATGGGTCGTCCCAGCGTCTACGCCTACGGGCCGAACTACAGCGCGCTCACCGTCGCCGACGCGGTTTTGGGTAGCGGCGGTTTTAGCAGCCGGATATTTACCGAAGTGCGGACCAAACGCGGTCTGGCGTACTCGGCGGGCAGCCAGGTCGCGCAGGGCTTTAGCTATCCTGGTACGCTGCTCGTCTTCGCCATCACCCGAACCGACGCGACGGGTCAGGTGATCGAACTGTTGCGGCAAGAGATGCAAAAGATGACCACCGAGCCGGTCGGTAAAGCCGAGATTGAGGTGCAAAAGAGCAACATCTTAAACGGTGCAGTTTTCCGCTTCACCTCACCCGCCGCCATCGTTCAGCGCACCGCCCGCGCCGCCGAGATTTTGGGTCTCGAGCCCAACTACTACGACCGCTACATAGGGCAGGTCGAAACGATGACCCCCGCCGAAGTCCTGAAAGTTGCCAAAGAGGAGTTTCGCCCGAACGACATGGTGATGATGGTAGTCGGCGACGCCGAACAGTTCGACCGCCCGCTGAGCGATTTTGGCGAGGTCGAGGAGATCACGCTCGAGCTACCCGCGCCCTAACGCATAGAGGCGGGGGAACTTTCAGAGGCAGGTACCGCACACTTTTTCCGGGCGGGCCGGGGTACGCTGCCCCTATGTTACTGGCCTTTGATCTGGACAATACCGTCGTTACCCGCGATAACGAGATTCCGCCCCGCATCGTTGCCGCCGTCGCTGCCGCCAAGGACGCGGGGCACTATATTTCAGTTTTGACCGGACGTCCCAAAGCCTCGACCACGGCGTTTTTGGAGCAGCTCGGCGTAAAGGGTCCCTACGCCGTCAACCACGGCGCGATGGTCTTGGGTCAAGGCGACGCGGTGCTGCAACGTTCGCTGATAGACGCGGCGGACGTCGGGACGCTGATCGCGCGTTATGGGCTGGCTTGGGGGCTCGAGTACGCTTTTATGGTCGATGACGATATCTTTGTAGCCGACCCGGAAGATCCACGCTGGCGCTGGGCGCACACCCTCAACCGCAACGTCATGACCTTTGCGCCCGAGCTGGTCCGCGACGCCGACAAGATCGTCTTCGGCGCGCGCGAACGCGCCCCCGAACTTCTCAAAGGCGTTCAGGCGAGCCACCCGGAACTGATGACGTACAGCTGGGCCGACGGTTTTTTTGAGATCACCGGGGTGGGCGCGCACAAAGGCGCAGCGTTGGCGCGCATCTGCTCGGAGCTGGGCGTCGCGCAACGCGACACCGTGGCCTTCGGTGACGGTGTCAACGACGTGACGATGATGCAGTGGGCAGGCCGCGCAGTCGCAGTTGGACAGGCACATCCCGACGTGCGAGCCGCTGCCGACGAGCAGATCGCCGAACCCGAAGCCGGTGGCGTCGCCGACTGGCTCGCCGAAAACTTGCTGGGGGTCGGTGCCTGATCGGGTTCGGCAAATGACTCGGGCGTATTCGGATTGCACTCTGGAAGGTTGATACTTGTTCACCCTACGCGCACTACGGTCTAGCTTGACTGAAAGCTGAACCCTCGGAAGTCGGTCGTTAGCACTTAGGTGTTGTACCCCCTTCTGGCTTATGAGTACCGATTACTGCCCTCTAAACCCAGCCTGTTGCTTTGGACCTTTTTGCGTAAAATTGTTATCAATCTACTCACCTCACGCGTAACTCTCTTTTGCTCGGTGAGCTAAACGCCGGGCAGCAAATAACGAATAGAACCCATAATCCCATTGCTTGTGTGTTGAGTACGGGTCAGGTAATAGGTATCATCTGGTTTGCGCCATGTTTAGTTGGGAAAGTGCAGTCTGCAACGTACTTTAAGGCGACGACCTGCCTGTGCCCGCCAAGGGTATGTCCCAACGGGGTATATCTGCGGAGAAACGGCTTAGTATTTCTTAGAACTGCTAAAGAGAAAGCCGCAACGTTGCTTCACGCCTCGAGCCCCAACGCAATACCCAAATAATAGAACCTAACAAGTACAAGAATACGCCTGAGATCATACCTCTGCATCTAGTGGTTCCTGACAGAAGCCCGTAGAGTGAGTGTGGCCCTATCCCTAACCAAGATGATTACCATCTACCCTAAACCACCCGCGTTGACGCGCCACCAGGCGGCGGCGGCCCTCGAGCACATGCGCGCGCTGCTCCCAGCCTACCGTGAACTCTGCGGCGCGGCTCCCTACTTTTACGCAGCGGGTGAGGTGCAACGCTTGGAGAATCAGCTGGTTCAGGTTTATTCGGACGCGGAACTCGAGCGGATGACCCAAACCATCCATTTGCAGCTCGAGGGTTTGGCCCACGCCATTCGCGCCGCCAAAGGTCGCGGCGTCGATCTCGACGCCTGACCTGGGCGGCTTATTCCGGCTGCACGACCCTCAGCTCGGGACACATCGGAATGATTCCGAATTCGTAGCTTGGGCGCACAAATATCTCTCTACAAACGCTAGACTTTTTTAGGAGGTTTTAACATCATGACTACAACTACCAAAGTAACGACGTTTGAAACCCGCATCGACATCGACGCCGACGTCCGCAAAGAACTCATCGAACTGCTCAATCAGCAACTCGCCGACGCGACCGACCTCTTTACCCAGACCAAGCAGGCGCACTGGAACGTCAAGGGGATGGACTTTTTCCAGCTTCACGAACTGTTCGACACCCTCGCCAAAGTGCCGCGCAAACAGGCTGATATGATTGCCGAACGCGCTACGGCTCTGGGTGGCATGGCGCTCGGCACGGTCCGTATGGCCGCCGAGAACTCGACACTGCCCGAGTATCCGGTAGAGACCGTCGAAGACAAAAAGGTCGTCAATGTGATGGTCGAACGTTGGGCCGCCTACGCCGCCTCGACGCGCGCCGCGATCCGCCGCAGCGCCGAACTCGACGAACCCTCGACCGAGGACCTGTTTACCGAGCTCTCCCGCGAGATCGACGAGTCGCTCTACTTCCTCGAGTCGCACCTGCAAAGCAAGAGCTAAAGTATCTTTTGTAATGGTGCGGCGAGTAGACCTCGGTCTACTCGCTTTTTCTCTATCTACCCAACTGGCTTGAGCCGAACCCCATAAGACAAAATTTCTCAGGCGCGCAGCGTGTAGGGCGCAGGTACACCTGCCGGGACCGGAACCCGCTACCGACCTCACGCAAAATGTAGGGTGCTAGACAGCCACATCAAGGCAATCCCAACTATACTAGTAGACATTAAATACGGGCAAATGTTACCCTTTTGCTTGTATGTCCCCAACACCGAGGTCTTTGTAGATGCACAAAACTGCGCTCACCAACCGTACCCGTTACACCTTGCTGTGCGACCGCCGCCGCGCACTCTTTGAGTTGCACAAGCTCACCGAAGCTATCCGCTTGCATCCGCGCTACGAGGCGGAGACGGCAGACGTTCCGGGTTTAGCCGGGTTGGTAAGCGACCAGCTGGCGCGCACCTCGGGAGACCTTTGCGGTCGCGCGTGTCAGGCGGGCACCGCGGTATTGGAACGTGACATCGCGCGCCTCTACCGCAGCCTCGCCGAGCTGTCGGGGGTATGGGTGGGGCTCGAAGACGTTCAAGATTTAGAGCCGCTCGTCGCTGCCTATTACGAGGCGCTGTAGCGGTTTACGGGGAGTGTCGGCGGTCTTTCGGGTCAAGCCGGGTTGAGAAGGGGGGAGTTTGCAAGTTGCCAATAGGGTCGGCAGTGCGGCGCGTAGGCAACGCGGCATCCTCGGTCAATCTGACGTTCTCAATTCTGCCTTCCGAATTCTGTATTCCGACTTCTGTCCCTTGCCCTACGACACAGCTCGAACTCAAACCTAGCCGATCTGCCCCAACACCTCTCGGCGCAGCTGCGCGTCGTCTCTAAACGCGCCCCTGGTTACGAGCGTTCGCGTCGTCGAGCCCTGCTTTTGCACCCCGCGCATCATCATGCACAGGTGGCTCGCCTCAGCGACGACTATCACGCCTTTAGGCTCGAGCGCCCGCCCCAATGCGTCGGCGATTTCAGTGGTAAGCCGTTCTTGTACCTGCAAACGCCGCGCGAACATATCTACCACACGCCCGAACTTGCTGAGCCCGAGAATCGTCCGGTCGGGAAGATAAGCGATGTGGACGCGTCCGAAAAAGGGTAGCAGGTGGTGTTCACAGAGCGAATAGAACTCGAGGTCTTTGACCATCACCAACTCTGCGCCTGCACTCTGAAAAAGCGCGTCGTTGAGCACCTCATCGAGACTCAGCTCGTAACCGCTGGTCAAAAACCGGAGTGAGCGCGCCACCCGGTCCGGTGTTTTGAGGAGCCCCTCACGGCTGACGTCCTCGCCAAGACTCCCCAGCAAGTCGGTGATGAGCGGTTCCAGACCGGCAGCGGTGCCAAAATTCTCGGTGGGTGGGGAAGCAGGGGATCGGGTCATGGGGGTTGGGTCTCCAGAGAGTCTACAGGTACACACGCGCCCCCGACGTAAGTCGTTTGACGGTGGCCTGGTGAGATGGGTGAAAAGGACGACCGAGGATACCGCGAGCGGTCACGCCGACAGAAACCGGAAACGAGCTTGCGACTGCGTAACGGCGCTTCTACACACTCACCGACTCCGCGCCGAACACGGGTTTTGAGGTCGTACACGCGCGAATTATGGTAAAACCGGGGCGTGCACCCCTACCAACAAGACAGTTACAAGACGACCTTTCAGGCCGTGGTGGTGGCGCAGCAAGGTAGCTGGGTACAGCTCAGCGAAACGTACTTTTACCCGACTTCGGGCGGACAACTGCACGACACCGGCGTCTTGGAGAGCGCGACCGAGCACGCCGAAGTCGGTGACGTTCAGCTTAGAGACGGGGGGTCTGGCACCGGCTGGAAGGTAAACCGTTTGCGGTCGGTACCCCTCTAAGCGGGACGCTCGACTGGGCGCGGCGCTACCGGCATATGCAGCGGCACAGCGCGCAGCACCTGCTGTCACAGGTATTCGCGCAACTCGGTCCGGCTTTCGAGACCTGTTCGGTAAGCCTGCTGGGGCCGGTCTGCACCCTAGACCTCTCCGGAAATCCCCAACCCACCGACCTCCGCTCCGCCGAGGTGCTGGTCAATCGCGTCGCCTACGCGAACTTGGAGATTCTCGCTTTTGAGATAGACGAGGACGACCTCGGCAGCTATCCGCTGCGGCGTCCTCCCAAGGTCTCGGGGCGTATCCGGCTGGTGCAGATGGGCGACTTTGAACGCTCCGCGTGTGGTGGTACCCATCTGCGGCGTACCGGCGAGGCGCTACCGGTCAAACTCACCCGGCTCGAGCGGGTCAAAGGTGAGCTGGCGCGCGTGTCTTTTATGGCGGGTTGGGAAGCCCTCGACGACCTCCGCGCCACACATGAGCAGATGGGTGAGCTGGCGCTGGCGTTTAACACGCAACCGGACGCGGTACCGGCGCGTGTTGAGGCGCTGAGGCTCGAGCTGAGCCGCGCAAAACGCGCCCTCACCCTGAGCCGCCAGAGGCTGGCGCGCGACCTAGCTGAAGGGCTGCACCATGAGGCTGAGGGGCGACCTGTCGTTTATCAGCTTCCTCCCGAAGACGCCGACCTGCTCGGGCCGCTCGCGCAGGCGCTCACCGCTTACGAGGGCAGTGTGGCGCTGCTCGGGGCGGTGCAAGAAGGCCGGGCGCAGCTGCTTTTTGCCCGCCATGAAGACGGACTCGGTGATATGAGAGACGTTTTGCAGACCGCGCTGACGCGGCTCGGTGGTCGGGGCGGCGGCAACGCAGCGCGGGCGCAGGGAAGCGGCGACGCGGCGTGTTTAGCGGAGGCGCTTCAGGCAGCAGCGGAACAGTTGCGCTGAAAACTAGTATTACAGCCGCATTTAGGTAACATAACGCCGTTCCCGACGGCGATGATGACATAGCCGTGCCCTAAACTGATGGCGTCGTCGCCACACTGACCAAGCGAGCACGAAGGCTCGCCGAACCTT
>JAABUN010002834.1_pt1 | contig 29080 bp, 25 predicted proteins | sample 5559311 | NCBI WGS metagenome assembly JAABUN01 (sample SAMN10711877, study PRJNA513370) | rock metagenome | isolation source: Antarctica rocks | place: Antarctica: Victoria Land, Siegfried Peak sud | reverse complement strand
GCGGGCGGCGGCGCGGACGGTCGACGCGATCCTGAGCGCGACCGAGGCCGCCTACCTGCTAATCACCCCGGCGGACACCCGCGGCTTCTTCCGAGAGTGCGGGTACAACTTATGAACACCGCTCTAAGTCAACCGTTATTCTGAAGGTAAGCCTCGGAACGTCGTCAACGATTGCCTATCGGCGAGATGCGAACCCGCGTGCTGTGGAACGTGCTTCCCCCACCCATGTCAGCCAAATCGTCCGATGTGAGCCAGTTGACCCCGCGTCCGTCCTCTTTCAGGTTGCCCCACTGACCCTTGGGTGCAATTGCCACGCCGGGCCGGACGTCGTCGGAGACGGTCACGCTGAGGTGGCAACTCCCATGGTCGTTCCAGACGTCAATCAGGTCGCCATCCAGCACGTTCGCGCGAGTCGCATCCTCGGGATTGAGCGTGATGCCTGGCGTGCCTTCCTTTCGCATCAGTCGGGGTACGTTGGCCATGCTGGACGACACGAAATGATGTGCTGCGCCGGAGATCAGCGTCAGCCATTCACCACCATCACCCTCTGGATGCTGCGGCGGGAGATACCCCGGCAATGGATCGACCCCCGATTCCGCAAGTTCATCGGCGCGGATGTGGATCTTTCCATCAGACGTGGGGAAAACGCCGCCTGGAAATGGCTGCGCTGCCGTCCCGTCTGCATCGTAGGGAACCGTCCCCTCTTGCCGAAGGCGGTCGATGGTGATCCCGGTCAGCAAGCTGTTGCTTCGGGCACTTGCCGAAACGATTTCCTCGATGACCTCGTCCGGCGACTGCCGCAACCACGGCTCATCGAAGCCAAAGCCTTCCGCCAGCAATTTCATCACGTCCCAGTTGCTTTTCGATTCACCGAGCGGTTCAATCGCTTGCGCGTTGTACTGCAGGTGCTGGTGACCGTACGCCTTGTGCATGTCGACCTGTTCGAGCTGGGATGTCGCAGGCAGCACGAGATCGGCATATTGGGCCGTATCGGTCATGAAGAGCTCGTGGACGACGGTAAACAGGTCCTCTCGCATCATACCGCGCAGGATTTCGGAGGTATTTGGCGTCGACGTCACCGGATTCGCCCCGAAGACGAAGAGTGACTGGATCGGCGGGTTCGAGACCTCCCCGTTCAAAATCGAGCCGAGCCGAATCATGTTCACCATCCGGGGCATTGGCGGACATTCCGAGGCATGGCCGAGCGCTTCGCCGTCCCAGTGAATCCAACCGCTTTGCGTGTAGAAAGCGCCACCACCGGCATGGCCGTATTGACCCGTCACTGCCGGTAATGCCAGCAACGCACGGACCGTCTGGCCCCCTTGCCAATGACGCTGAATGCCATCCGAGAACTTGACCATCGCTGGCGTCGCCGACACCCACAGATGCGCGAGCCGAATGACATCGGCGGCCGAAATCCCGGTCAGGAGTTCGACACGGTCGGGAGGATACTCGCGTGCCCGCTCGCGGAGATCTTCCCAACCGATCGCGTGCGTAATCAACCATGCTTCGTCGTGCAGGTGCTGATCGAAGATGACGTGGATGAGACCGAGTGCGAGTGCCGCGTCGCTCCCGGGATTCGGTTGCAGATGCCAGTCGGCGGAGCGTGCCGTTCTCGTCCGATGCGGGTCGATGACGACGACCTGCGTCCCGCTTTTCTGGGCGTCGCGGATGATCGGCATCATGTGAGGCGCCGTGGAAGCAGGGTTGTGGCCCCAGATCAGGATCAGTTTGCTGTTCAGAAGATCATGTGGGGGTGCAGATATCTTTTCGCCGACGGTCACTTCCATTGCAAGCGTCCCGGCTGCGTCGCAGATCGTGCGGTCGAGCCCGCATGCGCCGAGCCGGTTCCAGAAGCGCGCCCCCGATACCATGCACTGCACGAGACCAAGCGTTCCGCTGTAGGAATATGGCAGGATTGCCGCCGCACCGTAGTCCGCGATGATGTTTTGCCATCGACTCACGATCTCGTCGATGGCATCCTCCCACGAGATGCGTTCCCACTGGCCTCCGCCCTTGGGTCCAACGCGGCGGAGGGGATGTGTGAGTCGATCTGGATGGTAGACCCTTTCAAGATAGGGGCTGACCTTCGCACACAGCCACCCCTGCGTCACCGGATGATCCTTGCGCGCCTCGATCCGTACCGCCCGCCCGTCCTGTACCACTGTATGGAAGGCGCAGGTGTCCGGGCAGTCGTGAGGGCAAGCGCCGATCACGGTCAACGGGATGGATGGCACGGACGAAGATGACGAGATGGACATGCGATCGAACTTTCCCTGGGTTGAACCTACGCCAGTTCGGTGATGAGTGCCGCCTCGAACGCGTCGAGATCGGCCTGCGTCGTATAGCCCTGCACCGATACCCGTACGAATTGACGGTCGCCATGGCCTGTCAGCGGCACTTCGATGTTGTAGTCGTTATACAGTGTTTCCTTCAAAGCGAAGGCGTCGACCGGAGGAATCGAGACCAGCGCCATCTGGCTGTACCATGTCGTGCTCTCCCACGCGCTGGAGGGAATGCTGTTCGGTACGCTGTCGGAGTAAAACGGTTCGGTTCCAAGTCGCGCATGCAGGCGTGCGCGGGTTGCGGAGAGCATCTCGTGGCATCTCTGCCGAACCTCGGGCCAGTGATGCTGTTGCTGAAAATCGATCGCGGCTGGAACCGAGAGGAACGCCGCCACGTCGCGCGTGCCCTGCTGCTGATTTCGCGTCACGAAGGAATGCTCGTCGCGCCAGCCCCAGCTGATAGTGAGTGATTCGATCCAGGCCTGATGCTCCGGCCGGGCATAAAGGAATGCCGAGCCCTTCGGCGCCTGTAACCATTTGTGGAAATTGCCCGAGTAGATGTCGGGGCCGAGTGCCTCCAGGTCCAGGTCGATTTGCCCCGGCGCATGTGCACCGTCCACGATCGTGAGGATGCCTTCAGCCCGCGCCCGCGCGCAGATCTCCGCGATCGGCAGGATCACCGCGGTTCCGGAGGTGATATGGCTCAGGAAGATGGCGCGCGTTCGCTCCGTGACGCCTTCCCATAAAGCGTCAACGATCGCCTCGGGCGTGGTGAACGGCACGGGAATCACCTGAGTAACGTAGGATGCTCCGGATTTCTTGCACAGATAATCCCAGGTCATGTCGAGCGCGCCATATTCGAGATCGGTTGTCAGGATCTCGTCGCCCGGCTTGAGCGCAATCGAGCGTGCGATGACGTTGAGTCCCGAGGTGGCGTTCACGACGAACGAGAGGGTGTCCGGGCTGACGCCGAGGAACGTGGCGATTCGCGCGCGGGCGGCATCCAGCAGCCCTTCCTGGCGGCGTCCGATAAAGAGCACCGGTTGTCGCTCGAGCTGAAGTTGCCACGCCTGGTATTCCTCGAAGACGGGAATCGGGCAGGCGCCGAACGACCCGTGATTGAGAAATGTGACGGCCGGATCGAGCAGGTAGAGAGACCTCAGCTCTTCGGGCGTTTCGATCGAAACTGCGGCAGCGGGATCAGGGGAGAAGGTCACCATTGATCGTCCTCGGTGTGGCTAGGCCAAGTCAACGGCTTTGACAGGGCAGGTGGGCAGGTGGGCAGGTGGGCAGGTGGGCAGGTGGGCAGACGGGATTCGGACAGGCATCATCCGGACGTGCAAAGAGCATTGTGCAGACGATTTGATGTCTGCACAATGCTCTCGCTGATGTATGGTGCAGCGACTCGGGTTGGAAGGTGCCGCAGAGACTTCCTACGAACGGCCGGAAGGGGCGTCGTTGCCGATATAGAGTTCTTCCGGAACGGTGCTCATCGTGGCATAGCCCGGCCAATGGATGGCGGTGATGCCATTGACGTCCGGCTCGAGCGCCGGCCCGGCGACATATGACTTGACCAGCTGGTTCGGCGTGAGGAAGAAGGTGAATGCCGCCGGCACGTCGCTGACGAGGATCTTCTCCGCCTCCTGGAACATCTCGGTTCGCTTCTTCTCATCTCCGAGGAAGACCGTCGCTGCTTTCACTTTGGCGTCGAAATCTGCATTTCCCCAGGAGTGACGTCCAGTCGTGAGCCAGGTTGAGAGCATGTTGGAGGGATCGAAGTAATCCATGCCGTACGAAACGAAGCCCAGTGAGATCTTCTTCATGTCGGCGTAGAAGGCCGGACGATCGAGGTTCTGGACCTGGGCGTCGATGTTGAGATGCTGCTTCAGCATCGAGGCGTAGGCTTGGATCGTGGCGACCTCGAGCGGTGCGGCGCCGCCACGCTGCGTGATGGTGATTGCCGGAAATCCTTTGCCATCAGGGAAGCCGGCATCAGAGAGAAGCTGCTTCGCCGCATCGGGATCGAACTTCTGGATGTCCTTGAGCGCCTCTACGTTGGAGGCCGGGAATCCCTGCGCCAGAAAGCTGGGTGCCGGATTGGCTTGCGTATCCCAGATCTGTTGCTTCATCGCGTCCCGGTCGACGACATGGCTGAATGCCTGACGGACCTTGAGGTTGTCCCATGGTGCGGTTTTGGTATCAAAGAAGAAGTAATAGCAGGCGAAGTCACCAACGCCTTGATAAAGCTCCTTCGCCATGTCGGGATCGGCCTTGGCGAGCTTGAGATCGGCAGGTGCCATACCCTCGAACTGGTCAATCTCACCCGATTCGTACATCGTGAACCAGGCGGTGGAAGCGGCCAGTTTGGAGACCGCCCTCTGGATCGGAACGTTTATCGTGCCGGTGTATTTGTCATTGCGCTTCATCGTGATCTGCTGGTCCGGGACCCACTCTTCAAGGATGAATGGACCGCTGGAGACGGCGGTTTCCGCCTTGCTGTTGTAGTAAGGGCCGTATTTTTCCAGTGCGGCTTTGGAGAGGGGCATCGAATAGAGCAACTTGGCGGGCAGGTACGGGGCGGGATCGATCGTGGTGAAGATCAATTCGTATTCATCCGCGCCCTGCTTGACGCCGATCTGATCGACGGGGACCTTCCCTTCGAAGGCTTCCTGGAAGTTCACAATGTTGCCACTCCAGAACCACGCAAAGTCCCATGCATGGGACGGGTCGGCGGCATACTGGAATGTCTTCACGAAGTCGGCGGCCGTGACCGGATTACCGTCGCTCCACATCAGGTTCTTCACCAGCTTGAACGTCCAGGTCTTACCGTCCTTGCTGCCGGACCATTCTGAGGCGCCGCCCGGAATGATCTCGAAGTTCCGATTGAAACGCACGAGCGGCTCGCTGTTGAGATCGGCAACACCGGGCCGGTTGTAGACCGTTTCGTAGAAATCCAGTGACTTCGCGTATGCCGGATCCGAGGGAGTCCGCCAGATCTGCTCTTCGATGGGAGCCGAGCCGTCCGGAAGCGGAAGCGGTGTCTGCGCGCGTGCGTTGATGGCATTCAGAATGTTGCCCGGTGAGGCGAATGCTGATCCGCCCAACATCCCGGCGACGGCCAATCCAGCGCCAGCGCCGGCCGCACCTTTCAGAAACGAACGACGATCGAACTGTCGTCGCAAGAAGGCTGCGTCCTGAGTTCGCATGCCAGCCGTAAGTTTGTCGAGACCACGTTTTGCGTTCTTGTCGCTTGATTGCATCGTGTGATTTTCCTTTCGGAATGGTTGTCTGACGAATGACTGCAAGGTCCCGAGGAAATGCCGGTTGGCGAACGCCGACCGTACTACATCTGTCGCGGGTCGAGGGCATCCCGCAGCCCATCACCAACAAACGAGAAACCGAGCATGATCAACGCGATTGCCAGCGTCGGGAAGAGCCCAAGATGCCAGTACAAGCGGACATATGGCGCGCTATCGGCGACCATTTTTCCGAGTGAAGGCGTGGGTTCGTTGATACCGATGCCGAGGTAGCTGAGACCGGCCTCGGCAAAGATGGCCGTTGGTATGGCAAGCGTTATCGCGATAATGATTGGTGCGAGCGCATTTGGCAAGAGATGTCGGACAGCAATGGATACTTCGGACGCCCCGAGACTTCGAGCAGCCATGACATAATCCTGTTCCCGGAGAGACAGCAGCTGGGCGCGCATGAGGCGACAGAGCGTCAGCCAGCTGGTCAGGCCGATCACGATGATGATGTTGCCAACGCCTGAACCAAGCACCGTGACGAGGAAAATGGCAAACAGCAGGCCCGGGAAGGCGGTCATGATGTCGATGATCCGCATGATGACGAAGTCGGTCTTGCCGCCACGCAGACCTGCGAGCAGGCCGAGTGGAATGCCGATCAGAAACGCGACGGCGACGGCCGCGAATCCGACCATGAGCGACGTCCGCGTGCCATACATGATGCGACTGAGGAAGTCGTGACCGATCGTGTCTGTTCCGAGCCAATGCGCTCGGCTCGGAAACTGGTTCGCATCCATCAGGTTGGCGTAGGCGTAATTGGTAGGTGCGAGAAGGGGTGCGCCAAAGCCAATCACCACCAGGATCAGCACGATCGCAAGACCGAACATGGCGAGCTTCTGACGTCTGAAGCGCCGGATCGCCTGCTGGGTGGCGCTTCGTGATGCATACATTTTCCGGTCGGAAACCGTACTTGCCAGCGGGCTGGTTGAAACGGCATTGCCGGGACTACTCGTCGTGCTCATCGTCGTTTCCTCGGGCAAGGGTGTCGTTCAAGCGCGTTCATCGGCCGGACAACCGAATACGGGGATCCAGGATCGTATAGAGGATATCCGTGACGATATAGGTAATGCCCCAAAGCACAGCGACGAGCAGGACAAGCGCGAGGATCATGGGATAGTCGCGGGTCTGGGTACTCGTGATGAAGAAGCGCCCGAGTCCCGGAATCCGAAAGGCTGATTCGATGAAGATCGATCCGGTCAGAATATTGGGAATCTCTGGCAGCAGAACTGTCACACACGGAATGAGTGCGTTCCGCCAGACATGCCACCCCATCACGCTCCGCTCGGACAGGCCCTTTGCCCGGGCGGTTCGGACATGGTCCGTGCGCATCGCCTCGATCAGGCTGCCTCGGGTATAGCGGGCCACGAGTGCCATGGGCGCGAGCGAGTACGCCAGCACCGGCATGAGGTAGTTCTGCGGTTTACCCCATCCTCCCGGTTGCAGCCAGCCGAGATAGATACTGAAGAAGAGAATCATCCACATCGCCACGACGAACGATGGCACCACGATGCCGAGGGTCGCCATGAACGACACGAAGTAATCGATCCAGCTGTTTTGGCGTTTGGCCGCGATGTAGCCGAGAAGGGTGCCAACACTGTAGGAGAGCAGGATCGTCAGGAGTCCGATTTTGATCGTGACCGGCCATGCCCGCCCGATCAGCCCGAGCACTGTTTCCGTTGGGCTTTGGAACGGCTTGCCGAAATCACCTTGAAGCGCATGCCACATGTACTTGCCGTATTGAACGTAGACGGGTTTGTCCAGTCCGTACTTTTTTTCCTGCGCGAGGCGCATTTCAGCGGACGTATTTCCTTTTTCATCGACGCCGAAAGGACCGCCCGGAACGGATTGCATCAGACCGAACGCTATCACCGAGACTGCGAACAGGACGAAGACGAGACCCGCGATGCGACCTGCCAGGTATCTAGCCAAATTCTTTTTCTCTCTGCTGGAGCCCGAAGAAAAAGGGGCTGCGGACCGACCGTGCTGTGGGACACGACCGGCCGATGGATCGTCGAGCACCTGGGGACCCGGGAGTTTGCTGTTCGCGTTTGGGAAAAGGTCTTCTGGCCGAGGATAGTATCACGCTCCCACGGCAAATGACACCTTCCCGAGAATCAACGCATCTGATCGGTTGTTCATCTTGTCCAAACAACGCACCAACCCATGGGGCAATCGCCCCATGGGTTGGTGCCTTCCGATGTCGACGAGCGCCACTGAGGTCGGCCTGCGATCGATCGTTGCGATGAACTCAACTACCTAGCGCTGCTCTTGTTCCTCGATTTTCATCCCCATCAGCGACCCGACCAGGAGTCCGATCGCCGCTCCGGAGAGTGCGCCCGCAACCCCGATGATCGGTCTGCTGGCGAGGGCTTCCATACTAGGACCGATCAGCCAGCCACCGATGAAACCGAGAATGATGCCTGCTCCGATGCCGATTCCCGCACCCCGCTCGGCCGACGCAGCCGCTTCCGATTCTCCAGCCGCGGACGTCAGGCCGGCAAACGCCTGTACTCCGAAGAAGGAGCCGAGCAGCGTGCCGTACACGAGGTGAAGAACCAGACTTCCCGCGAGCGGTAGCGGGCCGGCGGAGATGCCTGTCCCGAGAAAACCAATCCCGGTGAGTGGAAAGAAGACGGCCACCGAGAGAATGAACGGAATGATTGCGAACATCATTCCGCGCCGCCATCCGGGTCCGGACAACCGGGGTTCGACGAAGCGGGCATAGATGAGCGCCCAGACCAGGCCGAGCACGAGATTGCCAATCATGCCGACGAAGAATTTGTCGCCAACCTGGTTTGTGAGCCGGTTTTCCGACAGTGCGGCAAACCAGCGCTGGATGGTGTTTCCCTGGGCATCGCCCAGTGTATTGGCCAGGGTGTACGCCAGGGCGATGGAGACGGTCATGGAGAATGTGGCGATGAAACCGGCAATGATTCCGGCGCGGAACCAATCGGTTCGGTCAACGTGCTTTTCGGTGATGGCGAGATTGGCGGGTGGGAGAGCTCTGGACATGGGTTGCATGACGATCCCTTTCGTTTGATGCCGTCTCCGACATGCGAGAGCGTGGTTGAAGATATGTTCGCATGCAATTCGCCATCGGTTCTCTCGACGATAGGTGAAGTTGCACGAAGAGGCTAATTGTATGCAAGTTCACAAGCAAACCCCCGAACGCCAGAAGGCAGTCGGGGGTTTGGGCGTTTCAGCGGCAGGACATCACGCTCAACCGGGAATGCGGCGAAAGAAGGGCCGCTTTCCGCCTTTGGTGTTATTTGACCGAGAAGGCGGTTGGAATGATGTCCGCCGCTTCGTAGTTTTTTATCGGCTCGTTGTTCGCGAATCTGTAAACTGCAGCGCGATAGATGGTATCCATCGCCGCTGAAACGACGGCAACGATCGCCACGGCGATGACCGCGATGACGACCGCGACAACGATCAGCGCCGTCAGGCCGGTCAACGCGGCCAGGAATACGAGCCCGGCACCGAGCGCCACAACCACGAGCGTCGCAAGCCCAGCCACGAGTCCGATCCCGGCGCCACCGATAAGCCGCTCGCCCCATGTCTTTTTCAGCAGACTGGCGCTTCGTTTCAGCGCATCAACTGGTCCGAGTCCTTCAACAACGAGAACCGGCACGACGAGGAACGATGCCGCCGACCATGCCACGCCGCCGATCGCCCCGACGATTCTGCCGATGCCGTCGGAACGGCTTGAAATGACGTTGAGAACCACTCCGACAGATGCCGAGATCAGCGCGAAGCCGAGAATCGGACGAATGCGCGATCGCGCGAAGGCCCAGCCGGACATCGGTTCCACCGACCCTTGGAGGCGATGCATGACAACGTACACCAGCGCCGAGTTGCAGAAGATGATGACGGAGTAACTGACAAAATAAAGCACAAGCAGGGCAGCGATCTGGGGAACACTGACACTGTTCTCGGAATCGTCCGAGAACAGACCGGATGCCGCCAATGGGATAAAGATGAGCGCCCCCAGAATGGCGACCCCGATGCTCGATGCCAAGGGGTAGATCAGCAGCGACCGATCCTGCATGATCATGTGCCAACTGGCTTTGGCGATTTCCAAACTCCGCTTGAACCGGTTCATTCATAACTCCTGATGGTGGCTGAGGGGCGGCGGCGGTCGTGCCGATCACGACGTGATGAAGCAACGGTTTCGAGACACAGCGTACGAATGTTGTTCATTCTATCAATACGTGGGCGGTTGTGACACGAAATCGACAAGGTAGTGAAAAGACGGGGCGACGGGGTCGCCAACGAGTCGACGTTCATGGAGCCGGGCTCGCGATCGACAGTCCGCTTCAGTTGTCAGCCTCGGTGGGACGGTCATCTAGATGGGTCGTTGCTGGGTGCAGAATTGGGCCCCACCGGAGTTCCGAAATCTCGAAGTTCCGAAGGCCTGCGTCCTCGGGCACCGGCACACTGCGGACTGGTGACGAGGAATGAGTCGGACGCATTCCGGGGAAGCGCGTGGCTTGGACATGGACGTTGACGTGAAGGAGCAAAGGCGTTCTCGATATCAGGCAGCTTGGGAGTCCACCACAAGGAATGATGAGTGACCTGCTGTTGGTATCGATCCAAGCCCCTGGCAGGGTGAGCGCATGTGTTGCAACGGCCAGTTCGCGTCACGTCGCTGCCGTGCTTCGCCAGGTACGTCCCAGTCTGGCTGATCGGCTTCGCCCTGGTTGGCTTCGGGGAAAGGGTGGTGTTCGGTTCGCTGGCGACGGCCGAAAATACATGAAAATCATGCTGTGAAAGGCACACAAAACGGTTCTTCTGGACTATAGTCACCCATATGTACGTACCCACAGCCTCCTCAGGATCGCAGGCGACAACCTCGATCCGGAATACGTGTATTGGAGTATATTGTGGCCGAAGACAATGGGTTCGTTTCCAGCACGAACGCCCACATTGCACGCGTGCACGAGTTGCTTCGGGAGTTCCAGCGCGAGCTCGAGTATCGGGGAAAGACCCACGATGCGAGCAAGCTCCTCGAACCAGAACGTACGCTGTTCGATCGAGCCTATGAGGATCTGAGTGTCGTGGAATATGGGAGCGACGCTTACAGAACAGCGCTGGTGCAGGCAAGACAGGCGCTCGATCATCACTACGCATCCAACCGGCACCATCCGGAGCACTATGCCGAAGGTGTCGATGCCATGACGTTGACCGATCTCGTGGAGATGCTTGCCGACTGGAAGGCGGCAAGCGAACGCCGCGCCGACGCGGACATCATCGAGGGGATCGGGATCAACGCCGAGCGATTCGCCCTCACTCCTCAACTGACATTGATCCTGACGAACACGGCGAATTCTTGGTGGGGCGAGCGGGAGGAACCGGTTTCCGCGTTCGGTGCCAACGGGTCGTTTCCCGGCAGCCATCTCGGCATGAGCGAGCGCGAACTGTTCGACGCCGCCTGCGACCGTCTGTGGGGAGCGTATCGTGGCACGCTTGAGGGACGCACGCTCGAGGAAATTGCCGAGGAGATCGGACTCCAAACGACTCACGTCGAACACGTCGTGCATGCGGTCGCCGCGTTGCTTGAATCCGGACGCGGTGTGACGAAACTCGGCGATGCAGCAACCGCTCCCCAACCATATCCTCGCGTCTCGTGAGGCGCTGTTCCTGTGTGAAAGCGCTGCCTGCACCACCAACACCGCCGATCGATCGCCCCGACTGACCTATCGAATCGGGAGGCTCGGTACCGAATAAGCGTTCTGAACGCCGCATGCAGTTCGACTCGAACGTCAACGTATCTGCCTACGACACCGGGATTCCCTGCCTCCGGCGAGCATCGTCGAGGTTCAACCTGTATCGCGCACCCAATATCACTAGTGGAAGCCATGTTGCGCCGGCACTGAATCGTAATCGGACATAATCTCCCCACCGTGAATGACGCCTCGTTGATCGAATGAACGGATCGAGGAAGGGCGAGTCGTGCCGTTTGCAGACGTGTCACATCCCGCTCGGAAAGGCGGATGAGCCAGTGGGCACAGGTGGCACAGGCGGCATCTTCCAGAATCGGACAGGTCGGTCGTGACGGTTCTCACCGGTCTTGCTGTTGGGATTCCCAGGCGGATCGAGGGAGCGAACTCGCAACCGGATCCCCATGAACTGCGACGTGCGCTTCGATCGCCCGGCGTCGCTGAACGCAACGTTCGTCAGATGATCCGAAGGCAGATCACAACGGCGGTCCCGTAATCGCAGCGGTGCGCGCGAGCGCTTCATCTTCGGACGATTTCATCTCCGGCGATACTGTCCGGACTGCGGCAACAACCATGGCTGAATGACGGCGATTCCTCGGTGATTGGCCACAAATGAAGGCGATGCTTTGGTGTACCGATCGACTGTTCCGAGCGGTGAAGATACGCGAGACGTGTGAATCCTCGAGATTCCGCTGACGCGGATAATCGACGAAATTAGTCGTGTTGGCCTTGCGCCGACAAACCCTTCCCTTGCATAAACCCGACAAGTGCGCATCATGAAGGGATTCCCCGGAGCAGACAATCCTGAGCGGTGATCGACTGACACTCGCCAGACGCTCGGCGCGCCCTTTCCTTTCGATTGTCGGACCTCTGAATCGGTTCACCTGGTTCTCGCAGAAAGCAAAAGCAATGCATGGAAGATGTCGGCCTAATCGTCACTCTGTTTCTGGCACTCGGCGTCGCGGTCATTGGCAGGTTGATCGCGCGACGATTCGGGTTGCCGGTTATGTTTGGCTACATCGTCACCGGAATCGTGATCGGCTCGAGCAGTCCTGGCCTCGTGGCGGACAGCGGGCAGGTGCCTTTCTCGCCGGGTTGGGAGTGCCAGAATCCGAATTCCCGACCGGACTCCGCCGTGCCACGTTCTACAATCAGGAACACGATGGCGGTCTTTTCAGGAGGAATGAAACCTTCCACCGACCTGCATCGGCCTGTGCGGCTGGTGCAATCGGGTAGGCTATGCAGTGCAACGAACGACGATTCTGATGCAGGACGGTGTTCTCCACGATGATCGTGACAAGGAATCGACAGATGGCAGATAGTGCACGAAATCTGGACGGCAAGACCACGCTGGTGACGGGCGCATCCCGGGGGGTCGGCAAGGTCACCGCGACGATGCTCGCCGAGCGCGGATCGAATGTCGTCATCAATTACCGCAGCAAGGCGAAGCGTGCCGAGCAGGTAGCGGGCGAGGTCGAGGCGCACGGCGTGAAATCGCTGATTGTGGAAGCCGATGTCACCGATGCAACCGCGGTGGCGACGATGTTCGACCGCGTTCGCGAGGCGTTCGGTTCGCTGGACATCCTCGTGCTGAACGCGAGCGGCGGTCTGGAGAAAGACGTTGCCGAAGATTATGCGATGCTGCTCAACCGCGATTCTCAGGTAGATCTGGTCAGGGCGGCGTTGCCAATTCTGACCGACGGCGGACGGATCGTGTTCGTAACGAGCCATCTGGCGCATTTTCATGGCGAGAAGCCCGTGATGGAAGAATACGAGCCGGTCGCCGCCAGCAAGAAGGCTGGCGAAGTCGCCTTGCGCGAACTGATTCCAGGGTTGACAGCCAAGGGAATATCCCTGGTTGTAGTGAGTGGAGACCTGATCGACGGCACGATCACCCCGAAGCTGTTGAACCGCCTCCGGCCCGGAATCATCGAGGGACGTCGGGAGCAGGCGGGAGGATGGTTGCCGACGACCGAGGACTTCGCTGGCGCGATCGTCAAGGCGGCTAGCGACGCTGGCATGAAGACCGGTGACATCGTCTACGTCGGAAGCATCGACTGATCTCAAAGGAGCTCAGGATCTCTGGTTCCCATGTCCCATGATCCGCCAGCCGGCTCGCGCTCTGCGCGGAGCACCTCTGCCGCGATCGGGCATTCGAAGCACCGGCGCGGTGTGCACAAGGTGCGGTCGAGGTAAAGCAACCCCTGCTGCCCTCGCTCGCCTGATGCACGCAGCTTGATCGCTCCGGAAACCTGCGCCAGCGCCCGCTTGGCTGGTCGACTGTACTCCGCAGCCGGCAGATGATCCCAGGCATCGATCGCCGCTTCCTCGATCGACTCGTCACCTGTCTGACGGGCGTAGGCGGTCGCGAACGGGAGCAGGACGCTCGCCACGATGCTGATTGCACGGCTCTCGCCGAGCTGGCTCCGAACGCCCCATGCGGTGAGGTCGCGAAGCATGGCGGTGAGATCATCCCGCTCTCGCAACACCGTCGCTACTTGAGCCAGGATGTCGGTGCGGCTCGCTTCCAGAAGCGCCGCCAGACCCATCAGCCGGGCCGCTGGGGTGTTCGCCGGACGAGTCCGTCCGCGTTGCCACCTGGTCGGCGCGATTGTGCTGGAGTGACGCAGGGCATCGAACGACTGCCAACGTCGTTCGAGATCATTCTGCATGTCTGGTGTGATGCCTCCTGCATGGGCGTCTCCCGGCGAGAGTGGCAGGAAACCGGCGAGACCGAGCAGCATGCTGGCAGCCAATCCAAAGCGGTCGGTGGATGATGCCATCGCAATCGCCTCGATTCCCTCGGCGTTCCTGACCGCCTGGAAGAGCGACTGCATCGGTTCACGATTCTCGCTGTACCCGAAGGCGTCGAAGATGCTCGCCAGCAGGATCTCGTTCGGCGGTGAGACAGTAAGGTCACCTTCGAATCGCGATACTCGCTCGTTGAACCGGCTATCCCCCATATGGTGGAGGGCGTCGCGGAGGCGCTGCGGTTTTGAACCGGCGAGTTCTTCGGCGCAGACCGAACCACCAAGCTTCGACCAGATCGCAGGCAAGCGGGCGTCGATCTGGAACAGAACCGCGTCCGATACCTGCAGGACGGCGACGGGCACGAGTTTGCCATCGACGCGACGGGTGTCCGGCATGTCGTGTTTGCTCACGACGTGGAGAATCACATCGTTGTAGCGAGGATCGATATGATGGCCGTGCTGAACCCATTCACTGGTCCGGTGGTGGATCTCGATCGATCCGGTCTGCAGACCTCCGCCCTCGAAATCCAGCATGGCGTTGGCGAAATCCGGTCCATTTCCATGCGTCCAGTTACCCGTGAATACCACAGTCAGGGCGCGACCATCGATCGTCTGCATGCTGCGTGTCAGACCGCCATTCCACGCAGCGCTCAGCGCCAGTTCGCGAGGGCGTTGACGTGGGCCGCCCGGCCCACCAGTGGTTTCCGGCTCGTCCGGTGATGGCGATGAATCTTTATCAGGTCCGGCCAACTATGGATTCGCAGGTTCGGTGATCCCAAAGTTGACCGGGTTGCCATCGATCAGCAGCGTGTCGACGCGGACGTTTCCCTGGTGACATTCCAGTGAATACCCATCTGCGGAGTTCGCCAGTATTCCCCAGGCGTCCCCTGTCGACCAGAATGTTCGCGACCCGCTCGGCAGGGTGCCAAAGCGCATCTCACGGCGTACTGCCGAATAGTGGAAGCCCGTCAGGGCCAGGACCGCGGCCCAACTTGCCATCGCCCGCGCGTAGTGGTGTCCGCACTCGGCCTCGTTGAAGGGGCTCCGCCGTTCGCCATCGTAGCGGGCGCGGATCGCGTCGATCACCTCGAGTCCGTGCACCGTGTCGCCCTCGTAGAGCATATGCACGGCGGCGGTATATTCGAAGCCGGTCATGACCTCGTTGAAATAGGGGAACGGGCGTGTCGGTCGCCTGCCGAGCGGATAGGACGCCATCAACATCGCCGCTTCATCGCCGAGCGCGAATGTGCGGAGATGATTGAAGTGCGATCGCAACGTGGGCTTGAAGTTGTAGGTGAAGTCACTGGCCAGCGCGGTACGGATCTGTGCCGGGTCGCCGAGGTAACCGAGTCCGCAGACGTGCGCCATGTACTGACCCACGAGTTGATCGACGAGGCACCCCGCTCCGATCTGGAAATCCGGATTGGAGAGATCGGTCGCGCCCAGATCCGGGTTGTGGTCGACGATGTGCCTCAACCCAGGTGCGATCGCATTCGGGTTCCGAATCGGTCGAATCTCGTGTTCGTAATACTCACCGTTGAAAAGATTCGCGTCGATCCATGCCGATCCGGAAAGGAAGAGTGCCCGGCATCGCTCGGCGAACAGGTCGTCTCCAAGGTGGCAAGCCATTTCTTCGCTCGCGCGCAACGCGCCAAGGTACCAGAACCCCATCTGTGGATTGGGACCGAAGTATTCCACGTCCATCGTGTTGTGCTGGCATCCCTCCATCACGCCATCCTGGTCAGCGTCCCAACCGCCTTCGACCCACGCGAATTCGAGTGCTCGCCTGGCGGAGGGCCAGCGTTTCGCCAGCCACGACCCGTCACCGTGCAGCTGCCAATCACGATAGAGCTTCATGATGCAGCCCATCTGACCATCGGCGGCGGCAGTCGGCCAATCGGTAGCCCGGCTCAGGGGAAGCTCCGAGCGGAAACTCATCCGTCCATCTGGCCGGGTCGAGGAGAGGAACTCGACATCCCGCATCGAACGCGCCAGATCGCCGAACAGGAAGGCGGTTGCCTGCTCGTAGTTCCAGACGTGAGTGCAGCTGCCGTGGCACGAACCCCAATGATCGTTGCATCCTTCCCAACCAAGGAACGTTCCATCCTCGATCCGGAAGCTGGTCTGGGTCCGCAACGTGCTGACGTTGTAGAGGGCGGCTTCCTTGACCACGTTCGGCAGCGGGGACGAGCAGAAGCTTGTGACGAAATCGACCGTGTCGCGCTCAAGCGCGCCGAGGAGCGCACACGTCCGTACCGCGACCTCCCACGCATCGTCGTACTGCGTGGCGTAGTAGTTGCCGACGCGAACCGCGTCGGGTTTGTCGCTGTGCCAGCTTTGCCGGTTGGGGAAATGCCATGTGAGCAGGAAGGTAAAAGCGCGTTCCTCCGCGGGCGCGAGCGTTGCCTTCGCGCAGACCGACGCGACTGGTGCTTGCACCTTGCCGCGATCGCGGGGATCGAGCTCGCCGTCGGCCTCAAAGTCATCCCAGAAATCGAGGAGCGTATCTCCCCAGTTCAGGTCCGCCCAGGATTCCCGCGTGGAAACACGAAGATCGTCATCGAGTGCCGAGAGTGCGATCGATCCCCATTGCTCGGCGTCCGACGCCACCCCATTCGAGTGCATGAAGACGCCGGTGATGCCATCCCCCGACCGTCGCTCGTTGATGTTGTCGATCGATTTGCCTCTGAATCCGTCACGGCCGACGAAATTCTCGAGGACTCCGGCGATCGAGACATCGGCTGGTACGGTACCCGAGTTCCCAACCACGTAGCGGAGCTCTGCGATTGGAATACCGCTTCGGTCCGAGTCACCTGGAATCAGCGGGTTGAATGCTTCCAGCCGCACGCTTAGCGGGATGTCATCGTCGTGCAACTCGACTTGCCCAAACGGATAGGCCGCATGGAATGTCGCACTGGCGAAGCGCGGCAGCCCGGCATGCGGAGAGATCTCTCCGAACGGCCCCTCGTGTGTCTGTGGGCTCAACGGCCCTTCGAGGCAGCGCAGATGCGTCCCGTTAGCGCTCGCGGAACGGACCACGAAGAACGCCTTGTCCGGTGTGAATCCCTTCGCCGGACGATTGACGATCTCCCAGTCATGAAGATCGCCCCGTCCTCCGAGCGAGACCGTGCCGGTGCCGATCCCACCGATTGGTAGCGCCACCCGGGCAAGCTTCTCGCCCTCATACGATGTGAGCACCGGCCATCGCTCGATGGCAGTTCGCGGTTCGGCGGCAACGACGATTCCTGCTGACATGGGCAACGCATCCTTGTTCGGTTGGCTGGCGTATTCCTGACGGGTTCTGGCGCTGGTTGGAAGGTAGCCGCAGAACCGGCGGCGGTCAAGCGGTACGTGAGCGGCATCCAATCGCGACGTGTCCCCGATCGCTCCCGAAAACAGAACGGACGCTCCATCTGGAGCGTCCGTTCTGAAAATATTCTTTGTACGGGCAGATCAGTTTTCGAAACGAGCCAGTTCTTCTGCGGCGTCACGCTTGAGATCATCGCGGCGACGATCGTTGCGAAAGGCGTCAACAGCGGCCTGCACGGTGCCGAGCGCAAGAGTCGCGCATCGCACGCGACTCTTGACGACATCCGATCCCATCTCCTCGATCATCGTGTGGGTACCCAATGCCTTGATCTCATCGAGGCTGAGCCCTTGCACGATCTCCGAGATGATCGAACCACCGGCTTGACTGATGGTGCACCCTTCACCCTCGAAACTGGCCTCGGTCACATGGTCCCGATCGTCGATCTTGAGGTACATGGTGATCAGGTCGCCGCAACCGGGGTTACCACCACCGAGCTGGACGCTCGATCCGTCCATCCGATGCCGGTTGCGGGGATGCTCGTAATGATCGAGCAGTATTTCGATGTATTCCTGACGGTCCACGACGGCAGCACGCTTTCCAGGTAGATACGGAGGGGAGAACCTGCCCCGAGGGCGGGTTCATGCCGAGGGCTATACCTCTGCCCCCTGCGCGATCGGAACATTGACGAGGCTGCCCCACTCTGTCCAGGAACCGTCGTAGTTCCGGACGTTCGGGTAGCCGAGAAGATAGGTAAGCACGAACCATGTGTGGCTCGAACGCTCGCCGATACGGCAGTACGCGATCGTTTCGACGTCAGGCGTGAACCCCTTGCCCTGATATATGGCGGTCAGTTCCTCAGCGGACTTGAAGGTGCCGTCGGCGTTGGCCGCGGATCCCCACGGAATGCTCTTGGCACCCTGAACGTGGCCGGCTCGCTGTGCGCCTTCCTGCGGATATCCGATTGCATGCAGCAACTCGCCGGTGTATTCCGGACCGGAGCGGACGTCGATCAGATGCGGCGCGCCAGATTCGACCTGCTTGAGCACGTCGTCTCGATAGGCCCGAATCGATCGATCCGGCTCCTGCGCAGCGTAGGTAGCTTCGGGATGGCTCGACTTGGCGCGTGTGTATGGCCGCGATTCTGCCTCCCATTTGGCTCGACCGCCGTCCATCACGCGCGCATCACCATGACCGTAATACTTGAACAGCCAGAACGCATACGTTGCATACCAGTTGTTCTTGTCTCCATAGAAGACCACCGTCGTGTCGTTGCCGATTCCTCGCTCGGCCAGGAGGTGTTCGAACCCCGCCTTGTCGACGAAATCGCGTGCCAGCGGATCTTGAAGATCGGTATGCCAGTCAAGCGTCACGGCGCCCGGAATGTGTCCGATTTCGTAGAGCAGGATATCCTCGTCGGATTCGACCACGCGGACGTTGGCGTCATCCATATGATCCTGGACCCATTGAGTTGAGACCAGAACCTCGGGATGCGCGAATTGGGTGAATTCCGTCGCACCTTGATCGTTGAGAGTCGAGGTTGCCATGTGAACCGCCTTTCGGAAAAGAGTTGGCCTGGATATCGACGAGCGTTGCCAGATCGGACGAAGTCGATACTATCCTTTGGCTAGTATAACCCAGCAGTTCGCGGTTCGAATCCTGAAGCCCGGCATCTCGCCCTGTCCGTGCTTGCTCGTTCAGCCTCGCATTTTCGTGGATTGGTTCGAAAGCCACGGCGTGGTGAAGTCGGCAACCATGGAAATGAGCGCTGCCAGCCACTCCGGAGCCGTCGTATCGATCTGAACGAGTCTCGGATTCTTGCGAAACCACGTGTCTTGTTGACGAACCAGGCGGTGACTGTCGAACTTGATCCGCTCGGTTGCTGCCTCGAGTGAGACCTCACCGTTGAGATAGGGAAGAATCTGTCGATATCCGATGCTGCCGAACGAGGAGGCCGTTGGTGCCAGCCCCTGTTCCAGCAACAACGCAACCTCAGCAACGAGACCCCGCTCGATCTGCGCGTCGACGCGGGCGTCGATCCGTTCGTACAACAGGTTGCGCGGGGCGTGAAGCTCGAACTCGAGGGTCCGAAAGGGGACGTCCTGCCTGGTCTGCAGAACGCTGATCGGTTGACCCGTTGCATTGAAGACTTCGAGCGCGCGAATGATCCGCCGAAGGTTGGGCCCGCAGGCTTCGGCGGCGTCGGGATCGACCTCGCGCAACCGATCCTGAAGCGATGCGACGCCGGCGGTTTTGGCTTCGGACTCCAGCTCCCTCCGAAAGGCGTCATTGGGTGGCACGCGCGGAATCGACCAGCCTTCTACCACGGCGTTGACGTACTGGGGGGTGCCGCCGACGAGCAGTGGAACCCGGTCCCGGTTCTGGATCGACTCGATCGAGGCGTAGGCCAGGTCCTGGAATGTGGCCAACGACATCGGTTCCGAGGGATCGATGATATCGATCAGATGATGGGGCACGCGCTGCCGATCGTCGGGTCCCGGCTTGGCTGTCCCGATATCCATCCCCCGGTAGAACGAGCGTGAATCCGCGTTGATGATCTCCGCAGGAAGATGTTCCCCGACCGCGATCGCAGCGGCTGACTTGCCAACTCCCGTGGGGCCCACGACGGTGACCAGCGGCGGCAGATTCGAGCGATCCGGAATCACTGTGAGCGCCTCATTTGGCCTTCCCTCTCGTGTGCGACTAGAATGGCTTCGTGCGTCCCGCGTGCTCCATGCCCGTTTGCACGGAGTCCGGATTCATGTTGCACACGCGTTGCTCGAGCCTTGCATCCGAACATCCCTTCTTTTTGAAACAAGGCTTAGGAGAATAGTCGATTGATTCGTGTCCTCACACAATCGCTCAAGATCGGTTCGATCGTGCTGGTCGGGCTGATCCTGGTTGCCGGAAGCGCCGCATTTTTCAACTATTGGACCGATCGTACCCGCTCCGAAGAAATCGGACGCCCAGTGACGGTGGAGATCACCCAGGACGACGATTCGGCCAGCGTGGCGGACAAGCTGAGCAAGGCCAAGCTCATCAAGTATGGCTTCTACTTTCAGGCGCGCATGCGGCTGAATGGGGGTGAGTTGCGGCCTGGCACCTACACAATCCTCAAGGGAGACAGCGTCTCCGAGATCATCAAACGAATCACCGTCGCGGCAGCGTCGAGCTCCGGGGATTCGAGCCAGCCTGCAACCGCTCCGAATGCGATCAATGTAACGTTCGTAGAGGGCCAGCGGCTGGAACAGTACGGCGACGAACTGGAGAAGGCCGGCCTTCCCAATGGTCGCGCGGAATTCCTGAAGGCGGTTGCGAACCCTGCGAACCGCAAGGGTTTCGCCTTTCTCCAAGGTTTGCCTGCGACCGCGAGTCTGCAGGGTTTTCTCTTTCCAGATACCTACAGATTCGGGTCGGATGCGACCGCCGACCAGATCGTGGTTCAGATGCTGACGAACTTCGACAACCGCTTTACGCCGGAGATGGTCGCTCAGCAGAAAGCGTCAGGACTTTCCATGCTGCAGGTCATGACCGTGGCGTCCATCGTCGAGCGGGAGGCCGTCATTCCCGAGGAGCGCCCGATCATTGCGAAGGTCTATCTCAACCGGGTCAATCAGCAGATGCTGCTGAACGCCGACCCGACCTTGCAGTACATCATTGGCAGCGAGGCGGAATGGTGGCCGAAAGTCACGGATGCGGCGATCGCGTCAGATTCCCCATACAATACCTACAAGGTGGTCGGCCTGCCGCCGGGGCCGATAAGCAATCCCGGCTTGGCGTCGATCCAGGCCGTCCTTCAGCCAGCCGATGTCACGTACCTCTATTTTGTGGCGAAGGACGATGGGTCCAATACGCACGTCTTTGCAAACACCAACGATGAGCAGAACCAGAACCGCTGTACCTTCGCGAACGATTGCAGCGACAGCACGACGAATCCTTCTGGCGGAAACGCTTCCAATCCTACGCCCGAGCCAACTGTCGACCCCAACAGTGACCAGGAGATTGTTCCCGCCGTTGACAATAGCGGTGGCGGCTGACCAGTGATCGTTGCGCGATCCGGATCCAGTTCGAGATCGAGACGAGAGGATCCAGGGTGCAACGAGCGGGCCTGATCGGCAATCCGGTTTCACATTCGCGTTCTCCACAGATGCACAACGCGGCTTTCTCGCACCTGGGCATCGATGCGAGATACGAATTGTGGGAGACGGCAGCCGATGAGATAGGCGGACGCGTCGAATCCCTGCGGGCCGAGGAAATACTCGGCGCGAACGTGACCGTGCCACACAAGCAACTCGTATTGCCATATTGCGATCGATTGACGGAAACGGCGCGACGGGTCGGCGCGGTCAACACCATCATCCCGAACGATGGCGAGCTGATCGGAGACAACACCGATGTCTACGGCTTCGCGCGCTCGGTGCGCGAAGCGCTGGTCGATAGCGTCCCCAAGCATGCCCTGCTCCTTGGGGCAGGCGGCGCAGCCCGGGGAGTTATCGTTGCAATGCATGAGCTCGGGGTAAGGCGCCTCACCGTCGCGAACCGAACCCAGGCCAAAGCGCTCGAGCTGGCGGCAGATCTCATGATTCCAGGCGAACTGGAAATATACGGGGTCGGCCTGGATAGTCTGGACGGAGAGCTTCTCGAAAATGTCGATTTGCTCGTCAACTCCACCTCGATCGGTTGGCACGACGACGAGAGTCCCCTCGCGTCCTCGCATCTCGACCTGCTCGATCAGGCTGCGCTGGTAGTGGACCTTACCTACAGGGAGACCGCGTTGCTGAAGGCGGCCCGTGTTCGTGGAAATCGGGTGCTTGATGGTACGGGAATGTTGCTGTATCAGGGCGTGCGTGCGTTTGAACTCTGGACGGGACGTAAGGCGCCGGTTGATGACATGCGGGCCGCATTGGCAGGTCCTTCCTGAACCAAACAAACCGCATGAAAACGCCCGGTTCGACGAGTGCGAACCGGGCGTTTTATCGTTGAAGCGCGCACCGATCAGTTTGCGGCAGGTTCCGGCGCCAGCTTGATGAAGTTGGCTGCCACCCATCCGGTGTACTCATCGGTGTCGACGCCAGCGACCGGATACCATGTGTAGTTGTCGGCCTGAACCGACTTTCCGGTGATGATCAGTTGGGTGTCCTTCGGGATCGCGTTGATCGCTTCGGCATTGACCGATGCGTCCGATCGCACGCGGACATTGTCCTCGGTCGTGACCACAACCGCGTCAATCGCGAACGATGCACCGGTAGCGGTGGGTGTGCCGGACGCCGCTGGAGTTCCCACAGCAGGGCTTGAGGTGGGAGCAGGAGTGGAGGTGGACGATTCAGGCTGAAGGAAATCCTGAACGACCCACCCGGTGCTCCAGGCCCCCTGATTTTCGCCTTGCAGCTGCACCTGGTACCAGGTGAGATCGTCTGCTTGTTGCGGGCCCCCGACAATCGTGAGTTCGATGTCGGCATTCAGCTCGTTGACGATGTCCGCATTGACCGATGCTTCTACTCTCATATTGACGCCATCGGTATTCGTGCGCACGAGGGCGCCTTCGGAAAAGCCACTTGCAGGCGTGCTGGCGGCAACCGGAGTTCCGACCGGAACAGTGGCTGGCAACGATGACGCGATCGCGGTGATGGTCGCAGGCGAATCCGTCAGTGACGACGCTGGTTGAACCGAGAGTCGGAAGAAGGAGTAGGCTCCTTCCTTGTTCGAGCGCGAAGTGGATGCGACGCCCGACGGGAAGAACGCCGCGTCGCCTGCCTCCAAGGTGAATTGCTGATTGGGAATCGCGTTTGGCTGAAGGCCCGGGCTCGCGGATCGGCTGACCTGCACGTTGCCGCCATCGACCTTGAAGCTCAGGTTTCCGGTGACCTGCGAGTAGAGGGCCGGGCTTTGGCTGCCGGGAAGATCGGTCCCATCCGGAACGTCGACCTTGTCGATGGTGACGGTGGTCGTTCCGGATGGAAGGTCGGGCAGCAGACCGTCGCCGAGAACCGAGAAGGAAACGCCGTTGAAGGCATCCGCGCCCGGAGCGCCGTTGCTATATTCGATACTCGCGGGTGCGTTGGTTCCAACCGGCAGGATCACCGCTGAGAGCAGGTGTGCGTCGTCAGTGCCGTTATTGGTAAGTGACATGCCGACGCCCGCGGGATAGAGAATCCAGTCGTTCACCTGCAGGTCGACCGACGTCGATGATAACGTCGTCGGCGTCTTGCTGCCACCTACGAACGTTTGCGCATCTCCGGTCGCCTCGGCCGTGAGGACTCCGGATTCAACCCGGTCGAACTCGGGTCCCGGATGCGTGTGCATCGGGACGCTTGCCCCCGGTGCAAGAGTGATTCGGAGAAGCCGAACGGTCATCGGGGCCGCCGGGAAATCCGTGAATTGGGACGTCATCAGGGCGGTCACGACCGTAGGTGACTGTGCGGCGGGTGAGGCCAGCGGCTCCGTCGCAGGCGACGCAATCGGTGATGGTGCAGGGGACGCCGCTGGAGACGCCGCCGGTGACGTTGTCGTCGACACGGATGGCGTGGACACCTGGCCTGAAACCAGCGGTGCCAATGCAATCGACCCACTGACAGCAAGTGCGACACAGGCTCCGGTCAGGCGTAATCTGGATAATCGGGAGGGGACATTTGAATTCCGCATGGTGCTCCTCACAAGAACGTGCGACGGAGATATCGTCGCCGGAAGACTGACGCTCTATACCAACCTGACCAACCTGGTGAGAACTGATGCGATGCCGAATGCCAGCACGATCGGATCGGGACATTCGATGCTTTGACTCGCTGGCAGTCGCTCGCAGATGCTTTCAAGACCATTGTACGCCCCGAGCGGGCCAGCTTCGATCTTTGCCTATCCATGGAGTCCCAAAATCCGGATGTCTGAGCCAAAATTGTCGTGACTTGGATCGCGCCGACTAGATCAGGACAAGACCCAGCACGACGATCAATGCGCCGGCAGTGACAGACACGACGTTGACGACGTCGTTGTCAATCCAGCGGATTCCACTCGCGAGTTCTGCCAGTCCGTCCTTGCATGAGTCTGGTTTCTCGGTGATGGACCCGCCTGCCAAGCATCGAAAGGACGCCTGAACAGTGGCTCCCAGCAGGCTGTCGATCAGGCATCCCATAATACCGCCGACCACTACCGAGCCCATCAACAATAGAACTTGGTGCGCGTGTGGGATCGCCCCCAGCTGCCAGCCGATTCCGCCGAGGCAGGCGATGAACGCGCTCCCGGCCAGTGCGGCAAACGAACCGGGGACCGAGATGGCGCCAGAGGTTCCGGCGGTTACCGGCCGTAACGTGGTGATCCGTCGAGGAACCGCTCCACTCCCGCTCCCAATCTCTGTCGCCCAGGTATCGGCGTTCGCCACCGCGATCGACGTCATCAGCGCGACGATCCAGATTTCTTGCGCCCCGATCGTTGCCAGAAGTGCGAATACCGCGGCGGGTCCGCCGTTGGCAAGCACCTGAATCGCATCGCGTCGACTTCCTCGCTGCTGGTCGCTGGAGGTGATATGGCGGCGTTTTCGCCAATGGGAAAGTGCGCTCGATGTCGCGAAAAAGGCAACCAGCACGATACCGGACCACCAACCTCCGCCGGCCACGATGACGGTTCCAATCACCACCGCTGCCAGCGCTCCGGATGGCGCCAGCGCGCGGACGCACATCGCGAGAGCGGCGATCAGCGAAGCGATCACCCAGGCGGCAATCGTTCTTCCCAACACCGTTCCAAGTGCATTCTCTAGCATGGGTGATCCTGATGAGGGTTCAAAGCGTACGAGTTTCCTCGCCCTGCAAGGGACGCGTGGCGGTCCTCGATGGTCAGGCACATTGTGGCATTTACCGCCCGTTTGTGTTCCTTGAGGGGAGATGATGGGATGGCACGAAGTGGCCGGGTCGCGGTACGATGGTGAGCGCCGCGGAGGTGAAAACCCTGGCGGCGAGACTCTCTAGCTCAACGGCAGAGCAGCGGACTTTTAATCCGTTGGTTCCGGGTTCGAATCCCGGGGGAGTCACCACCCGAAAAGCCCGTGAATCCAAGGATATCCGCGACTCGTTCATTTCGTTCGTATCTCGACTTTCTGCCGATTGCAGCAAAAGGTGCAGCAAAACCATTCAGCTTGACTGTTTATCCTGCTCGAAGAGGTCGGTAATCGAGTCCAGCGCGTCCCGCATCGTCTCCACCTCGACATGGCTGTACGTGTTCATCGTCGTGCTGATCTGTGAATGTCCGAGGACCTGCATAATCACTCGCGGGTGAACGTTCCTCGATGTCAGGAATGTTCCGCACGAATGTCGCAGATCGTGAAAGCGACGTTGTTCGACGCCGGCGCCGGCGAGCAGCACGCGATACTGTTTGGTCACGTTGCTCGGATCGAGCGGTGTGCCAATGGATGAACAGAACACCAGATTCCATTCCTTCCCCTGCCAGTAGCGGCCGGCGAGGAGCTGCTCCTCGAGCTGCGCTTGCCTGTGGTGCTTCAGGGCGTCCGCCACGGGCTTGGGCAAGGGCAAACGACGCTTGCTCTGTTCCGTCTTCGGATCGACGAGATGGGCTACCTTGGGAGCCTTGCCGGTCCATTGCAGTTGCTTCTGGATCCGGATCTCACCTTCCTCGAAATGAACATCCTGCCACCTCAGGCCGAACACCTCACCCTGGCGAAGCCCCAACCAGACGGTCAGGACGTACATCGCTTCCAGCCGGTCGCCCTCAGTCCGCTTGAGAAACCTCAGCACGTCGGGAGGAGAGAGCGGCTTCGCCTCGAATCGCTCAAGCTTGGGCGCATCGGTGAGCGTTGCCACGTTCCTCCCCACCAAATCCCAGCGCATCGCCTGATTGAGGGCAGCACGAATGATCGCCCGGATGTTCAGGAGCGACCGGCCGGAAAGACCCGCCTCGCGCTTTTCTGTCAGCATAGTTTGGATGTGCTGTGCGGTCAGCTTCTCAAGCCGGTGACGACCAATGGAGGGCACCAGATGCACCCGGACGATGGACTCGTACGACTCATAGGTCCTCGGCCGCTCATTGGGCTTCACGACAGACTCGAGCCAGCTCTCCAGGAACTGCTGCACGGTCTGGCTCTTCGTGGACACCGGCAAGCCGAAATCGTGGTCGGAGAGGATCTTCTTGACCTTGTTCTTGACCTCCACTTTGGTCTTTCCCGAAACGTATTTACGTCTTGGCTTTCCGGCGGGAGACACCCCAAGGAAGACCGCACCGCGCCACTTACCGTCGGCGGTCTGGTAGATCGTTCCTTCATTGTGGCCGCGATGCTGTTTCTTCTCGGTCATCGTTCCCCAGACAGGGAGGGAACTATACTAATCCCCCCAAACACACCCGCAACACTGCAACACTTCATGAGACAATTACGATGCCCTCACCGGTTGCACCCGGTGTCAGGCTTCCGGCGTCGCCTGCTCAGTCAGGCGGCGCTTTTTGCGTCCTCAGAGACCTCCCCAAACATGATCCATACGGGATCATCCCCTAATGCCTCAGCTAGCTTGCGAATAGTCGACATTCGCGGCCGACTGGTGGGTCGGTCATTCTCGATCCGTGAAATCGTCACGGATTGCACCCCGGCACGCTCGCCCAGCTCCTCCTGTGTCATAAACCGACGTTCGCGAGCGTCCCGTAGCCGCCTTCCAATAGTGGTCATGATGTCCACCTCCTTACATTGCAATGATAAACCCTCGATATGCTATTGACAAGGACTTAGCACTAGCTTATAATAATGGCATGCCAGAGAACGGAAGCCTGGCACCGAACAACCGGCCGGATGTGGTGCAACACTCCGGCAAGCCCAGGAGGGCATCATGTTTCACCACCTCACCACGGACCAGGTCGACGCCGTGCGCCGCGCTGGACGATCGATTCAAGGGTCCTTCACTTACCTCCACATCGACGGAGTGAATGGACCGCTCGAGGAGATCGCCATTGCGGCAATCCACGAGGAGACCGCCCCGATCTTCTGTGCGATTCGAGATGAGGTCGCCGAACTCGGCTATGCCAGCTGTGGGCTTCTCGCTGAGGCGTTGAACGCCATCATCCAGATCGATGTTGAGACGCAAGCGCAAGCCGACCGAGACACCATCCTCGCTCGGAAGGAAGCCCGCCGGCGTGTGCAGGGCCGCTGCCTCTGCTGCAACCGTGTCCTGACCGATCCAATCAGCCTTGAACGCGGCTACGGCCCGGAGTGCGCACGGCTGATGGACGTCGCCGCCTAACCCTGTTCCCTAGCCAGACAGATCAACAGATACCAGTTCCGGACAGACGTCCGGAACTGGTGAGAGGAACATACCCATGTCACCAACACGACGCGACGTTCTCAAGGCAATGGCACTCGCCCCCGTGGCACGCGCACTTCCGCTTCGCGTCCTAGCCTCTCCGAGTGCTGACGATGAGATTGAGGATGAGTTGGGACGCTATGAACAACAGATGCGCGACACCGTGATTCGCATGCAGGACGAGCACCGGGAGACGACGGAACGTCTGGCGAGGATAGCGAGGGCGAACGGTGTGGAACTCGAACAGGAAGATGGTCGGAAGTTCGTGGCCCGCCAGCCTGATCGGCCCGGCGAATGCGAGATCGTCACCCCATATTCATGCACGTGCCGGAGATTTCGCGTCTGGCATAGTTGCGAACACGTAGCGCTCGTCCTGCAGACCGTTGAGCCTTTGGAGTACCAGGCATGAGCCCTACACGCAGAGACATCCTGAAGTCGATCGCCGTAGCTCCAATGACGTCCTTGCTTCCCGCCACCGTGCTCGCGGAAGATTGGAACTAAGACAATGGAAGGGATGACGATCCGGCCGTCCTCCACACCGCGCGGTTCGAGATGGCGTTCTTCATGGAAGACGGCCGGCCGATCACCCTCTACGTCGAGTCGGAGTTCGACGTTGATGGCGGCATCTGGACAACGGCCGAATCATCACGAATCGGCAAGATCGTTTCCTGTGAACAGCATCTGGATGCACTGGGGTATCTGCGGGACCTGCAAATACTCGCCGAGGAAGTAGCGACCGCGCATCGCTTCCATGACGACGGTGGAAGGGAATACGTCCCGCAGCGAATCAGAACGGAGCCGCCAATCACGATCGATATTCATGGGTAGGATAAAGACCGTGAGCTAGTCGGACGTCGCCGCGGCGAGGATTTGCCAGGTTTCGAAAGTCTCCCTGTGCTCGATTAGAACTATAGTTCTAATCTGGATTGCAAAGACGATTCAAGCCCCACAACTCTCCCGCCGGCGACGTCCTGAGAGGCGCCAGGATGCCAACACCGCGACGACATCCGAGCAACGGCCTGGGCAGCATGTTCGCGCCGATGTCCGACGCGCCGCTGCCGTCGGGACCACAGATATCCAGATGTCTTCCCGGGAAGACATCTGCATTCTAGATCACTCAACCTCCCGTCTTGGAGGAGTGTTCGCCGCACGGTCATCGGTACCCGCTGCGAGCGGCCAGGACCGGCGGTGACGACGGTAGGTCACATTCACGTAGCACCCGAAGAGCAGGATGTGGGCAAGGATGGCAAACCACGCCAGGAGGAGGGTGAGCAACCCGAACGCGGCACCATACCGGTTCACCCCACCGATCATCCGCAGGTAGAGCGGGAAGGCCTGGCCGATCGCCACGAAGAGCCCGCCGGCCACGAGCGCTCCCGGCCAGACCTCGCGCAGGCGTTGATCAGCGTTCGGCGTCAGCCGGTAGATCA